>JAESGY010000247.1_pt1 | contig 35543 bp, 35 predicted proteins | sample 9269841 | NCBI WGS metagenome assembly JAESGY01 (sample SAMN17022865, study PRJNA683097) | algae metagenome | isolation source: Spirirestis rafaelensis WJT71-NPBG6 and co-occurring heterotrophs from... | place: USA: Pinto Wells, Joshua Tree National Park, Colorado Desert, CA | collected 2006-08-15
ATACCGCCCCGCGGACCGGCGCGCGCGTGTCCGCGGCCCCGGGCGCCGATGGCAACTGCAAGGCAGGACCTTGCCGGCCGGCAGGAGCCGGCAGGATCGCGCGCCTATCGCGCGAAGTCCGGCGCCTCCTGCATCAGGATCCGCTTCACGCTCTCCAGGTGCAGGCGGGCGCTCTCCCGGTCGCCCTCCCGCATCTGCTCATAGGTCCTGCGCGCCATCTCCGGCGGTACGACCTTCAACGGGCGGTTCATGGTCATGGCGAGCCGCTGCACCTCGCAGGCGCGCTCGAGGTAGTAGAGGTCGTCCCAGGCCTCGGCGATGGTCGGGCCCAGCACCATGACGCCGTGGTTCCTCATGAAGACAATGTCGGCCTCCCCGATCGAGGCCGCGATCCGGTCGCCCTCCCTCTCGTCCAGCGCCAGGCCGCCATACTCCTCATCGACCACGGTGCGGCCGTAGAATTTCAGCGCCGTCTGCCCGGCCCAGACCAGCGGCGGACCCTCCAGCATCGCCAGCGCCGTCGCGTTCGGCATATGGGTGTGGAAGGCCGCCTTGGCGCGCGGCACGTTCTTGTGGACGCGGGCATGGATGTAGAAGGCCGTTGCCTCCGGCACGCCCTCGCCGGCCACCACATTGCCGTGGAAGTCGCAGACGAGGAGGCGGGAGGCGGTGATCTCCGCGAAGGCCCAGCCATAGGGGTTCACCAGGAACAGGTCGTCCCGCCCCGGCACCACGAAGCTGAGGTGGTTGCAGATTCCCTCATGCAGGCCGAGCTTCGCCGCCATGCGGAAGCAGGCGGCGAGGTCGATGCGCGCCTGCTGCACCGCATCGGCGTCGAGGTCACTGTTGCGGAGGATGGCGGGCGCCTTCGCGCCCCCGAAGGCATGGGCCATGGCGGGACTCCCGGTCGTTCCCGCGGAGGCTAGAACCGTTCGCTGAAGGGCGGAAGCGCCCGCCGGTGCCGCGTTTCACCGGCCCGCATCCATCCGGGCTGATATGATCCTGTTGCCTGGCGCGCAGCCGCCGCACCGGCCCGGCGCGCGATGCCGGAGGGCAGAATTCAGGGCGTCTGCCGCGCGGTTTCATACCGGCCGGCGTAAGTCCTGACGTGCAGCCGCCATCGGCGGCTGAGGCCGCATAAATATGTCAGCATTGATGCGGGACGGTCTCAGTACGGATAGCTGCGCCAGCCCTGGCGGCGCCAGCGCTGGTACTCCCAGCGCTCGATCTGGTCGCGGGTCAGGTTGCGGCGGGCCTCCCGCGGGCCATTCCAGAAGCGGTCGGCCGCCTCCTTCTCCCGCTGCCGGTCCCAGAACCCATCCAGCTGCCGCTGGCGCTCGGCCGGGCTGGCGGCGGCGGGCGGGTCCTGCCGGGTGGGCAGCTCCGCGGCGCAGCCAGCCAGCAGCAGCACGGCGAGGAGGGCGGATCGGTGCATGCCAAGGATATCGGGTCCGCCGGGTCCTCTCGCCAGGGCGTGGCTTGCGCCGCCGGCCGGGCCACGGGAGGATCGGGCATGGCCGATGCCCCTCCGCTCGCCGGCGTGCTCGAGACCGCGCTCTATGTGGACGACATGGCGCGCGCCCGCGCCTTCTACGAAGGGGCGTTGGGCCTCGCGCCGATGTTCAGTGATGAGCGGCTGACCGCCTATCCCGTGGGTGGCCGCAGCGCGCTGCTGGTGTTTCTCCGCGGCAGCACGACGGAAACCGTGCATCTGCCGGGCGGCACCATCCCGCCGCATGACGGCGCCGGGCCGGTCCATTGCGCCCTGGCCATCGCCGCCGCCGATCTGCCGGGCTGGGAGGCGCGGCTGGCCGGGCGGGGCGTCGCGATCGAGGGCCGCACCCGTTGGCCGCGCGGCAGCATCAGCCTCTATTTCCGCGACCCGGACGGCCACCTGCTGGAATTGGCGACGCCGGGCCTCTGGCCGGTGTGGTAGGCCGGGCAGGACCGGCAAGGGCGGTCTGGCCTTCCTGTCCGAAGGCCGATCCGCGGGAGTCCCGATGCCTCGCGCAGGGGCGCGGATGCGCCGTTCACGACCTGCCGCGATCTGCGCTAGACGGGGACGGAACCGTCCAGGGAAGAACCATCATGCCGTTGCCAGGGCTCGAGGGCCTCGACTGCTACCGCGTCGAGGTCGAGGATTTCGTCGCCACCGCCACCATCGACCGCCCGCCGGTGAACGCCCAGAATGCCAAATTCCGGGAGGAGACCTGCCGCCTCTTCGATGTGCTGCATGACAGCCCGGAGGTCCGCGCGGTGGTCCTCACCGGGGCCGGCCGCGCCTTCTCCGCCGGCGCCGACCTGAAGGAGCGGCCGGGCATGGCGGAGAGCCGCGGCGCCTATCCCCGCCACAACCGCCTGGTCCGCGCCGCCTTCGATGCCCTGATTGAGTGCGACAAGCCGATCATCGCCGCGGTCAACGGCGCCGCCATCGGCGCCGGCTGCGTGCTCGCCCTCTGCGCCGATATCATCCTCGTCTCGGAGGACAGCTTCATGTCCATGACCGAGGTGGATGTCGGCCTCGCCGGCGGCGTCAAGCATGTGCTGCGGCATTTCGGCCAGTCGGACGCGCGGCTCATGCTCTACACCGCGCGCCGCATCAGCGGGCCGGAGCTGTACCGGATGAACGTCGCCTCCGCCTGCCTGCCCGGCGACAGGCTGCTGGAGACGGCCAAGGGCATCGCGCGGGAGATCGCGGGCAAGGTGCCGCTCGCGGTGCGCGCCGCCAAGCGGTCCTTCACCCTGGTCGAGGACATGGCCCTGCATGAGGGCTACCGCTACGAGCAGACGCAGACCGTCGCCCTCTCGACCACCGAGGACACGAAGGAGGCGCAGCGCGCCTTCGCGGAGAAGCGCAAGCCGGTCTTCAAGGGCCGCTGACGCCTGCAGCGGATCGGCATTCAGGGCTGAAGGCCGATCCGCCGGTGCTCTTTGTTTTACGGGCAGGGTCGCGCGTCCGGTCGGTCACGGCCTCCCGCGCTCTGCTCTGGCCGGGAGGATACCAGATGCCCATGCTGACCCGCCGCGCCGCGCTTGGCGGCCTCGGCGCCCTCGCCCTCGGCGCGCCCGCCCTGGCGCAGCCGCAGCAGCGCACCATCCGTGCCCTGCTCGGCTGGCCGCCCGGCGGCTCCTCCGACATCGTCTGCCGCACCATGGCGGAGCGCATGCGCGGCTCGCTCGGCGCCAATATCGTGGTGGAGAACCGGCCGGGCGCCGGCGGGCGCATCGCGCTGGAGGCGATGAAGGGCGCGCCGACGGATGGCAGCCTCTATATCCAGACGCCGGCTTCCATGCTGGTGATCTACCCGCATCTCTACCGGAGCCTGCGCTACGACCCGCTGGCGGATTTCACCCCGGTGACGACCGTCTGCGCCTTTGCCTTCGCCTTCACCGTGCGCGCCGACCACCCGGCGAGGACACTGGCGGAATTCGTCGCCTGGGCGAAGGGACGCCAGCAGACCGACTGGGCCAGCCCGTCGCCCGGGACGGCGCCGCATTTCATGGGCGTGGAACTGGCGCGGCGGGCCGGGATTGCCCTGAACCACGTGCCCTATCGCGGCGGCGCCCCGGTGATGACCGACGTGCTGGCCGGCGTCATCAGCGCCGGGATGAACGTGCTGTCGGAGCCGATGCCCTTCCACCAGGCGGGGCAGATGCGCATCCTTGCCATCAGCGCGCCCGCGCGTTCGCCGCGCCTGCCGGATGTGCCGACCTTCGCGGAGGCCGGCTTCCCCGAGCTGACCCGGCAGGAATGGTTCGGCGTGCTGCTGCCCGCCGGCGCGCCGCAATCGGTGGTGCAGCCGCTGCATGCGGCCCTGGTCGCGGCCGTCCGCACACCGGAGGTGCAGGAGGTGCTGACGCGGCTGGAATTCACGCCGGAGGTGATGGAGCCCGCCGCCTTCGCCGAGCGCATCCGCACGGAGCGCGAGAGCTGGGGTCCGATCGTCGCGGCTTCCGGCTTCAGGCCGGAGGAGTAGGCGACGCGGGGCCGGGTCCCGTCAGCCCTGCGCCGGTCCACCGAGGAAGCGGGAGAGGGTTGCCGCCTTCTTCCGCGGCCCGGCCTGGTCCGCCGCCATGTCCTCGTAGAAGCGGGCGATTGCCTGGTAGATCGCCGCCGCCTCCGGCCCGGTGAAATCCGCGATCTCCTCCATCTCGCCGACCCAGCGATAGGCCTTGTCGGGCATGGGCGGCACCATGCGCCGGAACCAGGCGAGGAACTGGGGCTGGCTGCGCTCCAGCTCCGCCCGCAACCCCTCCGCCGCGCCGGCGCGCGTCGCCGCCAGCATCATGGCGGAGGAGAGGGCAACCAGCCCCTTGGTGATGCCGGCATAGGACATCTTGAGCGCCGAGGCCGCGCCGATGGGCCCGGGCGTGACCCGGACATCCAGGCCGTGCTCGCGCAGCGGCGCCAGCCGCTCCGCCTCCTCGCCCGAGACATAGAGGGCCGGGGTGTAGCCGTCCTCGCGCGGCGGGCCGCCGATGATGCCGCCATCAACGAAGGCCGCGCCGGTGGGCGCGATGACCGCCGCGACCTCCTGCGCCGTCGCCGGGCTGATGGCGTTGCAGTCCACATATACTGCCTTGCGCGGCGCGGCGGTGAGGGCCGGCGCCAGCCATTGCGCGCAGGCCCGTGCTTCCGCCGGCGGCAGGACGCTCAGGACAAGATCGGCGCCGGCCATGTCCTCCGGCGTCGCGTCCCGCATCCCGGCCTCCGCCGCGCGGCGGGCGCTGGCGGCGCTGCGGCCGGCGAGGCTGGTCAGCACCGTGGCGCCGCGCTGCGTCAGGCGGCGGCCCATGCCGGCGCCCATGGCGCCCTGGGCCTGGATGGCGATGACGGCCATGGCGTGCTTTCCTTCCCCTCAACGAACCGTCCCCAGGAAGCGCCATCATGGACCAGCTGACGCTCGCCGTCGTCTCCCGCAACTACTTCAACCTGCCGGCCTGGATCGGGCTGCATACCGGGCTCTTCACGGCGGAGGGGCTGGATGTCCGGATCGACCATATCGAGGGCATCGAGGAGGTGAACGACCGGCTGCGGGATGGCCGCGCGCAGCTCGCCTATGGGGTGACGGAGCATGTGATCCTGGAGGCCGAGGCGGGCGGCCGCCAGCGGATCATCGGCGGCAATGTGAACCGTCTGCCCTTCTCCCTCATCGCCCGGCCCGGCATCCGCGACCATACCGACCTCAGAGGCAAGCGCATCGGCGTCTCCTCGCTGCGCGCCGGGTCCTCCTCGCTCGTCATCCGGCTGCTCGCGGCGCGCGGCCTGCACTGGCCGGAGGATTACGAGCTGGTGCCCTGCGGCCCGATCCTGGCGCGCTGGGACATGCTGCGCTCGGGCGGCATCGATGCCGGGCTGCAGGGCGCGCCGCTCGACCATATCGCGCTGGAGCAGGGCTTCGTCTCCCTCGGCAACCCGCGGGAGGAGGTGCCGGAATTCCAGTTCACCAGCCTCGATGTCGATGCCGGCTGGGCCGAGGCGAACCGCGACCTGATGCTGCGCTTCTGCCGCGCCTTCCTGCGCGCGCATGAGCGCTTCTACACGGACCAGGCGACCGCCAGCCGCATCGCCATGCAGGAGAGCGGGATCGAGCGGCGCCATGCCGACCGCGCCTGGAAGGATTATACGCGCGATGCCATCTTCCCGCGCGATGGGGAGGCGAGCGAGGCCGGTGTGCAGGCGCTGATCGAGATCAGCAGCCTGATCCGCGCCCTGCCGGAGCGTCCGCGCCGGGCGGCGGATTACATCGACCGCTCCTGGCTGGCCGAGGCGCGGGCCTCGCTGTGACGGGCGGCGCCGTGACCATCGACTACGGCGACCGGGCCCGCATCGGGCTGCTGGTCCCGTCCGGCAACAGCGTGGCGGAGCCGGAGATCCACGCCATGCTGCCGCCCGGCGTCACGGCCCTGGTGACGCGGCTGGAGCTGCGCGGCAGTTCCGAGGCGGAGCTCACGGCGATGCTGGCGGCGCTGGAGGCGGCCTCCCGCCTGCTGGCCGATGCCCGGCCGGACCTCATCGGCTTCCACTGCACCGCCGTCTCCACCTTCGCGCCGGAGCGGGCGGGGAGCATCCGCGCGCGGATCGAGGCCGCCGCCGGCCTGCCCGCCTGCACCACCGCGGATGGCATCCTGGCGGCGCTCGCCCTGCTCGGCGCGCGGCGGGTGCTGCTGGTGACGCCCTATATCGAGCCCGTCCATGTACGGGAGGTCGCCTGGTTGGCAGCGCATGGGGTGGAGGTCCTGGGTGGCAGCCATCTCGGCGTGAACACCAATGCCGAGATGGCGCGCATTCCGCCGGCGATGATCGCCGAACAGGCGAGCGCCGCGACCCGTGCCGCGCCGGGGGCGGAGGCCTGCTTCATCAGTTGCACCGCCATCCGCTCGGCCGGGCTGGTCGCGCCGCTGGAGGCGGAGCTTGGCATCCCCGTTCTCACCAGCAACCAGGTGATGGCCTGGCACGCGCTGCGCCGCCTCGGCATTCGCGAGGCCGTGCAAGGCTATGGGCAGCTGATGGCGCTGTAGGGCCGGCGAGGGGGCCTCCAGTGCCGGTTGGCGCGGCATTGCGGCCGGTGCTGCCGGCTCCGGCCCGGCGCCGGACGCCTCCGCCCCGCAAGGCAAGGTGCGGACCGACCCGAGCCCTCTGCTCGCGGGCGCATGGCTTGTTGCGCTGCCGCGGGCCTCTATGATCGGCGGCATGCACCGGCGACAAGCCGGCCATGGGAGAGACGACCCGATGACCAGCCTGACCCGTCGCGGCCTCGGCGCCGCGGCCTTCCTCTTCGGCCTCGCGCCCGCCCTGCTGCGCGCCCAGGGAAGGACCGTGCTGCGGCTCGGCTGGACCAGCGGCGACGGCGCGCAGGACCCCTATGCCGTCGGCGCCCGCGCCTTCCAGAAGGCGCTCTCCGCGCGCGTCGGCGACCGGGTCGAGGTGCAGCTCTACCCCAACCGCGCCATCGGCGACGAACGCCCGATGCTGGATGGCATGCGGCTCGGTACCGTTGATATGGGCGTCATCACCAATGCCGTGATCGCGCAGATCGAGCCGGCCTTCCAGATCAATGACATGCCCTTCCTCTTCGGCTCGGAGGCGCAGGCGCACGCCGTGCTGGATGGCGCGGTGGGGGCGCAGCTCCGGCAGCGGCTTGAGGCGAAGGGCGTCATCCCGCTCGGCTACATGGAAGGCGGCTTCCGCCACATGATCAACAATGTCCGCCCGGTCGTGACGCCGGCGGACCTGCGCGGCATCAAGTTCCGCGTGCTGCAGAGTCCGATCTATATCGAGATGTACCGCAGCCTCGGCGGCAATGCGGTGCCGATGGCCTGGGGCGAGACCTTCACCGCCGTGCAGCAGGGGGCGATCGACGGGCTCGAGATCCCGCTCGGCGTCATCGACCAGAACAAGTACTATGAGGTGACGAAGTACCTGTCCCTCACGGGCCATATCTATTCGATGATCGGCCTGCTGATCGCGAAGCGCGGCTTCGACCGGCTGCCGGCGGACCTGAAGGCGGCGGTGACCGAAGCGGGCGTGGAGGCGACGAAGGAGCAGCGCGCAGCCAATGCCAAGGCCCAGGCCGTGTTCCTGGAGAACCTGAAGCGCAACGGCATGCAGGTGAATGAGGTGCCGGACAAGGCCGCCTTCCGCCGCGGCGTCATGCCGATGTATGAGAGCTTCAAGGGCCAGATCGGCGCCGACATCATCCGGGACGCGCTGGCGGCGGTGCAGTAGGTGCCGCTGCTCGGCCCCCTGGCACGCGGCGCGGCGCTGCTGACGCGCGCCAGCATCGGCCTCGCCGCCGCGCTGATGCTGACTGCCATCACCTACCAGGTGGTGATGCGCTACGTCTTCGGCGACACGCCGAGTTGGTCCGAGGAACTGGCGGTGCTGCTCTTCTCCTGGACCGTGCTCGGCGGCCTCGCGCTCGGCGTGCATGAGGGCTGGCATGTCCGGCTGACCCTGCTGCCGGAGCGACTGCCGCATGGCGGCCGCATCCTGGCGGAGCGGCTGACGGATGCGGTGACGGCGGCGCTCGGCCTCTTCCTTGCCTGGTCCGGCTGGCGCTTCCTCGACATCACCGCGGGCAGCGTCTCGGCGGCCATCGGCTACCCGATCGAGATCCTGAACGCGCTGGCGCTGGTCGCGGGCGCGCTGATGGCGCTCTTCGGCCTGGAGCGCGCGCTGCGCCCTGGCGGCGCGCTGCCGGCCGAGGAGCCGTCAGCGGCATGAGCGTCACCGCCTGGTGCCTGACCGCAGGCTTCGCCGGGCTGGTCCTGCTCGGCTTTCCCTTCGCCATCGCCATCGCGCTGGCGGTCACCGCCGCGCTGCTGCTGGTGGATATCGAGCCGGCCTTCCTGGCCCAGGCGGTGATCAGCGGCAGCCAGCAATTCAGCCTGCTCGCCATCCCACTCTTCATGTTGGCGGGCGAGCTGATGACGGCGGGTGGCCTGTCGAAGCGCCTGGTCGATCTGGCCGGCACGCTGGTGCGGCACCGCACCGGCGGACTTGCGATGGTCGCGGTGCTGGCGGCGCTGGTCTTCTCAGCGATCTCCGGCAGCGCGCCTGCGACCACGGCGGCGATCGGCGCCATCCTGATCCCGGCCATGGTGCAGGCGGGCTATGACCGCGGCTTCGCCGCCAGCATCGCGGTCTCGGCCGGGGTGCTGGGGCCGCTGATCCCGCCCTCCATCGCCTTCGTCATCTGGGGGATCGTGGCGGAGCAGTCGATCGGCCGGCTCTTCCTCTCGGGCATCGTGCCGGGGCTCGCGCTGGCGCTCGGGCTGCTGGTGATCTGCTGGGTGCATGCGCGGCGGAACGGCGTGCCGCGCCTGCCGCGCGCCTCCCTGGCGGAGACCTGGGCCGCCTTCCACCAGGGCAAATGGGCGCTCGCCTCGCCGGTGCTGGTGCTCGGCGGCATCTATGGCGGCGTCTTCACGCCGACCGAGGCGGCTGCCATCTCCTGCGTCTATGCCCTGCTGGTCGGGTTGTTCGTCGAGCGGCAACTGAAACCCGCGGCGCTGCCCGGCATCTTCGCCCAGGCGATGCAGACCAGCGCCATCGTCTGCGCCATCATCGCCGTCTCGGCCGGCTTCGGCATCCTGGTGGCGCAGGAGCAGATCGCCACGCGCTTCGCCCAGTGGATGGCGGAGAATGTGGAACAGCGCTGGCTGGCGCTGGCCTCGCTCAACCTCGCCTTCTTCCTGCTGGCGGCGGTGATGGACGAGATCGCCATCATGGTGATCCTGGGCCCGATGCTGATCGCCATCGCCAACCGCTTCGGCGTGGACCCGATCCATTTCGGTGCCATCATCGTGACCAATGTCGCGATCGGGATGGCGGCGCCGCCCATCGGCTACTGCCTGTTCATCGGCATGGCGATCAGCGGGCTGTCGCTGGGGCGCATCGCCCGCGCCATCTGGCCGATGATCCTGCTGATGCTCGTCGTGCTCTTCCTGACGACCTACATCCCGGGCTTCGCGCTGATGCTGCAGCCGCCAGGGCGGTAGGAGATGAGGTGACCATGCGCCCGCTCTTCGATCCCGCCGAATTCCGCCTGCCGCCCGGCATCACCCATATCTGCGCCGGCGGCGAGACCGCCTTCCTCCGCCGGCACGACGCGGCGCTGGCGCGCTATTCCGAGGACAAGAGCGCGGGCCCCGGGGGGCGGCATGCCCAGGATGCCGAAGTGGACCGCGCCCGCGACCTGGTGGCCGCATCCTGGGGCGTGGCACGCGGGGATATCGGCTTCGTCTCCTCCGTCGCCGAGGGCATGTCCATGCTGGTCGAGAGCCTCGACTGGCGGGAGGGCGACAATGTAGTGGTCGATCCGGACGAGTATCCCTCCCTCGTCGCGCCGGTCGCCTTGCAGCGCCACCGGCCCATCGAGATCCGGACGGCGCGTGCCAACGACCCGGCGGCGCTGGCGGCATCGGCGGATGCACGGACGCGGCTAATCGCCATCTCCCATGTCTCCTACCTGACCGGCACGCGCCATGACCTGGCGGCGATCCGGCGCGTCGCGGATGGCGTCGGCGCGCTGCTGGTGGTGGACCACACCCAGGCCGCGGGCTACCTGCCGATCCGGGCCGATCTCGCCGATTTCGCCTTCGCCGCCACCTATAAATGGCTGCTCGGCATGACCGGCACCGCCATCGCCTACTGGAACCGCGCGCGCCAGCCGAACTGGGCGCCGAGCACCGCGGGCTGGCATTCGATCGAGGGCATGGAACGGCCCGACTACGCCGCCGGTCTGCGGCTCCGGCCGGATGCGATGCGCTTCACCCGCGGCAACCCGGCGCATGCCGCGGTCTATGTGCTGGCCTCGGCGCTCGATTATCTCGGGCAGTACGAGCCGGCAGGGGTGCAGGCGCATGTGCAGGCGCTGACCACGGCGCTGCATGCGCGGCTGGCGGAGGCCGGCATCCCGAGCACCACGCCGGCCGATCCCGCCCGCCACGGCGCCAGCATCTGCATCGCCCATCCGCAAGCCGCGGCGCTGACCGAGGCGCTGGCCCGCCGCGGCGTCTGGGCCTGGAACGGCCGCGGCCGCATCCGCTTTAGCTTTCATGGCTACAATGGCGGCGCGGATGTCGACCGCATCATGGAGGCTTTGCGCGCCGAATGGCCGGGGCAGGCCCCGAACCCGGTTTCCCCATAGGATCACCGCCATGTCCGAGACCCTGAGCCCCGAACTGCAATCCTGGATTGGCCGCAGCCGCGTGGTGGAGGAGGAGGTCGGCCTCTCCGCCGTGCGCCGCATCGCCGGCATGCTGGATATGGACCCGGCCGGGTTCCGCAATGGCGACCTGCTGCCGCCGCACTGGTTCACCCTGTTCTTCGCCGATGTGGCGAAGCAGAGCGATATCGGCCCGGACGGACACCCCAAGCCCGGCGTCTTCCTGCCGCCCATCCCGCTGCCGCGGCGCATGGGCGCGGGCCGGCGCGTGACGATCCATGACAGCCTGCGGGTCGGGGAGGTGGCGAGCAAGACGGCGGAGGTGGCGGCCATCCTGCCGAAGCAGGCGCGCACCGGCTTCATCACGGTGCTGACCATGCGCCACACCATCCGCCGCGACGGGCAGGTGATCGCGGTGGACGAGTTCGACGCCATCTACCGGGAGGCGGTGAAGCCCGGCGAGAAGAGCGGCACGGGCGCGCCGGTGCCGGCGCCCACGGACGCAGCCTGGCGCGTCGAGAAGCATCTGAGCTCGCCGCTGGTCTTCCGCTATTCCGCCGTCACCTGGAATGCCCACCGCATCCATTACGACGCGGATTATTCCCGGCAGGAGGAAGGCTACCCCAACACCGTGCAGAATGGGGGCCTCACCATGCAACTCCTGCTGGATGCGGCCGTGGCGCACACGCCCGGCACGCTGCGCGGCTTCAACGCGCGCCTGACGCGACCGATCTATGTCGGCGACACCATCACCCTCTGCGGCCATGCGCCGCGGGATGGCAAGATGATGGCCTGGGTGCAGGACAAGGACGGCCATCTCTGCGCCCAGCTCGATTGCGAGTTCGCGTAATGGCGGGTGGACCACTCGAGGGGGTCAGGGTGGTGGACCTGACGACGGTCGTCGTCGGGCCGATCTGCACGCGCACCCTGGCCGACCAGGGGGCGGAGGTGATCAAGGTGGAGGCGCCGGGCGGCGACATCCTGCGTTACCTCGCCGCCGGCAGCCGCACGCCCTCCATGTCCGGCAAATTCATCAACTTCAACCGCAACAAGCGCGCCATCACGCTGGACATCAAGCAGCCGGCGGGGCTCGAGGCGCTGAAGCGGTTGATCGCCGGCGCCGATGTCTTCGTCTCGAATGTCCGGCCCGCCGGGTTGAAGCGGGCGGGGCTGAACCATGCCTCGCTCGCGCCGCTCAACCCGCGGCTGATCCATTGCGGCATCGTCGCCTTCGGGGAGGGCGGGCGCTATGCCGGCCGCCCGGCCTATGACCCGGTCATCCAGTCCCTCTCCGGCGTCGCCGGCACCTTCGAACGTGCGACAGGGGAGCCGCGCTTCGTCCCCATGGTGATGACCGACCACATCACCGGCCTGGTCGCGGCGCAGGCGATCGGCTTCGCCCTCTATCGCCGCGAGAAGAGCGGGGTGGGGGAGGCGATCGAGGTGCCGATGTTCGAGGTGGCGGCGAGCTTCGTCACGTCGGAGCATCTTGGCGCGGCCACCTTCGACCCGCCGGAGGGGCCGACCGGCGATGCGCGGCTGCTGAGCCCCGATTACCGCCCGCTGCCGACCAGGGACGGCTACATCACCGTCCAGCCCAACAGCAACCCGCAGGCCTTCGCCTTCTTCGATGCCATCGGCCGGCCGGAGCTGAAGGAGGACCCGCGCTTCGATACGCCCATTGCCCGCACCGAGAACGCGGCCGAGTATTTCCGGGTGCGGGTGGAGGGGCTGGCGCAGAAGACGACAGAGGAGTGGCTCGAGATCTTTGCGGCGGCTGACGTGCCGGCGGCGCGCTACAACAGCATCGACGATCTGCTGGAGGACCCGCACCTGCAGGATGTCGGCTTCTGGCGGTTCGACGAGCACCCGACCGAGGGCCGCATCCGCCGCACCCGCACCCCCGTCACCTTCGGCGGCGGGATGCGGGAGGAAACCTTGCCTGCCCCGCGCCTCGGCGCCCATACCGAGGACATCCTGGCGGAGGCCGGCTTCTCCGCCGAGGAGATCGCCGCGATGCGCGAGAGCGGCGCCGCCCAATGAGGATCACGCCCATGACGCTCCCCACCTGGCGCTCCCTGCTCTTCGTGCCCGCAACCGCCGAGCGTTTCGTCGCCAAGGCGCATACGCGCGGCGCCGATGTCGTCATCCTCGACCTCGAGGACAGCATCCCGCCGCCGGAGAAGCAGGCGGCGCGGGATGCGCTCGCGGGTGCCGCGGCGACCGTTGGGCAGGCCGGGGCGGAGGTCGCCGTGCGCATCAACCGGCCACTCGAGCTCGCCGTGCCGGACATCGCGGCGGCCGTCATGCCGCAGGTCACGGCGCTGATGCTGCCGAAGGTGATGGGGCCGGAGCATATCCGGCTGCTCTCGGAGGTCGTCGGCGCGCGCGAGGCGGCGCTCGGCCTGCCCATCGGCCGCACGCGCTTCATCGCCATCGTGGAGACGCCGCAGGCCCTGCCGCACCTCGCGGCCATTGCCGCCGCCGATCCGCGCATGGCGGCGCTCGGCGTGGGCTCGGAGGACCTCTCGACCGAGTTGGAAGCGGTGCCGGGCGCCGACCTGCTCTACCACTTCGGCATGATGGTGGTGGCGGCGGCGCGCGGGGCCGGCATCCTGCCGCTCGGCAGCGTCGGCGCCTTCGCCGATTTCCGCGACCTGGAGGGCTACCGCGCCTCCCTGCAGCGCTCCCGCAGGCTCGGCTTCGCCTGCGCCGCCTGCATCCACCCGGCGCATGTGCCGATCATCAACGAGGAATACGGCGTGCCGCCGGCTGAGGCCGATCGCGCCCGCCGGTTGATCGCGGCCTTCGAGGAGGCGCTGGCGCGCGGCGAAGGCGCCGTTGCCTTCGAGGGCGCGATGATCGACCTGCCTGTCGTCGAGCGAGCCCGCAGGTTGCTTGCTCGCGTACGGTAAGAGGCGCGGGCGGCGCCTGCTGGCATGGACCCGCTGAGGAGGAGAGCAAGATGGACGCGACCCACGACCCGAAGCGGCGCAGCTTCGTCGCCTCCGCCAACGGGCATGCCGATTTCCCGATCCAGAATCTGCCGCTCGGCGTGTTCAGCCCGAAGGGCGGCGAGGCGCGCGGCGGCGTGGCGATCGGTGACAGCATCCTCGATGTCGGCGCGGTGGCGCATCTGCTGCCGGGCGATGCCCGCCGCGCGGCGGAGGCGGCGGCGGGCGATGCGCTGAACGCGCTCTTCGCCCTCGGCGCCGGGCCGCGCCGGGCGCTGCGCGCGGCATTGTCCGACCTGCTGGCGGAGGGCAGCGCGCAGGAAGCGGCGGTGCGGCCCAACCTCTACGACGCCGCCGACTGCACCCTGCACCTGCCGGCGCGCATCGGCGACTACACGGATTTCTTCGCCGGCATCCATCACGCGACCAATGCCGGCAAGCAGTTCCGCCCGGACAACCCGCTGCTGCCGAACTACAAATATGTCCCGGTCGCCTATCACGGCCGTGCTTCCTCGGTGCGCGTCTCCGGCACCCCAGGGGTGGATGGTGTCCGGCGGCCGAAGGGCCAGCGCAAGCCGGCGAAGGAGACGGTGCCGAGCTTCGGCCCCAGCCGCAATCTCGACCACGAGATGGAATTCGGCATCTGGATCGGCACCGGCAATGCGCAGGGGGAGCCGATCCCGATCGGACGGGCCAGCGAGCACATCGCCGGCTTCTGCCTGCTGAACGACTGGTCGGCGCGCGACATCCAGGGCTGGGAGGCGCAGCCGCTCGGCCCCTTCCTGGCCAAGAATTTCGCCACCTCCATCAGCCCCTGGGTCGTCACGCCGGAGGCGCTGGAACCCTTCCGCATCGCCCAGCCGCCACGCCCGGATGGCGATCCGAAACCGCTGGACTATCTCTGGGACGAGCAGGACCAGGCACGGGGCGCGCTGGACGTGGCGGTGGAGGTGCTGCTGCAGACGAAGCAGGGCGGCCCGTTCCGCCTCTCGCTCTCCAATACCAGCCATCTCTACTGGACCTTCGCGCAGATGGTCGCGCACCATTCCTGCGGCGGCTGCAACCTGCAGCCGGGCGATCTCTTCGGCAGCGGCACCATCTCCTCCCCCACCGAGGACGGCTTCGGCGCGCTGCTGGAGATCACCCTTGGCGGGCGCAAGCCGGTGATCCTGCCGAATGGCGAGGAACGGCGCTTCCTGGAGGATGGCGACACGGTGATCCTCCGCGCCCGGGCGCAGAAGGAGGGCTTCGTGCCCATCGGCTTCGGCGAGTGCCGGGGCACGATCCTGCCTGCGTCATGACCGGCATCCTGGCCGGCATCAAGGTCGTGGAACTCGGCCAGGTGCTGGCCGGGCCCTTCGCCGGCGCCATCCTCGCCGATCTCGGTGCGGCGGTGCTGAAGGTGGAGAAGCCCGATGGCGGCGACGATGCCCGCCAGATGGGCCCCGCCTTCCGGCATGGCGATGCGCTGAACTTCCACGAGTTCAACCGCGGCAAGCAGAGCGTCACGCTCGACCTGAAAACCCCCGCGGGGGTCGAGGCGCTGCACACGCTGCTGCGGGAGGCCGATATCCTCCTCCACAATCTCCGCCCCGGCGTCGCGGAGGCGCTCGGCATCGGTCCGGCGGAGGTCACGGCGCGGCACCCGCGGCTGATCTACTGCGCCATGGGCGCCTTCGGCCACAAGGGCCCGCTTGCCCATCGCCCGGGCTATGAGCCGCTGTTCCAGGCCTTCGCCGGCCTCTCCTCCATCACCGGTGAGCCGGAGGGGCCGCCGGTGCGGATGGGCGCCAGCGTGGTGGACCAGGGCACCGGCATGTGGACCGTGATCGGCGCGCTGGCGGCCCTGCAGCAGCGTGCCCGCACCGGCCGCGGCTGCGTGGTGAACACCTCCTTGTTCGAGACGGCGCTGCTCTGGGCGGGGCAGAAGATCAGCGCCTATGTGAACCAGGGCAAGCTGCCGGAGCGCCACGCCTCCGGCCATCCGAATTTCGTCCCCTACCAGGCCTTCGACTGCGCGGACGGGCCGCTGCTGGTCTGCTGCGGCAATGACCGGCTGTTCCGGAAATTCGCCGAGGTGCTCGGCCGCCCGGACTGGCCACAGGATGCGCGCTTCGCCACCAACCGCGCGCGGCTGGCGAACAGGGACGCGCTGCTGCCCGGGATCGCCGCGCTGCTGCGCGCCCGGCCACGCGCCGCGCTGGCGGAGGCGCTGGTGGCGGCGGGCGTGCCCTGTTCCCCCGTGAACAGCATCCCGGAGGTGCTGGCGGAGCCGCAGACCGCGGCCATGGAGATGCTCCAGCCCGTGCCGGGCGAGGATTTCTCCCTGGTCGCCATGCCGCTCTCCTTCGACGGCGAAAGGCCACGCATCCGGCATGGTGCGCCACGACTTGGTGAGCAGCCTGCCGCCATGACCCCCGACGTCATCGATTCCGCGCAGCGCGACGGGTGATCCTGCCTGCGTCGGCGGACAAGGGCCGCCGCGCAACGCAGGAGAGACCCGATGCACGACGCCATCATCGACCGCACCATCGCCTGCTGGAACCAGGGCGATGCGGCGCGCCGGCGCGACCTGATCGCCGCCACCTTCACCGAAGCCGCCACCTGTTGCGACCCGATGCTGCGGGGCGAGGGCCAGGCCGGCATCGACGCGCTGTTCGCCGCGGCGCGGCAGCAATTCCCCGGCCTGCGCTTCCACCGCGGCGGCGCCGATGCGCACCACGACCGGCTGCGCTTCGCCTGGGAGCTGGGGCCGGAGGGGGCGGCGCCGGTCGCAGGCGGGACGGACATGGCGGTGGTTGCGGTAGATGGCCGCCTCCCTGCCGTCACGGGCTTCATCGACTTCGCGCCGAAGGGGGAGTGAATGCCATGGAACGGATCATCCCCTCCGCTTTCCTCCGCCGCGTGCTCTGGGCGGATGCCGCCAGTTGCTTCGGCATGGGGCTGCTGCTGGCGCTGGCGGCAACGCCGCTCGCCCGCTGGTTCGGCCTGCCTGGCGTGATGCTGCGGGAGGTCGGGCTCTTCCTGCTCCTCTTCGCCGCGCTAGTCGCGGTGCTGGCGCTGCGCCGGGCCTCACCCAGGCTGCTGTTCTGGGCGGTCATCATTGGCAACGCGCTCTGGGCGCTGGACAGCGTGCTGCTGCTGGTCTCGGGCTGGGTCACGCCCACGACCCTCGGCGGCGCCTTCGTGGTGGCGCAGGCGCTGGTCGTCGCGCTGCTGGCGGAGCTGGAATATAGCGGCCTGCGCCGCTCCGCCCCGCTGGCCGCGTGAGGCTGTCGGTGCAGGCCATGGCGGGCCTCATGCGGCCCGCCAGCCCTCCTACCAGTTCTTCTTCAGGCCACCCCCGCCGGAGCTGAGCGGCTGCGACGGGGCTGGCGGGATATAGCCTTTCTGCATTGGCACATGGCCGGCCGGCGGCACGATCCAGGTCGGCGCCGGCGGGGCGTAGACCACTGGCGGGGGCGCGTAGATCACCGGCGGCGGGGCATAGACGACCGGCGGCGGCAGCCAGGCCGGCGGCCCCCAGTAACCATAGGGGCGCGGCGCGTAATAGTAGGGCGCGGGTGGGCCGAAGGTAATGCCGAAGCTTACCCCACCCCCGCGCCGGCCATGGGCCGCCGCATCGGCCGGGGCGAGCGTGACGGCGAGGCCGAGCGCGGCGGCGAGACAGGCAGCGCGACGGATCGACATGGGCGGGGCCTCCGGGGCCGCGCCGGGCGCGGCCAGCAACTGCATCCATGAGATAGTGCGGCGACGTCGCGGTGCAATCAGGGCCGTCACCCCGCCAGATCCCGCGCCAGGGCGAAGCAGCGGTCGCGCGCCGCCGCGACGCGCCGGGCGATGCCCTCCACCGCCGCAGCATCCCGCGCCAGGGCGGCGTTCCGGGCCTCCAGCATCCTCGCCATCTCGGCCGGCGCCGGGCCGCCCTGAACGGTGCGGGCAAGGATATTCGCCGCCGGGTCCAGCGCCTGCGCCACCGCTGCCTCCGGGATGCCGAGCGGCCTGCCGAAAAGCGTCTCCGCCGCCCGGTCGAGATCGGCGCCGCGGATCGCCTCGGCGCTGCGGCCGGCTTCCAGCGCCTCCCGCACCACCAGCGCAACCACGTTATGCGCCATGCGGAAGGACAGGCCGCTCTCCCGCACGATGACATCGGCAAGCTCGGTCGCGGTGCCGAAACCCTCGGCCGCGGCGCGCGCCATGCGCCCGGGCCGCAGGGTGAGGCCGGCGAAGACCTCCTCCATCAGCGCGAGGATGCGGCGGGTGCGGGTTGCGGCGTCCAGGATGGGCTCGTTCACCGCCGTCACGGCGTCGTTCACATCGGCGAAGGCGGTGTTCTTCGTGCAGCCCAGCGCGGCGGCCAGCGCGCCCTGCACCATCCCGGCCGCGGCGCGGATATGCTCCAGCGCCGCCGGGTTCTTCTTCTGCGGCATGATGGAGGAGACGGCGCAATGCCGGTCCGCCAGTTCCAGGAAGCCGTATTCCCAGGTGGACCAGGCCATCAGGTCGGTGGCGAGGCGCGAAAGGAAGGTCGCCAGCACGGCCAGCGCCGCGCCCGCCTCCAGCGCATCGTCGCGGGAGGAGACGGCGTCATAGGCGATGTCCAGCGGTGCCGGGAAGCCGAGCAGTTCCGCGGCGAGGCCGCGGTCGAGCGGGAAGGCGGTGGTGGTGAGCGCGCCGGCGCCGAGCGGGCAGAGATCCGCATGCGCCAGCGCGCCGGCCAGGCGGACCTGGTCCCGCGCCAGCACATCGGCGGCCGAGAGCAGCCAGTAGCCGAAGGTGACGGGCTGCGCGTGCTGGGTATGGGTGTAGCCCGGCATCACCACCCCCGCATGCTCCCCGGCCAGGCGCAGCAGCGTGCCGCGCAGCCCGAGCAGGGCGCGCTGCGCGTCCAGCAACTGCGTGCGCAGCGCCATGCGCCAGGTGGTGGCGTTCAGGTCGTTCCTGCTGCGCCCGGTATGCAGCCGCCCGCCGGTATCGGGGCCGAGGGCCTGGACGATCCGCTTCTCGACATAGGAGTAGAGATCCTCCGCGCGGTGATCGACCGGCACGCTCTCCGGCCCCTGCGCCGCCATCTCCAGCACCGCGCGCAGGCAGGCGGCAATCGCCTCCCGCCCCACGATCCCCTGGCGCTCCAGCATCAGCCCATGGGCGCAATGGGCCCACATCTCGTGGTCGAAGACCTGGGCCTGGGCGCGGGCGACGGCGGGGCGGTAGTAGCTCTCGACCAGCATGGCGGAGGGCGGCTCCTTCACCCGCTCGCGCAGGCTCACTGCCTCGGCCATGGCGTCTTCCCCTTGTTCCTGCCGTGATTGGCGGCGAGGCTAGCGCAGTTGCGGAGCGGATTCACGCCTCCGGGTCCATTCGCGGCCGTGCCGCGAAGTCCTCCGGCGATCTGCCCCGGGCCAGGGACGGAAACGGGACAAGCGCCATGCGCATCGAGCGGATCGAGGCCATCGCCATCGAGATACCCCTGCCGCGGCGCTTCGCCGGCAGCGTCTATGCCATGACGACGCGCTGCGCCGTCATCACCCGCCTCCACACCTCGGACGGGCTGGTGAGCGAAGTCTATAACGGCGACAACCGGGAGCATGGCGCGGAGATCGTCCGCCTCATCACCGGGGAGATCGCGCCGCTGATCCTGGGCGAGGACGCGACCGCCTATGAACGCCTCTGGCGGAAGGCGCATGCCATCACCATCCCCAACCGCGACCGCAAGCTGGCGATGGAGGCGATCGCCTGCGTGGACACGGCGGTCTGGGACCTGCTGGGCAAGCGGGCGGGGCTTTCGGTGCGGCAGTTGCTGGGCGGGTACCGGTCCGAGCTGCCGATCATCTCCATCGGCGGCTATTACGCCGAAGGCAAGACGCTGCTCGACTTGGCGAAGGAGATGGAGCAGCTGCGCGCCTGGAGGATGGGTGGCTGCAAGGTGAAGGTCGGCGGCCTCTCGCCCGAGCAGGATGCCGAGCGCGTGCGGGCCGCGCTGGACGGGGCGGGGGAGGGCTTCCTGATCGCGGTGGATGCCAATCGCGCCTGGAGCACGGCCGATGCCATCCGCTTTGCCCGGCTGATCGAGGATCTGCCGATCGCCTGGTTCGAGGAACCCTGCCACTGGTATGACGAGGCGCGCGGCATGGCGGAGGTGCGGCGCGCGACGCGCATCCCGATCAATGCCGGGCAGAGCGAATACAGCGCGCATGGCGTCCGGCGGCTGCTGGATGCGGGGGCGGTGGACATCGTGAATTTCGACGCCTCCGAGGCCGGCGGCATCACGGAGTGGCGCCGCGCCGCGGCGGCCTGCGCCCTGGTGGATGTGCGCATGGCGCATCATGAGGAGCCGCAGATCGCGGCGCATATGCTGGCGGCGATCCCGCACGGCATTTGCGTGGAGTGCTTCGCCGATCCGGCGCGCGACCCGCTCTGGCCGCACCTGCTGCCCGATGCGCCACGGCCGAAGGATGGGATGCTGGCGGTGCCGGACCGGCCGGGCTTCGGCATCACGCTGGACCAGGACGCGGTGCGGAAGTTCACGATCGCATCCGCCGCGGCGTAATCCAGGCCGGGTCCAGGGGGCGGTTGACCGCCTTCGGCGCTCAATCCCCTGGTGGGGGAACTCGAGGGGGCAAGGCCCCCTCGTTGATGGTTATTCGTAGATCAGCGACAGCGTCTCCGCGACCAGCGCCGGCCGCTCGCTGCCCTCGACCTCCACCGTCGATTCCATGGTCAGCCTGGCGCCGCCCTCGATTTTCTCGACATTCTTGAGCGTCAGGTGCCCGCGCACGCGTGCGCCCGCCGGCACCGGCGCGGTGAAGCGCACCTTGTTGGAGCCGTAATTGACGCCCCGGCTCCGCTTCTTCACGCGGAAGATGCCCTGGTTCAGCTTCGGCAGCAGGGAAAGGGTGAGATAGCCATGGGCGATGGTCTTGCCGCCCGGCATCTCCTTCTTCGCCCGCTCCACATCCACATGGATCCACTGGTGGTCGCCGGTCGCCTCGGCGAACTGGTCGATCATCCTCTGGTCCACCACCAGCCAGTCGCTGGTGCCGAGCTTCTTGCCGACGTAATTCGGCAGGTCGGCGATGGAGTCGATCTCGAGCATCGTTTCCTCCTCATGCTTCGCTGGAATTCCTGCCATGCCCGCCCGGGCTTGGCCAGACGCGCGGGCCGGGGGATCATCCGGCGTGATGCCCGAATTCCAGCCCGCGCCCGCCTCCCTGCCCTCCGGCCACCGCGTCTATGCCATCGGCGATGTCCATGGCTGCGATGACCGGCTGGCGACGCTGCATGCCATGGTGGCGGCGGATCTCCGGGCGCGGCCGGTGGCCGAGCCGCTGCTCCTCCATCTCGGCGACTATGTGGATCGCGGGCCGGACAGCGCCGGGGTGGTGGCGCGGCTGGCCGCCGGCTCGCCGCTGCCGGGCGTGCCGATGGTGAACCTCATCGGCAATCATGAGCGCACCATGCTGGATGCGCTGGCGGGCGAGCGGGCCTCGATCACGGACTGGCGGATCTGCGGGGGGCGGGAGGCGCTGGCGAGCTGGGGACTCGATCCGGATGGCGACCCGTCGCTCTGGGCGGCGGGCGTTCCTGGGGCGCATCTCGAATTCCTCCGCGGCCTCGCGCTGCATCACCGCCTTGGCGGCTATCTCTTCGTCCATGCCGGGCTGCGGCCGGGCCTGCCGCTGGAGGCGCAGTCGCCTGACGACCTGCTGCGCATCCGTCACAGCTTCTTGAACTCGGAGGCGGATTTCGGCGCCGTGGTGGTGCATGGCCATTCGCCGACGCGTGGCCCGGTGGTGAAGGCCAACCGCATCGGCATCGATACGGGGGCGGTCTTCGGGCGGGAGCTGACCTGCCTGGTGCTCGAGGACGACCGGCTGGCCTTCCTGCAGGCATGAGGCACGGCATGCACCCGGACCACCGCCCCGGTCGCGGCGGCGGGTGCGCCACGCCCCGGCAGGACGGTGAGGGGCAGCGGGAGCCGGCGCCTACCCTCCCGCCGGCCGGGAGGCTTGCCCTGATGCGCGGCAAGGCAGGGGCCGCGCTGCTGCGCCTGCCTGTCCTCCTCCTCCTCGCGGCGCTGCTGGGCGGCGGCTGCGCCGGGCCGGCGGCCAAAGGGGGCGCGCCATCCGCGCAGAGCCACAGCGAGCTTCTCTGCGCGCCGCGCATGGGCGCGCGCCGGGAGCCGCCGCCCGCGATGGCCAGCGGCGATATCGACCGCCTGGTCGGGCTGGGCGGTCCGCGCACCGCGGCCGAGGTCGCCGATGCCATCGGCGCCGGTGAGCCCCTGCTGCGCCTGGCGGTGCTGGAGGCGGAGGGGCGCCGCGGCACGGCCGCGCAACTCCGCATCCTGCATCTCCGCCAAGCGGTGACGGACCGGATCATGCTGGCGATGCTGGATGTCTCCGGCATGCTGGCGGCGATCGACTGCGAGGGGGAGCGGGGCGACCAGCTCCGGGTGCGCCTGCAGGGCATCGAGAACCGGCGGGCGCGCCGGCTGGGCGTCGCCAGCATCATGGTCGGCGCGCTGACGGCGGCGCTGTCCGGCGGCCTCTCGGTCGCCGGCAGCGGCAGCGCCGATGTCGTGGCGATGGTGGGCGGCCTCGGCGAGGCCTCGGTGGCGACGGCCCTGCTGGTCAGTGAGGCCAGCGGGGAGCTGCGCACGGAGCGCAACCTGCTGCGCGACATCCGGGAGCAGCCGGCCCGGTCCGAGCTCTTCCCCGCGCCGGTCTGGCAGTACCTGACGCGGCGGCCGGGCGGCGAGGCCAGCCAGCCCAGCATCGCCGACACCGTGGTCGCGGCCTGGCGCGCCGCCGAGCTGCTCGGCGAGCCGGGCTCGGAGGCGGAGCGCAGCCGGGCCACGCTGCTGTTCGGGCCGGGCGGTACCTATACGGTCGAGGAGCTGGAGGTGCGGGATGCGATGCTCGACCTGCTGGAGGCCAGCATCGCGCTGATGAGCGAGGACCTCCGGATGCTCCTGCAGGAGTTGCCGGCGGCGGGCGGCCAGGGGCCCGCAGGGCGCTGACCGGCGGGCCGCCCGCCCGGAGCAGATCGCGGGAGGCCGTGGACGACCGGGCGTGTGACTCTGCCCGAAAACCGAAGAGCTTCAGCGGATAGGCGTTCAGATATGAACGCCTATCCGCTGGAGTGGGGGCGGGCAACCCGGGCGCGGCGCGGTCAGCGCCGGCCCATGCCCATGGGACTGGTGTACATCACCTGGGCATCCTCGCCCCCGCCGAGCAGCCAGGCCTCGCGGCCCAGGCCGCCGGGGGCGGGCGTGCCGTAGATCCAGTACGGGCTGCCGCCATTATTGCCGCCGAAGGTGGCGACCCGGCCGGGCTGCTCCTGGGTGGCGCCGCCGCCGGCGCCGCCACCGCCATAGGTGATGGTTCGGTCATCGCCGCCGCCGCTGAGGCTGGCGCTGCCGCCGCCGATGACATTGCCGGCCCGGACCGGCAGGCTGCCGCCATCGAGCGGGGCCTGGGCGAGGGCGGCTGCCGGGGCGGCGGCGAGGGCGCCGAGGAATGCGAGGGACTGGAATGCGGTGCTGCGTGCCATGGTATCCTCCATCGCGGCGTGAAATGCCGCGTTCCGGGAGCGGACTGAAAAACAGGCAAGTCGGCAACGCCGTCTCTTTTACGTGGCGCGGGGTCCGAAATCTGTGACGTGCCGCACGGTACGGGCAGGGGCAGCCAAGGCCAGGACCCGGCCCTACCGGATGCTGCCCGCCTGCGGGCTGACCCGCCGCTGCCGGGGGGCGGGCCGGCTGGCCCTGGCCGTCGGTGTTCCGCCGGTCAGGAGGCTTCTCATGCCTGGCTCGTGACGTCCCGAGCTGCGGCACGCGAAGCCAAGGCCCGGAGGGCCGCCGGCCTTTGAGGCATGACAGGCGTCAGCATGTCATGCGCCAAGGATCAGGCGCCCGGCTTCTTCCTGGCCTGGCTCCAGCCGATCCACAGCCCCGCCGCCATGATCACGGCGGCGCCGAGCCAGATGCCGGCATCCGGCCAGTCCCGGAAGAACAGCCAGCCCACCGCGACCGAGCCGATGAGCTGGAAGTACTGGAAGGGCGAGACGATATTGGCCGGCGCATAGCCCAGCGCCTTCGCCACGCACCAATGCCCGAGCGCCCCGAGGATGCCGAGGCCGCAGAAGAGGGCGATGTCGAACAGGCTGCCCGGCGTGATCCAGACGAAGGGCAGGACCAGCAACATCCCGAAGGCGCCGACCATCGAGCTGTAGACCGTAGAGGTCTCGGGCGAATCCACCCCGGCGATGCGGCGCGTGAGGATCTGGTAGATCGCGTAGCAGGTCGCGCTGCCGAGCACGAAGAGCGAGGCCCAGTGGAACACCTCGGAGCCCGGCCGGATCACGATCAGCACGCCGAGGAAGCCGCAGGCCAGCGCCGCCACCCGGCCCGGCGTCGTCCGCTCCCCCAGCATCGGCCAGGCCAGCAGGGCGACGATCAGCGGCGCCGTCAGGCTGATGGCGGCGGCCTTGGCGATCGGGATGAAGGTGATGGCGAAGAAATGGCAGAGGTTGGAGGTGAACAGCATGCAGGAGCGCAGGAACTGCACCCCCGGCCGCCTGGTGCGCAGGATGCCCAGGCCGTAGCGCGGCAGGAACAGCGCCAGCAGGAAGACGATATGGCCGAAGGCCCGGGCCCAGGAGACCTGCAGGCTGGAATAATCGGCGCCCAGGATCTTGGCGAAACCGCCCATGACCGGGAAGAGCAGCCCCGAGAGGCACATGAAGACGATGCCGAGGAGGATGCGCTGGGCAGGGTAGGCCGAGGGGGCAGGGGGGGTGGCCGTGGCGGCGGCCGGCGCCGGTGCCGGCGGCCTCGTCTCATGGGTCACGCGCGCTGCTGCCCCGTTTTTTGCTGCCCTGCAGCATGGAGGGTGACGCTTTCCCTGGCAACGGCCCGCGTCGCTCCCATATAAGGCATGCCGCCGGCAGGGGTGTCATCGCGCCCCCGGAACGCCTAAAAGGCCATTGAACGGCCCACGGCTTGCATCCGGCAGCCCATCTGGCCTGTTCCATGGCGCGGCCCCCGCGAGGGTCGCGGAGAGTACTGCTTTGACCACACCCTATGATGTTCCCTTCGACCCGGTCGATCTGCCGGAGGCCGATCTGCGGCGCGGCGTCTCGCCGGCCGAGGCGGCGATCTTGGCCGCCGGCCTGGAGATCGAGGCGCGGGAGATGCCCGCGCTGATCCGCCGCGTGGAGCGGCGGATGCCGGCCGATGCCGACGCCGTCCGGACCGCGCTCTGCGAGGTGCGCCGCCGCGGCTGGATCGCCCGGCTCAACGACCTCGCCAACCGCGCCGGCCGCGTCTGGGTCCGCCGGGCGGATAACGAGACCGCCGTCGGCACCGTGACCGATCTGGTCCCGGCCGATGAGACCCTGCTGGCCGCGCTGGACCAGGCGCTCGACAACCGCTTCCGCGCGCTCGGCCCGACGCCCGAGGCGGCGCTGGAGGCGGTGGTGGCGGAGCTCACCGAGTCCGGCAATGCCGGCCTCTCGGCCGACCGCCATGCGACCCTGGCGCGGGAGGTCGCGGCCGCCTTCGGGCTGACCGGCGGCGCCTCGCTGCCCTTCCTCGATGAGGTCGGCGCCCGCGAGGCCCGTCGCCGCCGCGAGGTGCGGGAGGCCGAGACCGCCGCCCGAACCAAGCGCCGGGAGGAGGTCGCGCGGCTTCGCGCCTGGGAGAAGAGCCTCGTCGAGTTCCGCGAGGTGCCCGACCTGCTCGCCTGCGCCGAGCGGGAGGCGCTGCGCTGGATCGCCGCCGGCCTCATCCCGGTCGCCCGCCGCATCCCGCAGCGGGGTGGGCGGGAGAAGTGGGAATTCGACCCGGCCGAGTTGGCGCCGCTGCGCAGCGTGGTCCCGCAGTGGCGGGAGGCCGACAAGTCTGCGGTCGAGGCGAAGAAGCGGGGCGGCCCGGCGTCGCCGGCGCTGAAGCTGGGCAAGGGGGCGGTCGCCGCCATCGCCCGGGTCGCGGCGCTCGACCGCTATGCCGGCCATTTCGCCACCGCCCGCGCGCTGAACCGGCGGATCACGCTGGTCACCGGCCCGACCAATTCGGGCAAGAGCCACACCGCGCTGGATGCCCTGGCCAAGGCCGATAACGGCATGGCGCTGGCCCCGCTGCGGCTGCTGGCGCATGAGTTCCGCGACGCGCTCGGCAGCCGCGGCGTCCCGGCCTCGCTCTCCACCGGCGAGGAGCGGATCCCGGTTCCCGGCGCCCGGCATTTGGCGGCGACGGTCGAGATGTGCCCCCTCCACCTGCCGGTGGACGTGGCGGTGGTCGACGAGATCCAGATGCTGGCCGACCGTGACCGCGGCGCCGCCTGGACCGCCGCCATCATGGGCGCCCCGGCCCGGCATGTCTTCGTCCTCGGCGCGCCGGAGGGCGCGACCCAGGTGCGACGCATCGCCGCCCTCTGCGGCGACCCGCTCGAGGAGGTCAGCCTCCAGCGCAAGAGCCCGCTGATCGCGGCGAAGGCCGCGGTCGGCCTCGGTGACCTCAGGACCGGCGATGCGCTGGTCGCCTTCTCCCGGCGGGAGGTGCTGGACCTGCGGGCCGAGCTGGTCCGCCGCGGCAAGCGCGTGGCGGTGGTCTATGGCGCCCTCAGCCCGGAGGTCCGCCGCGCCGAGGCGGCCCGCTTCCGGGAGGGCGATGCGGATATCCTGGTGGCGACGGATGCCATCGGCATGGGGCTCAACCTGCCGATCCGCCGCGTCATCTTCTCGACGCTCAGGAAGTTTGATGGCGAGGAGCGCCGCGAGCTGCATGCGCAGGAGGTGAAGCAGATCGGCGGCCGCGCCGGCCGCTTCGGCCGCTTCGAGGAGGGCGTGGTGGCGGTGCTGGCCGGCGCCGGCAGCCCGGAATTCGTGCGCATGATGCTGGAGGCGACGCCGGTGCCGCCGGAGGACCCGCGCCCGCTGGTGCAGCCGGATGCTGACATCATCGCCAATGTCGCGCAGGAGATCGGCTCGGACAGCCTGTTCGGCGTGCTGGCGCGCATCAAGCGCGCGGTGCTGCGGCCGGATGATCCGAACTACCGCCTGGCCGACCTGACCCAGGCCATGGCCGTGGCAGGCGCCGTCGACGGCGTCGGCGGGCTGGACCTGCTGCAGCGCTGGACCTATGCGCTCTGCCCGGTGGATGAGCGGGACAATGGCGTCGCCCGCCTGGCCCGCTGGGCCATCGAGCATGGCGCCGGCCGCCCCGTCCCGCCGCCCAATGCCGGCCGCCTCCCGGCGCCGGAGCGCGCCAGCCGGGATGAGCTGGAGCGGGCCGAGAAGACCCACAAGCGCCTGGTCGCTTGGCGCTGGCTCTCGCTGCGCTTCCCGCAGGCCTATGTCGCGCGGGAGGAGGCGATGGCCGAGACCGAGCGGCTGGACCGCTGGATCGAGGATGTCCTGCGCCAGCAGCGCCGCGCGAAGCTGGTGGCCTGAGAGCAGATCGCGCCGCAGGGCGGAAGCGCCCGGAGGCGTGACGCTGCTCCGTGAACGAAGGCTGGAGCGTCCTGACGCCGCACTGGCGGCGGCAGGACGCCCAGGCACGGCCCGCCCTGCCCGACCCCGGGCACAGGCGGGCCATCAACCCCCCATGGCCGGCCCTGCGCCGACCATCTCCTTGCGCGCCTCCACCCGCCGCTCGGCGGGGCGCGGAGTCGCCCCGACCCGAGTATCGTACCAATGCCTTTTCCCTCCCTTCCTGCCCCGCTCCTCGCTGCCCTGACCGAGCGCGGCTATGCCGAACCCACGCCCGTGCAGGCGGCCGTGCTGCAACCGGACGCGACCGGCCGCGACCTGCTCGTCTCCGCCCAGACCGGCTCCGGCAAGACCGTCGCCTTCGGCCTCGCCATGGCGGCCGAGCTGCTGGGCGAGGCCGAGCGCCTGCCGCCGCCCGGCGCGCCGCTGGCGCTGGTGGTGGCCCCGACCCGCGAGCTGGCCCTGCAGGTCCAGTCGGAGCTCGCCTGGCTCTATGCCCCGGCCGGCGGCCGCGTCGTCTCCGGCGTCGGCGGCACCGACCCGGTGGCGGAGCGCCGGGCGCTCGCCCGCGGCGCCCATATCGTCGCCGGCACGCCCGGCCGCCTGCGCGACCATCTCGAGCGCGGCAATCTCGACCCCTCCGCCATCCGCGCCGTGGTGCTGGATGAGGCGGATGAGATGCTGGACATGGGCTTCCGCGAGGAGCTCGAGGCGATCCTGGAAACAACGCCGGCGGAACGCCGGACGCTGCTGTTCTCCGCGACGGTGCCCAAGGGCATCGCGCAACTGGCGAAGCAGTACCAGCGCGACGCCCTGCGCATCTCCGCCGGCGACGAGGGCTCCCAGCATGGCGATATCGACTACCAGGCCCTGCTGATCGCCCCGCATGAGACCGAGCGCGCGGTGGTCAATGCGCTGCGCTTCTTCGAAGCGCGCGCGGCCATGGTCTTCTGCCGCACCCGCGCGACGGTCGCCCGGCTGCACGGCAACCTGGCGGAGCGCGGCTTCGCCGCCGTGGCGCTCTCCGGCGAGCTGTCCCAGGCCGAGCGCAACCGTGCGCTCCAGGGCCTGCGGGACGGCCGCGCCCGGGTCTGCGTCGCGACCGATGTTGCGGCGCGCGGCATCGACCTGCCGGATCTCGGCCTGGTCATCCATGCCGAACTGCCGAACGACCCGGAGACGCTGCTGCACCGCTCCGGCCGCACCGGCCGCGCCGGCCGCAAGGGCACCAGCGTGCTGCTGGTGCCGCACAACCGCCGCCGCGCGGCGGAGCGGCTGCTGACCGAGGCGCGGGTCCGCGCGACCTGGGCCCCCGCCCCTTCGGCCGAGGCGATCCGCGCCCAGGACGATACCCGCATCCTCGCCCAGGCCATGGAGACCACGGGGGATGAGGCTTCGGATGGCGATCTGGCGCTGGCCCGCAAGCTGCTGGAGGACCGCGCGCCGGAGGCCGTCGCCGCCGCGCTGATCCAGGCGCTGCGCGCGCCGCTGCCGGCGCCCGAGGAACTCGCCGCGCCGGCGGAGCGCGCGCCCGCCGCGCCGCGCCAGCCGCGCGAGGCGGGGGGCCAGGACGGCGTCTGGTTCCGGATGAATCTCGGCCGCAGCAACGGCAACGCCGATCCGCGCTGGGTCCTGCCCTTCCTCTGCCGGCGGGGGCATGTCACCCGGCAGGAGATCGGCCGCATCCGGGTCATGGACCGCGAGACGCAGTTCGAGGTCGCGCCCTGGGCCGCCAATCGCTTCGCCGCCGCGGCGCAGCGGCCAACCGAGGAGGAGGACGCGCATATCCGCATCCTTCCGCTGCAGGCGGCGAAAGGCAGTGACGAGGCGTGCCGCCGCCGGCCCCGCGCCTGACGGGGCCATCCTGCGCCCACGCCATGGTGGATCGGCGTTCATCGCCGGATGGCAACCGGTCCACGATCTGCGCCAGGACGCGCAGGATGATCGGACCCGTTGTGCGGAGACGCCAATCGCGCCGCCCGGGTGGGTTCACCCAGGCGGCGCCAGCGTCGGGCAGGGCGAAGGCGAGGGGCGTTCAGCCCTGACCCGCCTTCGCTTCGGAACCTGCCGGCCCTGCCCGGGGGAGACTACCGCCAGGCAGGCCGGCCGAGATTGACATCCCGCCCGCTGGTCAGCGCGCCGCCCGCGGCACCCGCCGCGCCGCCGAGCAGCGCGCCGGTGCCGACGCTGCCGCCGGTCAGCGCGCCGATGCCCGCGCCGGCACCGGCGCCCAGCAGGCCGCCCGAGACCGCCCGGTCGCCGGTCGAGTAGCCGCAGGCGCCGAGGCCGAGAGCGGCGAGGGTCAACAGGCCGAGGCCGAATTTCCGCATCTGTCGTCTCCTCTCATATGGGAATCTGATCAACGCGGAGCGTTACGGTCCGGTTGCGCACGGGAGTGGCTCGCGCCCCGGCCGGGTTTTGGTTGGGGCACGGACAGAAGGCTTGAGCCTGGGGCGGCGGGGGGTAAGCCAGCGCCGCAGCCCGACCCCCCGCAATCGTGATCGCGGGCCCCGCCCCGTCCCAGGGCTATCGCATATGGAATTTCCGGGTCCTCAACCGCGGTCGAAGGCTCGGTTTTCGGCCCTTGTGGTCGAGTTTGGGCCGCCGAGACGGCTTCGTTCGACGCAAACTCGGCCTTAGAGGATCAAATGCGATAGCCCTGGCCCCGTCCGGAGGGCCGCGCCGGCGCCGCGGGTCATGATATCTGAGTGGAAGGTTTCCTTCGCATGTTCTCTCGCCTGTTCGGCTTCCTCTCGGCCGACATGGCCATCGACCTCGGGACCGCGAACACGCTGGTCTATGTGAAGGGTCGGGGCATCGTGCTGAACGAGCCGAGCGTGGTCGCCATCGCCGACCATCGCGGCCGCAAGCAGGTGCTGGCGGTGGGCGAGGAGGCGAAGATGATGCTTGGCCGCACGCCCGGGAACATCGCCGCCATCCGCCCGCTCCGGGACGGCGTCATCGCCGATTTCGAGGTGGCGGAGGAGATGATCAAGCATTTCATCCGCAAGGTGCACAACCGGCGCAGCTTCGCCTCCCCCATGATCATCGTCTGCGTCCCTTCCGGCAGCACGGCGGTGGAGCGCCGGGCGATCCAGGAGAGCGCCGAGAGCGCCGGCGCGCGGCGCGTGCTGCTGATCGAGGAGCCGATGGCTGCGGCGATCGGCGCCGGCCTGCCGGTGACGGAGCCCTCCGGCTCCATGATCGTCGATATCGGCGGCGGCACCACCGAGGTCGCGGTGATCTCGCTCGGCGGCATCGTCTATGCGCGCAGCGTGCGGGTCGGCGGCGACAAGATGGATGAGGCGATCATCAGTTACATCCGCCGCCACTTCAACCTGCTGATCGGCGAGAGCAGCGCCGAGCGGATCAAGATGGAGGTCGGCGCCGCCACCATCCCCGATGATGGGGAGGAAGGCCCGCTGACCGAGGTGAAGGGCCGCGACCTGATGAACGGCGTCCCGCGCGAGGTGGTGGTCAGCCAGCGCCAGGTCTCGGAAAGCCTGGCCGAGCCGGTCGGCCAGATCGTCGAAGCCGTCAAGGTTGCGCTGGAGAACACCCCGCCGGAGCTCGCCGCTGACATCGTGGACAAAGGCATCGTGCTGACCGGCGGCGGCGCCCTGCTGCACCGGCTGGACGAGGTGCTGCGCGACGCCACCGGCCTGCCGGTGGTGGTGGCGGAGGAGGCGCTCTCCTGCGTGGCGCTCGGCACGGGCCGCGCGCTGGAGGAGATGAAGCGGCTTCGCCAGGTCTTGAGTTCGATGTATTGATCGACATCTGAGCTGGCATCCACGGAGGCGCCGTGATCCGTCTCAGCGTTCCGCTCCGGCAGGCTCTCTCGCGGCTGTCGCTTCCCGTGCTGATCGCCGCGGCCTTCGGTACGATGCTGCTCGGCAAGGCGGATACCCTGCTGGCCGAGCGGGCGCGCATGGCGCTGGCCGATGCCCTGACCCCGATCTGGGGCGTGCTGCAGCAGCCGGTGGCGGCGACGCGGGACGCCATCCGGGAAGCCGGCATGCTGCTGAATATGCGCAGCGAGAATGCCCGGCTGCGCGAGGAAAACGATCGGCTGCACCGCTGGCAGGCGGCGGCGCTGGCGCTGGAGGCGGAGAACGCCATGCTGCGCCGCCAGCTCGCCTTCGTGCCGGAGGCGGCGCCCGCCTTCACCACCGCCCGTGTCGTCGCCGATGGCGGCGGCACCTATGCGCGTGCCGTGCTGCTGGCCGCCGGCCCGCATCATTCCGTCCGCAAGGGCCAGGTCGCGCTGGATGACCGCGGCCTGGCGGGCCGCGTGACGGAAGTCGGCGCCCGCTCCACCCGCGTCATGCTGGCGACCGACATGAACAGCCGCATCCCGGTGGTGCTGGAGGGCAGCCGGGCGCGGGCCGTGATGGCCGGCACCAACGGCGCCCGGCCGCGGCTGCAATACTGGCCGGCCGGCACCCAGCCGCAGGAGGGCGACCGCGTCGTCACCAGCGCGGAGGCGAATGCCTTCCCGGCCGGGCTGCCGGTGGGCGTGGTCCGCTGGAGCGAGTCCGGCGCCGCCGAAGTGGAACTCTTCGCCCGGCTCGACCGGCTGGATGTGCTGCGGCTCTTCGATTACGGCCTCTCCGGCATCCTTCCACCGGAAGCGGTGGCGCGGCCGGAGCCACGATCCAGGCGTTGAGCGCCTGCAGACGAGGTGTCCAGGCTGCGCCATGGACACGGTGACCGAAACCAGGGAGCCCGCATGAAGGGAAGGCCGGCACCCGCTTCCGGCCTGCTGCGGCAGGCCGACGCGCTGGCGCGCGCCGCCCTCCCGGGCGGGCTGACCGCGATCCTGCTCGTGCTCGCCGCGGTGCCGGTCGGGCTGTTCGGGCTGGTGCCGGCGGTCGCGCTGCCCTGCGTCTTCTTCTGGTCGGTCTTCCGCCCGGCCACCCTGCCGCCGCCGGCGGTCTTCGGCCTCGGCCTGCTGCAGGACCTGCTGACCGCCGCGCCGCCCGGCGCCGGCGTGCTGGTGCTCCTGGTCACGCATGGGCTGGCGGCGCGCTGGCGCCGCTTCCTGGTGAAGCAGTCCTTCCTGGTGGTCTGGCTGGCCTTCTGCGGCTTCACCGCCGGGGCGGCGCTGCTCGGCGGGGCCCTGCAGGCGCTGCTCCTCTGGCGCTTCCTGCCGGTGCCGCCCGGCTTCTGGCAGGCGCTGCTGACCGCCGGCCTCTATCCAGGGCTCGCCTGGGTGCTGACCCGGGTGCATGAGGCGATGCTGCGGGCGGAGACGGCGCCATGAGCCGTCGCGCGGAGAGTGCGCCATGAGCCTGGGCAAGGGCGTCCGCAGGGAGGAGGAGCAGCGCCGCAGCGTTTTCACGCGGCGGGCCCTCGCCCTCGGCATGGGCCAGCTCGCGCTCTTCGGCTTCCTCGGCACGCGGCTCTGGCGGCTGCAGTCGGAGGAGGGGGAGCGCTACCGCACGCTGGCCGAGGAGAACCGCGTCTCCGCCCGGCTGATCCCGCCGCCGCGCGGCCAGGTGCTGGACCGCAACGGCCGGGTCATCGCGGGCAACAAGCTGAACTGGCGCGCCCTGCTGGTTGCCGAGCAGACCCAGGATGTCGGCGCGACGCTGGAGACCTTCTCCCGCATCGTGCCGCTGCAGGACCATGAGCGGGCGCGGATCGAGCGGGAGGTGCGCCGCCGCCGGCGCTTCGTGCCGGTCACGGTGCGGGAATTCCTGGCCTGGGAGGAAATGGCCCGGATCGAGGTGAATGCCCCCGACCTGCCCGGCATCATCATCGATGTCGGCCAGACGCGCCTCTACCCCGAGAACGAGCACCTCGCCCATATGGTCGGCTATGTCGCCCCGCCGGCGGAGCGCGACATGGATGGCGACCCGCTGCTGGAACTGCCCGGCATCCGCGTCGGCCGCGCGGGGATCGAGAAGCACCACGACCTGGCGCTGCGCGGCCGCGCCGGGGCGGTGCAGCTGGAGGTGAATGCGGTCGGCCGGGTGATCCGGGAGCTGGACCGGCGGGAGGGCATTCCAGGCCAGGATGTCCAGCTCTCGGTCGATGCCGAGCTGCAGAAGGCGCTGCGCGGCAGGATCGAGGAGGGCACCAGCATCGTCGTCCTGGACGCCCGGAACGGGGAGGTGCTGGCCATGGCCTCCCAGCCCTCCTTCGACCCGAACATCTTCAATGCCGGCGTCTCCGGCCAGCAATGGCGGGACTGGACGCGCAACCGCGCGACGCCGCTGATTAACAAGGCGACCAACGGGCTCTACGCCCCGGGCTCCACCTTCAAGATGATCGTGGCGCTGGCCGGGCTGGAGGCGAAGGCGGTGACACCGGCCGACCGCGTCTACTGCCCCGGTTACCTGGACCTCGGCGATACGCGCTTCCATTGCTGGCAGAAGCACGGCCATGGCAGCGTGGACATGCGGGCCGGCATCAAGGTCTCCTGCGACGTCTATTTCTACGAGGTCGCCAAGCGCGTCGGCATCGACCGCATCGCCGCCATGGCCAGCCGCTTCGGCCTCGGCGTCGACCTCGATATCGAGCTGCCAGGGACGAAGAAGGGGCTGGTGCCGACGCGGGGCTGGCGGCAGGCCCAGGGCAAGCCCTGGAACCTCGGCGACACCATCGTCCACGGCATCGGCCAGGGCTTCTACCAGGTCACCCCCCTGCAGCTCGCCACCATGGCGGCGCGGCTGGCGACCGGGCGGGCGGTGCAGCCGCACCTGACGCGCAGCGTCGGCGGCCGGCCGGTGCGCGGCACGAAGCCGGAGGACTGGCCGAGCCTCGGCATCCCCGAGCGCGACCTGCGGCTGATGCGGGAGGGGATGTGGGCGGTGATGAACGAGCCGGGCGGCACCGCGCTGGCCAGCCGCCTGCCGGGCAGCCTCGGCGTCATGGCGGGCAAGACCGGTTCGGTGCAGGTCCGCCGCATCAGCCGGGAGCAGCGCGAGCGTGGCTTCAAGACCGAGAGCCTGCCGCGGGAATGGCGGCCGCATGCCCTGTTCGTGGCCTTCGCGCCCTATGACAACCCGGTCTATGCCGTGAGCGTGGTGGTGGAGCACGGCATGAGCGGCTCCGGCGCCGCGGCGCCGCTGGCACGGGACACGCTGGTCGAGGTGTTCAACCGCTTCCGCACGCCGCCGGCCCCCCCTGGCCAGCAAGTTGCCGAAGGGCCGCGGCCATGAGCGCAACCTTCGAGCGGCGGCTGCTGACGCGCGATCGCGGCCACGGCCTGCTGCAGAAATTCTGGCGCATCCCCTGGCTCTTCGTGCTGCTGCTGAGCGCGGTCGCCGCGGCCGGCTATGTCGCGCTCTACTCGGCGGGCGGCGGGCCGGAGGCCTATGCGGCCAAGCACGCCCTGCGCTTCGGCTTCGGCCTGGTGCTCATGCTCTCGATCGCCGTCATCGACATCCGGGTGATCGCGAAGCTGGCCTGGCTGGGCTATGCGATCGGCGTCGGGCTGCTGGTGCTGGTGCTGCTGCACGGCAATATCGGCAAGGGTGCGCAGCGCTGGATCGATATCGGGCCGCTGCAGCTCCAGCCCTCCGAGCTGATGAAGATCATGCTGGCGCTCGGCCTCGCCGCCTGGTTCCAGCGGGCGAGCTGGGAACGCGTCGGCAACCTGCTCTTTCTCCTCCCGCCGGCGATCATGGTGCTGCTGCCGGTCGGGCTGATCCTGAAGCAGCCCAATCTCGGCACGGCACTGATCACCGCCATGATCGGCGGCGCGGTCTTCTTCGCCGCTGGCATGCGGCTGTGGAAGTTCGCCCTTCTCCTGGCCGCGGTCGGCACCGCGGCGCCCATCGCCTACACCCACCTGCACGACTACCAGAAGGCCCGGATCACCACCTTCCTCGATCCCGAGAGCGATCCGCTCGGCGCGGGCTACAACATCATCCAGTCGAAGATTGCCCTCGGCTCGGGCGGGATCTGGGGCAAGGGCTTCCTGCAGGGGACGCAGGGGCACCTGAACTTCCTGCCGGAGAAGCAGACCGACTTCATCTTCACCATGATCGCCGAGGAATTCGGGCTGGTGGGGGCGCTCTCGGTGCTCGGGCTGCTCACCCTGGTGGTGCTGTTCTGCTATCTCGTCGCCTTCCGCTGCCGGCACCAGTTCGGCCGGCTGCTGGCGGTCGGCCTCGGCACCAACATGTTCCTCTACATCTTCGTCAACATCGCCATGGTGACGGGATCCATCCCGGTCGGCGGGGTGCCGCTGCCGCTGATCTCGCATGGCGGGTCGGCCATGCTGACCACCATGCTGGGCTTCGGGCTGCTGATGTCCGTCCATGTCCATCGGGATGCGGAATTCGGCCCGGCGCGGGACTGATACCTGGCTCAGGACATGCTGACGCCTGTCCTGCCTCAAACGCCGGCGGCCCTCCGGGCCTTGGCTTCGCGGCATTGGCCGCGGCGCGCCTTCGCGCGCTCGGCCCGCTCC
>JAESGY010000248.1_pt1 | contig 35485 bp, 33 predicted proteins | sample 9269841 | NCBI WGS metagenome assembly JAESGY01 (sample SAMN17022865, study PRJNA683097) | algae metagenome | isolation source: Spirirestis rafaelensis WJT71-NPBG6 and co-occurring heterotrophs from... | place: USA: Pinto Wells, Joshua Tree National Park, Colorado Desert, CA | collected 2006-08-15
CCTTCGCCAAGCTGAAGGAGTTCCGAGCCGTCGCCACTCGCTACGACAAGACCGATACCAGCTACGCCGCTACCATCCATCTCGCGGCCGCGATCATCGCTTCGCGCTGAACGTCAACAGAGCCTAGGACAACAATTCGCAGCGGCTCAACGCCGCGTCTCGCGCGGGCAAGCTCGACAGCATCCTCGACCGACAACGCCCAGCAGGGCGAGGCTGACCCGAGATCGCTGATGGTCAACTCGGGCCATCGCCCACGCAGCACATCGGCCACCTCCACCCGGTCGATCCCCGAGTGACGGACCAGCACCAGCGCACTGGCGTTGCCCGTCACCATGCCCGCCAGCGCCACACTGCGCCACGACCTGCTCCTCCGCGCTGTCCTGTCGCGGACATCCCGCAGGGCGCGGCGGAGACGTATAGTGGTGACACGCAGGCCACCCGGTGGATGGCGGAGCGGCAGGATGACGAGGCTCACGGGTGCGGCGTCTTGGGCGACCCACCATTGGATGCCAGCCCACCACCGCCTCCCGAGCGTGACCCTGCACCACGCACAGCCGGGCGACCGGCAGGTCCACGGGCGCCCATCGTACTGGCGCCGACCCAGCCTTGCCTTCGTGCATTGATTTAGGCGGTCTGCAATGTAGGCATCGCCGCCGCCCCGGAGTGCAGCGATGACCCTTTCCTGCATGGCCACCATCTCGGCCATCTGGCGCCGGGTGGTCATCCTCTCTTTGGCCGATCCGGCGCGTCTCTCTTCTGCCCGGCACTCCCGCGGCGGGCTAGCGCCTCTATGGTTGGGTTCGCCGTTTGCCTTTGTCTCTGCGGAACCGCCGTGCCCTCTCGCTTCACGTCGATCGACCGAGCACCCGCACCGATCGGCGTGGGTCGCGGCCTCATGAACTCATGCGCGCGCATCATCCCCTCCTACTAACGGAGGTATTTATGTGGCGAGAACTTCTGCGCCACGCGGCGATCTTCGAAACTCGGCAGGGTTGCCTGCTGCACGCCGCTAATCGAAGTTCAGGCGGAACACCGCCGCGTCAGTCTGTTCAGAGAAGCAGACGAGGTAACGGAACACCATCGGGAGCACATCGGCATTCACGTTGGAAAACGGCAGGAGGTAGAGGGCGCAGAGCCCCTCTATGGTGTTCCGCCGAATGAAATCCGGGAGATCGTCGAGCCAAGGTCCCTTCGTGAGTTCGATCTGATGAGGGAATACGAGACTGAGGAGGTCTCCTTCCATCTGCCGGAGAGCCTGAGGGCTTGGGTCAAAGCCGAGCGCTTCCGACTGGGCTGGAAGTAGGCCGTCCACCAGGGAGGAGTTGATGAACCGCCATCCCGTGAGCACGGCGACGGAAGGGATCATGGCAGCCGCCATGGCAACGACGGCGTGGCAGTCGTCCGGCGTCCCGCTGCGATCGTTGGGCTCCATACGCCTCTCATTTGAAAAGTAGGCATGGCCAGCCGGGCGGGGCAGCCCCCGCCTGAAAGCTGGCTTTCAAGTTCAATGATCGGCGACCATCGCCCGTCGGATTGGTGGCGGTTCCGGGTGCCAGAAAGCCATCGCGCTGCGCTAGGGACTGCCCGTCACCTCGGTCTACATCCCGCGGTGCTCCTCGCGCGCAGCCTGCCACCTTTCGAAACCGCCGGGCGTGCTGGTGTCGTCCGGTAGATCGTGGGCGCCGCCTGCCTGAGGATCGTCGCCACTTGGGAGCGGCAGGGAAGCGGCACCCTTCATCGAGGTGAGGACCGGGCTGTCGAAGCCCTTACCCTGTGGCGTCGCACGATAGAGACGGACTACTCGTGCAAGCTCGGCGAGAGCCAGTTCCTTTTCGCTCCGCTCGGTATCGCGTTCCCGTTCGAGCGTGTCTACGCGCTCCTTAGCCGTCGGCTTCTTTTCGCGCTTCGGCCCGATGGTATCGAGTACCTTCTGAGACGATTCATGCTCCCTGCGCTGCAGGCGCTCATAAAGGTCGATCACCTCCAAAGCATAATCGACCCCCGTGCCCTTTTTGGTCCGGAACCCGGCGGCGATACCGGTCTGCTGATACCAATCGTCTGCGGCAGGGAACAGGTGGTACTTCGACGCCAGCTTTCCGCAGCGATTTGCGTACTGCTGACTGAACGTGAGATTCGCCTTGACCCACCGCCCGATGCCGCGGCGAGGGATGACCGTCTTCTTGGCCTCGTTCCAAGCGATACCGAGGTCACGTTCAGCCTCAATGCGCGATCGGAGATCGGCTTTGACACGGCGGTGGAGAGCTTCCAATCGCGCGACCATAGGGCCAGACTCGCATTCCGGCTTCGTCCTGCGACTCTTACCCGCAGGTCTCGCGTGATCATCCTTCTCCGCCGCTCCATCCTGGCTGCCGCTCACGGGATTGGCTTCCGTGCGGTCGGACGCCCTGTCTGCGCGGTCGGTATCCGTAGGGCTGGTAGCCTTGGGGCTGACCGCCGGGTTGGCTGCGGCGTGGTCGCTTACGGGCACGCCCTTCTCGGGCGGGATCGTGGGGTGGTTCGTGGTCATAATGCATGCCGCTAGGTTATCCGCCCAATGGCGCTCCAAGGCGCTGGCGACGGAGGGTTGGGGAACCGGTTTGAAACAGCGGCATGGAACCTGCGAGCAGGTGCGAACCCGCAGGCAGGTACAGAAAATATCTGTTTATCGGCCAACATCAAATTAGGCGGGGGTTTTTGTATTCTGCCCTTGTGGCACTGTCAAGCGAGGGCGCTGCCGAATTCTATCGAATACTTCCGGAGTTTCGCAAGTCTTGGCATTATGGCGCTGATGGGTGCCAACGGGATTCTTGGCGCTGGGACATGTGCCAACGCGCTCGCCGAGGCCGCGCCACACTCATGGAGAGGCGCTACGCGCCTTGCGATCGACTGGGCGCGGAGAGGAGGCGCGTGACGGAAACCCTTATAAAGAAGGGAATGAGTAACAGGCCGGGTCCCACCTGCTGACCACACCAGCTACTCCGCCTGCACCCAACCGCAGGCGGGACGCCCGAATGAGTATGGCGGCCACCGTCCTGCGATCCCTTACATGACGGTCCAAGCGAGACCTGCTGGGATGCTGGCTGACGGTTGCCGAGATCGTCGATCCGCCGGTCGCGCCATCGCGGTTGAAAGCTGGCTTTCAGGGTGCAGCCCCTTGGAGCACACCTGGGGACGATCCAGTCCGACCCTCGGTCCATCTCGCCACATGCTTCGGTTGTCTGAACCTGCGGCGGGTCGAGAGAGCGTGCGTGAGCGCGCGGCTCGACCCAGCCGCCCGTGGACACGAGCCACAGGCGAGTGGCCGCGCGTACGCATTGCTGTCAAACGTCATGCACGGCTAGCGAGACCGCCGATCTCGCCCGGCACCCGGCTCACTCTGCGGCATCCTGTGCGAGACCTTCCTGGGATGGTCCTGGCTGGCGATGCCGACCACGACCATCGATGCCGTCAGTCTGACCCTCAGAGTGACCCTGAGGATGACCGGCGTCGTGCAGGAGATCGTCCATGCCAAGTTGGTGCCGATGATCCCAGTCGGGGTGGGGTCGTGCAGGAGAACTTCGGCGGACGATCTAGGGCGAAGGGGGGTGAGCCCCTGCGGGCGGTGCCTATCATGATCATCGAGACCGCCACCTGACCCTGGACGTGACCCCCGGACGCGACCGACAGGACTGACCGACAGGACTGTCGGTATTCACCAGATCAGCGCGCGCCTGGGCGACATCAGCGTGGGGGTCCCGCCCACATGGTCCCGCAGGATCGGGCCACGTGCTCTCGATGATCGAGGCGAGGGTCCAGCGGATGGTCATGGCAGCCACTCGCGGCGCCGTCGTCGGGAGCGTGGAGGGGATCGTTCATGAGGTTCGCGTCCGACGATCCCGGCCGGGGCGGGGTCATGTAGGGAAACTTCCCCCAAATGATCCTCTATGACGGTAGCCCAGGCCCATGAGGCATGTCGCTCCACCCCGACGAGATGGTCGGTACGAGGGGCGTGTGCAGGATTCCGGAAAATCGATAGCCGGGCTCCGCCCTGGCGAACCCACGGGGGATCGTGCTGACGAGCTTCTGGGAACGATCTCGTGCGGCTCCTTGGGACGTGTGACCGACCCGAACGACGGCTAGACTCCCCATTGGACTGTGCCGACTCCCGCTTGGGAGGCACGCCACGACCGCCGCGATAGGGAGCCCTCAAGACCTTGAGAATGCATCAGTTCCAGCCAGCGGCGGTCCTGCCCGTCGAGACCAATTCTTCTGTTAATCCGTTGGTCGTTGGTTCGAATCCAACCGCCGGAGCCATCTTCCCTCCTCATTTCCGCCATCGCGGTGCTCTTCCACGCAGCTTTCTTGCGCGTGCCAGAGGTTGAGGTCCGGGAACAGCATGACCAGCGCCGACAGCATGACGAGGCCCGCCACACGGGTCCTGGTGGCGACCGCCTGCGCGGCGCTCTGCCTCGCCTTCTTCTTCCGCGGCCAGCTCGGCAATGGCTTCACCCTGCTGCTCGGCGACCGGCATGACGGCGTCATCGCCCTCTCGATCCTGGAGCACTGGTACAACGTGCTGCGGGGACTCGAGCCCTGGCACCGGACGGCCTATTTCCACCCGGTGCCGGCGACCCTCGGCTACAATGACGGCTACCTTCTCTTCGGCCTGATCCATGCGGGATTCCGGGTCCTGGGCGCCGATCCATTCCTGTCAGGGGAGCTGGTGAATGTCGCCACCCGCGCCATCGGATTCGCGGCGGTGCTGGCCCTGGGCCGGCGGATGCTGGGCCTTCCCTTCGGCTGGGCGCTGCTGGGCGCCGCGCTCTTCACCATCAGCAACAACCTCTTCATCCGCGGCAGCCATGTGCAGCTCTTCAGCGTCTCCTTCGTGCCGCTGCTGGCACTGCTGGCGCATGGCGCGCTGGCGGCGCTGTGGGAGGGGCGGCGCGCGGCGCTGATCGCCTGGGGCGCGGGATTCTGCCTGCTCTTCGCGGCCCTCCTGCTGACCGGCTTCTACATGGCCTGGTACAGCGCCTTCCTGGGCGGCGCGCTGCTGCTCGCCTGGCTGGTCGTCGCGGGTGGCACGGCGCGGCGGCATTTGCTGGCGGCGCTCCGGGCGCAGGCCCTGCCGGTCGCCGAGCTGCTAGCCTTCGCCGTGCTGCTCAACCTGCCCTTCCTCTGGCTCTACCTGCCCAAGGCGGCCGAGACGGGCATGCATCCCTGGTCCGATGTCATCCGCAGCACGCCGGAGCCTATCGACATGCTCAATGTCGGGCAGGACAACCTTCTCTGGGGCTGGCTGGTCCGGGCGCTGAACGATGTCTTCCGCCCCGGCTTCCCGGCCTGGAGCGAGCGAATGACCGGCCTGCCGCCGCTGCTGCTGGCCTGCTATGCCGCCGCCCTGCTCTGGCTGCTGCGTGGCGGAGAGGGGCTGCCGCCGCGGCGCCTGGCCCTGCTGCGCGCCCTCGGCTTGGCCAGCCTGGTCACCTGGCTGCTGACCATCCAGGTCGGCGGCATCACGGCCTGGTCGCTGGTCTATGCCTATGTGCCTGGGGCCAAGGCGCCGCGGGCGGTAGCGCGCTACCAGATCTTCCTGACGCTCGCGGTCATCGTCCTGGCGTTGGCCTTCCTCTCGGCCCGCCGCTGGCCGCAGCCGGTGGTCGCGGCCCTGGCCGGCCTGCTGCTGCTGGAGCAGGCCAATGGCTATGCCCCGCTCTTCCTCGACCGCCCGCTGGAGAATGGCAGGCTGGAGGCGGTGCCGCCCGTCCCCGCCGGCTGCCATGCCTTCTATGTCTCGGCCGCCCGGGCCGAGAGCCGGTTCGATGAGGCGGTGGCCGACCCCTACAACCACAATACCGAGGCGATGATCGTGGCGGCGGTCCGCCACATCCCGACGATCAACGGCATCTCCACCTTCAACCCGCCGCACTGGCCTGCGGGGACTCCGGAGGAACCGGGCTACCTCCCCTCGATCGAGGCCTATGCGAAGGCATGGGGCGTCACGGGCCTTTGCGCCCTGGACCTGCGGCGGATGCAGTGGAGCGGGCCGGAGGACCGGTAGCCGCCCCCGTCCCCCTGCCCTATCTTCGGGGTTCTCGGCCGGGACGGGATGACCAGGAATGACGGATGGGCTCGTGGCCAGCGCGCCGCGTGGGGAACTCCAGGGCAGCACCTGCCCGCATGACTGCCCCTCGACCTGCGCGCTGGAGGTGGAGGTGCTGCGGGACGCGCAGGGCGTCGGGCGGGGGATCGGCGCGGTCCGCGGGGCGGAGGCGAACAGCTACACCGCCGGGGTGATCTGCGCGAAGGTCGCCCGCTATGCCGAGCGCGTCCACCACCCGGACCGCTTGCTGCGCCCCCTGCTCCGCACCGGCCCCAAGGGCTCCGGCCAGTTCCGCGAGATCGGCTGGGAGGAGGCGCTGGACCGCGTCGCCGAGGCCTTCATCGAGCGGACCGCGCGATACGGCAGCGAGACGGTCTGGCCCTACTACTATGCCGGGACCATGGGCCTGGTGCAGCGCGACGGCATCCACCGGCTGCGCCATGTCATGCGCTATTCCGGCCAGCTCAACACCATCTGCACCGCGCTCTGCGAGAGCGGCTGGATGGCCGGCGTCGGGCGCTATGGCGGCCCCGACCCGCGGGAGATGGCGGAGGCCGACCTGATCGTCATGTGGGGCGGCAACCCGGTGGCGACGCAGGTCAATGTCATGACCCATGTCAGCCGCGCCCGGAAGCAGCGCGGGGCGAAATTCGTCGTCGTCGACCCCTACCGCACCGGCACCGCCGCGGCGGCCGACCTGCACCTGGCGGTGCGGCCGGGGACGGACGGCGCGCTCGCCTGCGCCGTCATGCACATCGCCTTCCGGGACGGCTTCGCCGATCGCGACTACATCGCCCGCATGTCGGATGCGCCGGCCGGTCTCGAGGCGCATCTGGCGGCGCGCGGGCCGGACTGGGCCAGCGCCATCACCGGCCTCTCCATCGCGGAGATCGAGGCCTTCGCCAGGCTCTACTGCGAGACGGAGCGGGCCTATATCCGCTGCGGCTACGGCTTCTCCCGCAGCCGCAACGGCGCTGCCTCCCTGCATGCGGTCACCTGCCTGCCGACCGTGACGGGCAAGTGGCGCTACAAGGGCGGCGGCGCCTTCTGGTCCAACCGCGCGATCTATCACTGGGACAAGACGCTGATTGAAGGGCTGGACGCGCGCGACCCGTCCATCCGGGTGCTGGACCAGAGCCGGATCGGCGCCGTCCTCACCGGCGACCGCCGCGACCTGGGCGACGGCCCGCCGGTCACCGCCCTGCTGATCCAGAACACCAACCCGGTGGTGGTGGCGCCGGCCAGCGGCGCGGTCCGCCGCGGCTTCGCGCGCGAGGACCTCTTCACCTGCGTGCACGAGCAGTTCCTGACGGATACGGCGAAATACGCCGATGTGGTGCTGCCCGCGACCATGTTCGTCGAGCATGACGACCTCTACCAGTCCGGCGGGCACAGCCATATCCAGCTCGGCCCCAGGATCGTGGAGCCGCCGGGCGAGTGCCGCTCCAACCACGAGGTGCTGCAGGGCCTGGCGCGGCGGCTGGGGGCCGAACACCGCGGCTTCCGGATGACGGCGCGCGAGATCGCCGATGCCACCCTGCGCGCCTCCGGCTGGCCGGGCTGGGAGGAGATCGCGGCCGGGCGCTGGCTGGACGCGCAGCCCGACTTCGCCACGGCGCATTTCGAGACGGGCTTCGGCCACCAGGACGGCAGGTTCCGCCTCGCGCCGGACTGGGCAGCGATTGGCGCCGACCATGCCCGCATGCCGCGCCTGCCGGACCACATGGAGTCGATCGACGCGGCGGATGGCGAGCACCCCTTCCGCATGGTGACGGCACCGGCGCGGCAGTTCCTCAACACCACCTTCACCGAGACGCCGGGGGCCCGGAAACGCGAGGTCCGGCCGACCGCCCTGCTGCATCCGCGCGACGCGGAGCGGCTGGGCGTGAAGGAGGGCGGCCGCGTGCGGCTCGGCAATGCGCAGGGCGAGGTGGTGGTGACGGCGAAGCTGGCGGAGGGCCAGCAGGAAGGCGTCGTGATCGTCGAGAGCATCTGGCCGAATGCCGATTTCGAGGGCGGCATCGGCATCAACCTGCTGGTCAGCGACGACCCGGGCCCGCCCAAGGGCGGCGCGGTGTTCCACGACACGGCGGTCTGGGTGCGGCCGGCGGTCGCGGAGACCGAAGGGCTGGAGCGGCTGGCGGCGGAGTAGCGGGCGCTCCCATGCCGCGCTCGACATTGTCGAGCGCGGCACGCACAGGCACTGCGAGGTCATACCGACCCGCATTTTGGCTGACCCATTCCTGCCCTCTGCAAGCTCCGGACTGGAACAGGTCAAGGTTTATGCGGGCTGGTATCAGAGCCACTTTGCCGCACCCTGCGGGACGCGGCTCCGGCTCTGTCGCCGCTCCGGCAGGGCCGCGGGACGTGGCCGCCTTCGATACGGCCGAAGGCGCAGGCCAACGCCCCGACCTACACCAATCGCGCGGCGCCCGCCGCGGTGAGATGTGCCAGGCGCCCGCCGCAGAACACCGCGACGGCCTCCGGCCCCGCCGGATCCACCACCACCACATCGCCCCGCAGGCCGGGCTGCAAGGCGCCGCGGTCATGCAGGCCGGCCGCCGCCGCCGGGTTGCCGGAGACCAGCGCCCAGGCCTCTGGCAGCGCCATGCGGCCACGCCTGACCAGGGCGAAGGGCGCCTCGAGCAGCGCCGGCCAGTGGTAATCGCTGGCCAGCACCGTCACGAGGCCGCGTTCCGCCAGCGGCGCCGCGCTGGCCCAGCCGAGATGGCTGCCGCCGCGCACCACATTGGGCGCGCCCATCACCACCGCCTCGCCGGCGGCGCGGGCATCCTCCGCCACCGCCTCGGCCATCGGGAATTCGCAGATGCGGGCGCCGAGGCCGCGATAGAGCGCGCGATCCTCCAGCGTTGCATCGTCATGGCTCAGCATCGGCAGGCCGGCCTTCGCCGCCGCGGCGGCCAGCCGTGCGCGGGCTTCCGGCACCGCATCCCGCCGCGCCGCGACCCGCCCGATCAGCGCCGTGAACGCATCGGGGGACAGCCCGGCCCGGCCGGCATATTTCGCCGCCTGCTTCGGATCGTCGAGGCGCGAGAGGATCGGCGGCGTGTGGTCGTTGAAGCCGAGCAGATGCACCCGGCCGGTGGCGATGTCCGACAGCGCGTCGTCCAGCGCATCCAGGTTATCCGCCTCGAAGCGCAGATGCACCCGCAGGTCGAGTGCGAGGCGCGGCCTCGCTTCCTCCAGCGCCGCCATCAGCAGCCGCCAGGTCGCGAGCGAGCGCAGCCCCGGCTCCCAGGACAGGGTCACGCCGAGATAGGCGCTGGTGATTCCCGAGGCGAGCACTTGCGCCGCCATGTCCCGTACCGCCAGCGCCGCGGGAAAGCCGATGCCCGGCCGCGGCTGCAGGCAGCGCTCATGCGCATCGCCATGCAGGTCCACCAGGCCCGGCAGCACCAGCAGGCCACGCGCATCCAGTACCCGCCCGCCGGACGCAGACTCGTCCACCCGTCCATCCGTCAGACCGATGTCGGCGAGGCGCAGCGCGCCGTCCAGCAGCGCGGTGCCGCCGGTGATCCGCCAGGAGGGCTGTTCCATGCTCAGCTTTCCACTAGGATCTGCATGCGGCCCGCGGCATAGCAGGCCAGACTCAGCTCCAGCGGCTCGCCCGCCGGGTCGACATTGATCGCCTCGGTCACCAGCACCGGGCGGGTGCGGGCCTGCTCCAGCAGCGCCGCCTCCTCCGCCGTCGGCATCCGGGCGGTGATGCGCGTCACCTGCCGGCGGTAGTCGCCGAGGCCGAGCGCCGCGAGCGCCCTGGTGATGGAGGGATCCTCGGCCAGCAGCCGGGCGATGCCGGGCAAGCGGGCGGCAGAGAAGTAATGCGTGCCAATCACCACCGGCCGGCCATCTGCCAAGCCCAGCCGCTCCGCGGCCACCACCGAACGGCCGCGGCGCAGCTTCAGCGCCTCCGCCACCATGGCATCGGCATTGATCTCTTCCAGCCGGAGGATGCGGCCCTGCGGCTCCCGGTTCTGGCGGCGGATGGTCTCGGAGAAGCGGGTGCGCGGACCGACGGGGTAGTCGAGCAGGTCCTCCGCCACGAAGCTGCCGCGCCCTTGCTCGATCCGCACCAGGCCGCGCGACTGCAGTTCCTCCATGGCGCGGCGGACCGTGTGGCGGTTGACCACGAAGCGCGCCGAGAGTTCGGCTTCCGTCGGCAGCCGGGCACCGGGCGGCAGCCTGCCGGAGCCGATCTCCTTCTCCAGGCTCCCGACGATCTGTCGCCAGAGCGCGACCCCCTGGCCGCGGGCCAGGGGTGACGCGATCACCGGCCCTGCGGCTGCCGTCATGGAAGTTTCAACCATGCACGCATCCTGCCGTGGCAATGTCAGGTCCTGGATATCCAGCTAGACATCTGGTTGTCTAGACCTCTAGAGAAAGCGCATGACCCAGGCCGAAAAGACTCAGGACCCTCAGGCGGAGCGGAACGCGGTGCGGCGCCGCTGGATGGGCGTCCTCGCCAGGGCGAGTGGTGCGGAGATTGCCGCGCGCCTCGCCGCCGCCCCTGACCTGCCGGCGCATCGCCGCCTCCGGGGCCCGGAAGTCGGGCTGGTGATGGCGCGCGGCCGGCAGGGCGGCGACGGCGCGCCGTTCAATCTGGGCGAGGTCACCGTCACGCGCTGCAGCGTGTGCCTGGAGGATGGCAGGGTCGGCCACGCCTATATCGCTGGCCGGGATGCCCGCCAGGCGGAACTGGCCGCAGTGCTGGATGCGGCGCTGCAGGACCCCGCCCGGCAACCGGCGCTGATGGCCGCGGTGGTGGAACCCCTGGCCGCGGTCCAGGCCGGGCGTGCGGCGAAGGATGCCGCCAGGTCCGCCGCGACGCGCGTGCAATTCTTCACCATGGCGACGATGCGATGAGCGCCCCCTTGACGCCTGGCTTCGCCGAGCCCGTCCTTGAGGCGCAGCGCTGCTTCCGCGCGGTGCTGGAGGCGATGGCGCGGCCCGGCCGCGTGCAGGTCGTCCCGGCGCTGCCGGAGGCGCCGGCGCCGCTCGCCCCGGCCGCGGCCGCGGTGCTGCTGACCCTGGCCGATGCCGACACGCCGATCTGGCTGGATGCCGGCGAGGCGGCCGCGGCTTGGCTGCGCTTCCATGCCGGCTGCCCGATCACGGCGCATCCCGCCGAGGCAGCCTTCCTGCTCGCCGGAGCCAAGCCGCCCGCCCTGCGCGACCTCGCCCTGGGCACGGAGGAGGAGCCGCATCGCTCCGCCACGCTGGTCCTTCAGGTGGCGGAGCTGGCGGAGGATGCCGGCTGGCGGCTGACCGGCCCGGGTATCGAGCACGAGCACCGGCTGCTGGCCGAAGGGCTGCCGGCCAGTTTCATGGCGGAGTGGGCGGCCAACCACGCTCTCTTCCCACGGGGTGTGGATGTGATCCTCTGCGCCGGCGACCGGCTGGCCGCCCTGCCCCGCACCACCAGGCTGGAGACTGGCTGATGTATGTCGCGGTGAAGGGGGGCGAGCGCGCCATTGAGGCGGCGCATGCCTGGCTGGCGGAGGAACGGCGCGGCGATCCGGCGTTGCCGGAACTCTCGGTCGAACAGATTGGGCAGCAGCTTGGCCTCGCCGTGGACCGGGTGATGGCAGAGGGCGCCTGCTTCGACCGCGGCCTCGCCGCGCTGGCCATCAAGCAGGCGCGCGGCGACCTGATCGAGGCAGCCTTCCTGCTGCGGGCCTATCGCACCACCCTGCCCCGCTTCGGCGCGAGCCTGCCGCTGGACACCGGCGCCATGCGCATCCGCCGGCGCGTCAGCGCCACCTACAAGGACCTGCCTGGCGGCCAAGTGTTGGGCCCGACCTTCGACTACACCCACCGGCTGCTGGATTTCGCCCTGGCCGCCGAGGGCAATGCGCCGCCCCCCGCCCCCGAGGCACCGGCCGAGGCCGCGGCCATGCCGCGCGTCACCGGCATCCTGGCGCAGGAAGGGCTGATGAAGCCGGAGACGCCCGGCGAGGCGGAGCCGCCCGACCTGACGCGCGAGCCTCTGTCCTTTCCCGCCGACCGCCCGCTGCGCCTGCAGGCGCTGGCGCGCGGCGACGAGGGCTTCCTGCTCAGCCTCGGCTATTCGACCCAGCGCGGCTACGGCAACGCCCATCCCTTCGTCGGCGAGATCCGCATGGGCGAGGTGGCGGTGGAGATCGTGCCGCCCGAGCTGGGCTTCCCGATCGAGATCGGCGAGATCACCGTGACCGAGTGCGAGATGGTGAACCAGTTCGCCGGCTCGAAATCCGAGCCGCCGCAATTCACCCGCGGCTACGGCCTCACCTTCGGGCATGGCGAGCGCAAGGCCATGGCCATGGCGCTGGTGGACCGCAGCCTGCGCGCGGCGGAGCTGGGCGAGGAGGCGACGGCGCCGGCCCAGAGTGAGGAATTCGTGCTGTACCACTGCGACAATGTGGAGGCGACTGGCTTCGTCGAGCACCTGAAGCTGCCGCATTACGTCGATTTCCAGAGCGAGTTGGAGAAGATCCGGCAGATGCGGGCAACGGTGCTGCGGGAGGCCGCGGAATGAGCGCCATGCAGGCCGCCCGACCGGCGGAGGATGCGGCTGCCGAGGGCGGCGAGGACCGGAGCGGTGGATCCGCCGGCCGGCTCGCTGGCTACAACTTCGGTTATCTCGACGAGAACACCAAGCGGATGATCCGCCGCGCCCTGCTGAAGGCGGTGGCGATCCCGGGCCACCAGGTCCCCTTCGGCAGCCGGGAGATGCCGCTGCCCCATGGCTGGGGCACGGGCGGCATCCAGGTGACGGCGGCGGTCATCGGGCCGGAGGACCGGCTGAAGGTCATCGATCAGGGGGCGGACGACACCACCAACGCCGTCTCCATCCGCCGCTTCTTCGCCCGCGTTGCCGGCGTCGCCACCACCGAGCGGACCTCAGAGGCCAGCATCATCCAGACCCGCCACCGCATTCCCGAAACACCGCTGCGCGAGGGACAGATCATCGTCTACCAGGTCCCGATGCCGGAGCCGCTGTTCCGGCTGGAGCCGCGCGTGGCGGAGACGAAGCGCATGCATGCGCTCGCCGATTACGGCCTCATGCATGTGAAGCTCTATGAGGACATCGCCCGCCACGGCCATGTCGCGATCAGCTACAACTACCCGGTCATGGTGAATGGCCGCTACCTCATGGCGCCCTCCCCCATCCCGTCCTTCGACAATCCGAAGATGGACCGGATGCCGGCGCTGCAGCTTTTCGGCGCCGGACGGGAGAAGCGGATCTACGCCGTGCCGCCCTATACCGCGGTGAAGAGCCTCGACTTCGAGGACCACCCCTTCCAGCCGGTCCGCGCCTCGGCGGCCTGCGCCCTTTGTGGCAGCCGGGAGAGCTACCTGGATGAGGTTGTGACGGATGACCGTGGCGGGCGGATCTTCGTCTGCTCCGATACCGATTACTGCCACACCCGCCAGGCGGCGCTGTCGCGGGAGGCGGCGGAATGAGCCCGCCTCTGCTGGAAGCGTGCGGTCTGTCCCTGCGCTATGGGGCGGTGCCGGCGCTCGATGATGTCGCGCTCTCCGTCTGGCCGGGCGAGGTCGTCGCCATCGTCGGCGAATCCGGCTCCGGCAAGACCACCCTGCTGCGCGTCCTCTCCGGCCTGCTGCGGCCGGAGGCCGGCAAGGTGCTTTACCGCGACCCTGGGGGCGCACCGCATGCGGTGCATGACATGGGCGAGGCGGCACTGCGCCGGCTGCACCGGACCGATTGGGGCTTCGTCCACCAGAACCCGCGCGACGGGCTGCGCCTCGGCATCTCCGCCGGCGGCAATGTCGGCGAGCGGCTGATGGCGACCGGCACGCGCCATTACGGCTCGATCCGGGAGGCCGCGACCGAATGGCTGCAGCGCGTCGAGATCGACCCGGCGCGCATCGACGGGCTGCCGCGCACCTTCTCGGGCGGCATGCAGCAGCGGCTGCAGATCGCACGCACCCTGGTGACGCATCCGCGCCTCGTTTTCATGGACGAGCCGACCGGCGGCCTCGATGTCTCGGTCCAGGCCAGGCTGCTGGACCTGATCCGGGCGCTGGTCGCGGATCTGGGCCTCTCGGTCGTGCTGGTGACGCATGACATCGCCGCGGCACGGCTGCTGGCGCACCGCATGCTGGTAATGCGCAAGGGTCAGGTAGTGGAGGAAGGGCTGACCGACCGCGTGCTGGACGACCCGCAACACGAATACACCCAGCTCCTCGTCGCCTCGGTGCTCGCGGCATGAGTTGGGCGCTCCGGACCGAGGGACTCGGCAAGAGCTTCACCCTGCATCTGCAGGGCGGCACCCGCATTCCTGTTCTGCACGGGGTGGAGCTGGCGGTCGCGCCCGGCGAGTGCGTGGCCCTCGCTGGTCGCTCGGGCGCCGGCAAGTCCACCCTGATGCGCTGCCTCTACGGGAATTACGGTGCCGGCGAGGGCCGCATCCTGCTCCGCCACCATAGCGTGGGGATCGATTTTGCCACCGCCGATCCGCGGCTGGTGCGAGAGGTGCGGCGGGACACGCTCGGCCATGTCAGCCAGTTCCTGCGGGTGATCCCGCGCGTCCCGACCATTGATATCGTGGCGGAGCCGCTGATGGCACGCGGAATGCCACGGGAGGAGGCCCGGGCGCGCGCTGCCGCCTTGCTTGCGCGGCTCAACCTGCCGGCCAGGCTGCATGGCCTGCCGCCTGCCACCTTCTCGGGTGGCGAGCAGCAGCGGGTGAACCTGGCCCGCGGCTTCGCCCCGTACTATCCGATCCTGCTGCTCGACGAGCCGACCGCCAGCCTGGATGCCGACAACCGCGCGGTGGTCATCGGGCTGATCGAGGAGGCGAAGCGCGCCGGGACTGCCATCATCGGCATCTTCCATGATGCGGAGGTCCGCGACCGAGTCGCCGACCGGCTTTTCGAGGTGACCCCCATGCAGGCTGCCGCATGAAGGAAACCATCCTGACAAATGCCCGGCTGGTGCTGCCGCAGGAGGTCGTGCCCGGCACGGTGCTGATCCGCGGCGAGGCAATCGCCGATATCCAGCCGGGCCGCAGCCATCTGCCGGCCGCCGAGGATCTGGAGGGCGACCACCTGATCCCCGGCGTGGTGGATGTGCATACCGACAACCTGGAACGCCAGGTGCTGCCGCGCGCCAATGCCCGCTGGCCCAGCCGGTCCGCCATGCTGGCGCATGACGCGCAATGCGCCGCGGCCGGCGTCACCACTGTGCTCGATGCGCTCTGCCTGGGCGATCTCGGCTTCGATGCCGGCCGCGGCCAGACCTTCCGGGACGGCGTGCGGGACCTGGATGCGCTGGCCGGAACCGGGCTGCTCAAGAGTCAGCATTTCCTGCATCTCCGCTGCGAATTGCCGGCGCGCGACATGCCGGAGGCGCTGGAGAGCGTCGCCGAGCATCCGCGCGTGCTGATGGCGAGCCTGATGGACCACTCACCCGGTGTCGGCCAGTACCGCGATATCGCCCGCTACCGCGCCATGCGGCAGCGCCAGATGCAGCTTTCAGATGCCGAGGTGACGACGCGGATCGAGGAGCTGCTGGAGCAGCGCGCGCGGCTGCGGGAGCCGCAGCGGCGCTGGCTGCTGCGGCGCCTCGCCCATCGTGACCTGCCGCTTGCCTCGCATGACGACGACAGCGCCTGGATGGTAGCGCAGAACGCGGAGGACGGCGTCCGCATCAGCGAATTCCCGGTGGTAATGGAAGCGGCTGAGGCGGCACGCCGCCTCGGCGTGGCGGTCATCGCCGGCGCCCCCAATATCGTTCGCGGCGGCAGCCATTCCGGCAATGTCGCCGCAGCCGACATGATCCGCGCCCGCGCGGTGGATGCGCTGGCGAGCGATTATGTCCCGGCGGCGCTGGTGGAGGCGGCCTGGCGCGCGGTGGCGGAGACCGGCATTACCCTGCCGGCCGCCATCGCCATGATCACCGACGCGCCGGCCCGCATGGTGCGGCTGGAAGATCGGGGGCGGATCGCGGCGGGGCTGCGCGCCGACCTCGCTCGCGTCGCGGTGCATGCCGACCTGCCCTTCGTCCGGCAGGTCTGGCGTGCCGGGGAGCGGGTCGCGTGAACGACGCGCCGGAGAGACATACGTGAACGACGCGCGGGAGAGACGGCCGTGATCGGGGCACCGCAGCCGGGGGCGCGACTCGCCCTCTACTGGGCGCCGGATCTGGATGACCCGCTGCATGCGCTGGGTTCCGCCTGGCTCGGGCGGGATGCGGAGACGGGGGCGGCGCTGCCGCAGCCGACGCTGCCGGGGCTCGACATCGCAGAGATCACCGCCGATCCGTGCCTCTACGGGTTGCACGCAACGCTGAAGCCCCCCTTCCACCTGGCGGTGTCCTGGGCCGAGGCGATGGCGGCGGCGGAGTCGCTCGCGGCACGGCTCGCGCCCTTCGACCTGCCGCCGCTCGCGGTGCGGGACCTGCATGGCTTCCTCGCGCTACGGGAGACGGCTCCCTGCCCGGCGCTGCAGGTGCTGGCCGATGCTTGTGTCGAGGCGCTGGATCCCTGCCGCGCCCCACCTGGCGAGTCGGAACTGGCCCGCCGACGCAAGGCCGGGTTGAGCCCGCGCCAGGAAGCGCTGCTGGCGCGCTGGGGCTATCCTTACGTCTTCGAGGAGTGGCGCTTCCATGTCACGCTCACGCGGCGCCTCACGCCCGCGGAGAAAGCCGTGGTGCTGCCGGCCGTCACCGAGTTCCTCGGCGAGGCGCCAGCGCGGCCGCGACGGGTCACGGCCATCAGCCTCTTCACCCAGGCCGCGCCGGGTGCGCCCTTCCTGATCGCGGAGCGTTTGCCGCTGCGCGGTTGACCACCGGCCCGGAGCCTGTCCCTATCCGGCCCGGAAGCGCCCGCGGAGCCAGACCCGATGTTCACCACCCGCCCCGAGATCGCCGGCACCTTCGGTGCCGTCGCCTCCACCCACTGGATCGCCTCCCAGGTCGGCATGGCGGTGCTGGAACGCGGCGGCAATGCCTTCGACGCCGCCGCCGCCGCCGGCTTCACCTTGCAGATCGTCGAGCCGCATCTGAACGGCCCGGGCGGCGACTGCCCGATCATCCTGCACAGCGCGAAGCTCGGCACCCAGCAGGTGATTTGCGGCCAGGGGCCGGCGCCCAAGGCGATGACGGTCGCGAAGATGCAGGAACTCGGGCTCGACATCGTGCCCGGCACGGGCTTCCTCTGCGCCCCCATCCCCGGCGCCTTCGACGCCTGGGCGCTGATGCTGCGCGACCACGGCACCTGGAAGCTCCGGGACGTGCTCGAATACGCGATCGGCTATGCCGCCCGCGGCGCGCATGTGGTGCCGCGGATCTCCGCGACGCTGGAGACGGTGCGGCCGCTCTTCGAGACCGCCTGGCCGACCAGCGCCGCGCTCTGGCTGCGCGATGGCGGGCCGAAGCCCGGGCAGTTCTACACCAACCCCGAACTCGCCGAGACCTACGACCGGGTGGTGCGGGAGGCCGAGGCCGCGGGCGCCGACCGGGAGGCGCAGATCGAGGCGGCGCGCAACGCCTGGTACAACGGCTTCGTCGCCGAGGCGATCGACCGCTTCGGCCGCAGCTTCGAGGCGCTGGACACCTCCGGCCGCCGCCATAGCGCGCTGCTGACGGCGGACGACATGGCCGGCTGGCGCGCCGGCGTGGAGCAGCCGGTGACGCGCGACTATCGCGGCCACACGGTGCTGAAATGCGGCCCCTGGAGCCAGGGCCCGACCATGCTGCAGACCCTGGCGCTGCTGGAGGGCTTCGACATCGCAGCCATGGACCCGGTCGGCGCCGAGTTCGTCCATACGGTGGTGGAGGCGATGAAGCTCGCCTATGCCGACCGCGAGGCCTATTACGGCGACCCGGATTTCGTGGACGTGCCGATGGCGGCGCTGCTCTCGGCCGAGTATGCCGCCGAGCGCCGCGGGCTGATCGGCCCACAGGCCAACAATGACTGGCGCCCGGGCTCGCCAGAGGGCCGCACGCCGCGCACCGACTATGAGAGCGCGCTGCGCCGCGCGCGCGAGATGGCGGCGGCTGCCGGCACCGGGGAGCCGACGGTGTCGCGCCTCGGCGCCTCGGGCGGCGATACCTGCCACATCGACATCATCGACCGCTGGGGCAACATGGTCTCGGCGACGCCCTCGGCCGGGTGGCTGCAGTCCTCGCCGGCCATCCCCGGCCTCGGCTTCTGCCTCGGCAGCCGCTGCCAGATGTTCTGGCTGGACGAGTCACTGCCGAACGGCCTGCAGCCCGGCAAGCGGCCGCGCACCACCCTCTCGCCCTCCATGGTGCTGCGCGACGGAAAGCCCTGGATGAGCTTCGGCACGCCGGGCGGCGAGCAGCAGGACCAGTGGCAGCCGATCATGCTGATGCGCATGCTGGACCACCGCTTCACCATCCAACAGGCGATCGACCTGCCGAGCTTCCATTCGGAGCACTGGATCAGCAGCTTCTGGCCGCGCGGCGCGCGGCCCGGGAAGGTGGTGATCGAGGGCCGCTTCACGCCGGAGGTGCTGGCGAATCTCCAGGCCCGCGGCCATGCGGCGGAGATGGGCGGCGAGTGGTCCGAAGGCCGCCTGACCGGTGCGCGGCTGGAAGCGGACGGGCAGATCTTCGCCGGCGCCAATCCGCGCGGCATGCAGGGCTACGCGGTCGGGCGGTGAGGCGGCGGACCCTTCCTGCCCTGCTGGCCGTGCTGCTGGCCCCATCCTGCACCGCCTGGCAGGATCCCCGGCCGGGGCCGGTGCGCGCCATGGCGCCCAGGCCGAACCCGCCCGCCACCCCCGCGCGCCCCGCCGCGCCGGAAGGCGCGCAACGCGGCCGCTGGATCACGCGCTTCTGGGAGGAGTTGACGCCCACCCAGCGGCGCCTGGTCGCAGCCGGGCTGCGCCGTGGCCCCCTGCCGCGCACCGCCAGCCCGGGGGAGACGCAGGCCGCCTGGGACGTGATGGGCTTGGCGGAGCGGGAGGCGTTGATTGCCGGGCGTCCGGCATCAACCGCCGCCACCGGCGCGGCGGAAGCGCCGTCGGGCCGGCGCGCGGAGGCTGAAGGGGTCACCCCGCACATGACGCAATGAGCGCCTGACGCCTGCGGGGAAGGCTCGCCGGCGGAAGCCACCCCGGCATCGTGCGGCTGGCCGGTGGACCGCATCGCAGCACGCCGTGAAGAATCCGGAGTGGCAGCGGCGCGCCAAATAACAGGACCGACCCGGCCGCGTCCTTGCAGAGCGTGATCGGAAGCGGCACGGGCATGCCAGCGCGGCATGTCCGTGCCGCGCGCGGTCAGCCCTTCGCGGCCTGTGCGCGGAGCTGCGCGATCGTCGCCCGGTTCGTCACCTGCTCCGGATTCGTCCGCACCTCGATCACCGCGGGTTTGCCGCTGGCCACCGCACGCTGGAAGGCCGGCACGAGCTGGTCGGTCGCCTCCACGATCTCGCCATGGCCGCCGAAGCTGTCGATGAAACGGGCGAAGTCGGGGTTGGTGAGCTGCGTGGCGGAAACGCGGCCGGGATAGGTCTTCTCCTGGTGCATGCGGATGGTGCCGTACATGCCGTTGTTGAAGACCAGGATGATCGGGTTGACGTTGTGGTGGAAGGCAGTGGCGATCTCCTGCCCCGTCATCAGGAAGCCGCCATCGCCGACGAAGGAGATGACGGTGCGCTCCGGATGGACGATCTTCGCGCCGATCGCCGCCGGCACCGAATAGCCCATGGCGCCATTGGTCGGGCCGAGGAAGTCCTGGCCCTCGCGCACATGCATGAAGCGGGTCGGCCAGGTCGCGAAGTTGCCGGCATCGGTGGTGAAGATGGTGTCGGGCGGCAGGACCTTCTCCAGCTCCTGCAGTGCGACCGCAAGATTCAGCGGCCCTTCATAGGGCTGCGGCTTCGCCTGGGCCTCGCGCGCCGCGCGGAGTTCCGCGCGCCAGCCGGACCAGACGGGCTTCTCCACCGGCTTCGTCGCCTTCGCCGCCGCCGCGAAGGCATTGAGGTCGGAGGTGATGCCGAGGGCCGGGCGATAGACGCGGCCGATCTCGGACTGCTCGGGATAGACATGGATGACCGGCTTGGCTCCGGCCATGTCCATCAGCGTGTAGCCCTGCGACACCGTCTCCCCGATGCGGGTGCCGATGGCGATGAAGAGGTCGCTCTCCTTCGCCGCCTTCACGAGCGCCGCATCCGCGCCGACGCCGAGGTCACCCACAAAGTTCGGATGCGTGCCGTCGAAGAGGCCCTGCCGGCGGAAGGCGACGGCGACGGGCAGGTCGTTCGCCAGCAGGAAATCGCGGATATCCGCCCGGCCCTGCGCGGACCAGCCGGCGCCGCCGCCCAGCACCACCAGCGGGCGCTCGGCCTTCCGCAGCATCTCCGTCATGCGCGGCAGGGCATCCGGCGCGGGATGCGGCGGAAAGACCGGCGCGGGCGCCAGGTCCGGCACCGTCGCCAGTTCCTTCTGCATTTCCTCGGAGATCGCGACAACCACCGGGCCGGGCCGGCCGGAGGTGGCGACGTCGAAGGCATGCGCCATCAGTTCCGGGATGCGCTTCGCATCATCGATCTGCGTCACCCACTTGGCGAGCGGGGAGAACATCTTGCGGTAGTCCACCTCCTGGAAGGACTCGCGATCCGTTTCCTCGAAGGGAATCTGGCCGACCAGCAGCACCAGGGGCGTCGAATCCTGGAAGGCCACATGCACGCCGATTGCGGCATGGCAGGCGCCGGGGCCACGGGTGACTAGGGCGACGCCCGGCTTGCCGGTCAGCTTGCCATAGGCCTCCGCCATATGGACCGCACCCGCCTCGAACCGGCAGGTGACGAGCTGGATGCGGTTGCGCTGGGCATAGAGGCCGTCGAGCAGGTCGAGATAGCTCTCGCCCGGCACGCAGAAGGCGTGGGTCACGCCCTGCGCCACCAGCGCATCCGCGAGGATATGCCCACCGAGCCGCGCCTCGCGCCCCGCCGCCTGCGTCATCTGGTCCGCTCCCGTGCCATCGTTCGAAAAAGGTGGCGGACCATAGCCTTGAGGCGCGGAGCCGTCACCCCGTGCCCAGGGCGCCACTCGCGGTCCCGGCATAGATCTGCCGCAGCTCCCGCTTCAGGAGCTTGCCGGCCGTGTTCTTGGGCAGGGCATCGGCCAGGATGATGCGCTTGGGCACCTTGTAAGGCGCGAGCTGCGCCCGCGCATGGGCCAGCAGCACCTCCTCGATATTGGCCGGGGCGTCCGGGCGCGGCACCACCACGGCGGCCACCGCCTCGATCCATTTCGGGTCGGGCAGCGCGATCACCGCCACCTCGGCCACGGCGGGGTGGGTGAAGAGCGCCTCCTCGACCTCCCGGCTCGCCACCAGCACCCCGCCGGTATTGATCAGGTCCTTGGTGCGGTCGACGATCGCGAGATACCCCTCCTCATCGACGGTCGCCACATCGCCGCTGTGGAACCAGCCGCCCTCGAAGGCCCTGGCCGTCTCCTCCGGCATGTTCCAGTAGCCGAGGCAAAGCTGCGGCGAGCGGTGGATGATCTCGCCACGCTCGCCGGGCGCGACGTCCCGCATCTCCGGATCGGCGACGCGCGTCTCGACATTCAGCACGGGGCGGCCGACCGAGCCGGGCCGCGCATCGTGCTCCTCCGGGCGCAGCACGGTGGCGAGGGGAGCGATCTCGCTCTGGCCGTAGCAGTTGAAGGGCCGCGCGCCCGGCAGGCGCTGCCGGAGTTCCTGCAGCACAGGCACCGGCATGATGGAAGCGCCGTAGTAGATGTTGCGCAGGCTCGACAGGTCGCGCCGGCCGAAATCCGGGTGTTGCAGCAGCGTTATCCAGACGGTGGGTGGCGCGAAGAAGCTGGTGATGCACTCCCTCTCGATCAGGTCCAGGACGAGGGCCGGCTGCGGCGCCTCGATCAGAATGGTGAAGGCGCCGTTCAGCATCTGCGGCATGGTGAAGCAGTGCATCTGCGCCGTGTGATAGAGCGGCAGGGCGGCCAGCGCCCGGTCGTCCCGCCGCATCTCCAGCTCGATGGTCACGCTGGCGTATTCGGCCAGGATGGCGCGGTGGGTCATCATCGCGCCCTTGGGCTGGCCGGTGGTGCCCGAGGTGTACTGAAGCTGGACCAGGTCCTCGTCCTGGACCCCATCGCCCGGTTCCGGGTCGCCGGGCTGGCCCCAGCGCGGGTCCTGGGCGGCGGCCAGGATGTCGCGCTCGCCTTCCGCCGCATCCAGCGTGCCGCGCAGCAGATCACCACCGGCCTGGTCCGCCGTGGCCCGCAGCGCCGGCTGGACGAAGAGCGCCGAGGCGCCGCATTGCCGCAGGATGTAGTCGAGCTCGGCCGAGGTCAGGGCGAAATTGGCCGGCACATGCACCAGGCCAGCCCGTGCGCAGCCCAGCCAGAGCAGCAGGTAGGCGTCCGAGTTCCTGCCGAAGGCGACCACCCGCTCACCGGGCCTGAGACCGCTGTCGAGCAGCATCCGCGCGACCCGGTCGGCGGCCAGGTCCAGATCGGCGAAGCGCCAGAGCCGCTCCCCGAAGCGGAGCGCCGGCCGGTCCCGGAAGCGGGCCCCGGCCCGCCGCACCGCATCGCCGATGGTGTTGCGCCGTGCCCGCGCGCCGATCTCCGCCATGAACGCCTCCGCTTTTGGGAGGCATCCTAGCGGGAGCAGGTATGGGCGGGAATCACCCCACTGCGGGTACCCTGACGCATCGGGCCATCCGCCCCGGCACCGGGCGGCGCGGCGCCGGCCCCTGCTCCTCCAGGCAGGCCGGCTCGACCTCCGGGCAGCGGGGGGCGAAGGGACAGGTGGTCGGCGCCGCCTCCAGGCTCGGCGGCGCGCCGGGGATGGTGGTCAGCCGCTTCCCCCGCATGCCGGGATGCACGGTCGCGCCCAGCAGGCCGCGCGGATAGGGGTGCAGCGGCCCCTGCATCAGGGCGCCGACCGGTCCCTCCTCCACCACCTTGCCGGCATACATGACCGCGACCCGGTCGGCGATCTCGCCGGCCACGCCCAGGTCGTGGGTGACGAAGATCACGCCCATGCCGAGTTGCTCCTGCAGCCTGCGCAGCAGCAGCAGCACCTGGATCTGCACCGTGGCATCCAGCGCCGTGGTCGGCTCATCCGCCAGCAGCAGCTTCGGCTTGCAGGCCAGCGCCACCGCGATCATGGCGCGCTGCCGCAACCCGCCCGAGAGCTCATGCGGATAGGCAGCCAGCCGGCGCTTGGCCGAGGGGATCTGCACCAGCTCCAGCAGCTCCAGAGCCCGCGCATCGGCGGCGGCGCGGGAGACGCCCTCATGCCGCTGCACCGTCTCGGCGATCTGCCGGCCGATGGTGAAGACCGGGTCCAGGGCCGTCATCGGCTCCTGGAAGATCATCGCGACGTCGCCGCCGCGGAAATCCTGCAGCGTGCCCTCATCCATCGCCATGACGTCGCGGCCGGCAACCTCGATGCTGCCGGAGACCCTGGCAAATTTGGGCAGCAGCCGCATCAGCGCCCGCATGGTGACGGACTTGCCGGAGCCGGACTCGCCCAGGATGCACAGCACCTCGCCGGCGGCGAGATCGATATCGACCCCGTTCACCGCATGCACGGTGCGGTCGCGCGTGACGAATGTCACGCTGACATCCCGCATCTTCACCAACGGCGTGGGCAGGGTCTCGCTCACCGTCGGGCGCTCCAGGACTTCACTCATTGGCGCGCTCCTCGCAGGACGCTCACGCCTGCTCCTCGCAGGACGCTCATGCCGCCAGCCTCCCCGCCTTGCTGTGCCCGCTGCCTGGCGCCGCCATGTGGCAGGCGGCCAGATGCCCGCCCCCGAGATCGGCCGCGACCGGCTTGCGGTCGGCGCAGACCGCCTCGGCGAAGGGGCAGCGGGTGCGGAAGCGGCAGCCGGAGGGCGGGTTGATCGGGTTGGGCGGGTCGCCGGTCAGCGGCGGCTCCATCCGGCGCTTGCCGGGATCCATGGAGGGCCGGCTGGCCAGCAGCGCCTGGGTGTAGGGATGCGCCGGGCGATCGTAGATCGCGTCCACCGGGCCCATCTCCGCCACCTCGCCCAGATACATCACCAGCACGCGGTCGGAGATGTACTGCACCACGTTCAGGTCGTGGCTGATGAAGACGTAGGTGAGGCCGAATTTCTCCTTCAGGTCCACCAGCAGGTTCAGCACCTGCGCCTCGACCGACTTGTCGAGGGCGGAGACCGGCTCATCCAGCAGCACCAGCCGCGGCTGCAGGGCCAGCGCCCGGGCGATATTCACGCGCTGGCGCTGGCCGCCGGAGAGCTCATGCGGGTAGCGGCGGGCGAAGGTGGCCGGCGCGAGGCCGACCGCCGCCAGCAGGTCGCGCGCCCGGGACCGTGCCTCGGCGTCCGAGACGCCATGCACCTTGGGCGCGAAGGCGATGCTGTCCTCGATCGGCAAGCGGGGGTTGAGCGAGGCGTAGCTGTCCTGGAAGACCATCTGCACCTGGCGGCGGTATTCCTTGAGGGCCAGGCCGCCGGTCTGGGTGCTCTGCCCGACGCCCTCCCCATCGAAGACCAGGGAGCCCGCATCCGGGTCCATCAGCCGCATCAGCAGCCGGGCTGTGGTGGACTTGCCGCAGCCGCTCTCGCCGACGATGCCGAGCGTCTCGCCCTTGCGGACGGCGAAGGAGACGCCGTCCACCGCCCGGACGGTCGCCACCGTGGCGCCGAACATACCGCCCTTGATCGGGAAGTGCTTCTTCAGGTCCTGGACGATCAACAGGGGCTGGGCGGGGCCGCCGCGATCCTCTTGGGTGCTCTGCGCGATGCTCATGGAGGACCGAGCAGCAAGCCGCGTGCCAGGACCCGGCTGAATGGCGGGGCGAGTCGCCCCGGCCACTGCTGCCCCAATTCGGTCTTGCTGCCCGGATTCTGTGCAGCGCCGCGCGTGACGCTGCGTCAGGCGGTCGGGATGACCGCGCCGCCGAAACTCGACTCGACGAAAGCCTTCACCTCCGGATGCGCGTATCCCGCGGCCAGCGCCTTGGCCCATGGCGCCTCCGCATCGGCCCGGCGGACGACGACGAGAACGGAATAGACGCTGTCCGCACCCTCCGCGATCAGCCCGTCCTTCAGCGGGTTCAGCCCGGCCGGCACGGCATAGTTGCCGGTGACGGCCGCGGCATCGACATCCTCCAGGCTGCGGGCGATCTGCGCCGCCTCCAGCTCGACGATCCGCACCCGTTTCGGATTGGCGGTGATGTCGGCGATGGTCGCGCGGTAATCGACGCCGGGGCGCAGCCCGATCACCCCGCCCTTGGCCAGCAGTAGCAGGGCACGGCCGCCATTGGTGGGGTCGTTCGGGATGGCGATGCGGGCACCCTGCGGCAGCGCGTCGAGAGACCTGTGCTTGCGGGAGAAGACCGCCAGCAGCGTCAGCACGGTGCGGCCGACGGGCACGAAATCGTAGCCGTGCTGCGCCTTCTGCGCCTCCAGGAAGGGCAGGTGCTGATAGGTGTTGGCGTCCAGCTCGCCGGCGGCCAGCGCGGCATTCGGCTGGATGAAGTCGCCGAATTCGGTGACGCGCAGCACCAGGCCATCGCGCGCGACGACTTCCCTCACCTTCTCCAGCACCTGGGCATGGACGCCGCTGCTCACGCCGGTGCGCAGCGGCCGGGCAGCGGTGCCGATCGCTGCCTGGGCGCGGGCGGCGGCGGGGAGGAGGAGCGCGGCGGCAAGGCCGGCGCGGCGGGTCAGGTGGATCATGCGGGGTCTCCCTCGGCGAACCTCCGGCGGTTCGCGCTCTCGAGATGATGTCAGGTTTGCCGGTCAGCGGCGACGGAGCCGCCGCACCAACCAGTCGCCCAGGGATTGCAGCCCCTGGACGAAGAGGATGAGGATGAGGACGACGGTCGCCATTACCTCCGGCATGAAGCGCTGGTAGCCGAAGCGGATGCCGAGATCGCCGAGCCCGCCACCACCCACCGCGCCCGCCATGGCGGAATAGCCGACCAGCGAGACCAGGGTGACGGTGATGGCGGCGAGCAGCCCCGGCAGCGCCTCCGGCACCAGCACCTTCAGTACGATCTGCAGCCGGGTCGCGCCCATGGCGCGCGCCGCCTCCACCACGCCGCGATCGACCTCGCGCAGGGCATTCTCGAAGAGGCGCGCGATGAAGGCCGTCGCGGCCAGCGCCAACGGGACCACGGCGGCGCCGGTGCCGATGGAGGTGCCGGCAACCAGCCGCGTGAAGGGCACGATCGTTACCATCAGGATGATGAAGGGCGTCGAGCGCACGGCATTGACGACGAGACCGAGCGGCCGGTTCAGCGCGGCGCTCGGCGCCAGGCCGCCCGGCGCGGTCGCGTGCAGCAGCAGCGCCAGCGGCAGGCCGAACGCGATCGCGATGGTGGCGGCGCCGCCCACCATGACCAGGGTCTCGAGCGCCGCCTCGACCAGCAGTTCCTCGAGCATGGGCGTGAGCCAGGGCAGCATGTCAGTCCTCCCCCCTGGCAAGCTCGTCCACCGTGAGGCCGAGGCCGCGCATCCAGAGGATGGCCGCCTCCACCGCCTCCGGCGCGTCATAGGCGGCCAGCGCCATGATGCCGAAGGGCTGCGTGCCGATCGCGTCGATCCGGCCGGCGACGATGTTGAGGTCGAGCGCGAAGCGGCGCGACGCCTCGCTCACCACCGCGCGGGTGCTGTGCGGCCCGGCGAAGAGCACGCGCAGCAGCCGCCGCGCCTCGCCCGGGCCCGGCGCGGGCAGCGCGGCGAGCGTGCCGGGCGGCACGTCATGGCCGATCACCTCGACGACGAAGCGTCGGGTGGTGGCGGATTGCGGGCGGGTGAAGACGTCGAAGACCGGTCCCTGCTCGATCACCCGCCCCGCCTCCAGCACCGCGACACGGTCGCAGAGCGCCTTCACCACCGCCATCTCATGCGTGATGAGCAGCACGGTCAGCCGGAGCCGCGCCCGCAACTCGGCCAGCAGCGCGAGGATCTCGGTCGTGGTCTCCGGGTCGAGCGCCGAGGTCGCCTCGTCGCAGAGCAGGATGGAGGGCGCGGAGGCCAGGGCGCGGGCGATGCCGACCCGCTGCTTCTGCCCGCCCGAGAGCTGCGCCGGCCAGGCATCGCGCTTCTCGGCCAAGCCCACCAGCGGCAGCAGCTCGGCGACGCGCGCCTCGCGCTCCGCCCGCGCCACGCCGGCGACTTCCAGCGGGAAGGCGATGTTGCCGGCAACGGTGCGCGAGGCCAGCAGGTTGAAGTGCTGGAAGACCATGCCGATACCGCGCCGTGCCGTGCGGAGCCCGGCCTCGCCCTCGGCGGTCAGGTCGCGGCCGAGCACCTCGACCCGGCCCGCATCCGGCCGTTCCAGCAGGTTCACGCAGCGGATGAGGGTGGACTTGCCGGCGCCGGAGCGGCCGATGACGCCAAAGACCTCGCCCGGCGCGACCTCCAGTGAGATGCCGTCGAGGGCCGGCGCCGGCGCACCCCGAAATTGGCGACGCAGGCCGGTCAGGCGGATGGCGGGCGGCACCATGCCGGCCGCCACCGGCAGGTCTGGTCCTGGCTGGTCGAGCATCATGCCGAATCCGGAAGCGGGATGCCGGGCGCGCGGTTTCATGGCAGGTCATCCCGTGGGCCGCGGCATTCGCACGACCAGGAGTCGCTGTTAAATTATTTCTCCGCATGACAGCCGCGCAAGGATGGCAAGGCTGCCTGGAACAGATCGCGGGAGGCCGTGGAAGACCGGGAGCGTGACTCTGCTCGAAAAACAAAGCGCTGCTTTCCCGCCGCCCCGTCCCGGTGCAGGCTCCCGCCCCTCACTGCGGAAGGGGGTTCGGCCCATGCGGGCGATCTTCGTGATGATCAAATGCGAGATGGGCCAGGCCTATCGCGTGGCGCGCCAGATGGCGGACACGATCGAGGCCCTGTCCGAGATGCACTCCATCTCCGGCCAGTATGACCTGATGGGGAAATTCTACCTGGAGCCGGATCAGGATATCGGCCTGTTCGTGGTGGAGACGCTGCAGACGGTGCCCGGGGTGAAGGACACCTACACGCTGCAAACCTTCAACGCCTTCTCGGGCGCGCGTGGCTAAGGCAAGCCTCGCCTGAGTGGCACCACGCCCAGGGCGTCGCCTGCTCCTCCAGACAAAGGCCAGGGGGTCGGGGGCGAGCCACCACGCGCCTCCGACAGTCCGGGAAGGCCGGAGGCCACGGGAACTCCACCGGGATAGCCGGACAGGGCCGGGGGTACAAGCGGCCCATCCAGACCTGCTCCCGGCCGGTTTGCATCCGAGGAGCCGCTGGTGCGGCGATCGGGGCCGCGCGGCCTGGCAGAGGCATCGCCTGACACGCCGGTGAGCCGACCGGCCTCGCCATCCGGGCAGCGCCCCGATTCCGCCACGAGCGCCGCGCTTCCGCCGCGAAGGCGCCGAAGCCCCGCCTTCCCGCCCCGGCATGTTCGGATCACAGGAGGTTCCCGACCATGCCCAACCGCTTCCTTGCCGCTGCCGGACTTTCCGCCGCCCTGCTGCTGGGCGGCTGCCAGAACCCGGACGGCTCCACCAATTGGGGCAATACGCTGCTGCTGGGCGCCGGCGTCGGCACCGCCGCAGCGCTGGTCGCCGGCGCGGCCTCGGACCAGCCCCGGCACAAGCACTATGTGGGTGGGGGATATGGCGGCGGGTATCGCGGCGGCTACTACCCCGGCTATGGCCGGGGCTATGGCGGCGGTTATGGCCGCCCCGGCTACGGGTATGGCCACTACCGCGGCTGGTGACGTCTGGCGGCCCGGTTCGAGGGGGCGGTTCCGCCCGCCCCCCTACCCTCGCCCCCGGCTTCCCTGAGCCGCCAGGCTCAGTCGAAGCCGAGAAAGCCCTCCATGGCGCCGATCGGCGGCGCCGCCCGCAGCGCCGTCAGGTCCGGCACCGGGCGGCCCAGCGTCGCATCGCCGGCGAAGGCCTCCTCCAGCGCCGCGGCCACCCCGAGCACGAAGGCATCGCCTCCGCGCGGCCCCACGATCTGCAGGCCGAAGGGCATGCCCTGCGCATCGCGGCCGAGCGGCAGGCTGATCGCGGGGTGACCGGTCAGCGTCACGTAATAGGCCAGCGCCAGCCAGTGGAAATAGGTGCGGGTCGGCTGGCCATCGATCTCGCGCGGGAAGAGCTCGCGCCAGTTGCGCGGGCTGATCGTGATCGCGGGCGTCACCAGCACGTCGTGCCGCTCGAAGAAGCGCTGGAAGTCGCGGTAGATGCGCGTCTGCAGCATCGCCGCGCGCGCCGCGTCCTCCAGGCTGTAGAGCAGTCCTTCCTCGACATTGGCGATGATGTTCGGGCCGCAATCCTGCGGCCGGGTACGCACTTTCTCGCCATGTGCCGTCAGCATCATCATGGCGCGCAGGACCTCGAAGGCCTCGTCGCCGCCGCCGCAGTCGGGATGCGCCTCCTCGGCGGCCTGGAAGAGCGGCGCGATGGCGCCGATGCGCGCCCGGAAGGCCTCCCGCACCACGCGCTCGGTCGGGGCCTGGCCGAGATCCTCGCTGAAGCCGAGGCGGAGCCGCACCAGGTCGATCCCCGGCACGGGGTGGAAGAGCGCGGGCTCGCCCCGCACAGGCCGGCCGTGCAGGGTGTAGGCCAGCGGGTCCCGGGCGTCGTCCGAGGCCATGGCCGAGAGCAGCAGCGCCGTATCGGGCACCGTCCGCGCCATGGGGCCGAGGACCGGCAGCGGCGACCAGCCATGCGCCCGCTTCTCCGAGCAGACCAGGCCGGCGCTCGGCCGATAGCCGACGATGCCGCAGAAAGCCGCGGGGTTGCGCAGGCTGCCGCCGGTATCGGAGCCGGAGCAGAGCGGCGCCATGCCGGCCGCCAGAGCAACGGCCGAGCCGCCGGAGGAGCCGGCGGCGGAGCGGGTGTTGTCGAAGGGGTTGCCCGTCGCGCCATAGACCCGGTTGCGGGTATTGGCGCCGAGGCCGAATTCCGGCGTGTTGGTCTTGCCGATGACGATGCCGCCGGCCCGGCGGATATTGGCCACCATACCGCAATCCTGCTCGGGCACGAACTCGGCGAAGATCGGGCTGCCATAGGTGGTGCGCAGCCCCGCAGTCTCCTCCAGGTCCTTGATGCCGACCGGCAGGCCATGCAGCGGGCCGAGTTCCTCGCCCCGCATCACCGCCGCCTCGGCGGCCTTCGCCGCCTCGCGCGCGCGCGCCTCATCGAGCGCGACCATGGCGTTCACCGCCGGGTTCACCGTGGCGATGCGGGCGAGGCAGCTCTCCAGCAGTTCGACGGGCGATAGCGCCTTGCGGCCGATCAGGCGGCGCGCCTCCAGCGCAGTCAGGTCGCAGGGCTCGGTCACGGATCCAGTTCCTTCTTGTAGCGCGTGAGGGTGCCGGCATCGAAGCAGGCGAAGGTGACCGCGAGGTCGCCATGGGCAGTGAGGTCATCGCGCACCGTGGCGACGGCGATGGCGGCGGCCTGGTCGGGGGGATAGCCAAAGATGCCGGTCGAGATGGCGGGAAAGGCAATGGAGCGGCCGCCCGCCCGGCGCAGCAGGGCCAGGCTGTTGCGGTAGCAGGCGGCGAGCAGCGCCGCCTCCCCCTGCCCGCCGCCATGCCAGACCGGCCCGACGGCATGGATCACCTGCCGGGCCGGCAGGCGGAAGCCGGGCGTGATCCTGGCTTCCCCGGTCGGGCAGGGTGCGAGCGGGCGGCAGGCGGCGGCCAGCTCCGCCGGGCTGGCGGCGCGGAAGATGGCGCCGCAGACCCCGCCGCCCGCGGCCAGCGCCTCATTGGCCGCGTTGACGATGGCATCCGCCGCCAACGTGGTGATGTCGGCGATGCGGGCTGTCATCGGCATGCTGGATCCTCCCAGGCCACGGGCGGCGGGCGGCGTGTCACGGGGCTGCCCGGCGGTGCTGCTTCCCTGCCTTGTCGAAGGCCGCTGGCACGGCGCCGCTGCACGGGGGCAGCGCCGCCACGCCCCGATGCCGCCCGCGGCTGCGCCTCAGAAGCCGAGCGCGCAGCCATCCTTCCGCGGGTCGCTGCCGCCGACCAGCAGCCCCGCCTTGCGGTCGATGAAGATCGCCTGCCCGCCGCCATGCGGCTTGTCGATGAGCTTCACCTCATGGCCGAGCCGCGTGAGGCGATCGACGATATAGCCCGGGATGCCACGCTCCAGCTCCACCGGCCCGTTGCCCGGCGCGGGGAAGAGCCGCGGGCAGTCCAGCGCCTCCTGCACGTCCAGGCCGAATTCGAAGTGGTTGGTGAGAAACAGGGTCTGGCCCATGGGCTGGAAATGCCCGCCCATCACGCCATAGGGCATGATGGCTTCGCCATTCTTCATCACCATGCCGGGGATGATGGTGTGCATCGGCCGCTTGTTCGGCGCGATGCAGTTCGGGTGGCCTTCCTGCAGGCGGAAGCCGAAGCCGCGATTGTGTAGCATGACGCCGGACTTCTCGGCGAGGATGCCGGAGCCGAAGCTCTGGAACAGGCTGTTGATGAAGGAGCAGGCATTGCCCTCCGCATCCACGACGCAGAGATAGACCGTGTCTTTGTGCCTCGCCCAGTCACTCTCGCCCGCCGGCGGCAGCTCGCGCAGCGCGCGGTCATCGCGGATCAGGCCGCGCAGCGCGGCGAGATAGGCCGGGTCGGTCAGGCGCGCGACGGGCACATCCACCTGGGCGGGGTCGGCGAGGAAAGCGTCGCGGTCGCGGTAGACCAGACGGGCCGCCTCGATATGGCGGTGGTAGCGCTCGGCGCTGATTGGGCCCTGCTCCGGCGTCTCGAAGCCGTCGAGGATGCCGAGGAGCTGGAGCAAATGCAGGCCGCTGCCGTTGGGCGGGCACTGGTAGACCTCCATGCCGCGCCAGCCGGTCCTGATCGGCTCGACGAACTCGGCGCCGGTCAGGGCGGCGGCGAAATCCTCCTCGGTATGCAACCCGCCCAGGGCGCGCAGCGCCGCCACCATGTCGGCCGCGATCTCGTCCTCATAGAAAGCCCTGGCACCCTTGGCGGCGATGGCGCGCAGCGTCCTGCCGAGCTCCGGCTGGACGAAGCGGTGGCCGATCTCCGGCGCCATCCCATCCACGAGGAAGCGGCGGGAGGAGACATCGTTGCCCCGCAGCTTGTCCGCCGCCTCCTGCCAGTCCATCGCCACGCGGGCATGCACCGGCCAGCCTTCCTCGGCGCAGCGGATGGCGGGCTGCAGCAGCTCGCCGAGCGGCAGCTTGCCATGCGTCCGGTTCAGCAGTTCCCAGGCGGAGACGGCGCCGGGGATGGTGACGACATGCGCCGAGGTATTCACCAGCTTGTCCACGCCCCGGGCGCGCAGTGCCTCCGGCGTCGAGGCCGCCGGCGCCCGGCCGCTGCCGTTAATCGCGACCACCTTGCCGGTACCGGCCGGGGCATAGAGGCAGAAGCAGTCGCCGCCGATGCCGGTGCTCTGCGGCTCCACCACCGCCAGCACGGCGGCAGCGGCGATGGCGGCGTCCAGCGCATTCCCGCCCTTCCGCAGCACCTCCAGCGCCGTGAGGGTGGCGATGGGCATGGAGGTGGCGGCCATCCCGGCGGTGCCATAGACGGCGCTGCGGCCAGGGGCGTGGAAGTCGCGCTTCATGGGTCGTCCGTTCTTCTTCTGGGCGTGCGATCTCGGTCCGGTCGCGCGGGCCGCGGCGGCGGCCTCCTCCCGGGCGGTGGGATCCGTGTGGCATGGGTGCCGCTACCCGGCAACCCGCCCCTTCCCTGACCCCGGCCGGCCGGGCTATGCCATCGTGATGGCGGATACGATCAGCTATGGCGACTTCGAGAAGGTCGACATCCGGGTCGGCACCATCGTCGATGCCCAGCCCTTTCCCGAGGCCCGCAAGCCGGCCTTCAGGCTCTGGGTGGATTTCGGCGCCCCGCTCGGGGTGAAGCAGTCCTCCGCCCAGATCACCGTGCACTATCTCTGTGACCGGCTGATCGGGCGGCAGGTACTGGCGGTGGTGAATTTCCCGCCGCGGCAGATCGGCCCCTTCACCAGCGAGGTGCTGGTGCTGGGCGTGCCGGACGAGAACGGCGCGGTCGTGCTGCTGAAGCCCGACCTGAAGGTCCCGGACGGGGGCAGGATGTACTGACCATGGCGAATCGTTACTACACCGTCTCCTGGGACCAGCTGCACCGGGACAGCAAGGCACTCGCCTGGCGGCTCATGGAGCGCGGGCCTTTTCGCGGGATCGTCGCGATTACCCGCGGCGGGCTGATCCCTGCCGCGATCGTGGCGCGGGAGTTGGAGGCGCGGCTGATCGAGACCGTCTCCGTCGTCACTTATAACGAGGAGGAGCGCGGCCTGCCGCAGGTGGTGAAGCCGGCGGCCGCCGCAGGCGACGGCGAGGGCTGGCTGCTGGTGGACGACCTGGTCGATACCGGCACCACGGCGAAGGTGGTGCGCGCCCTGCTGCCCAAGGCGCATTTCGCCACCGTCTATGCCAAGCCGAAGGGAAGGCCCCTGGTCGATTCCTTCATCACCGAGGTGAGCCAGGACACCTGGATTCTCTTCCCCTGGGATACCGAGGCGCAGTTCATCGCACCGATCGCCCGCAGCGCGGGGAAGTAGTGGACATCTAATAAGCCTTTGATTTCGCTTAGCTGAATAGCCGATCTCGCTACCGGCTTTTCGGCAAACAACTACGCCCTCGTGGTGGAGTTGTGGTAGAGTAGGTGGCTCTATGGTTGAATTGGACTTAGCTCCGTATGAGTCATGTATGAGTTGACGGGGCCTCATACATCTCCGTACAGGGGACACTAAAACTCTGAGCCCCCAATGCCGACAATCCGTCTCCGGACCGAAGCCCCTTCCCTCACCTGCCCTGCCGATAAAACCCAGGTCTATTATACGGATATCGAAACGCAACGACTCCGCCTGCGGGTGGCCCGCTCCGGGCGGCACGTCTGGGACTGGCGCTGCGCCGAACGGACCGAAGTCCTCGGGGTCTACGACACGACGGGCACAAGCGGCCTGACCTATCAGGAGGCTAAAGCCAGGGCGGACCGGCTTAACGCGGCGCTGGACCGGGGCCATAGCGTCGAGGCAGCGATCGCCACCCCGCCGCAGGTGCAAACTGTCGGCAAGATGATGGATTACTACCTAGAGAACAAGGTCCGCGACACCACCCGGGTGCGCCGCCAAAAGGAAACATACCGAGGTACCCAGTCCGCTATCAAACCGCTCCTCGCCCGGCACAGCGAGACGCGGGTGATCGACATGAATCGGGAGATGCTGCTGCGGGTCGTCCGCGACGCCGGGCTGGCGGGCCTTGTCGCGGGGGTGAAGCTCGTCAAAATCTACCGGGCGGCCTGGAACTACTGCCATCGCAGCGATGTGCTGGCCAAGCTCGACCGCGACGGCGCACCGCTCAAAAACCCCGCGTCCAACTTCGTGCTGGATGAAAGGGAACTCCGGGTGAAGTTTCGCGGCACCTACGCGACCTCGCTCAGCGACGAGCAGATCGTGGCCCTGCTGCGCGGCATCGAACGGGGGAAAGCCGCGTGGGATGGCGGACGCCGGGCGCGGGCGGGCATCGACGAAATCCCAATGCGCTGGCCACTCGGCTATCTCGCCGTCGAGTTTCTAATCCACACTGGGTGCCGGAAGATGGAGGCGGAAACCCTCCACGTAACCGACATCGTGGGCGACGTTGCTCGCATAGTCGAACACAAAACAGACCATACTGGAAAGATCAAGGAAATCCACCTCTCGCCTTCGGCGCTTCGCGTCCTGGCCGAGGCGGCGCGCCTCAGGGAGAAGATGCGCTACACCGGCCCGTTGGTGTTCCCCGGGCAGAGCGGCGGGCAGATCACCGCCATCGCCGACTGCCTCGATACCGCCTGCCAAATCGCGGGCATCCGGCGCCTCATCCCCCACAACCTGCGCAGCATCTACATCAACTTCGCCGTCCGCTCCGGCACGCCAATCGAAATCGTCTCGAAAAACGTGGGGCACGAAAACCTCCTGACAACGCGCCGACACTACGAGGCAGTCGAGCGCGAAATCCGCGCACAGCATGCGCACGCAGCATCCGCGGCGATCGACCGCCTCCTGGCGGAGGCAGACCAGCAAGTAGCCTAGACGACCCACATCGAGAACACCGCCCGCTTGATTCCCCACAGCACCTTCTCCCCGCGCGCCTCGGGCGCGACGACGTGCCGCCTGATCTGCATATGCGTTTGTAGGCCCCCGAAGATGATGCCTTCGTGTGCTCGACCCCAAAGGCGCGCGCCATCACCATCTCTTATTGAGAGGGTCCCCATTGACTTGACCGTCTGGCCATCGGCGCGAGGTTCTGTAGCGGTACCGGCAATTTAGTGAGTCAAGATGAAGAGGGCCGGATCAATAATGGTGGTTTGTTAAAGCGGGAGATAGAGGTTGATCGGCACTCCTGATCCGACGGCCTCAAGCAGCGTTGCGAGTTCGGGCGGTGGCGGCGCCTG
>JAESGY010000249.1_pt1 | contig 35169 bp, 39 predicted proteins | sample 9269841 | NCBI WGS metagenome assembly JAESGY01 (sample SAMN17022865, study PRJNA683097) | algae metagenome | isolation source: Spirirestis rafaelensis WJT71-NPBG6 and co-occurring heterotrophs from... | place: USA: Pinto Wells, Joshua Tree National Park, Colorado Desert, CA | collected 2006-08-15
CCGCCTGAGCTGACGATCGGCAGGGTCGCGTCGCCTGTTTGCCTAAAAGAACCGTGCGCGAGGGCCTCTTCCGGCTCTTCATCATCACACCGCATCGAGCCGGACCGCCTCTCGCGCCACCCCTCGAGCAACCCTTCAGGCTGGTGCCCACAGGCTCCGGCCCGAAGGCGCATGCTCTTTGACAAGCGTCCGTCTTGCCAATGACGGGGTCGGGCCCGGCCCGAGGCGGCCTAGCGTCCTTTCCGTCCGCCCTTGTATTTCGGCTTCTGGCCCGCAAACCCCTGCGTGGAGCGCCCGGCGGGGCGCTCGCGGAAGTTCAGGGGGACCTCCCGGTCGGTGTCGGGGCCCATCTCGTCGAGGCCGGGCTTGCGGACGCGGGTGCCCTCGTCGGAGCGGCCCTTGCCCAGGGGGCCGTAAGAATCGGAATCCTCGTCGCCGGCGCTCGCGCCTTCGCCGGGGGCCGGGAGGCCCTTGGGCGGCAGGTTGGCGTTGCGGCCGTACTTGCGCGAGCCGCCGTACTTGCCCGCCTCCCGCTCCACGGTGGACTGGCGCGCCAGCGGATCGTCGCTGATGGCAAGCTCGGTGGCCTGGAGGCGCTTGAGCTCGTCGCGAAGCCGCGCGGCCTCCTCGAATTCGAGATTCGCGGCGGCCTCGCGCATGCGCTTTTCCATGTCGGCGATCACGGCCTTGAGGTTGTGGCCCACGGTGCGCTCGGCGAGGCCGGTGTCCACGGACACGTGGTCGCGCTCGTAGACGCTCTCCAGGATGTCGGCGATGTTCTTCTTCACCGATTGCGGCGTGATGCCGTGCTCGGCGTTGTAGGCGAGCTGCTTCTCGCGGCGGCGGTTGGTCTCCGCGATGGCGCGCTCCATGGAGCCGGTGATCTTGTCGGCGTAGAGGATGGCCCGGCCCTCCACATTGCGCGCCGCGCGGCCGATGGTCTGCACCAGGGAGGTTTCGGAGCGCAAAAAGCCCTCCTTGTCGGCGTCGAGAATGGCCACCAGGGCGCATTCGGGAATGTCGAGGCCCTCGCGCAGCAGGTTGATGCCGATGAGCACGTCGAAGGCGCCGAGGCGCAGGTCGCGGATGATCTCGATGCGCTCGAGCGTGTCGATGTCCGAGTGCATGTAGCGCACCCGGATGCCGTTCTCGTGCATGTATTCGGTGAGGTCCTCGGCCATGCGCTTGGTGAGCGTGGTCACCAGGGTGCGGTAGCCCTGCGCCGCCAGCTCCTTCACCTCGTGCACCAGGTCGTCCACCTGGCTGCGGGCGGGCCGGATCTCCACCACCGGGTCCACGAGGCCCGTGGGGCGGATCACCTGCTCCACGAACACGCCGCTGGTCTGCTCCATCTCCCACTTGGCCGGGGTGGCCGACACATGGATCGACTGCGGCCGCATGGCGTCCCATTCCTCGAAGCGCAAGGGGCGGTTGTCCAGGCAGGAGGGCAGGCGGAAGCCGTATTCGGCCAGCGTCGCCTTGCGGCGGAAGTCGCCCCGATACATGCCGCCGATCTGCGGCACGGTCACGTGGCTCTCGTCGGTGAACACCAGGGCGTTGTCGGGCAGGTATTCGAACAGGGTCGGCGGCGGCTCGCCGGGCTTGCGGCCAGTGAGATAGCGCGAGTAGTTCTCGATGCCGTTGCACACGCCGGTGGCCTCGATCATCTCCAGGTCGAACTGGGTGCGCTGCTCCAGGCGCTGCGCCTCCAGCAGGCGGCCCATGCGGGCGAGCTCCTGCAGGCGGTGCTGCAGCTCGTCCTGGATGCCCTTCACGGCCTGCTGCAGGGTGGGGCGGGGCGTCACGTAGTGCGAGTTGGCGTAGACCTTCACGAATTGCAGGTCGTTGGTCTTCTTGCCGGTCAGCGGATCGAACTCGACGATGCTCTCGATCTCGTCGCCGAACAGGCCGATGCGCCAAGCGCGGTCCTCCAGGTGGGCCGGGAACAGCTCGATGGAATCGCCGCGCACCCGGAAGGTGCCGCGGGCGAAATCGTTCTGGATGCGCTTGTACTGCAGGGCCACCAGATCGGCGATGAGCTGGCGCTGCTCGATCTTCTCGCCCACCTTCACCGAGAAGGTCATGGCCGTGTAGGTCTCCACCGAGCCGATGCCGTAGATGCACGACACGGAAGCCACGATGATCACGTCGTCGCGCTCCAGCAGCGCGCGGGTGGCCGAGTGGCGCATGCGGTCGATCTGCTCGTTGATGGAGCTTTCCTTCTCGATGAAGGTGTCCGAGCGCGGCACATAGGCCTCGGGCTGGTAGTAGTCGTAATAGGAGACGAAATACTCCACCGCGTTGTCGGGAAAGAACGACTTGAACTCCCCGTAGAGCTGCGCGGCGAGCGTCTTGTTGGGCGCGAGGATCAGGGCGGGGCGCTGGGTCTCCTCGATCACCTTGGCCATGGTGAAGGTCTTGCCCGAGCCGGTGACGCCGAGCAGCACCTGGTCGCGCTCGGTCCGGCGCACCCCGTCCACCAGCTCGCGGATCGCCTGCGGCTGGTCGCCCGAGGGGGTGAAGTCGGACTTGATCCGGAACGGAATGCCGCCTTCCGACTTCTCGGGGCGGGGCGGACGGTGCGGCACCCAGGCCTTGCCGTCCTTGAAGCGCGGGTCGCCTTCCGTGAGCAGCTTGGTGAGCGCATCCACGGTGGCCGACACCCCGGAGCCGGGCGAGAGGTCGCCGAGCTCATCCGCCACGTCGGGGCCGTCGTCCGGCCCCTTGAGGCCGAGCTTCTTGGCGAGCGCCGGGTCCACATCGGTGATGTCGCCGTGGATGAAGGTTTCCTGCGCCCGCTCGGCAAATCCCTCCGCCGCCTCCCGCTCCCGGTTGACCGCGGGATTGAGGAGATCGGCCAGATAGGAATCCAGCGGCTTCAGCTCAGGCTTCGACGCTTTCCCGGTGGAAAGCTTGGGCTTCTTGGGTGATTTGGCCATGGAACGAATATGGTATGAACGGCTCGCAATGGGAAGGGTGGGAAAGGTCTCTCCCGCCCCTACGCCCTGTGCTTCTCGTCCTTGCGGCCGCCCCGCAGCGCCTTGACGAGCGGCACGGCCACGTAGTGGACGAGCGGGATCAGCAGGCCTCCCAGGAGCAGGCCGAAGAGGCCGGCGGCGGCGGCCGAGACCAGCCATTCCACCGTGCCGGCGAGCGCCGGAACCGCGTGGCCCGCAGCCGCGGCGGCGTCGTGGATCCCGTGGGCGAGGCCGGCGAGGCCGTAGCCTTCCAGGCCGTGGATGATGATGCCGCCGCCCACCCAGATCATGGCGGCGGTGCCCACGATGCTGAGGAGCCCGAGGAGGATCGGCATGCCCTTGACGAGGCCGCGCCCGAGAAACCTGGAGACAGGGGCGAGGGTCCGGTCCGCCGAGGAGGGAGGCTCAGCCCCCGCGCCGCGCCGCAGGAGGGCCGAGACGGGCCGGTCGCTGGCCGCCAGGGCCACGCCGGCGTCGTCCGCCTTCACGATGAGGGCCACGGCGCCATAGACCAGGCCCGTGATGCCGATGCCCACCGTGGCCAGAACCAGGCCCTGCATCAGGGGCGAGGTCTCCGGAACGCTGGCCAGGGTGATGGCCATGATCTCGGCCGACAGGATGAAGTCGGTCTTGATGGCGCCGTTGACCTTCTCGTCCTCGAAGCTCTGCGCGGTCTGGACCGCCGCGCCCACCGCCGCCTCGTGCTCGTGGGCCCCATGGGGGAAGAGGGCCTCGAACACCTTCTCCGAGCCCTCGTAGCACAGGTAGGCCCCGCCGATCATGAGCAGCGGCGTGATGGCCCAGGGGGCCAGGAGGCTCAGGATCAGCGCCGCCGGCAGCAGGTAGAGCATCTTGTTCTTGAGCGAGCCCCAGGCGATCCGGCCGACGATGGGCAATTCGCGGGCCGCCGCGAAGCCGACCACGTAGCGCGGGGTCACGGCCGCGTCGTCGATGACCACGCCGGCCGCCTTCGCGCCCGCCTTGGCCGCCTGCGCCGTCACGTCGTCCAAGGAGGCCGCGGCCACCTTGGCGAGGCCGACGATATCGTCCAGCAGCGCGATCAAGCCGATGCTCATGGATGCTCCTGTCTTCTCCGGGTGAGCCTCAGCTATCGCGTCGCCGCCCTCTCGGCAACGCCTCCGGGCGGATTCGGTGCCGCCCTGCGCCGCGCCGGCGACGGGCCGAAGAACTGCCCGGCGCATCGGGCCCGGCCCTCAGGTCAGTTCATAGCTGCCGTCCTGGCGATGGGTTTCCTGCCCACTGAGCGCGGGATTGAAGACGCAGACCAGGTGGAGGTTGCCTTTGATCGCCCTCACGATGTGCCGGTCGTTCTTGTCGAGGGCGTAGACGGAGCCGGGCCCGATCCGGTGCGTGGCGCCCGTCTCCACATCGACGACCTCGCCCTCGCCGGACACGCAGTAATTGGTTTCCAGGTGGTGCTTGTAGTGCAGGTGAAGCTCCGCCCCCTCCATCACCACGGTATCGTGAACCGAGTACCCCATCCCGTCCGACCTCACGATGAGACGGGTGCTGGTCCACCCCGGGCCCGTCACATGGCGCTCGGTCTTGCGCTTCTCCTCCACGGTGGTGACGATCATGACGGTTTCCTCTCACGCTGCTTGCCGGGCCAGTCTGGCACTTTTCGCCGGGAAGGGCGCTGACATTTTGCAGCGGCCGGTCGCTTGGAGGCACGGGACAATACCCCTCGGCTCCCTCATGCCGCGTTGTGAGATAGCGGCTGTAGCGGACCGGGATGGTGAGCGCCTGGGCCACGCGCGTCCTCGCAGCGGTCCCTTCGGGATCCTCGGCCGACGCCTGTGCCGAATGCGGGTTCACCCGCAAAATGAGGGCCGCTTTTTGAGCGGCCCTCGTTGCAACGTGCGAAACCTGGGCGGAGCCGAAGCTCCGCCCTCATCGAGTTTGGGATCAGCCCGGGATCAGGACGCTGTCCACCACGTGGATCACGCCGTTCGACTGCATCACGTCGGCGATGGTCACGGTGGACTTGCCGCCCTTCTGGTCGGTGATCGTCAGGCTGTTGCCGGAGGGCGTGACCGTGAGGGTTGCGCCCTGCACGGTGGTCAGGGTCGTCTTGCCGCCGCCTGCCTTCACCTTTGCCGCCAGGTCCTGCGCGGTCATCTTGCCGGCCACCACGTGATAGGTGAGCACGCCGGTGAGCTGGGACTTGTTCTCGGGCTTCAGCAGGGTGTCGACCGTGCCGCTCGGCAGCTTGGTGAAGGCCGCGTTGGTGGGGGCGAACACGGTGAACGGGCCCTTGCCCTGCAGGGTCTCCACGAGACCCGCCGCCTTCACGGCGGCCACGAGGGTGGTGTGATCCTTCGAGTTGACGGCGTTCTCGACGATGTTCTTCGAGGGATACATCGGCGCGCCGCCCACCGTGGTGGTCTTCTCCTGCGCGACGGCAGGAATCGTGAACGTGAGGGCCGGGGCGGCGAGCGCAAGAGCGGCGGTCAGGCAGGCGATGCGGATTTTCATGGATCTGGTCCCTGAGTTGGTTGCGTGGGGTCCCGGCTCTGGGCCGAAGGACCGAAGGCTCAACCTTCAGGGTGTGTACCCCGCATGAAAGCCGTTGGATGCGGGGAGGCGAAATTTTTTCGTCGGCCTCAGGCGCTGAAGGCCGTCGGGCCTCTCAGGTAGGCTTCGATGCGGTCGATCTCGACCTGGGTCTTGTCGTCATGATCGGGCTGCGCCGCGTCCTGCCGCTCCGCCGGGCGGGGCTTTGCAGGATCGTTCGCAGGGGCGCTGCCCGCCAGGGCGTCCCGATAGTTCGGCAGGCTCTCATCCTGCGGGGAATCGTTCGCATTGTCCGGGGGTTGCCGTGGAGTCATGGAATCCTCCTTGAGGAGCCAGGGAGTGTTGGCCCGATCCGTGTCTCAATTAGGGCAAGGCTACAGTGCCGTCGTCGCTGTCCCCTTCATAACCACCGGCCCTGTGGGCTGTCCCGTAGGCGATCCGGCCAGGGGCTCGACCGATATCGCGAAGAGTTGATTCGAATGCGGCTGCGGCAGGTTCTGGAGGCTCAGGAGAACCGTCCTGGCCGTCTGGACCACCCCCACCGACACCGGCGCCCCCGCCGGGTCCGGGAAGGTCCAGACCTGGATCGAGTGGTTGTGCGGAATCTGCATGTCGCCCAGCGGCGTGAGTTCGGCCCGGCCGTCCGTGAAGGTGCGCAGCACCGCGCCCGGCTGGTTGGCCTCGTTCATGAGAACGGCCACCAGAATGGGCTGGCGGGACGCCTTCTCGGCGAAGAAGGCAAGGCCCGCCGCGAGCACGAGCGCCGCCGCGGCTCCGGCCATGCCGAAGGCGCGCCAGAAGGACAGGCTGTCCCAGAGCCCCTGGAACAGGCCGGGCGAGGATGGCTGCCGCGCGGGAGCAGCGGGCCGGGGAACCGCATGGGCGGGCTCGGCATGAGCGGGTACGGCTTGGGGGTTCGCTTCGAGGCTGCCCTCGATCCGGTGCCAGAGCCCCTCTCCGGCGGGCTCGTCGGCCGCCGTGCTGTCCCACTCGGAGAAGCGGCGACGCCATTGCTCGACCTGGGCCTGGAAGCCCTGGTCGGAGGACAGAAGGCGCTCCGCCAGGCCGCGCTCGTCCCCTTCGAGGAGGCCCAGCACATGCTCGGCGGCCAAACGGTCTTGATCGTCGCGGGTCATGCCATGCAATCCCTCAGCGAGATCAGGGAGCGGCGGATCCACGACTTGATGGTGCCGAGCGGAACGCCGAGACGCCCCGCAAGCTCCCCATGGCTCAGGCCATGGATGTAGGCGAGGGTGATGGCCTGCCGCCGCGCCGGCTCCAGGCCCTCCAGGCAGCGCCTGAGGCTTCCCGCATCGGACAGGCGCATCAGCACGGCCTCGGCGTCCTCTTCGTCGCTCACAAGCCCCATGGGCTCGAAATCCTCGACCAGGTCCGTCCGGTTCTCCCCCCGCAGGATGTTGAGGGCGCGGTTGCGCAGGATGGCGTAGATCCAGGACCGGCCTTCGCCGCGGGACGGATCGAAGCTCTCCGCCTTTCGCCAGACCTGAAGGAAAGTATCGTGCACCGCTTCCTCCGCCAGAGCCCGCCGGCGCAGGAGCCGCATGGCCACCCCGATCATCCGCGGCGCTTCGCTGTCGTAGATGGCGCGCAAGGCCAGGCGATCGCCCCGCGCGCATCCGCGAAGGGCTTGGTTCAGGTCGAAGGCCGGGGAGGCGATCTCCCCAAGGTCTGCCTTCACGCAAGATCTCCGTGTCCATCTGTGTGCCATACACCCGAAGCGGCGCTTCGGATGCACGGCCGCACAAAAACCAGGCCCCCGTGCATCCATAGAGGATTCCGGCGGGTATGGGCAACAGCCGGCCGCTCACGGCCGGAGCTTTCACCCGAAGGAGTTCGTCATGAGATGTGTTGCATTGGCCGCGGTTCTGGTCGGATCGACCCTGTCGACCGGCGCAGTTCAGGCGCAGACCGTCGCCGCCCTCGTAGGGGACGACGCCATCGCCATTGTGGACGTCGCGGGAAAGAAGGCCGCCGCGCCCATGAAGGTGTCGGGCCTCTCCGGCGCTCTCATGGGCATCGACGTGCGCCCCGCGGACGGCATGCTCTACGGGTTGGTGGCCGATGGAACGATCGTGACGATCGATCCGGCCTCGGGCAGGGCGACCATGAAGTCCAAGCTCGACGCCATGCTGGCCCCCGGCGCCATGGCGACGGTGGATTTCAATCCGGTGGCCGACAGGCTGCGCATCATCGGGTCGGACGGCGCCAATCTTCGGGCCAACGTGGATGACGGCAAGGTCACCAGGGACGGGCAGCTGAAATTCGCCGATGCCGACATGCACAAGGGCAAGACTCCCAGGATCGTGGCGGGCGCCTACACCAATTCCATGAAGGGCGCGAAGGAAACCACGCTCTACGACATCGATGCCAGCGGCGCGCTCGTGAAGCAGGCGCCCCCCAACGACGGCGTGCTGAACTCGGTCGGCATGCTGGGCATGGAGGCCGGCAACGTGGCCTTCGACATCGTGGCGGGGGATACCGCCAGCGAGGGCTGGCTCATGAGCGGCAAGATTCTCTACAAGGTCGATCTGGCCACCGGGAAGGCCTCGGAGGTCGGCATGATCGCAGGAGTGGACGGAACCGTGCGCGATATCGCCGCGATGCCGAAAACCATGTGACAGGACTACGCACGTAATCGAGGAGCGCGCCGGTCGCGTCCGGCGCGCCTTTTTCTAGACGCAGCTTCGTCCCATGGCGTTCACGCCCTCGTCGAGCAGGTCGGCCAGGTTGGGGATGCCGATGAGCCAGTCGGCGGTGGAGATGGAGCTTGCCTCCTCGCGCTCTCGGGCGAGGCGCACGGCGGCGCCCCATTCCTCCGGCTCCATGTCGCCGCGGCCGATATAGACCAAGGCGATGAGATCGGCGCGCTCGTCGTCGTTGAGGCCCGCGATCACGTCCCGCACCTCGTCCTCGGTGGCGTCGTCCGGGGAGGCCATGAGGGCGTCGATGCTGCCGTCGTCGGTGGGGTTCGAGCCCGAAGCCGGATCGGTGAGGCCTTCCTTCACGTCGATGGCCCTGGCCCGGATGATGAGTTCGCAAACCTTGTCGAGCGCGATATCCATGGAAATCCTCTTGTGGGCGGTCTGTCTTGAGCTTTCGGTCACGGGAAAACCCTTCAGGAGCCGTTCGGTTCGGCTCCAGGGCCCGTTTCGCTCCGGCGCGACGCCCGCAACGATTTTCTAAGACCCCCGGGGGATAGTCGCGCAGCCGCCTTCCTCCCGCTTGTGATTCGCCGATGTCCGGCCTCCAGATCCTCGGCTTCGCCGCCGCCCTCCTGACCACCCTGTGCTGGCTGCCTCAGGCGCTGCGGACCATCCGCACCAAGGATACCAAGTCCCTGTCCCTGGTGACCCAGAGCGCCTTCACCCTTGGCGTCGCCCTGTGGCTCGTCTATGGCATCCTCACGGGAGATGCGCCGATCATCTTCGCCAGCAGCGTGACCATCTGCCTGGTGTCGCTGATCCTGGTGTTGAAACTGCGTTACGGGTAGAATGCTCCTCCCCACGGAGGTCGCCATGCGCCGGTTCTTCGCCCTTTGCCTGATCGGGACTGCCCTTTGCCTCGGCCTCGCGCCTGCCGCCGTGGGGCAGACGCCCCGGGGGGCAGGGGCGTTCAGGCTCGAGCCGCAGCGTCCGGGCGCGGTGGACATCTACATCCTTTCCTTTGGCCTCTGGGGGCCGCAGAGCGTGTTCGAGAGCGAGGCGAAGGGGGCGGCCCGGGTTCTCGAAACCCAGCTCGGCTCGAAGGGGCGCACTATCGTCCGGTTCAACACCAAGCGCCGCTCCGATGCGACGCCCGCATCCCTGCGCGCCGCCGCTCAGGCCGCGGGACAGGCCCTCGACCCGGCGGAGGACGTGGTGGTTCTCGTCCTCACCTCCCATGGCGCGCCGGACGGCATCGCCCTGGTGGCCGGGCGCAACACCGCCGTGATGACTCCGGGCGACGTGAGAACCCTTCTGGACGAGACCCGGGCGCGGCACCGGGTCGTCATCGTGTCGGCCTGCTATTCGGGCACCTTCGCCCGGGCCCTGGCCGACGAGCGGACGCTGGTCATCACGGCGGCGGCGGCCGACAAGCCGTCCTTCGGGTGCCGCGACGGGGCTACCTGGACCTATTTCGGCGATGCCTTCTTCAACAAGGCCCTGCGGCGCGAGGCCCGCCTCGACGCCGCCTTCGAGACCGCCCGGCGGCTCGTGACCCAGCGGGAGCAGCGGGAGGGCTACGACCCCTCCAACCCGCAGATCGCCGGCGGCTCCCGGGTGCTGGAGCGCCTCAGCGCCCGCTGAGCCCCTGCTCCCGTGCGGCAAGCGCCCCGATGCGCTCCACCCAGCGCTCGATCCGCCGCCGGTTGACGCCGAAATCCGAGCGGCCGATCTGGCTGCGGGAGTACAGGGCCAGGGTGGAGAGGTTCGGGCCCTGCTCGATCACCTCCGCCACGATGGTATCGGGATAGCGCATCAGCCGGGTGCGGGCGAGGTAGCGGTCCTGCTTGGGACCCGTTTGCACGAGGGTGACGCCAGGGTCCGCCAGGGCGGCTTCCGAGACGAGGCCGCGCAGGCGAGCGCCCGCAAGAGCGAAGACCGGAGGCTCGGAATCGGGCGTGCCGGGGCAGAAGCCCCGAGGGCAGATCAGGGCGTCGTTGGGGCTGCTGCGGCGCCTGAGGGCGGCAAAATCCACCGGCCCGAGATCGGGAGGGCCGAAAACGCCCCGCCACATCCGGTCGAGCCCTGCCTCCCAGCCGCGCCACAGGCCATAGCCGAGGCCCATGCCCGCAAGGCCCGCGACGGCCGCTTTCTTCCTCATGACGCCTCGATTCCTGTCCCGGCTTGACACCTCGCCGCAAGAGAATAGGGCAGGGCGCGCCCTCATCCCACCCTCCATTCTGCCCCTCCTGGCGATCCCCATGAACCCTCACACCGCGCTCATCCTGCTGCTGATCGCCTCGAACGTCTTCATGACCTTCGCCTGGTACGGGCATCTCAAGTTCAAGACGTCGCCCCTGTGGATCGCGGTGCTGGCGAGCTGGGGCATCGCCTTCGTGGAGTACTGGTTCGCCGTGCCGGCCAACCGGATTGGCTCCGAGGTCTATTCGGCGGCGGAGCTGAAGACCATGCAGGAGGTCATCACCCTGGCGGTCTTCGCGGGCTTTTCCGTGCTCTACCTGAAGGAGCCCCTGGGCTGGAACCACCTCGTCGGCTTCGGCCTGATCGCCACCGGCGCGGCCTTCATCTTCCAGGGGCGTTGACGAGCGAGCCGATGCGGCAATGACGTTCCTCCTCTACGCGGCTGCCGCCCTGGCCGAAATCGCCGGGTGCTTTTCCGTCTGGGCCTGGCTGCGCCTCGGGCATTCGCCGTGGTGGCTCGTGCCCGGCATGGGCGCGCTCGCCCTCTTCGCCTCTCTCCTGACCCTTGCGCCGAGCGACGCCGCCGGACGCGCCTACGCGGCCTATGGGGGCATCTACATCATCGCATTGCTGCTGTGGCTCTGGATCGCCGAGGGAGTGCGCCCGGACCGCTGGGACATGGCCGGAGCCGTCCTGTGCCTGGCCGGGGCGGGGCTGATCCTGTTCGGGCCGCGCGGCTGAAGGAACCGCTCAGGAGGTGGAGGTTGGGTTCTCCGTCTAGAAGAACCCCCCTTCAGACCTTTGGAGCCGCTTGCGACCCCCTCAGAATGCATGGCGTCAGCCTGCGGGCTTCATCCGCAGGATGCGGCCCTGCGCCGAGTCCGTCAGGAGATAGACGAAGCCGTCCGGGCCCTGGCGCACGTCGCGGATGCGCTCGCCGAGGTTCTGGAGCATGCGCTCCTCACCGGTCACCTTGTTGCCGCTGGTCTCCAGGCGCGCCACGAGCTTGCCGGCCAGGGCCCCGACGAGGATGCTGCCGCGCCAGGCCGGGAACTTGTCGCCCGTGTAGAAGGCCATGCCGGAGGGGGCGATGGACGGGTCCCAGTAGAAGGCGGGCTGTTCCAGGCCGGGCTTCCGGGTGCCCTCGCCGATCTTCTCGCCCGAGTAATGGACCCCGTAGCTGATCACGGGCCAGCCGTAATTCCTGCCCTTTCCGGGGATGTTGACTTCGTCGCCGCCGCGAGCGCCGTGCTCGACGGTCCAGAGTTCCCCCGTGGCCGGATTGAGCGCTGCCGCCTGCACGTTGCGGTGGCCCACGGACCAGACCTCGGGCCGGGCGTCCTCCCGGTTGAGGAAGGGGTTGTCCGGCGCCGCGCCGCCGGCCGGCTTGATGCGGACGATCTTGCCGATGTGGTTTGCCGGGTTCTGGGCCTGATCCCGCAGGTCGAAGCGGTCGCCGGTGGTCACGAACAGGTTGCCGGTCCGGTCGAACACCAGGCGCGAGCCGAAATGGGCGTTGCCCGTATAGGCGGGCTCCTGGCGGAAGATCACCTCGAGGGCTTCGAGGGCGGTTTCGTCCCCGCTGAGGCGCCCCCGCGCCACGCTGGTGGCGGCCCGGCCCTCGCCCCTGTCCTCGGAGAAGCTTACATAGACGAGGCGGTTCTGGGCGAAGCTGGGATCGAGGGCCACGTCCAGAAGTCCGCCCTGCCGGCCCGTGGCGATGCGGGGCATCCCCTTGATCGGCCCGGAGAGCTTGCCCTCTGCATCGGCGATGCGCAGGCGCCCGGCCCTTTCGGTCACCAGCATGCGGCCGTCCGGCAGAAAGGCGAGGCCCCATGGGTTCTGGAGATTGCGCGCCACCGTTTCGACGATCACTTCCACCTTGTCGGTGCGAAGGCGCTGCGTGTCCTGAGCGAGGGCGGCGGGGGCTGCGCTGACGGCCAGGGCAAAGGCGATGGCGCAAGGTTTCGACATGGGTCTCTCCGTCCTTTTGATCCCGGAGAGCTAACCTCCTGCGGCGAGGCGTCAACCTCGCCGGCGTTCACTCCAGCGTTACCGCTGCCAGTGGAGGGCGGGCGTTTCCGCATTGGCGCTGGACACGACCTGAGTGGTGGTGGCCATGACCGAGACGGTGGCGAGGCCCATCAGCATGATCAGGACCAGGGAGCAGCGGCTCTCCTGACGCGGATCGAGGCGATGGGCGCGGGCCAGGACGCGATGATCGTTTGTTGTGCGGGAGCTCTTCATGGGCTCTTCCCCCAAGCAGCCAATGCGAACTGCGAAATAAAAACCGCATGGAATCAAGAAAGTTCCACCTATCAACAGAAGCGATGCTTTTATCCCCGCAGTTAACCGCCGGTATTAACGAAGTATTAACCAATATTAACGCGTCGGGCCGGCGACGACGGATTCGGCGGAGCGTTCGGTGGGCCCGTGGAACACGGCTTCGATGTTGTTGCCGTCCGGATCGAACGCGAAGGCGGCATAGTAGCCGGCGTGATAGGAGCGCTCGCCCGGCCCGCCGTTGTCCCGTCCGCCATGGGCGAGCGCCGCCGCATGGAAGGCGTGCACGCTCTCCCGGTCCCGGGCCTGGAACGCGAGGTGGACGCGGGAGACCGGCCCGTCGGCCCGGTCGATCCAGAGTTCGTCGCTGGAGAAATGCTCCGGGCTTTCCCCGTGAGGTCGCGCCCGAGGGCCCGCAGGACGGCGCGGTAGAAGCGCCGGCTTGCCTCGAGATCCGAGACGCGCAGATGAATGTGGTCGATCAAGCGCCCTTGATGAAACGGCATGAATGACTCCCCGCATGGACGCCGGTCACAGGTCTGGAAACGGGAATGGCCGGGACAAGCCCGGCCATCGCGGCGGAAGACTCCTCAGGCGCTTACTCCGCCTTGATGTTCGCGGCCTTGATGATGTCCGACCAGGTCTGGATCTCCTGGGCGAGATAGGGCTTGAAGGCCTCCGGGTCGCGCACGTTCAGGGTGAAGCCGAGCTTGGTGATGCGCTCCTTCACCTCGGGCTTGTTCAGGATCGCCATGATGGCGCCGGACAGCCTGTCGAGGATGGGCTTGGGGGTGTTGGCGGGGGCGAAGAAGGCGGCCCAGGATTCCGCGTCCGCATTGGCGATGCCCTGCTCGCGCAGGGTCGGCACGTCCGGGGCCTGCGGGTTGCGCTTGGGGCTGGCGATGCCGATGGCCCGCATCTGGCCCGCCTGGAACTGGCCGAGCACGCTCGGCAGGGTGGAGTTCGACACGTCGATGCGCCCGCCCATGATGTCCGTGACCAGGGGAGCCGCGCCCCGGAACGGCACGTGGGTCATCTGGATGCCGGTGCGGGTCATGAACAGCTCGGTGGCGAGATGCGAGCCCGAGCCCACCCCCGTGGAGCCGTAATTGAGCTTGCCCGGGTCCTTCTTGGCGAGCGCGATCAGCTCGAGGATGGTCTTGGCGGGCAGGTCGTTCTTGACCACGAACACATGCTCGAAGGCGCCTGCGCCGGCGAGCGGCGCGAAGTCCCGCACGGCGTCGTAGCCCGGCTCTTTGAGCAGGAACATGTTGTTGCCGTGGGTCTGGTTGTTGCCGAAGATGATGGTGTAGCCGTCAGGCTCGGCCTTCGCCACCGTACGGGTGCCGACCGCCCCGGAGGCCCCGGCCAGGTTCTCCACCACCACGTTCTGGCCGAGATCCCGGCCCAGCTCCTCCGCTACGATGCGGGCGATCACGTCGGTGGGGCCGCCCGCCGGGTAGGGAACCACCATCTTGACGACGCGGCTGGGATAGGTCTGCGCCGCGGCGGGGGTGGCGAGGAGCGCGGCCCCTGCGAAAAGGCCGAGCGCAAGCCGGCGGGTCACGGAATGGATCATGGAAGGGCGTCTCCTCGAAAACCCGTTATCGGCGGGCTGTTTTGCTTGCCTGGACAGCCGAGGCGGATTAGGGTCCGCCGCCGTCACAACCCCCTTCTAGCGCCCCCACCGGAGGATTCCCATGGGCTTTTTGTCTGACGCCCTCTCGCGCATCAAGCCGTCTGCGACCATCGTCATCACGCAGAAGGCGCGGGACCTCAAAGCCCAGGGGCGGGATGTGATCAGCCTTTCGGTGGGCGAGCCGGATTTCGACACCCCCGACCACATCAAGGAAGCGGCCATTGCGGCGATCCACCGGGGCGAGACCAAGTACACGCCCGTGTCCGGCATCGTGCCCCTGCGCGAGGCCATCGCCCGCAAGTTCAAGCGCGAGAACGGCCTCGACTACAAGCCCTCGCAGACCATCGTGTCAACCGGCGGCAAGCAGGTGATCTACAACGCCCTGCTCGCCACCCTGAACCCGGGCGACGAGGTGATCGTGCCGGCGCCCTATTGGGTGTCCTATCCGGAGATGGTCGGCCTGTGCGGCGGCACGCCGGTCTTCGTGGAATGCACCATGGAGCACAATTTCAAGCTCCAGCCGGAGCCCCTGGAGCGGGCGATCACGCCCAAGACCAAGTGGATCATCCTCAACTCGCCGTCGAACCCGACGGGAGCCGCCTATACCCGCGCCGAGATGAAGGCCATCACGGACGTGCTCATGCGCCATCCGCAGGTATGGGTGCTCACCGACGACATGTACGAGCACCTGACCTACGGCGATTTCGAGTTCGTGACCCCGGCCCAGGTGGAGCCCGGCCTCTACGAGCGCACCCTGACCATGAACGGCGTGTCCAAGTCCTACGCCATGACCGGCTGGCGCATCGGCTATGCCGGAGGCCCCGAGCACCTCATCAAGGCCATGGATTTCGTTCAGGGCCAGCAGACCTCCGGCGCCAGCTCCATCGCCCAATGGGCGGCGGTGGAGGCTCTCGACGGCCCGCAGGACCACCTGCCGCGGTTCAAGAAGGCCTTCGAGGAGCGCCGCGACCTCGTGGTCTCCATGCTGAACCAGACGAAGTATCTCAAGTGCCCCACCCCTGAGGGCGCGTTTTACGTCTATCCCTCCTGCGCCGAGGCCATCGGCAGGACCGCGCCCTCCGGCAAGGTCATCGAGACGGACGAGGATTTCGTGTCCGAGCTGCTGGAGCAGGAGGGCGTCGCCGCGGTTCACGGCTCGGCCTTCGGCCTCGGCCCCAACTTCCGCATCTCCTACGCCACCTCCACGGCGGCCCTGGAGGATGCCTGCCACCGCATCCAGCGCTTCTGCGGCTCCTTGCGATGACCGATCTGCCTCGGACCTTCCACCCGGATCCCGAGGCGGCGCCCTACCGGGTCAACCAGCAATCCGCCTACCGGGTGAAGTCGGACTTCCGCGTCGACTTCACCAACGGGGGCTACGTGGTGGCGCGGGACTTCATCCTCGACATCGAGGGCGACAGCGTCTCGCCCGAGCGCTTGGCCGAGATGATCGTCTCGTCCATGAACCTCCTGCGGGCCGGTCCCGTGACGATCCTGGCCATGAGGGTGGTCCGCCGCGGCGAGCACCAGGATTCTACGCCAGCGGCGGTGCGATAAGGGCGATCAGGATTCCGATGGAACGGCGCAGCCGGCAAGCCGTTAACCGCTAAGCTTCACCAAGCTTAGGAGATCCCCATGCGTCGCGCCGCTGTTTCGCTTGCCGCCCTCGGCCTTGCGGCCTCCTTCGGCATCACCGGAGCCGAGGCCCAGAACCGGGTTCGCGCCGGCGTCCTGTCCTGCAGCGTGTCGGGCGGCGTCGGTCTCATCGTCACATCGCAGAAAACGACCCTGTGCACCTTCAACCCCAGGCGGGGCCGGAGCGAGCGCTACGTCGGGGTGATCCGCCGGTTCGGCCTCGACGTGGGCGCCACGCAGAGGGGCATCCTCACATGGGCCGTCCTCTCGGAGGGCAGCGTCGCGCCCGGCTCCCTGGCGGGCAGCTATGTGGGCGCGGCCGCCGAAGCGACGGTGGGCGCAGGGATCGGCGCCAATGTTCTCGTGGGCGGCTCGAACCGGACCATCGCCCTTCAGCCCCTCTCGGTCAGCGGCCAGACCGGCTTGAACTTCGCCCTCGGCGTCGGGGATTTCGAGCTGCGCTCGGCCCGCTGAGCCCATCTCCGGGTCGGGTCTGCTGACGGCGGCCGAGCCACGCTCGGCCGTTTCCTTTTGCGCGAATGCCTCTTGCCAACCCTTCCCGGGAGGCAGACCATCCCTCGTAAGCAGCCGTCAAGAGCGCGATCAAGGGGGCAAGGGAAGGAGACTTTCATGGCACCCAACGGCAGAGGAGCGGCGGGCCCGCGATGCATTGCCATCGTCGGCCCATTCCAGAGCGGCAAGACCACTCTCCTGGAGGCGATCCTGGAGCGGACCGGCGCGGTGTCCCGGGCGGGCCGGGTCGCCGACGGGGACAGCGTGGGCGACGGCAGCGCGGAGGCCCGCGCCCACGGCATGAGCATCGAGCCCAACGTGGCCACGGTGAATTTCCTCGGCGACACCATGACCTTCGTCGATTGCCCCGGCTCGACGGAATTCCTGCACGAGATGCGCAACGTCATGCCCGCCTGCGACGCGGCGGTGGTGGTGTGCGAGGCGGACGAGCGCAAGATCCCGGCCCTCGAAGTGACCCTGCGGGAGCTTGAGGAGGCCGGCGTTCCCCGCTTCCTCTTCATCAACAAGATCGACACCGCGACCCGGCGCATCCGCGAGACCCTGGCCCTGCTGCAGCGCGCCTCGCGCACGCCGCTCCTCCTGCGCCAGATCCCGATCTGGCAGGACGGCATTGCGGTGGGCTTCATCGATCTCGCCCTGGAGCGCGCCTTCATCTATCGCGAACATGCCCCGAGCGAGGTGGTGGACCTGCCGGACGGGGAGGACATCCGCGAGCGCGAGGCCCGCTACGCCATGCTCGAGCGCCTCGCCGATTACGACGACGAATTGATGGAGGACCTGATCTCCGAGATCGAGCCCCCGAAGGACCTGGTGTTCGACGACCTCGCCCGGGAGCTCAGGGAGAGCCATGTGGTGCCGGTGCTCATCGGCTCGGCCGAGCGCGGCAACGGGGTCACGCGGCTGCTCAAGGCCCTGCGTCACGAGGCCCCCACCGTCGCCGAGACTCGGGCGCGGCTCGGGATTGCGGAGGACGGCCCGCCCCTGGCCCAGGTGATGAAGACCCTGCACATGGGGCAGGGCGGCAAGCTGTCCGTGGCCCGGGTGCTGCGGGGCGCGTTCCGGGAGGGCGACACCGTGGTCGGCTCCCGCGGGGCCGAGGCCCGGATCGGCAGCCTGCTCCAGCTTCTCGGCGGCAGCACCACCCGGGTGGGCGAGGCGAAGGCCGGCGCAGCCTTGGGCTTCGGCAGGCTGGAGGGCATCGCCACGGCGGACAGCTTCGCGGCCGGCAAGGCCCGTCCCGATGCCGTCCTGTCCTCCGCGCCTCCCGAGCCGGTCTATGCGGTGGCGCTCAGGGTCAAGGACCGCAAGGACGACGTGCGCCTCTCCAGCGCGCTCTCCAAGCTCACGGAGGAGGACCCCTCCCTCCTGGTGGACAGCCGCCCGGAGATCGGGGAGATCCGGCTGCTCGGGCAGGGCGAGATGCACCTGCGGGTGGCGGTGGAAAAGCTCTCCTCCCGCTTCCAGGTTGGGGTGGAGACCGGAAAGCCCAAGGTCGCCTATTGCGAGACGATCCGCCTGCCGGCCGCGGCGCGGGGCCGGCACCGCAAGCAGTCCGGCGGACATGGCCAGTTCGGCGACGTGATGATCGAGGTCCAGCCGCTGCCCCGGGGCGGGGGCTTCGCCTTCCAGGACCGGATCACCGGCGGCGTGGTTCCGCGCCAGTACATCCCCTCGGTGGAGACGGGCGTGCGGGACGCCCTCAAATGCGGTCCCCTGGGCTATCCCGTGGTCGATCTCGCGGTCGCCCTCACGGACGGCTCCTACCACACGGTGGATTCCTCCGATGCGGCCTTCCAGGCCGCCGCAAGGCTTGCGCTTGCGGAGGCCCTGCCGAAGGCGAAGCCCGTGCTGCTGGAGCCCATCCTCTCCGTGGAGATCGCCATCCCGTCCGAGGCCCTCTCCAAGGCCACGGGCCTCGTGACCGCCCGGCGCGGGCAGATCCTGGGCTATGACGGGCGGCCCGGCTGGACCGGCTGGGACGTGATCAGCGCCACCATCCCGGAGTCGGAGATCGGCGGCCTCATCGTCGAGCTGCGCTCCGTCACCGCCGGGGTAGGCACCTTCTCGACCCGGTTCGACCACATGGCGGAACTGAGCGGCCGCCCGGCCGAGATGGTTCTCCAGAAGGCCCATTGAGACCTTGTGCGGCCGGTCCCCGGCGGGGCCGGCCGCACCTTAGTATCAAGACCATCGACAAAACCTCTCTTCCGCGCCACTTTAAGCTTCACCGGAGACGCCATCTCCCATGAAGCAACCACGCCTCGAAGCGGTAGGACAACAATGAACGCCACCACCCAACCAGCTGCGCTCAAAGGCGCGGCGGGCGCTCCCACAGCCAAGCCCTGGCTCGACTCGTATCCCGCGAACATCCCTCACACCATCGACGAAGGCAGGATCGGAACGCTGGTCGACATCTTTCGCGCCGCCGTCGCCGAATACCCGAACCGGCCCGCCGTGGAGAGCTTCGGCAAGCGGATGACTTATGCCGAGCTGGGACGCACCGCCGATGCGGTGGCGGCATGGCTTCAGGGGCAGGGGCTCCAGAGGGGCGACCGGGTCGCCATCATGCTGCCCAACGTGATGGCCTATCCGGCCATCCTGTTCGGCATTCAGCTGGCGGGCGGCACGGTGGTCAACGTCAACCCGCTCTACACCCCCCGGGAGCTGACGCACCAGCTCAAGGATTCCGGATCGCGCTTCCTCTTCGTGCTCGAGAACTTCGCCGCGGTGGTGGAGGAATCCCTGCCCGCCCTCAAGCTGGATCGGGTCGTCCTCGTGACGCCGGGGGACCTGCTCGGGCTGAAGGGCGCCATCGTCAATCTGGTGTCGCGCTATCTGAAGAAGGCGGTCAGGCCCTACCGCCTGCCCGAAGCCCTGTCCTTCAAGAGCATCGTGGCCGAGGGAGCGGAGAGGCGGCTGCAGCCGGTCACGGTCTCGCCCGACGACATCGCCTTCCTGCAATATACCGGCGGCACGACCGGGGTCGCCAAGGGCGCGGTCCTGCTCCAGCGCAACGTGACCGCCAACGTTCTCCAGAGCGAGGCCTGGATGCGGCCGTTCTTCGGCGAGCGCCAGGATCACGTGATGGTCACGGCGCTGCCGCTCTATCACATCTTCGGCCTCACGGTCTGCTCGCTCCTGATGACGAAGATCGGCGGCTGCCAATTGCTGATCGCCAATCCGCGCGACATCAAGGGCTTCGTCGCGACCCTGAAGAAGAGCCGCGTTACGCTCATGTCCGGGGTCAACACCCTCTACAACGCCCTGGCCCATGCGCCGGGCATCAGGGAGGTGGATTTCTCCCAACTCGTCTTTGCGGTCGCCGGCGGCATGGCCACCCAGGAGACGGTCGCCCGGAAGTGGAAGGAGATCTCAGGCCAGCCCATCGTCGAAGGCTATGGACTGTCCGAGACCTCGCCCGTGGTCTGCGCCAACCGCCTCGACATCGTGGAGTTCACCGGCACCATCGGCTACCCGCTGCCTTCCACGGACGTGACCGTGCGGGCCGAGGACGGGTCGATCCTGCCGCTCGGCGAGCGCGGCGAACTCTGCGTGAAGGGTCCGCAGGTGATGGCAGGCTACTGGCAGCGTCCCGACGAGACCGCCAAGGCCATGACCCAGGACGGCTACTTCCGTACCGGCGACGTGGCCGTGATCCAGCCGGACGGGCAGGTGAAGATCGTGGACCGGATGAAGGACATGATCCTCGTCTCCGGCTTCAACGTCTATCCAAACGAGGTCGAGGAAGTGCTCGTGAAGCACCCGGGCGTCATGGAGGCCGCCGTCATCGGCCTGCCGGACGAGAGTTCCGGAGAAGCCGTGGTGGCCTATGTGGTCCGCAAGGACCCGGCCCTCACGCCGGACGATCTCCGCCTCTTCTGCCGCGAGAACCTCACCGCCTACAAGGTGCCGCGCCGGGTCGAGTTCCGGGAGAGCCTGCCCAAGAGCAACGTGGGCAAGGTTCTGCGACGGCTGCTGAAGGACGAGGTGTCCTAAGAAAAGAAAAAGCCGGGCCCAGGGGCCCGGCAAAGTCGAGGTCTGACAAACGTCGAAACCTTCCAGAGGGAACGGCCGACGCGGCAGCGCCGGGAGGAAGAAAGCGTGCCGCGCTGAAATCAGCCGATGCCCATATTGGCCTCATGCGGCTTTTCCACAATGCAGAATGCCTCATGAATGGGCTGCGCTGCTTGCATAGCTTGGAGATGGAGAGGCCGAGGGCGAGGACAGGGGTTTAGAATGTCCAGCGCTGGGCCTTGGTGATGAGGAAATCGCGAAAAGCCTGCACGCGGGCGACGGAGCGCATTTCCTCCGCATAGACGAGATAGCTGTCGAGCGACGGCATCTCCACGTCGCGCAGGACCTGGACCAGGTTGGGATTGCCCACCACCGCGTAGTCGGGCAGCACGGCGATGCCCGCTCCGGTCTCCACGGCGATCTTCAGGGCCGTGATGTTGTTCACCACGTAGTGATACTGGCGCGGACCCTGACCCTCGCGCCCCACGGTGGACAGCCAATGGACCGCCAGCAGGTAGGACGGCTGGTCGCCGCCGAAGGAGACGATGCGGTGCTCGTCCAGATCCTGCAGGGTCTTCGGCTCGCCGAAGCGCTTGAGGTAGTCGCTCGACGCGTAGACGTGAAAGTGCACGGTGAAGAGCCGCCGCTGGATCAGGTCCGGCTGGGCCGGGCGGCGCAGGCGGATCGCCACGTCGGCCTCGCGCATGGCGAGGTCCAGCTCCTCGTTGGACAGGATCAGCTCCACCCGCACATCCGGATAGAGGTCCATGAATTCGGCGATGCGCTGCGCCAGCCAGATGGAGCCGAGCCCCACGGTGGTGGTGACCTTCAGGTCGCCGGAGGGCCGCTCGCTCGTCTCGACCAGGCGGGCCTTCGTGGTCTCCAGGCGCATCCGCATGTCGCGGGCGGCCCGGAACAGCAGGTCCCCCTGCTCGGTGAGGATGAGGCCCCTGGCATGGCGGTGGAACAGCGGGGCCTTCAGCTCCCGCTCCAGGGCGCTGATCTGGCGGCTGACGGCGGATTGGCTCAGGCCCAGATCCTCGCCGGCGCGCGTGAAGCTGCCCGCCTCAGCGACCGTGTAGAAGATCCGGATCTTGTCCCAGTCCACTCGATTCCCCTGACGTCCCGCCTTCTCCCCATGCGGGGCACCTTATCTGTGATAAGCAGCGGGCCTGACGCAACAGGAATTCGCCCCGAAGGCTAACGGGGTGTTCATAAACCTATTCGGCGGCTTCCCGGCTCGACTCCAGAACGGCCAGGTAGCGCTCCGCGTCCAGGGCCGCCATACAGCCCATTCCGGCCGCCGTCACCGCCTGACGATAGATGTCGTCCGACACGTCGCCCGCGGCGAAGACGCCGGGGATATTGGTGGCGGTGGTGCCGGGCTTCGTGTCCAGGTACCCGCCCGCCTTCATGTCGAGCTGGCCGGCGAAGAGCTCCGTCGAGGGCTTGTGGCCAATGGCGATGAACACCCCGTCGGTCTTGAGGTTCGACACCTCGCCCGAGACCAGGTTCTTGAGCCGCACATGGGTGACCGAGTTCGGGTTTTCGGTGCCGCAGATCTCCTCCACGGCGGAGTTCCAGACCAGCTCCACCTTGGGGTGCTTGAGCAGGCGGTCCTGAAGGATGCGCTCGGCGCGAAGGGAATCCCGCCGGTGGACCAGGGTGACCTTCGAGGCGAGATTGGCGAGATAGAGGGCCTCCTCCACGGCGGTGTTGCCGCCGCCGACCACCACCACCTCCTTGCCCCGGTAGAAGAACCCGTCGCAGGTGGCGCAGGCCGACACGCCGAAGCCCTGGAACTGAGCCTCGGAGGGCAGGCCGAGCCACTTGGCCTGGGCGCCGGTGGCGATGATGAGGGCGTCGCAGGTATAGGTCTCGCCGGAATCGCCCTCCAGGCGGAAGGGACGCTGCCGCAGGTCGACCCTGGTGATGTGGTCGGACACCATGTGGGTGCCCACATGCTCGGCCTGGAGGCGCATCTGCTCCATGAGCCAGGGGCCCTGGATCACGTCGGAGAAGCCGGGATAGTTCTCCACATCGGTGGTGATCATGAGCTGCCCGCCGGGCTGGAAGCCGGAGATCATCACCGGTTCGAGCAGGGCGCGCGCCGCATAGATCGCCGCCGTATAGCCTGCTGGCCCCGAGCCGACGATGATGAGCTTGGCGTGAGAATGGGCCATCAGGAGGTCTCCAGTGAGAGGGCGATGTCCGGCAGGCCGAGAGCGCGGCGGTGCCGGGCGAGCCCTTGGACAAGGGCGTCCGCGATCCGAGGTGTAGAATTTAAGGGCTCGTAGGCCTGTCCTACAAGACTGCCGTCGAAGCCATGAACAGCTCCGTGGGCTTTCAGGCCCTCCATGAAGGCGTCGAGCTTCGGATGTCCGCCCGAGGGGCTGAACACCAGGATGGGCCGGCCGGTCGCCGCCGCCTCGCCGATCATGTTGAAGGAATCCGCCGTCGCCACGATGAAATCGGCCAGGCTCAGGAGGGCCACGTAGGGGTTTTCGCCCGCCCCGTCCCAGAAGAAGCCGCCATGCCGCGCCGCCAGATCCGCCAGGGCCTCCCGCAGGGCCGGAGGGGTGCGGCGGGAGGCCGTCGCCATCAGCCCGGCCCCGGTTTCGGCCAGGGCCGTCAGGTGCCGGACGAAGCGGGCGATATCGCCGGGCGAGAAGCGGTGATGGCGGCTGTCGCCCCCCGCCAGCACCGCGACGCGGGGATGGGGGAGCCCCGCCAGGCGCGGGTCGGGGCGGGCGCGGGCCGCCTCGATCCGCCCGGCCGTCACCCGGTGCGGCGGCGTAAGCGTGTTGAGGACGTTGGGGCCGCGCAGGCGGTCGTAGCCCGGCGACCAGATGAAATCGGCCGTGTTCGGGCCGGTGCGGGGGTCCTTGAGGAAGACCGTATAGGTGCGCCCGCCCGAGGCGCGCTTCACGAAGCGGAGGTAGGCCACGGCCCGGCGGCCGGAGGCGATGAGCAGATCCGGAAAGGGTGGAGCCAGGGGGCTGCCGGGGGCCGCCGGCCGCTCCCGGGGGTCGATGGGCCCCCAGGGCATGGCCCAGGTGAATGGCGCCCCCGGCCTGACCCGGCGGATCTCGGGCGCGAGCCCCAGGGCCTCCGCCACGCTCAGGGCCTGAAGCTCGTCCCCGGCCTTGCCGTCGGTGAGCACCCAGGAGACGAGGCCGGTGTTATGGCGCAACATTCGTTCAGCAAGCCTGTGGAGTTCATGAAGGTTGTTGCGAGTTAATCGCCTGTCCTTCTTGTATCGATGATCTATACGGTCTAGTCAGCCGAGACGAGCCTTTTGACCTGATGCCGCTGATCCGGACGAACCATGGGTTGCCCTGTTCCGATCATGGCCAAGCGGAGTAACCGTGCGCGGACGCCTCGATTCCATAGACTGGGCCATCCTGAAGGAACTGCAAGCCGACGGCAGCATCACCAACGTGGAGCTCGCCCGCCGGGTCGGCCTGTCGGCTCCCCCATGCCTGCGCCGGGTGCGGGCGCTGGAGAGCGCCGGCATCATCAAGGCCTACCGGGCGGTGCTGGACCCCAAGGCCCTCGGGTTCGAGATCGTCTGCTTCGCCATGGTGCAACTCGACATCCAGGGCCGGAAGGAGCTCCAGGAATTCGAGCAGCGCATCAAGGAATGGTCCATGGTGCGCGAATGCTGGACCCTGTCGGGGGACATCGACTTCATCCTGAAATGCGTGGCCCCGAACCTGGGGGCCTTCCAGACCTTCGTGTCCGACCTCACGGAGCTGCCGAACGTGCGCAACGTCCGCACGGCGCTGACCCTGGAGCTGATCAAGGACGAGCCCCTGGTGCCCATCGAGGACGTGCCGGAAGCCGGCTGATCACAGCCGCCGCCGCAGCCAGCGCACGTAATGCTGCGCCACGGCCACGGCGCGGCCGGGCTCGTCGGGATTGAGGCTGCTCCTGCGCACGTCGAGCACCGCGAGCTGCGGATGGCGGGCCAGGACCTCGCCGCGGCGGCCCACGGCCAGGGCCTCCCCTTCGAGGGAGTCGCTGCCTCCGCCGCTGCCCCCGGGCCACCAGCGGTCGCCGCCGCCTCCGAGGGAGGCGGTGAGGAAAATCCCGGTCAGGCGCACCACGAGGCGGGGGCCGCGGGGGTCGACCCGGTCGGCGAAGGAGCGCCTCAGCTCATCGAAGGCGGCCTGCCCGACGAGATCGGCGAAGGGCCCAAGACCCTTGGCCTTCAGGGCGCTCACATCCACGGCAAACGACGAGAAGGCTTGCGGGAATGGCGCGCTCGGCGCGAACTGGGCAAGGGCAGAGGTCGCGGCAGGGGTCGCGGCCCCGGTGGCGATGGCTGCGAGGAAACGGCGACGGCTCAAGAGCATCGGGCTTCTCCCTTTCAAGCATAACCTGAGAAGGTGGATCCCGTTGCTCCCGTCAAGGGCGCGCAGTCGCCATCGGGCGCATCGGGAGGGCCGCGGCGGTTCCAAGATGAAGAAGGCGTCAGCCCGAAGGGCAGGGGTCGCCCGGGTCAGGCGATCCCATGCGGCAGGACGGATCCTAGCTGCGGCTCATGCGCCGAACTGGACGCCCACGACCTCGTAGGACTTGCCGCCGCCGGGGGTCGAGACCTCCACCGTGTCGCCGATGGTCTTGCCCATGAGGGCGCGGGCGATGGGGGAGGCCACGGAGACCCGGCCCGAGCGCACGTCGGCCTCGGGCTCGCCCACGATCTGGTAGGTCTTCTCCTCCTCGGTGTCCTCGTCCACCAGCTTCACGATCGCGCCGAACTTGATCCGGTCCCCGGAGAGCTTGGTGATGTCGATGACCTCGGCGCGGGAAATCAGGCTTTCCAGCTCGAGGATGCGGCCCTCGTTGAGGGATTGGGCTTCCTTGGCCGCGTGGTATTCGGCGTTCTCCGACAGGTCGCCCAGGGCGCGGGCTTCCGCAATCGCCTGGATGATCCGGGGGCGCTCAACCTGCTGCCGCTGCTTGAGCTCTTCCTCGAGCGCCGCGAAACCCTTGATCGTCAGAGGGACCTTGTCCATCGTTTGTCTCGTCCAAAAAGAGGTGCGAGGCCGCCGTTCCCGGCGCCCTCGCATGTCAACGAAAACTTCACTGAAGCTTCGCAGTTCCAATCCGGCCGGAGCCTCAGGCAAAATAATCCTGAAGCGGCCGGACTTCGAGATCGCCGCTGAGATAGGCCTGAATGCCTTCGGCGGCGGCGATCGCTCCTGCAAGAGTGGTGTAGTAGGGAATCTTATGCAAGAGGGCGGCTTGTCTCAAGGAGCGTGAGTCCGACAGGGCGCCCGCCCCCTCGGTGGTGTTGAAGACCAGCTGGATGTCGCCGTTCTTCATGGCGTCCACCACATGGGGGCGGCCCTCCAGCACCTTGTTGATCCGCGTCGCCTTGACGCCGTTCTCCTCAAGATACCGCTGCGTGCCGCTGGTGGCCACGATCCGGAACCCGATCTCCTCCAGCAGCCGCACGGCGGGCAGGATGCGGGGCTTGTCCGAGTCGCGGATGGAGACGAACAGCATCCCGGTCTTGGGCAGCTGGCTGCCCGCGCCGAGCTGGCTCTTGGCGAAGGCGACCCCGAAGCCCCGGTCGAGGCCGATGACCTCGCCCGTGGAGCGCATCTCGGGCCCGAGCAGCACGTCCACGCCCGGGAAGCGGGCGAAGGGGAAGACGGCTTCCTTGACGCCGATATGGGGCAGGTCCTTCCTGGTCAGGCCGAAGGTCGCCAGGGCCTCGCCCGCCATGATCCGGGCGGCGATCTTGGCGATGGGCTCGCCGATGACCTTGGCCACGAAGGGCACCGTGCGCGAGGCGCGGGGGTTGACCTCCAGCACGTAGATGGTGCCGTCCTTGATGGCGTATTGCACGTTCATCAGGCCGCCCACGTCGAGCGCAAGGGCGAGAGCCCTGGTCTGGCGCTCCAGCTCGGCGATGATCTCCGGGGAGAGGGACCGGGGCGGGAGCGAGCAGGCCGAGTCGCCCGAATGGATGCCCGCCTCCTCGATATGCTCCATGATGCCGGCGATGAAGGTATCCTTCCCGTCGCAGAGGCAGTCCACGTCCACCTCGATGGCGTCCGACAGGTAGCGGTCGAAGAGAAGCGGGTTCTTGCCCAGCACCGTGTTGATCTGGCCCGTCTTGTCGTTGGGGTAGCGGGCCTTCACGTCGGACGGAATCAGGCTCGGCAGGGTGCCGAGCAGGTAATCCTCGAACCGGACCTCGTCGCGGATGATCGCCATGGCCCGGCCGCCGAGCACGTAGGAGGGGCGCACCACGAAGGGCAGGCCGAGATCGGCGGCGATCAGGCGCGCCTGCTCCACCGAATAGGCGATGCCGTTCTTGGGCTGCTTCAGGTGCAGCTTGTCCAGGAGCCGCTTGAACCGGTCCCGGTCCTCGGCGAGGTCGATGGCCTCCGGGGAGGTGCCGAGGATGCGCACGTCCGCCTCTTCCAGGGCGCGGGCGAGCTTGAGAGGCGTCTGGCCGCCGAACTGGACGATGACCCCGTGCAGGGTGCCCCTGGAGCGCTCCGTCTCGATGATCTCCAGCACGTCTTCCTGCGTCAGGGGCTCGAAATAGAGCCGGTTGGAGGTGTCGTAATCCGTCGAGACCGTCTCCGGGTTGCAGTTGATCATGATGGTCTCGAACCCTGCATCCTTCAGGGCGAAGCAGGCATGGCAGCAGCAATAGTCGAACTCGATGCCCTGGCCGATGCGGTTCGGCCCGCCGCCGAGGATGATCACCTTCCGGGCGTCGGAGGGGTTGGCCTCGTCTGCCGGCCGGCCGGCGAAGGGCGCGGCGTAGGTGGAGTACATGTAGGCGGTGGGGGAGGCGAACTCCGCCGCGCAGGTGTCGATGCGCTTGAAGACCGGGCGCACGGCAAGCGAGCGGCGCAGCTCGCGCACCTCGGCCTCGGTCTTGCCCGCGAGCACGGCAAGCCGCGCATCCGAGAAGCCCATGGCCTTGAGCTGGCGGAAGGCGCCCGGCGTCCCGGGCAGGCCATGGGCCTTCACCTTGGCCTCCAGGTCCACGATGTCCTGGAGCTGCTCCAGGAACCAGCGGTCGATCTTGCAGGATTCGTAGACCTCGTCATGGCTGATGCCCAGCCGCAGGGCCTGGGCCACCTTGAGGATCCGGTCCGGGGTCGGGGTGCCGAGCGCCGCCTTGATGGCGTTGCGGTCGTCACCCTTGCCCATGCCCTCGATCTCGATCTCATCGAGGCCGGTGAGGCCGGTCTCCAGGGAGCGCAGGGCCTTCTGGAGGGATTCCGGCAGGGAGCGGCCGATGGCCATGGCCTCGCCCACGGACTTCATGGACGTGGTGAGGGTCTGCGAGGCGCCCGGGAACTTCTCGAAGGCGAAGCGCGGGATCTTGGTGACCACGTAGTCGATGGTGGGCTCGAAGGAGGCCGGGGTCGCGCCGCCGGTGATGTCGTTGGCGATCTCGTCCAGGGTGTAGCCCACCGCAAGCTTGGCCGCCACCTTGGCGATGGGAAAGCCCGTGGCCTTTGAGGCCAGGGCGGAGGAGCGCGACACCCGCGGGTTCATCTCGATCACGATCATGCGCCCGTTCTCCGGGTTGATCGCGAACTGCACGTTCGATCCCCCGGTCTCGACGCCGATCTCGCGCAGAACCGCGAGCGAGGCGTCGCGCATGATCTGGTATTCCTTGTCGGTGAGCGTGAGGGCCGGGGCCACGGTGATGGAATCGCCCGTATGCACGCCCATCGGGTCGAAATTCTCGATGGAGCAGACGATGATGCAGTTGTCCGCCCGGTCGCGGACCACCTCCATCTCGTATTCTTTCCAGCCGAGAACGCTCTCCTCGATCAGCACCTCGTTGGTGGGGGAGGCGTCCAGGCCGCCTTCCACGATGCTGAGGAACTCCTCGCGGTTGTAGGCGATGCCGCCGCCGGTGCCGCCCATGGTGAAGGACGGGCGGATGATGGCGGGCAGGCCCACCTCGGCCAAGGCCAGCAGGGCCTCGCCCAGGGCGTGCTCCTGGTAGCGCTTGCGCCGGTCGTTCTCGCCCGCGTCCCATTTCAGCTTGTAGCTGGCGATCACCCGCTTCTTGTCGCCGGGATGCAGGTCGAGGGCGTCGAGACGGGCAAGCTCGGCCAGATAGGCCTCCCGGTCGGCCTTCTTGAGGGCCGAGGCGTTGGCGAGGCGGGACTTGGGGGTGTCGAGGCCGATCTTGGTCATGGCCTCGCGGAAGAGCTGGCGGTCCTCGGCCTTGTCGATGGCCTCCGCGGTCGCGCCGATCATCTCCACGTCGAACTTTTCGAGCACGCCCATCTTCTTGAGGGAGAGGGCGCAGTTCAGGGCCGTCTGGCCGCCCATGGTGGGCAGCAGCGCGTCGGGACGCTCCTTCTCGATGATCTTGGCGACGATCTCGGGGGTAATCGGCTCCACATAGGTGGCGTGCGCGAGATCGGGATCGGTCATGATCGTCGCGGGGTTCGAGTTCACCAGGATGATGCGGTAGCCTTCCTCCTTCAGGGCCTTCACGGCCTGGGTGCCCGAATAATCGAACTCCACGGCCTGGCCGATGATGATCGGCCCGGCGCCGATGATGAGAATGGAGGAGATGTCTGTCCGCTTCGGCATTGGGCCACCCAGGCGTGTCCAGCCGCGCGGCCGCAAGATGCGGCGCTTCAAGCGCAGCCGGTCTGTGATCGGATTGAAGGTTGAGAGAGGCTCTTACACGGGCCTTGAGCAAATTCAAAGGCCCGAGCCATGATTTAGCGGGACAATGCCCCTGCGGCATGATCTGACGGGAGGGGGCAGGATCGAAGCCCGAGGAGACGCCATGGCCGAGGAGCCGCGCTGGACTGTGATCACCGGAGCCTCGAGCGGCATCGGGGCGGAGCTGGCGCGGGTCTTCGCCGCCCGCGGGTATCCCCTGGTCCTCACGGCCCGGCGGCACGAGAGGCTGGAGGCCCTGGCGGAGGAGCTGCGGGGCGCGCACCGCATCGAGGTTGAGGTCGTGGCCCTCGACCTGGAGGACAGGGAGGCGCCCGGAGACCTGGCCGAGATGCTCCGGGACGCGGGGATTACCGTCCACACCCTCGTGAACAACGCGGGCTTCGGCCTGAGGGGAGGCTTCGCCACCCTGCCGCACGAGCGGCAGATCGCCATGATCGACCTCAACGTGACGGCGCTCACGGCCCTGTCCCGCCTGATGCTGCCCGGGATGATCGAGCGCGGGCGCGGAGGCATCCTCAACGTGGCCTCCACGGCGGCGTTCCAGGCCGGGCCCTCCATGGCGGTCTATTACGCCACCAAGGCCTTCGTCCTGTCCCTGTCCGAGGCGCTGCACGAGGAGGCGAAGCCCCACGGGGTGACCGTGACGGCCCTGTGCCCCGGCCCGACCGCCAGCGAGTTCGCGGCCACCGCGGACCTGGAAAAGTCGAAGCTCTTCAAGCAGGGCGCCATGACGGCCTCCGATGTGGCGCGCATCGGCGTCGACGGCTACGAGGCCCGCCGGGCCATCGTGGTGGCCGGGGCCGCCAACCGGGTGGGAACCCTCGGGGCGAAGTTCTTTCCCCGTTTCGTGACCCGGAAAATCGCCGGAATGCTCCAGGGATAGGGTGACGGAGCCCGTTCGAGGGGCTAACGAGGACCCGTGTCCCTCTCCCGCTCCCTCGCCCTCCTGGCCCGCCAGTTCACCGCCTTCTTCGGCGTGGGCCTCGTGGCGGCCGTGGCCCATTACGGGCTCCTCATCGCCCTGGTCGAAGGGGGAGGCATGCACCCGGTCCCGGCGACGCTTGCCGGCTATGTGGCCGGGGGGCTCGTCTCCTATGCGCTCAACCGCCGCCACACCTACACGAGCCGCCGCCCCCACCGGGAGGCCACCTGGCGCTTCGCCCTGGTGGCGTTCGTCGGCTTCCTGCTGACGTGGCTCTTCATGCACGCCTTCACGATCCGGCTCGGCGCGCCCTACCTGCCGGCGCAACTGGTGACGACGGGGATCGTCATGCTGTGGAGCTTCCTGGCCCACAAGGCCTGGACCTTCGCCTAGCCGTCCGATCGGCAAGGCCGCTCAGGAGGACCCGCCCGCATCGGGGCTCCGGACGGGCCATGCCACGAAGGTCATCCGGGCGGGGTTGTGGCCGAGATTGCGCGCCGCCCGCTGGGTGGCGAAGCCCGATTCGTCGAGGATCTCGATCATCTCCTCCTCGCTGTACTGCGACAGGCCGATCTCCTCGCGGATCTTGCGGTATTCCGAGAAGGCCGTGCGGGCGAGGCCGAGAAGCGCCGATCTCAGGAAGCCGCCCCTCCAGGCGAAGGACAGGAGCGCCCTGGCGTCCGTGACGGGGCTCACGTCGGGCGGAATCACGTCGGCCAGCACCAGCCGGCCGCTGCCCTTCAGCTTCGCCCGCGAGAGCGCGAGCAGCCCGCGCAGCTCGTCGAGGGAGAGATATTGCAGGAGCGAGTTCACCACGATGAGGTCGAGGGAGGCGTCGTCGAGGTTCGCCACGTCGTCGGGGGACAGGACCGCAATGCGCCTGCTGCCGCCGAAGCGCTCGCGCAGGCGATCCCGCACCAGGGGCGCGGCGTCGCTCAGGTAGAGCTGCGCGCATTTCGCCGCCACCCGGTCCGCGAACAGGGCCTCGCCGCAGCCGTAGTCGAGCACGACCGCATCCCCGGAGGGGATGAGGCCGATGATGTCGTTTGCGACCAGCCGATAATGCAGGAGCTTGTGGCGCTCGCCCGTATAGATCGGCGTGTCCTGGTTCCAGTAATCTCGCCAGTTCATGACGGGACCACTCCTAGCTGAACGCCAGGCCCCCGTCACCCTTCCTAGGACCAGAGCTTGGTCAGAGGCCCATCCGCGCCGTCCACGGGGTCCATGCCCGGCAGGGGCACCCCGGCGATGCGCTTCTGCGACGAAGGCAGGGCCTTGGGATCGTCCGGGACCATCTCGTAGTCGCGCCCGTCCGGATAGGCGCCCACCACGGCGAAGTCGTCGCTGCTGTTGATGAGCGCATGGGCGACGCCTGCGGGAACCACCACCACGTCGCCGGCCGTCAGGGCCACGAGCTCGCCGTCCTCGCCGCCGAAGCGCACCTGGCCGGAGCCGGAGGCGACGCCCAGCACCTCATGGGTGTTGGGATGGTAGTGGTGGTAATCCTCGATGCCGCCGAGCCAGGCGTTGGTCCAGCCGTTCTTGGCGAAGGTGGCCTTGAAGGCCTTGGTGGGATCGTCGGCCGAGGGCGGAATGGCGCCCCGGCGCACGATCAGCGGCAGGGCGTTGTTGGGAACGATGCCGGTGCTCCGGAAGACATAGGTCTCCGTGCCGAGCGGCGCGTTGTAGGAATGCCGTTCGCCATATCCTTTAGCCTGAGCCATGCTGTTCTCCCTGTTCGGTCCAGGGGGAACGCGCGGTGTCGGGGAAAGATCGAGCTGGGCCGCTTCGAAATGATTCAGCTAGACCCCGAGCAGCATGGCCGCGACGGCGCGGTCGATGGACAGGTAGAACAGCATGAAGGCCACGGCGGCCGCGATGCCGAACTCGACGACCTGGTTCTTGAGGACGCGGAACCGGCTGAGCGCGTTCTGCCCATAGATGGACATCAGCCAGGCTGCGGTCATGACCACGGGAAAGATGAAGAGGTAGGACCAGGTGCTCTCGACCGGACCCACATTGGTGGGGTCGATGAGCGGGCGGATGTTGCGCACCCAGGGAGCGTAGAAGGCCGCGTAAAGGGAGGTCAGCCACGCCAGCGAGACGGCGATGCCGAGATGGAACGTGAAGAGGTTGTGCAGGCGGCTGAATTCGCCGGAGTCGGTGTCGAAATCCATCGGAGAAGCCCCAAATCAAAGACCGGATCATTCATTTTTTATCGTTAATGATCGGTTACCGTGATTTGGGGGCCGGGGGCAACCTTCCGGTTTGTCGCGGATCGGCTCGCTCGGGCCGCCCGCTGCCCAGAAGCTTGTCAGGAGCGCTCATGCGTCTAGATATGTTATAAAGTTAGGCGTCTGCCCGAGGGGGCGGGAGGGCGAGAATGGGCGAGTTTGCTGTGGCGGCTACATCCTTCAGCCTACCGGAGACCACCGTAAAGGTATCCATTCTTCGGGCCTTCGGCATCAACGCCATCGCGCTGCCGCTCCAGACCGCATCTAACGCCAGCTTTATGATCGTCGCATTGGGGGGCATCAGAATTCTCGTCCCCTCGTACCAGCTGGAGGCAGCCCTGCAGATCTTCGACCAGGCCGAGGAGGCCGAGGAGGCATCGACTGCGCGGGCTTTCCAGAGTCGCCCCATCCGCAGCGGATTTGCGGTCTTCGTTCAGTGGTTCCTCGGAGTCCCTCTGCCCGTGTGGAACCGATGGCTCAGATCCAGCGAGGCTGACCCACCGGCTTCGGACAGACGCTAGCCCCCGCGCTTGGCCTTCTCGTCGTCCATGAGCCTGACGAACCGGTCGAAGAGGTAGTGGCTGTCCTGCGGGCCCGGCGAGGCCTCCGGGTGGTACTGCACCGAGAAGGCCGGGCGGTCCGTGAGGGCGATGCCGCAATTGGACCCGTCGAAGAGGGAGACGTGGGTCTCCTGGGCGTTCCCCGGCAGGGTCTCCGGGTCCACCGCGAAGCCGTGGTTCATGGAGGTGATCTCGACCTTGCCGGTGGTCTTGTCCTTCACCGGGTGGTTGGCCCCATGGTGGCCCTGGTGCATCTTTTTGGTCTTCGCGCCCACGGCCAGGCTCAGCATCTGGTGGCCGAGGCAGATGCCGAAGGTGGGGATCTTCTCCTCCAGCACCCTTTGGATTACCGGCACCGCATATTCGCCCGTCGCCGCCGGGTCCCCGGGGCCGTTGGACAGGAACACCCCGTCGGGCTTCAGGGCCAGCACGTCCTCGGCGGTGGCGGTGGCCGGCACCACCGTGACCTTGCAGCCCGCCCGGGCCAGGAGGCGCAGGATGTTGCGCTTGACCCCGTAATCGATGGCCACCACGTGGCGCCGGGCCTCGCCGGTCTGATGGCCGTAGCCCTCGCCCCGGTGCCAGGGGGTCTCGTCCCAGCCGAAGCGCTGGGTGCTGGTGACGAGCGGCACCAGGTCCAGGCCGTCCATGGCGGGCAGGGCCGCGGCCCTGGCCTTCAGCGCCTCGAGATCGAATCGGCCCTCCGGGTCGTGGGCGATGACCGCGTTCGGCATCCCCCGGTCGCGGATGAAGGTGGTGAGCGCCCTCGTGTCGATCCCGGTGAGGCCGACGATGCTGCGGGCCTTGAGCCAGGCGTCGAGGTCCCGCGAGGCGCGCCAGTTGGACGGCTCGGTGATGGCGGCCGCGAGCACCACGCCGCGCACCCCCGAGGACGAGGCGGCGTTGACGCTCTCGATGTCCTCCTCGTTGGTGCCCACGTTGCCGATGTGCGGGAACGTGAAGGTGATGATCTGCCCCGCATAGGAGGGGTCCGTGAGGATTTCCTGATAGCCCGTCATGGAGGTGTTGAAGCAGACCTCCCCGGTGGCCTCGCCGGCGGCGCCGATGCCGAAGCCCTCCAGGACCGTGCCGTCCTGGAGCACGAGAACGGCGGTGGCGCGCGGCTCCGTCCAGCCCCCCGAGAGGGACCCGGTGGTGTCTTTGTCTTGCAGCATCGTCATGATCTCTTGTAAGTCCGGGGCCGAGGGGCCGAGCTTGAGCAGGCCGTTCCGGGCCGCCCTTGAACCGCCCCCGTGACTTAAGGGGCCGTTCGGGTTCCGTCAACGCTCGAGCGCCTCAAGTGAAGGAGATAACCCATGCTGCGCGAACGTTTCACCGCCGACATGAAGGAGGCCATGAAGGCCGGCGAGAAGGGCCGCCTGGGCGCGATCCGCCTGGTCCAGGCCGCCCTCAAGGACCGGGACATCGAGGCCCGCGGCGCGGGCCGGGACCCGCTCTCCGACGAGGAGATCCTCGCCTTGCTGCAGAAGATGGTGAAGCAGCGCCAGGAATCCATCGCCATGTACGAGCAGGGCGGCCGCCTGGAACTCGCCCAACAGGAGAAGGACGAGGTCGCGGTCATCACCTCCTACCTGCCCCAGCAGATGGACGAGGCGCAGACCCGGACCGCCATTGGGGCCGCCATCGCCGAGACCGGCGCCGCCTCCATGAAGGACATGGGCAAGGTGGTGGGCGTCCTGCGGGCCAAGTACGCCGGCCGCATGGATTTCGCCAAGGCCAGCGGCCTCGTGAAGGAGATGCTGCCGAAGGGGTGATCGCCCGGCAGCAGGGAGACGGGTGGCGGGCAGGACCCCGGCCCGTCGAACTTGAAGTGGCTGACGACAGGCATCATTCGGGTGAAGCGGCTCATGGGCTCCCCCGGCATCAGCACCTGGACCTTCAGGTGATTGATGCTGATGATGGCCGCCGTGGCCTCGGGGGTCCTCTGGCTTCGAGCCCTGCTCGTGCCGGCGCAGTGGATCATCGTCGATTTCGAGGCCTACTACGCGGCTTTCGCCTGGATTTCATGGCTCGTTCCCCTTGCGGCCGCAGGCGTTTTCATCCGGTGGACGCAGCCGAGGAACGGGTGAGGGTGCCGAGGGAACTGCGGTTGCGGAGGGGCTTTGCTGCTCTCCGGCGGGGCATCGGATGTCAAAGAGCCAACACCTTCGGGCCGGAGCCGTTTGGCTCCAGCCTGAAGGGTCGATCGAGGGGTGGCGCGAGAGGCGTCCGGCTCGATGCGGTGTGATGATGTAAGAGCCGGAAGGGCCCTCGCG
>JAESGY010000250.1_pt1 | contig 34875 bp, 42 predicted proteins | sample 9269841 | NCBI WGS metagenome assembly JAESGY01 (sample SAMN17022865, study PRJNA683097) | algae metagenome | isolation source: Spirirestis rafaelensis WJT71-NPBG6 and co-occurring heterotrophs from... | place: USA: Pinto Wells, Joshua Tree National Park, Colorado Desert, CA | collected 2006-08-15
AGCCGAAGATTATCATCAGGATTATTACATCAAGAACCCCATCAAGTATAAGTACTACAGCACGAGCTGCGGCCGTGCGCGGCGTCTGAATGAGCTGTGGGGTGACGAGGCCGGCGGGCAGTCCTGAGCCAGGAGCTATCCATGTTAAGCCGGACGTTTACATTGCCAGCTCGCCGCACCGAATGAGAGTGGCAATGAAACCGAACAAGGCACTTCGACCTCGGGTCGTCATCACCGGTGCGTCTGCAGGCGTAGGACGCGCGACGGCGGTCACCTTCGCGCGTCGGGGCTGGGCGGTAGCTCTTCTCGCCCGCGGCCGTGAGGGTCTCGAAGGCGCTCGCCGCGAGGTCGAGGAAGCCGGCGGCGAGGCGTTTGTCTTCTCGGCCGACGTGGCCGATCCCGAGTCGGTCAACGATGCTGCCGACCAAGTTGTAGCTGCCTGGGGTGGGATCGACGTATGGGTGAACAACGCCATGGCGACCGTTTTCGCGCCCGTCGAGAAAACCACGCCTGCGGAATTCAAGCGCGTCACCGAGGTAACCTACCTGGGCCAGGTGAACGGGACGCTTGCGGCGCTCAGGCATATGCGCAGGCAGAGCGGGGATACCATCGTGCAGGTCGGTTCCGCGCTCGCCTATCGCTCGATCCCGCTCCAGTCAGCTTATTGCGCCGCCAAGGCTGCCGTGCGCGGCTTCACGGACGCGTTGCGGAGCGAGCTGATCCATGAAGAAAGCCCAATCCGGATTACGATGGTGCACCTGCCCGCCGTGAATACGCCCCAGTTCGACTGGGCGCGGAGCCGTTTGCCACGACGCCTCCAGCCGGTCCCGCCTATCTACGACCCGGAGGTTGCCGCCGAGGCTGTCTACAGGGCTGCCCAGCGTGCGCCACGCGAGCTCTGGATCGGAAGGACCGACTGTTCAAGCCATTCTCGGTACGATGGTGGCGCCGGGCATTCTCAACAGCATGGTGGCTCGGCGCGCCTGGGACGGACAGATGACAGCAGAGTCGGCGTCAGAGGGACCCGACAACCTGTTCGAGCCTGTCGACGACGACCGTGGCGCAGAAGGTCGGTTCACGCCCATGTCCTCACCTCGAGGGGCGAGCGCCTCCGCATCCCTTGTCTATGGTGCGGGCAGCGCCGCGGTCCTTGGCCTTCTTGCGGGACTTATCGCCCTGGCTCGAAAGAGTTCGCAATGAGCGAAGGGGAACCTACTGCGCCTAAGTCGGTCCAATCGGGTGGAAAGGTCGAAAATATCGGTGCAACGCCTGACCAGGACGCAGCGGAGATCGGCGACTACGCCGTCATCGGCGATTGTCGGACGGCTGCCCTCGTTTCGGGGGCCGGGTCCATCGATTGGCTGTGCCTGCCCCACTTTTCCGGGCCGAGCGTGTACGCCGCCCTCACCGACCTCGTCGTCGATGGGCGCTACTGTCACGCGGACAACTGGGCCGTCATCATCCTCTTCATCTGCCTCGCCCTCGTACACTTTGAGTGTAACCCAGCGCCCCTCGACCTCATCCTCGTAGACTGTTTTCCACTCGCCCATGCGCCCCTCCTGGATCAGGCACCACTGCCGCCGTCCTCCAGCACTGTAGCGCAACATTCCCGGGTCCTGCGAGTTATCCCATGGCGGAGGCGTTCCACAGCCCCTGTGCTCTCCTTGCACCAGGCCTCCGTAGACTTCAGCCCCGTTCAGCCAATCCCGACGGGGCTTTTTCCTGAGCTTCATTGACAGAACAGCTTGCTCAACCATTCCCCTGCGCCTGGAGAAGGGTAGGGGCGATTGGGCTGACGCGGAGAACCTTGGGCCTCTCCTCACTGGCTGTCATGATGGGAGCCGCAAAGCCTCGGAGCAGAGGCAGCGCGATGATGCCAGCAACAACGGCTAGCACGGCTATGATGAACTCGGCCCGCCCATAGGCTGCCCTTTTGCCGTGGAACGGGTGGCAGCTTTTCGGGGGACTGAACACAGCGTTGTTATCATTCACTGCGATCAGCGGCCTCAGCTTCAGGTGAGCCAACGGCATGGGGCCGCACGAGAATGCCTTGTTGGTGCAAGCAGAAAGCACGCCCCTCATCTGGTAGCCTCCCCTACGAGGTCTTTCGCTGAGTGTACGTTGCCCACGGGGTTCAGGCTCTCGCCCGAAGGGGTAACTCCGCCGCTCCAAGGGAGTACAAGGTCCCAAGTTCTTGGTTTCAGGTCACCTGGAATGCCCGTTGAGCTCTCTCGCAGATCTCGTCCAGCTCGTCCTGAAGGGAATTGATCTGCCCTTCGATCTCTTCGAAGGACGTGCACTCGGGCGTGATAAACAGGCGTCCATCCTCCCCCCGGGTGTAGCGGAGGAGGGCAATCTTCACGCCTGCCGGGTTGTCCGGTGTTCCGGGCTGGATTTCGAGCTCCAAGGCTCCGAAGAGATGCATCGATGGATCTCCTGCTAGGATTGAGAGTGAGACCGCATGCCGTCCGGTACCTATTCTACCACACGCCAGCATCACGACTGTACTGCCACAGCCGTATTTACGAGCAGAGTTGCATCCTCGTCTTGGTCTTCATTGAGCGGGTGGAGGTCGCGGGCCATCTGGTGGAGGCGGGTGGTATCGAGATGGGTGTAGATCTGGGTGGTTTCGATGCCGGCATGGCCGAGCAACTCCTGCAGTACGCGCAGATCGGTACCGCCTGAATGCATGTGGGTCGCAAAGGCATGCCGCAGCACGTGAGGTGACACCCGCTCCGGGCTCGCCAGCCCGGCCGCGACCGCTGCCTCCTTGATCTCCAGCAGAGCCGCCTGGCGCGTCAAAGGCTTGGTGCTATTGCGGACCGAGTGGAAGAGCCACTGGGTCGGCTTGCCCCCGGAATAGGCATGAGCCAGCTTCTGCCAGAGGCTGATAGCCTCTATTGCCCGATCATGCAGGGGCACGAGCCGCTGCTTGTCGCCCTTGCCTCGGACCATGAGCATCCGTGTTCCGGGACGAGCGGCATCGGAGGGAAGGGACAAGGCCTCGCTGATCCGCATTCCGGAGGCATACAACGTCTCGAACAGGGCAGCGCGGCGGGCATAGCCGGCCTGACGGTAGAGGCCGACCGAAGGATCTGCCGCGAGCGTGTGAGCGGTTTCGAGAAGAGCTTCGGTTTCGGCAATCGACAGCACGAAGGGCAGCTTTCTGGGCCGCTTCATAGCTGGCATAGTGGACGTGGGATCGCGGGCGCCGAGCTCCTCGGCAATCAGGAAACGATGCAGGTTCCGGATGACTGTGATGCGGCGGGCGATGGTTGATCCGGCGTAACCGCGCGCGTCAAGATCGGCGATGTAGTCCCGGACGTGGTCAAGGCCGACATCGTCCAACCCGAGGCTTTTCTCGCCAAGCCAGCCGAGGTAGCAGTTGAGGTCATCAGTGTAGGTGACGATGGTGCCAGCTGCAGCCCCGAGCTCTGTTGCGAGAGCATCAAGCCATAGCTGGGCCAGGCTCCGATTGGTACGCATGAGATCCTCCTGATTGGGAGGATCATGGCACAGCACCGGTTACAGACTTCTTGTCAAAATGTTTATTCAACGAATTTTCCTTGTAGCCGCAAAGTTAGACTGTCCTGATCCCGCAAAGTAGGAATGTCAGGCTCCCGCTTCTGAACGATGCGGGAGGATGCGGATGGGACTGATTGCCATGAGTGAGCGCGATCTGCAGCGGATTGAGGTTCTCTCGAAGGTTAGCACCGCGTGACGATCGTTTCGGCGGCTCATGCCTAGGCGCTGAGCCCCGGCAAGTGCGTCGAGTGCTCACGATTACGCCGCCGTTGGAGGTTCTCTGCGCGGCGCTGGCTGAAGATGGGTACGTGTCCCGGGGGCTGCGCCCTCCTCCCTGGCACCCAGCACCATCTCTGTAGCCCAGTTGAGCAGCAGAGAGGTGTAGGCCTGCTGCCACCTCTCGTCAGACAAAGCGTGATCTGCGCCCTCAATCACCCGATAGGTCAGCGAGTGAGCTCCCTTAAGCGCCGCGAGATAATTCTCGATTACCGGGTGCGGGATGATGTCATCGTGCTCCGACTCCACCACCAGCACGTCGCCCCTGAACGCCGCACAGGCCGCCAAGGCTCTGTTCTGGTCAGGTGTGACCCGGCCGCGGCGGTAATCGGCTAGGCCGTACTTCTTCAATTGCTGCTTGGGCAGGGGCCAGTCCTCGTCGCGGTAGAGCGCCGGCACGCGCAAGGCGAGCCACCGAACAGGACGCAATGAACTCAAGATTGCTGCGAGATAGCCGCCATAGCTGCTGCCCACCACGGCGATGGCCTCTTTGTCGACGGCTTGGTGGCTGACCAAGATGTCGTAGGCTGCCAGCGCATCACGCAGATTGTCTTCGCGCGTGACCGTATCTTTCTGCTCCTCAGTTCCGGCATGGCCCCGCAGGTCAACGGTGAAGCAGACACAGCCCAAGGCGGCGATCTCGCGCGCCCGGCCCAGGTACTGCTCCTGCGTGCCGCCCCAGCCGTGCAGAAACAACACCCCGGGTACGACCGTTGCCGGTGTAACCAAGGTACCGGAAATCCGCTGATCATCGACAGGAATGTCAATCCGCTCATCTCGTGTCGCCATGCGCCTCTACCGTCGTGTACTTGGTCAATAATCCGACATGCTCATCCACCCCACGGAAGTACACGGTTGCGTGGGGTGGTGGAGCCTGGCTCTCACCATAAATCTCGAAGGTGGAGGCGTGTACCACTTGCAATGCAGGATCTGATTTGAAGGCTTCAAGCGCAGCGATCTCGGCGCCGGTTGCACCTCCCATGCGCCAGGACTGTTCCAGGACACCTGAGCGCCACTGCCCGCGAGCGTTAGTCCCCTGAGCTACGTCATAGTTGCGCCGCGAGGCAAACATCTCCGGGAAGACGCTTGTGGCGGCGTCGTAGGCGTGGGCCTGCTCCACGGCGATGCGAATGTGCTCGGGCAGAGACAGCAGACCCAATGCATCAAAGTCGCCGCGCACGACCACAAGGTCGGATCCGCCATACACCTCGGCTCCGGCATTGTCGGTCGTCAGGCGCTGGTTGCCATAGTACGTTATCATGAGGTCGGCTACCCGCACCTGACCGACGCTGTAGGTGGCCACGGCCGTGAGGTTCTCCTCCAGGACCAGCCCGGAGTGTGCGAGTTCGTTTGGATCGATGGCGGCAAGGGCGTCCGTAAGCTCCGTCAGACTTCGGATCACTCTTTGCCCGCGTCCGGCCGTCGCGTGAACCGGCTTGAGGCGGACAGGCCCGTGCTCCAAGAGGCGGTGGCAAGCTGCTTGGGCTTGCTCAGCCGTAAAGACGGAACACCCCTCCAGCACAGCGCTTTGCACTTGGCCAGGAAATGTGTCGGACCAGCCCTGCGGAGCATAGGCGCCCAGCTCCACGAGAGGGTGGGTGATCGCCTTCGTTGCAACGAATGGATACGGAACGACACCACCGAAGAGATCACGCTCGCCTGTGATTCCAAGCTGGGCAGCTTGTTTGATCCCGACCAGCGTGTTGCCAGGAACGAAATAGGCACGTCCCGGATAACGGGCAGAGGGGTCGTATTCGCCCGCATAGGCAAAGGTCATCAAAGCGGCCAACCGCTTGGCGACGGCTGCTCGGGTGATCCGCTCATGGGTATCACAGAAGCCGCTCGCTTCAGGCGAGTATTCCACCACCACGTTGTGCGCCAAGCTAAGCCCCCATGCGAACGGGTTTTACCCCCATCAGAGTGGAACGGCAGCGCCATTGCGGAAACCAAACACTCGAGCGGCCAAGAGTTCCCGGCTCATGATCCGTCGGGCTTGGTCGCCCTGGAGGAAGGGTCCCCAGCCATCAAGGACCTGACCTTTGACATTGATGGTCTGGCAGTCTCGAAAGCCGAGACCAAATTGGAGGACACACCGGTCAAGATGGTGATTATGGGCGATGCCTACCTGCAGCGCGAGAAGAGCGACAAACCCGACCGCTTCGTTTGCCTGATCGGCGAAAAGGGCAAGGTCCTGCTGACCTTCTTCACCGAGCAGTAGGCAAGGCCTCGTCAGCCGCGCACAGGATCTGAACGCGGCCGTGGAGGGCCGCTCCTGATTGACAGGGGTGGGGCAGCAGACCACCATTCCCACGTGGGGCGCACGACGAGGATGGCCGCCATGGACAACTTCGACCATATCTTGAATTGGGAGCTGAAACGGGGCTCACACGCCTTCCCAGGCCAGAACGGCGGAACCTGCATCAACGAAGCGGCTATTGTCGCGGCCGGCCTTCCGTACCGCTCTGTTCGCTCCATACAGGACATGCCGGCGTGCTTCTCACGCCCAATCTGCGCGTTCACGATGCAGCTGAACGACGACGCCAGCGACACGGAGCGGCAACTTCTTCTGCCTTTCGTCACCCGCCTGGCGTGTGCTGATACGCTGGAAGTGGAGATGGTGCGCGAGGTCTACATCGCCTCACGCCTGCGATGGCGTCAGTCGTTCCAGGAGCGCCTTGCTATTCTCGATGGCGCGCTCGCTATTGGGCGCCAGGCCGACACGCTGACGCTGGAAGAGGTGGGAACACGCCTGAACGGGGAGCGGCAACGTGCCGTCTCGCCCACATCGGAGGACGAGCACCCGCTGCTCGCCACGGTGCACGCCTGGCTTCCCGGCGTCTTCTAAACGGTCGACCGGTATGGCGGCGCCCCGGTGGCTGAGCTGGGCTGACACCACGGATGTTTGCCATCTGGGCCGGGAAGATCCGAGACACCTCTTCATCAATGTAGCTCGGCACGGGACCTACTGGAACACGTTGGACGCGTACGCTTGGCAGGTGCGCGTTCCGGCCGAACAGGGTCTCCTCCTCAACGGCGAGGTCATGGGAAGCGTTGTGAGAAACGGCTCACGACAGCCCTATACGTGGACCGCGGAACTGCTCGAAGATCTCCCGCCAAACCGACGCCCTGCACCCTTCCGAGAGATTGAGCACGATTTCCCTACGCTGGAGGACCTATGCTCCTGGCTCGGGAACCCTCAGGTCAAGGCTAACCGGCGGGAAAGTGAGCCGCTCCAAGGGCAGTTTTTTGCCGCATGGCGCGCTCGAAACTCTGGCTTGGTGTACTGAGTTCGGTCTCCGAGAACTGACATAACAGCCGATAAGCGGCGACGGAGACAAGCCTATGGGGGCAGATGAGAGCCGGCGGCGCAGCCGCGTGGCAGACCAACGCGCGCGACATCTACCACCTCACATCATTGAGCATATTGCGCAGGTTCTGCGAAATCGCTACCGAGGAGACCTGCTCGTACCCCTGCCCAACGAGATGCAGGCCATAGTGGAGAGGGTTGGGCAGGGCCAAATCTCGATCCAAGCGGAGCGGGAGTAGCAGGTCGTGGGGAGATCCGACGAAGAGCCCGGGAGGGCAGTACATCCGTGCCGATCCCGGGACTCGTCGACAGCTGTCGTTGATAGGCAGCTGAGGTGAGACTGATCTGATCTTCCTAAGAATCCAAGGAGATCAAATGGGGCGCGGCAGCTTGGCGCACTGAACCTGCATCTTGGGCTATGTAAGGAAGCGTTAACCAAATCGGCAGAATGTTGGCATGTCTCCCCAACAATGCGCGATGCCCCAACATGCTTGCCTCAGCTAATGTTCTTGTCGTTGAGAATGATCCCGTAACACGCGAGCTGCTGGATGGTGTCCTGCAGACGGCTGGCTGCCAGGTCCTTTCAGTTCCAACCGGGAACGCAGGTCTCCTGTCGCTCTGCCAGCAGCAGGCTCAAATCGATTGGCTCGTGACGAGAGTGAGGCTTCCTGGGCTGGTGGATGGATGGCTTCTGGCCGATGAGTATCACCGGCACCATCCGGACCGGCCGGTCATCTTGGTATCCGAGGCGATCCCAGATGCTGAGTGTCCCTCAGTGGACGCTGTCTTCATCCCGCCGCATGCCCCAGAGATGGTGCTCGAGGCATTGAAGGGTTTGGCATTGTCAGAAGCAGTTGATAACCCTCCGGTAGAAATGCTTAGGGCTGCCTAAATCTATCTGCACTGCATGATGGAAACGCCCCAGATGAGAAACCGGGTTCGGAGTCCCGGCCTGGCCTGCAAGCCAGGTTGAAATACTGAGGTCAGCTAGGAAGGGTGTCATTCGGGTTGACTGAGACGTCTGTCACAGTCTCCAGGACCGTTCCCGCAACAATGGGTGGTGCTCCCAGTGAGATGGTGATGGCAGCGGAGCATGCTGGGCAAGCATACACCGTGCCGCTCTGCAGAGCGCCGGAGCTCTCGATATCGACGCTGTAGCACTTGACGCTCAGCAGTGGCTCTGCGCAATTCGGGCATTTGGCGGACATGGCAACCTCTCGGTCTCTCGCCTGCAGTCAAGAGCAATCACCTCAAGCGGTCAATTGAGGCCTCCCATTGAAGGCAAGGCTAACCAATACCAAGCCTCATTCCTATTCGACTCCTCCTTGCCAAACCTCTCTAAGCCTCACCTGCATTCAGGTGGTGGATTAACCCCTAAGGGGTAGCCACGTTGGAGGAACCACGACCTATCTTGCTCGTTTCCGCCAAGCAGGTCCAGGTCACATGGACCATTGCCGGGATACTGCTCCCGCCCGCCCAGGCTCCTCATAAGCGAGTGCTGACGGCTAGTGCGAGCAGTCTCGGATGCACATTGCCGAACATCATGCGGGGCCAAGCAGTCATGAACCATCACGTCGTCTACAATGAGCAAATCCTCTCGATTGCTCAGAATGCATCCTCGTATGTGACGACCGTTCTGGTCTCCCAGAATACCCTCATCCGCAGCGGCATCAGCCATCTTCTTACAGGAACGCATTTCCTCATCGCAGAAGATGCCCCCGAACAGGCATCGGAGTTGCCGATCCTCTATCTCATTTACGCTGACCAAGCGGCTGATGACCTGAGCGAGATTGTCGAGAGGCTGAAGACGCAATGGCCTTCAGCCCGGGTGGTTCTGCTGACCGAGGCCATGGAACCTGCAGCCATGATGCAGGCTCTTCAGGCGGGATTGGATGGGCTTTGCTCAACGGCGATGAAGCGCGAGCCCTTGGTCAGGGCGCTTGAGTTGGTGATGTTGGGTGAAACTTTCATCGCGCCAGCTTTCATACTCAGCCTGGCTGATCATGCTTCCCGCCTCCAGCAGGCTCATCCCAATGGAGCGGACGCGAGTGGCCCCGCGGCTGCGGCGATTGCCAGCAGGTTATCGCCACGAGAGGCCATGATCCTGCGCCGCCTGACCCTAGGCGCCTCCAACAAGCAGATTGCGCGGGAACTTGGGCTCGCTGAGGCGACAGTAAAAGTTCACCTCAAAGGCATTCTGCGGAAAGTGAAAGCGGCCAACCGTACGCAGGCAGCGATGTGGGCACAACAGCACATGATCGTGCCAGCAAACGACATCACCATGGATGCTGCTGAGTAATCCGATACAACGACGGACGAGCCGAGCGGCTCAGCCAGCTTTGTGGGGCCTCAATGCTCGTTAAGCCTCCAGCCCCGGCTGCGAGCGTGGCGCTCCATCTCTTCGACGGCCTCCGTGAGCCGGTCTGCTTCGGTGGAGTCTCCCCGCACCAAGGCTTGAATCAGCTCCATGCGCTTGTGCTCAAGCGCCTTTGTCCAAGCAATTTGCTCCTCCGACACCCGCTCCTCCAAGGCCTCTGCTCAATCAGAGAGGTCGAATGTGGAAACTGTGAGGCTCAAGCACAGTCTGTCTACTTTGGGGGCGCGCTCAGGAGAGCATAAGGATCTGTGGGCAACATTGTCGCCCATAGCGCTGGCTCTCGTTGTGCTGCCGCTGATTGGACACGATCGCGCCTTCCAGAGAGGGTGCCTTCGCTGGCTGCCCCATACTTCCTGATGCTCTCTTCCGCAGCCATCTGGTCCTCCCCAATGAGTACATGAGACTGACCTCAGGCTCGAGCCAGTGAAGATTTGAAGAACTGCTTGCAAAACGGCTCACGATTGGACAACAACCCCATTAGTTATGAAACTGAACGGTCGTAGCGAGCATGGCACAAAAAACCCTGCCCGTTGCGGGGCAGGGTTGAGTTCTCCTCGCCTTCGGGTGCTCTCCCGAAAACAGAACCAGTAGGGCATGCGGCTCCCACCGTGTCAAACCCACCAAGTGTTAACACCACGGTAAGCACAATTGCAGCCTAAGCCTCATCAACCAGGGTCTAAACCGGAGTGGTATTGCATCTTTGTCATAGCCATTCCTTGCCGCCACTCCATAATCGACCTCAAGATTTCTTCGCCTAAAGGATTCTCTTCATGAAAAATCGTATTCTCGGTCTGCTTGCTGCGACTGCCCTCGCTACGGCTGGTGTTTCTGCCGCTTCCGCCGCCGACCTGCCGATGCGCGCTGCTCCTCCGGCTGCTCCGTTCATCGCCGCTGCTCCGGTCTTCACCTGGACTGGCTTATACGTCGGTGTGAACGCCGGCTACGGCTGGTCGGATGAAGACAACGACGCAGTCGCCCTCGCGGATGAAGATGATGACGGCGGCTTCCTGGGCGGCGCCCAGGTGGGCTACAACCACCAGATCGGCTCCTTCGTGGTCGGTCTCGAAGGCGACATCCAGTACGTCGACTTCGGCCGTGAAGGCGTCTTCAACTTCAGGGATGAGCAGGGCAACGCTCGCCAGGGTGAGTTCGAGTCCAGCGACTGGTTCGGCACGGTGCGCGCTCGCGCCGGTGTGGCCTTCGGTCAGGCGCTCATCTACGCCACCGGCGGCTTTGCCTTTGCTGACGATGCGACCGGCTGGACGGCTGGTGGTGGTGTGGAGTACGCCTTCACCAACAACCTGTCGCTCAAGGTCGAAGGCCTGTACGTCAGCCTTGATGCTGACAACAACAACAACTTCGACTTCGACAACGATGTTGACTTCGGTGTGGTCCGCGCCGGCCTGAACTTCCGCTTCAACACCTTCTAAGATCCGTCTCCCACCAGAGACAGACAAGGCCCGGGCAAACACCCGGGCCTTTTGTTTTGCGCGGGAGAACAAGAAGACGGTGGGATTTCGCAGAAGGTCCGGTATGGAACCGCTCCGAGGCAGCTACGGATTATTTACGTCGGCCGTTCTAGGTTGCGTGAACCGGGCGCATTGCATATCAGCCCGATCGAGGCGGGGACCTTACTCTCGCTGGCGCCCTGGCTGAGGGTTTCCTGACAGTGCCTCAGCCGGGCCACATGGGCTCTAAGCCGGAGGTCTAAGACCCCTCGGTTGGAGCGTTTTCTCTTGCGCGAAACCGCGCCGCGCAATTTCGCATAATCCGTTGTATGGAATGCAAGTAGAAGAGCCCGACAACCAAGAAAAAAGCGCCCATCCGAAGAGGGCGCTAAGGTGTCGGACCCGTAGGGGCAAAAATGGACCCGATTGAGAGTGACCTAATCAGATAAAATGTATCCTTCCAACAGGTGAGGATAAAAAAGTCTGCGATGTTCTGACGCCGCACGGTCCGCACATGGGCATATGAACTTTAGAACTAGGTACTTATGCTTATTGCTCCCCTCGGAAGAGGTAGTTATATAGTCCTCATTCCTGTAGAGGCAACTACGGGCTCAAGGGCTGCGAACATGGTCATAAGATCAGGCGCGGCCCTTTTTCATGGGCGCTCTGACCCGGTCCCATGCACGCGCTAAAGTGGTCGCGTAACTTCGCATAACGCCCAGTATGGAATGGCCGCGCGAGGCCCCGGCCCCCGTCTAACGCGTGCCACAACGCTCATTACTGGCGCAGGCTTCTCACAAACTGAGACATGCGGACCGCAACAGCGGCGTTTGCCGCAAAAGGATCGATCGTGATGTAGAGGGCTGCCCGTCGGATCTCGGTCACAGAGGCCTTTGGGTACTGGGCTCTCACCTTCGTCAACAGGAGTCCGTCCTCGATGTTGGAGGCAGCATAATGTTCAAGATCTTGGATCAGATGAGGGTTGATGGGGAATGGCATCATGAGGGAACCCTCCCATTCCAACGGACCAAAATAGCTACCGGACTTGGACATAGTATCGGATCAAGAGCAGAAAAGGCACCCTCTTCCACGGCCACGCTGAAACATCCTGCTTTTTCAATTGTTTGGTGCCTCGTGGCCGCCTTTGGCCACCACTTCGGAAGGGAGCACAGTTATGGCTCACGAGCATCTGTCCGATGACCAGCAGACATCTACCACCTCCGGCAACGTCTTTGGCTCCTTCGGCTTGGAGGATGTCCTCAACCTGCTACAGGCGGACCAGTTCTTCTTTGCCGAGTTGGACCCGCTCAACAACTCAGGGGCGGAGGGCGCGGCCCTGCTGGCGCTCAACGGCGACCAGCTCACCGTGATCACGGCAGCGACGGGCGTCGAGCCGGGGAAGGTGCATCCCCAGCACATCCATGGCTTCGAGGATGGTCGTGAGTCCAACGTCCCCACCTTGCGCCAGGACGATGACACTGACGGCTTCGTCGAGCTCACAGAAGGGGAAGAGACCTACGGTCCCGTTCTTCTGAGCCTCACCTCCCCGGCCGGGGGCGAGCTGTCGGGCTTCCCGACCCCGGAGGGCGATGCGTTCTTGTTCGTGGAAACCTACGACCTCTCCGATGCGGCGAGCGCGCCCCTGGGCGCAGAGCTGCTTGAGGCGCCGCTGACCAGCCGTGAGATCGTGCTGCACGGCATCACGCTCGCCGAAGGCCAAGGCGAGACCAACGCGGCCTCCAGCCAGCCCAACGAGGCCGACGGCACCGCCGGCTACAAGGCGGTGCTGCCGATCGCGGCCGGCGAGATCGAGGTCCTCGACCCCGAGGACGGCCTCACCGCGTTCAGCTCCTTCGTCTTCGGCGGCCAAAGCGATTTCTTCGTCTGAAGCTTGGGTCGCAAGCACCCCGGCATGAGCGGCTGGCTCACCTGAAAGGAGCCTGCCGCACGGCTCAAATCAGAAGCCCCGCTGGCACCATCGGCGGGGCTTCAACGGATCAGGCTTACATCCTGTCGCGCTGACCCGCCGTAATTCGCAGAAGCCCCGTATGGAACGGGCGGGCAGTGTCCCGCGCCGTTCCATCACCCTGCCGTCTTGCTACTGTTGTGGAGCCGGCTGCGAGAAGGAGGCCTCTGGCGAGGCTACCTGGAACACCACAACCCTCGTGGGGCTTTGGCCGGGATTGCCGGCGCGCAGCACAGTGTTGGGCGGCTCCACTACGGCTTCGCCAGCCTTGAACTGGGTCACCCCCTTATCCTTGATCTCGACATTGAAGGCGCCTTCGACGACGTAGATCACGATTGGCGTCGGGTGGGTGTGCCAGTCCCCCATACCGGGCTGGATGGTGATGGGGCGAACCCGCGCCTCCAGCTGATCTCCCTTCGGGAAGTCTGGCATAACTTCCTTGAGGATGTAGGGAGAGGGAGCCGGCTGACCTTGCTGTTGTGCTTGGGCGGGCAGCGCCAGACATGCACAGGCGAATACGAGAACGATGCTTCTCATGTTGCGCTCCTCTAAAAGAGAGGAGCAGGGATTATAGCACACCTCAATGAATGAGGCTGCCCTCCCAAGCGGGTGAAACAGCAGCCCGCGTAATTCGGAGAACGCCCGGTATGGAACAGGGCGCAGGCGAAACGGTGTAGGGGTCAGCCAGTTCAGGCTCTGCCTCAAGGGACGCGCAAGCAACAGGTTTCTGCTACCTCAGATGGGGGATCCCAGTTCCATACCGTCTGCTTATCGGAAATTCGCTGCTCTTCTCATGCGGTTCCGTGCGCCGACATGCCTTTAGCTGTATAATAGGGCTTTGTGCTCAACCTTGGTTGGGCACCAGAACACTGGAGGATGCCAATGCGCCTCAGCCTGGCTCTCTCGTGCCGACGCCGCCTGCGAGCTTGTCGAAGTAAGCGCACCCTCAGCCTCAAGGTTTTCACCTGCCTCATCGCGCTCGGCTCTCCCGCGTTGGCTGTTGCACAATCCGCAGCAAACCTCCCCAGAATTGGGCTGCTCACATGGGACGCCTGCGAGATGCCCGACCTGATCGCCAGCCTAAGGGATCTGGGTCGCATCCCAGGTGAGAACATCGTTATCGAATGTCGTTCGGCAGGGAAACGGTATGAGGGCTTTGCAACGGCAACGGCCGAACTGGTGAGACTTCCGGTCGATGTGATCGTCTCGGATTCCCAACCGGCCGGCCACATGGCGAGGTCCGTGACCAAGATCGTTCCGATCGTCACGATCCTGAGCGGTGACCCGGTCGGCTCCGGACTTGTCCAGAACCTCTCGAAGCCGGGCGGCAACCTGACGGGCTTGACCTATTACGCCACTGAGTTGACCGGCAAGCGCCTGGAGTTACTGCAGGAGATGGTTCCGGGGATCTCGTCCGTCGGTGTGTTGGCGAACCCGGACGTGTCCTACCTTCCTTTCGAGGAGGATACGAAGCAGGCTGCCAAGCTCCTCGGCCTTGCGCTGGTCGTCCGGCAGGTTCGGGAGCCGGGCGGGTTGGACGACGCCATCCTTCAGATGAAGACGGAGGGAGCACAGGCCGTCTTCGTGCTGCCTGACGTGATGTTCGCGTCCGAGGCAAAGCGCATCGCCGATCTGGCGCTGAACGAGCGTTTGCCCATGATGGCCTGGGGCGGCCAGTTCCCAGGAGCGGGCGGTCTCATGGCCTATTCGGCAGACTACGCGAGCCTCGTGCGCCGCCTCGCTGTCTATGTGGACAAGATCCTGAAGGGCGCACAGCCAAGCAATCTTCCAATCGAACAGGCAGCTCTTTTCGAGCTATCGGTCAATCTGCGCACAGCCCGCACCCTCGGCCTGACGATCCCGCCCGAACTCCTTGCCCGGGCCGACAAGGTGAAAGAGTGATAACGGATCAGCCTTCATGAGGCTCTAAACAGCGGCATAGAAGTCCCCATTTCCAGTTCCATAAAAGCCTCTGCGTGGTTTGCGCCCTGATGGCGGACAACCCTTCCGCCATCCTCCAGAGGGGAAATCGGCCGATCCGCCCCCGTCCCCACCCGCTTCCCCACCGGCGCGACTCATGTCGGCTCACGCCTACGGCTGAGCGGCTTTTCAGAAGGTGTGTTATGCGAAATAGCGCAGCCGTTTTGACACGGCTGCTGTGACCGAGCCGGAGCGCCCATGAAAAGGGCCGCGCCCGGTCTTGTGACGTTGCCCTTGGCGGCATCGAAGCTGGAGGCGTGCTGCCACACCTGCAAAAAGGTATCGTGCACCGCCTCCTCGGCCAGGGAGCGACGGCGCAGGAGCCTCATCGCCACGCCCAGCATCCGGGGCGCCTCTGCATCATAGATGAAGCGCAGGGCCGCCGGATCGCCTGCAGCGCAACGGCGAAGCGCCTCCTCCAGGCGAGCGCGCTCGGGCACAGAGCGGGTCATAGGCGAGGGAACGGTCATCGCGAGGGCAGCCATACCTTGAGTACAACAACTCAGCTGAAACAGATGCACCTGTCGTGGCTTTTCTTTGGCGCGGCTTGCATGGGGTTTTGTATCAGCATCTATACGGCAGATGAACAGCGCGGCTTGCCATCATTCAGCCGTCGTAGCTGAGCATTGCACTACGACAAGTTAACCACCCCTGTGGCTTAACTTGGCACCGGACGCCGGCATCGGCGTCTTATTGCCTCTGATCTAAACCCGTAGCCTTACCCTGAGGGAACAATGGCCACCATCTATGGCAACGATTTTGATAACGATATCGATGGCACCGATTTCGCTGAAGACATCTTCGGCTACGACGGCGACGACCTGATTTCCGGATTCGGCGGCGATGATGACATCTACGGCGGCTACGACCACGACACAATCTACGGCGGCCTCGGTGACGACTACGTGGTTGGCGGAGCCGGCCACGATGACCTGTACGGCGGCTCCGGCTGGGATGATCTCTACGGTGGCTCAGGCCTCGACTACCTGTCTGGCGGCTCCGGCGAGGATCTTCTGTCTGGCGGTTCCGGGCGTGATACGCTGAGCGGCGGCACGGGAGAGGACGTCTTCGTTTTTAGAAAAGGCAGTTCGGGCCTTACCACCAGCACAGCCGACACGATCACCGACTGGAACAGGGCCTATGATTCGATCGACATGACGATTAAGGGCACCTCCTTCAACTATCGTGAGGTCAGCACGGATGCGGTCTCCATCGCAACTGCCGCCTCCGATGCAGACTTCTTGTACGGCGACACGAATGTCAGGCACGTGTTCCTGTTCAACTCCGACATCGACAGAGGCTTCCTGGTGTCGGACCTTAATGCTGATGGTTTGTTCGAAACGGGTGTTGTGCTCAAGAAGGCCGGTCTTGCGTCCGACATGAACTACCTTCTCATCGTTTAAGTCTCCAAACACCTCCTCCGATGATGAGACGGAGGAGGTATCTTCCTGTTGCTCACGAGAGCACTTACAGGCGTCGTTCAGGGGCGGTCCGTCAAGCCTTGCCACATCCAGCAAGGAGAGGCTGTTTCGACCGAAACTTGGGTGGTCAAGCTAATGAACTAACACATCTGCGCCTCCCTGAGCGACAGCACCACCAGGACAAACGCGTTGATGTGCCAATGCTTGGTAGCCAACTTCAGAAATCCAAGCGGGATGTGAGAGAGCAATCCCTGTTCATCCCTGATACAGGCCAACCTCCTCTCTATGATCCAATGACTAGCCGGCCCGTGCCTTGCGTATGAGTCCGGTCTGCCGACAGTTCTGTGAGACAATCCTATGACACCGAAACGTGTTGCTCGCCTCCTCCTTGCTGGGACTGCTATCCCACTGCTTGCTTGGGGTGCTTGCCTTCCGGCCACCAGGGTGAATGCCCAACCCGTTCCTGCAGCAGTGACTGCATTGGTTCGGCAAGAGCCAGAGGGTCAGGGAGGACAGGACAGCAGAGCGTTGACGGGGCTCGGCTTCATGCTGGCCCAAGCCGAAGATCCAGACGAGCTCAGGCCTCGGCGCGAGCGTAGGTCGCGGGATGCAGAGCGGGACACTGGTTCGGACGGGGAAGACAAGGAGCGCTCGCGACGGGTTCCTCCGGGCCAACAGGGCCGCCGCAGCCCTGACGAAGGGGATCGTCCCGACCGAAGCCAAGAACCGGGACGCTCCGAGCGTCCTGGTAATCTGAGGCTCGAAGAAGGTTCGGAACCGCCACGACGGCAGGAGCGTCGCGATCGTATTGAGAGGCCCGAGCGTCCTGAACGAGCCGAGCGATCTGAACCGGTTCGTCAGCCAGAGAGTCTGGAGCCACCGGAACGACGCGGCAGGCCTGCACAGCTTGAGCGCCCCGAGCGTTTAGATCCGCCTGAGCGTCTCCAACGTCAGGACAAACCAGAGCGGCAAGACAGACCCGCGCAGCTGGAGCGGCCAGCTCGCCCCGAACGGCCTCAGCGTCTGGAGCAACCGGACGAGCCGGAACGTCCAGACCGGCAGGAGCGCCGCCAGCGCCCGGATCAACCTCAGCGGCCAGCCGTTCCACGGGCTGCTGTTCCAGAAGCTCCCCCGGCGGTCCCGCCGGCTACTGCGCCCCGGCTGTCGCCACGAACTCCGTCACCCGAGGAAAGTCCAGCGTCACGGGAGCGCCGCGGCCAACCTGAGAGGCTTGAGCCCGTGGAGGGACCCCAGCGCGAAAACCGGGATCGCCGCAACCGCACGCCTGACGCCGACACACCGGCTTCCCGTGAAACCACCCCACGAGACGTGCCGGCCGAGCGCCAACGTGATCGCTCACTACGCGATGAACGGGGCCGGCCAGATCGGGCCGAGCGTCTAGAGCGGCTGGAGCGTCAGGATTTGCCTGAGGCTGCACCGCCAGCGGTGCCAGCACCTGCCCCAACCACTCGTCCTGCGGTTGGCGCCCCTCGAACTCCGAGCGCGCCAGATGAGTTCCGTGAGGACTTCAACCGGCGCGACATGGACCGCCGTGGGCTCGCGCCCGAACCAGGCTTTGGCGATCGGCGGGGTGTACGGATTGATGAACTGCGGGATCTGCGTCGCGAGCGATCCGAGCAGGGCGGACGCCGCGTCATCATCGAAGAGCAGGACCGAGTTATTGTGCGCGAGGGTGGGCGCTACATAATCCGCCACGACGAGACGGACCGTTTCCGACGCTCTTATGAAGGAGCCGATATCCGGCGTGAGCGCCGCGGCAACAATGAAGTCACGATTGTGCGGCGGCCCAACCAGGTTGAGATCATCACCGTGCGTGACCCGGAAGGAAACCTGGTTCGCCGGGTGCGGCGCGAGCCTGGCGGGCGGGAGATCGTACTGATCGAGAACGAAGTCGAGCGCCGGCCCCGCGGCCGCACGATCATCGAGGAGACTGTCCGACTGCCACCACCGCAGATCCGTATTCCGCGTGAGAAGTACGTGGTGGAGGTGGAGAGCGCGAGCCAGGAGGACCTGTATGAAGCCTTCACGGCTCCACCTGTGGAACGGGTTGAGCGCTCTTATACGCTGAATGAGGTAAGGCGCAGTCCGGCCGTCCGCGAGCGGGTGCGGCGGGTTGATGTCGACACCATCACCTTCGACTTCGGCTCATGGGAACTATCGGAGGAGCAGGGGCGGGCGCTGACCGGGGTGGGGCAGGCTCTGCAACGCGCCATCGAGCGCAATCCGGCTGAGGTCTTCCTGATCGAGGGGCACACGGATGCAGTGGGCAGCGAGGTTGACAATCTCACCCTGTCGGACCGGCGGGCGGAGACTGTCGCAAGTGTCCTGACACAGATGTTTGGAGTGCCGGCTGAGAACCTCACCACACAAGGCTACGGAGAGCAGTACCTCAAGGTGAGCACTCAAGAGCCTGAGCGGGCGAACCGGCGTGTGACCATCCGGCGGATCACACCGCTCCTGCGAAATGAAGCGCGCCGGTAGTGCGCGCCTCTAAACGTCAGCTCAAATCCGCTGTGCTTTCTTCGGATGGTACCCGGACTTCAATGAAGAAACACTATGTCAGCTGATGCAGGCTTGGGGGCTTCGTTGCCGTAACTCGGAAACGGCATGACGCACCCGCCTGCCCGTATTCTTCAGGTGGCAATACCGAAGAGCTTGTTAATGAGACGGATTTCGCCTGTCACTCCTGGCTGTGTCAGGGGGCAGTGGCCACGACGGATCATCTGCATCACGTCGAAGCCCTTGATTGTCGCACGCGCCGTTTTCATGACCTGGAAGCCCCGGGTCGGCCCGATTACACGCTTGAGCGCTCCATGATCCGCCTCAATGATGTTGTTCAAGTATTTCGATGTCCGATGCACGACCGCTTCGGGCAGCTGCCTTTCGTTCTGCAGGCGCCCGATCGCCTTCGGGCACGATGCCAGTTTGTCAGTCGTGATCGAGGATGGTGGATAGCCGCTCATCGTCTTCACGGCTCTGTGCAAGAAGCGATAGGCCGCTCGGGAATTCCGTCGGTCGGATAGCATGAAGTCGATCAGCTGGCCGTGCTTGTCGACAGCGCGAAACAAGTACTTCCATTTGCCGCCGACCCGCACATAGGTCTCAGCGACTCGCCATGAGCCGGACCTATACCCCTGGTATCGACGAACCCGCTTCTCAAGCTATGGCGCATGGCGTTGAACCCAGCGGAAAATTGTGCTTGGGTCGACTACGACGCCGCGCTCCTGCATCATCTCAGCTAGGTCCCGATAGCTGATGCCGTACTTGCAGTACCAGGGCACGCACAGCAGGATGATCTCGACGGGAAAGCGACGGCGCTTGAACAGGGACAACAGAGCGGCTCCTCGACTAGCCGCTCTTCGTTAAGCTGCCAAGGTTAACGCAACGGAGCCCTATTCTTATGTTCCAAAGGATGCTGCGTATGAATGTGACACCGTGCGATTGGAAAAGCTGTGACAGATGACTCCGCCGCCGTCCGCCCCGTGTCACTTTCAAGTCTGGGATGGTCTGACTTTTTCGAGGATCAGCTTGAGCCCCATGAGGCAGCGCTTGCCCCACATCGTATCGCCACGATCCACCACGCCCGCCTGACCGCCATATCCCAAACCGGGCCAGTCGAGCTGACACTTCCGGTTCACAGCCAGACCGGCGATTATGCCGTGGGGGATTGGGTGCTTGCCAACCCTCAAACCCGATTGCTGCAGCGCCGACTGATCCGTAGAACAGTGCTGGAGCGTCGCACCGAAGGCAGCAAGACCCCGCAGCTCGCTGGCGCCAATGTCGATACCCTGTTCATCGTCACCTCATGCAATGCTGATTTCAACCCCGCCCGACTGGCACGCTATCTGGCGCTGGCGAACGAGGCCGGGACCACCCCAGTGATCCTGCTGACCAAGGCTGAAACCGTGGCAGATGCGCGGGTGTATGAACAACGGGCCATCGCGCTGCAACGCGGGCTGGCCGTCGTGACCTTAAACCCGCGATCCAGAGATGCCGCTGCTGCTTTAGCCTCATGGTGCGGTGTCGGGCAGACAGTAGCGCTGGTCGGTTCTTCGGGTGTCGGCAAATCAACATTGGTGAACACACTGGCAGGCGCGGCGCAGGAGCTGGCCCAGCAAACCGGAGGGGATGGCCGGATCAGCATCATCCGCCAGGACAACGGCGAGACCGGAAACGGGAATGATAAGAAGATACCGCTGTAGCTTCTGATAATGGTCGGGTGGGTGCTGGTATCATACTGACCTGGATCGAGGGTTTGCGATGACGCGTTACATAGTCTCGACGGAAGAGAGGATGCTCGATGTGGTGGAGAGGCTGATGGTCGAGCGCGGCGTGGTGATCGTCTCGCGCGAAGAGATGTTCGACACCTTGGTTATCGAAACCGATGATCCTCTCATGGTGAGCAGGATCGAAGGTGTGCTTCAGATTAGAGTGGCCCCTTGAGGAGAAATCCTACTACGTCTCATTCTCGTGGGGTTCGACGAAGAGACGCTTAAAATCAGCCGGGGCGTATTCTTGGCCGCTCGCGTCAATCAGAACATTCCGTGCGCCCTCGTCAGCTAACCTGCGAGCCTGTTGGAGTGCCGCAACCGCAGTTTCGCTCGTGGTCGAAACCGGTCCGTTCTCGCCTTCTCCCATGACGATAAAGATCATTGGTTCCTCTCCTCATACGGGGATGGGTTCGGCAGGAAGATGGCAGCGGCGTCTTCAATGCTGACGTAGCAGTTCAGTTGTGTATAGGCTCTACCTTACTTCGAAAGGTTCTCACGGCAAATTTTGGTTCAAATTGGGCGTGAGCGTCAAAGCAGGCGCTTCTCCATGTAGATGCGCGAGTATCCCTTCTCCTCAGCACGGTGCGCCTTGACGTAACCCAAATGAGAGTAGAGGGCGATGTTCTCGGTCATAAGCACATTGGTATAGAGCCGGATGACACCGAAGCCCTGGCGTCGCGCCTCCTGCTCCGCGAACTCCAGCAGAAGCTGACCGTATCGTTTTCCCTGTGAAGCTGGATCTACTGCCACGTTGTCGAGGAGCATCGTTCCGGGCTCGGGCACGAGAACGACAACGCCGACTACTCCGCCATCATCGAGCACATGGACCAGCCCTCGACCGATCAAGGAGGCATAGTCGTCCAGCATCGGCCCCGGCTCACGCCGAATCCGAGTGATGTAGCCACTGTAGGCTGCGTGAACGACAATCTCGATGTGCTTGAGATCAAGCAAGGTAGCACGACGTATCACGGTCATAGGTCTATTTGCGTAGTGTCCGATGAACAAGGTAATGGACTTGAGTAGTTCACTTCGGGCATGCACCGGATGAGTAACGGCTTGCAATCCAATTCAGGCGACAGAAAGCTCCAGAGGTTCCTCAGCTTACAAGGCGGGCGATCAGAACCACTACAATCGCTCCTATCATTGCGGTGACAATCCGGCTGGCGGTCTGATTGCGGATACCGAGATCAATTCCGAAGCGCTCCAGAAGAAAGCCACCGACGAGTGATCCAGCAAGTCCGGTGACCACGTAATAAAGAAGGCCAGAGCCGCCAACAAGCCAGCTTGCCAGCCAACCTGCCACAATGCCAATCCCAGCTTGAGTTGCCAGGGCGCGCTTGTCGAAAGCCGCAAGAGCGTCGCGATCCACGCTGATGCGGATCGGCGACCGAGAGCCCCACTGCGTCGCGGTCTTCTGCTTGTCTTTCGACCTATCTGAATTGGGCTTTGTTTTCTTGGCCATAGGTCGGATATGGATGGTCAATCAGCAAGTATCCAGACGCTACTTCCGGGAAACCGTATGAACGGTGCACATGTAGTTGATCGCTTTGCATCGAACTTGTCGGAGGCTATCTTGTCAAATTGGGCGAAGGGGCATAGGTGAGGCCAAGATCACAGGCATCTGTAGTGCTGCACGGGCTGTTCCTGCTGATCCTGTGGAACATTGTTTTGTTCTACTTGCCTCCTGGAAACAATTCTCGTGTAGCCGAGGACAAGAAAACCATGAGCGAGAGCACAACCTCTCCGAACTACATTGAACTCTCTGCTGACATCGTGTCAGCTTACGTCAGCAACAACTCGGTTCCCGCCGCTGACCTACCCTCATTGCTTCAGTCCGTCTACGCAGCCCTGACGAAGACTGCACAGGGTCAGCAAGAGGAGCCCAAGGCTGAATTGGTGCCTGCGGTTTCGGTGCGGAAGTCCGTTACTCCGGATGCCATCATCTGCCTGGAAGATGGCAAGTCATTCAAGTCGCTGAAGCGTCATCTGCGGACGACCTACGACATGACCCCTGAGCAGTACCGCGCCAAGTGGAACCTGCCTGCCGATTACCCGATGGTTGCACCGAACTACGCCAAGGCGCGCTCTGAGCTTGCCAAGACTATGGGGCTCGGCCAGCAGCGCAAGAAGAGCAAGGCTCTGCCCGAAGCTGCTGCCAATGATGCCGCTCCCGCTAAGCTGAAGCGGGCTGCCGCTAAGGCGGCTGCGACATCAGAGGAAGTGACTGCACCGGCTAAGGGACGCCGGACAAAGGCGGCTGCATAGTTCTTCCTTCTGGTATGGATCGGCCATCGCCGCGCAGATGCTGCCTGCTCCACCCGGTGCTACCAAGCACCGGGTTTTCTCTGCCGCTCTCGCTCTACGCTGCTATCCATGGCTGCGGCGGTTATGTCGCTCACTGTGTGCGGATGGTATTAAGAACCTGTTTACCATGATTGCCCATCCTATTGGCTCCGTGACTGGAGCCTTGCCATGGATCACGTTGATCAGGCCCCTTCTACCCATCCTGATTGGAGCATCGGCACCAGACGAAGTGCTCTAAAGGCAGCAATGATTGGCACCGTGCTTGCGGCACTTACAGGCGCTGCCTCTGCCGAGAGCTTGCTTCCAGTGCGAGCAAATGGCCCCATACAAGTGGTAGGACCCGCAGGCCCGACGCATGCCTGGATCAGGTTTTGCGAGAGCCACCCTCACGAATGTCGGGTCGATCTCTTGCAGCCTGCCCGCATCTTTCTGAACCCGAGCATCTGGGCGGCTCTCACGCAGGTGAACGAGCGCGTCAACTCATCGATCCTTGCCGTCACAGACCAGGATCATTGGGGTGTTCTCGACCGGTGGGACTATCCAGATGATGGACTCGGTGACTGCGAGGACATTCAGCTTCTGAAGCGCAAACTGCTGGTCCAGGCTGGGCTGCCGCACCGCGCCCTACGAATGACAGCCGTCATCGACGACCAGGGGCAGGGGCATGCTGTGCTCATGGTCCTCACCGACCAGGGTGACTTCATTCTCGACAACAAGCGCAATGCCATCCTGCCTTGGCGGCGGACTGGCTATACCTTCATCAAGCGGGAGGGCACCAGCGGCAAAGCCTGGGTCGCTCTCGGAGATCAGCCCGCACCCTTTGTTACGGCCAACCGTTAGATCGGATGGGACATGGCGAAGAACTGTCTGACCATGCGGGTGTGCAGACAGAACGCTGTTTCGACCGGTTCATGGATGATGAGGACCTCTGCGACCTCCGCGTCATGGGTGAATGAACCCTCATGCTCGACAGGAGGGCTCTGGCAGAAGAGCAGATTCTGCCGTCTATCTGGCGTGGTTTCCCCATCTACGACCCGGAGCGCGTCAGGGACGATCAAGACTCCCGTCTCCTCCAGCACCTCCTGCGCACCAGCTTCCTGCCACGTCTGGCCAAGCATCTGATAGCCACCAGGGAGAGCGAGTTTGCCGTAACCCCCGGCACCGCTGACATCAATGGAAACCAGTTGCTGGCGCCAGACCCGCATCACGGTCCGGCAATCAGATCATGCGTCACGGAGGCAACGGGGCCTCAACGGTGCAGACCACACCCGTGACAGCGTACTCGATCCTGACTTCGGCATCCAGATCCTGGGCCAGGCTGCGCTCGATGAGCCGCGACCCGAACCCTTTTCGGAATGGAGCCGTGACCGAAGGGCCACTCTTCTCCTCCCACCGCAGGAGCAGACGCGGCGGGCTCACCATCCTGTCGCCCAACCAGGTCAGGCGGACCTGCCCGCTCCCATTGGACAGGGCTCCGTACTTGGCCGCATTCGTCGCCAGCTCGTGCAGAGCCATAGAAAGCGCCAGAGCAAACCGCGGCGGCACCTGGATCTCCGGCCCTCTGATCTCGAAGCGGGTCTGCCCAGCGACACGGTAGGGTTCGAGGACCTCCTCGATGACGTCGTGCAGGCGCGCCCCCTCCCAGTTCTCCCGGGTCAGCACATTGTGTACCCGTGAGAGCCCCAGCAGGCGGCTCTCGATCGCCTCCCTGGCAGCCTCCGGCGTCGCTGCCGTCCGCAAGGTCTGGGAGGCGATTGACTGCACGGTGGCCAGGGTATTCTTCACCCGATGGTTCAGCTCGTTGATCAGCAGGTGCTGATGCTCCTCGGCCTTCCTACGCTCGCTGATGTCCCGCACAACGCGGATGCCGTACAAGGGCTGGCCAGCGGCGTCATCGACCCGGGAGGCGGCCACCTCCACCCACACCACATGACCATCCTTGTGGATGTAGCGCTTCTCGACCGCGTAGGTGTCCAGCTTGCCCACCATCTGACGGGAGAACTGCGCCAAGTCGGCCTGGCGGTCGTCCACGTGGGTCAGGCTCCAGAAGGACTGGCCCAGCAGCTCCTCCCGGTTGTAGCCGGTGATGGCGCAAAGTTGCTCGTTCACGCGCAGAAAGCGTCCGCTCCGGTCGACCTCGCCGATGCCCGCGAAGGCATGCTCATAGGTGGCCCGCAGCCGCTGCTCACTCTCCCGCAGCGCCGTCTCGGCCTGCCTGCGCGCAGTCAAGTCGCGAAGATGGGCGGTGAAGTGCGGCCGGCCCGCGATGTGGATAGCGTTAATGGTCAACTCGACCGGGAAGCACGAGCCGTCCTGGCGCAGGGCCTCCAGCTCGATACGCCTGCCGAGCACCGGACCCTCGCCCGTGGCAAGGTAGCGGGCCATGCCGCGGCGGTGCCGCTCGCGGAACTCGGGCGGGATGATCAACTCGGCCAGGTCGCGGCCAAGGGCCGCCTCACGGGGGTAGCCGAAGGTTCGCTCCGCGGCCGGATTCCACTCGATGATCCGGCTGTCGTGCCCTACGGTCACGATGCAGTCGAGGGCGGCTTCCACGATTGCGCTCTTCAGGGCCTCGCTGTCCCGCAGGTCCTTCTCAATGCGCGCCCGCTCGGCCGCGTCCCAGGTGCGCTGCGCCACGCGCTCGACCAACCTTACCTCCGGCGCAGTCCAGTGGCGCAGGATGGCCTCGTGCCCATACAGGATGGCCCGGAGGCGTCCGTCCCGGATAAGCGGGGCCACGATGAGGGAGCGGCAGCCGATGCTGGCCCAGGTCGCGGTGTAAGCATCGCCCCGCGTACGCGGGTCGCGGAGGCAGTCTTCGACCACGAGGGTGCGTCCAGCCCGCAACTCGGCGATTACGGCGGGTCCGAACGCGTCCAAGATGCGGGCCTCGCCTGCGAGGCTCGCTACGGTGCTGTCCCGTGTCCAATCCTCCTCGACCGAGACGATCTGCTCTGTCTCGTCAATCTCGCCGTACCCGACGCGGGCCACGCTGAGGTGCCTGCCCAGCAACGTTGCAGCCGCGAGAGTGACAGCGTGCGGCTCGGACAAGCCACTCAGGCGCTCGCTGAGTTCGACATGGAACTGCGACCGGCGCTCCGCCTCTACCCTGTCCGTGGTCTCGGTGCAGGCGCAGAACATGCCAGCAATGGCGCCGCCCTCGTCGCGGAGAGGTGAGAAAGAGAACGTGTACCAGATGTCCTCCGGAAAGCCGTGGCGATCCAAGACCAGATGCATGTTCTTCTGGAACGTGGCCTCTCCAGTCATGGTCTTTGCGACTTGCGGCTCGATTCTGTCCCAGAATTCCGCACAGGCCTCGCGAAAGGGTTGGCCTAGGGCATGCGGGTGCTTGGGGCCGAGCATTTGGGCGTACGCGTCGTTGTAGAGGAACGCGAGCTCCGATCCCCACGCGATGAACATCGGAAACTTGGAGGTTAGCATCAGGCTCACGACCGTGCCGAGCGACGGCGGCCACGTATCGGGAGAGCCGAGCGGAAGAGCCGACCAGTCATGGGCCCGCATGCGAGAGCCCATTTCGCCACCATCGGCAAGGAAGATCGGCAAAGAAGATTGCGCCTCAGCGCGGACGGTGTGCATCAACGAGCCCGGGGAGTCTGCCGGTCGATGCGGCGCATGGGATCATCGAGCAGGCGCAGGGCAGCGCGGACGACCTCGCTGGCGCTATCATACCGCCCAGGCGCGACTTTTAGCATCGACGGGGGCTTCCAATTCAGCGGGGTAGGGAGGCATGCAAGACTTGCGCTACGGCATGATGCAGGAGAACTAAAGCAGACGGTTGCTGTGTCAATCTTCGACATAGGGGATAATCCACACCTCCATGAAACCATCACTTACCTTGAACAGCTATTCTGAAGGCTAGTGTGACCTGCGCCAGCATCATTAACTGCGCGTCTCGGGCCCTGTTGTTGCAACGCTTCTGCGGACCCGAGCAGAGCGGCGTAATGGCAGCTTGTTCGGCGAGTTGCAGAATAATCCGCTCGAACGGCAGCCCGTCGAATATTGTCGTCAGTGTGGGAGCTCGCCTGATAGTCTATCGGCTGATGTTCCTCTCGGGATGCAATTCCGAGAGGAACATCAGCCCGTGGATTCGTCCCTTGGACCAGGCCAGGCGCACACGGGTCGTTTGCCCAATCCATGGGATCTCAAGATCGAACTCGCCTGAAAGATCGACCGGCTCAGGGAGCCATATCCTTGCTCCGCTGGCGGAAAGATCCCGAACGGTGCAGGTGATCTTGGTCATTCCTCCATCAAGTGTGATGCGCCCTTCCAAGATCGACGGCAGGCGCTTGCTTGAGCGGCGGTCTTGCATGGATCCCAGTTCTTTCAGCTCCATGTATCGTGGCGATGTGGTGATCAGGCTAACCTTCTTCTCTCAGCGCCAGTCTCTGGAATTGCCGTCCTGAACCTGTTCAACCTGATGCGGCGTCCTTGCTCTAGGAGAGGGTCCAATTCCGAATGTCTCAAGGTAAGCCGAACTTCAGGCGTTTCTAGCTGAGTGCAGCCAAGCATACCGGTGGAGAGCAAAATTCGTGCAAGCGGCCGATGGCAGGATCATTCGCCAACTAGAAGAGCAATTTCTGTTCTATTGCGAGCATCGCCTCGTCGATGCATGGGAGGCAAGACGCCCCGCAAAGACGTGACATGAGCTTCGCGTCAAGTTCGCCAGGGCCTTAGCGACCCCTTGCGGGTCTGACCGCGGGTTCTCCACTAGATGGTGATCGAAACTCGATGCCAGCCTGCTCCAGGCTGCTGCGGATCGTCAGCAAGAGCCGAACATCATGGCTCTGCCCGTGCTCAACCCTTCGGATCGTTGAGACTGACACCCCAGACATTTCCGCAAGTTCACGGACGGACCATCCAAGGATTCCTCGGGCAGCCCGTACCTGCCATGCAGTAATTTGATCATCAGCACGAGGCCGGAGAACTCCCTGAACTGGACGGGTGAAAGTTCCTTCATACTCGTGACCTGCGCCCTTGAGGCGCTGGCAGGCTCCTATCCATTCAACGGGCGTGCCTTCCTCATTGAGCACTGGGAATAGGCTGCTTTTGAACCAGTGATACTCGCCGGACCGATCCCGAACGCGGAACTCGTAGGACGATCCTGAACGCGAATCCAAAATATGCTGTACGGTTTCGCGAGTCCGCTCCCGATCAGCAGGGTGGATCGCACTCAGCCACCCCCAGCCTTGCACCTGATCGAAACTCTGTCCTGTCAATGCCCGCCACTCAGGCATGTCGGAAACCTTCCCGTCAGAGCCGACAATCCAAATGAAATCTCCAGCGGCCCTCAACAGAGCACTATACCGCGCACTGAGTTCCCGTAGAGCCCTCTTTGTTTGCTGTCTGTCGAACTCGGCTTCTTTTTGCAACGTGATGTTGAAGGTGATGCCGATGACGTGATCGGCTCCGCCATACGCGCTAGGCACGACCCTGACACGGGAGCGAAGCCATGTGACTCCACCATCCTGACGGATGCGCCTGTACTCGGCACTGAAGGCGTTGCCGGATTGGCGCGTGGCACGCACCAGTTCCTGGATCTTTGACCTATCCTCAGGATGGATGCTGTTCTGAAACTCCTCGACGGTTTCGGATCCGATGCCAAGAACCTCCAAGGCGTTGTCCGACCGCGTGATCTGTCCAGTTTCCAGGTTGAAATCCCAGGTTGCCATGGGACCTTCGAAGCGGGCCAGGCGCAAGCGTTCCTCATGAACGCGCAGCAGTTCTCCCGTTTCGCGCTTGCTCTGGATGTCTTCAGCGGTTCCTACCCATTCGCACGCTGGCCCATCTTCCCGCATGATGGGAACCGCTTTACAGAGCACCCATCGATACTCGCCGCTGTGATGGTGAAGACGAAAGCTCATTTCGAAGTATGAGCCGATCCGGACGGCTTCATCCCAACCGGCTTCGACAGCCGCTACGTCCTTCGAATGGATTGCATTGAGCCATCCCCGCCCAAGGCAATCCTCGACAGGGCGGCCGGTGAAGTTGGCCCAGCATTGCGCCTCGACGGCGTTTCCTTTGGAGGTCGCCCGCCATTCGCCAATGCTGTTGGCCATTGCCAGGGCACGGTAGCGCTCCTCCCTGGCCGAAAGCTGCAACTGAGCTTCCCGAATATCGGTGACATCGATGAGCACGCCCGCCGCCCAACTTGGCTTGCCGGCAGCATCGCGAAAAACCTCGCCTTTGTTGGCCACCCAGCGCACAGCGCCATTCGGCTGAATGATACGGAACTCGGAGTCGATGGTCTGGCCCTGCGTAACTGTAAGAGAGCCGCCGGCAACGCGGCTCTCGCGATCTTCAGGGTGTACCATGCTGACGAACAGGTCATAGGAAGCCGCCACGGACCCGGGCTCCAGACCCAGGACTCGAAACATGCCGTCGGACCATGTAACGCCACCTGTGTTGAAATCCCACTCCCAATGGCCGAAGGGGGAGGGCACTTTGGCGTGACTAGGCTCCCCCATGCTATCGTTCGTCTGGGCAGCGTTATCCATCGTTCTGATCTCTGGAGAGTTCCCGGGTTTCGGGGCTGTTACAGTGACTCCGAGGCTGGCGGCACAGTGGCCTCCTCGGTCTAAAGTTGCCGGCATCGTAGTCAAGGATCAGTCAAGAACCTCTTCTTGTGGCCATTGGGAGGGCTGACGTAGGCCAGAGCAAATTTTGCTCTTTTCTCTCTCTGGCGCAAGTCGAACGTTCGCTGCGGAATACATTTTGCGTTGACACCACCTTTTTCGCCAATTTTGACGCCGGATCGCAGCAACAAGCTCGCATCTCCTCCGTCATACCTAGCAATCTCAAAGTATTCCCGTATAAATCACGCACCTTTGGCTGCTGCGATCTCCACGTTTGTGGCCGGTCTGTTCGGCAGGTAGCCAATGAACCAGGAAATCTGCGAATGTTGGCGGCTCTGATGCGGTGTTACTTCAATCTCACAAATGGCACCGAGTTCATCTGCGACGACGTAGGGATTGAGGTCTCCTGCCTCAATCATGCCTTAGCCCATGCGCGTAAGGCCATTGAGGAACTAAGAAGAGATGATCCGCTATCCTCGTGCGGGTGGCAGGGCTGGCAGCTTGAGATCGTCGATCATTCTGGGCTTACCATAGAAAGTCTCCCGCTTGATCGTTCTCCGGATGAGCCGACGTTTTACCATTGACCCTTGAAGGCTTCGAAAGCCGCGTTCACGGGCACTAGCAGGCTGTTGAAGAAGTCAGCTGCGTTCGCAGACGAAGCCTGAATCATCGCCGTCGTGGATGTAAAAATGCCCGACGAGACGGCCTGCCGTCCCGAGCACGACCCATCCACGCCCAGACGCTGGGTCGTTGTCATCGTAGCCTTCCCAAGAGAACTCGGCGCAGGCCGCCCCGTCGCGCGATCCATAGCGGACGTCCAGGAAGCCCTTGAGCGCGCCGAAAGCAATCTCCCCGTCCGCGTCACCCGTCAGGGTGAGATGCGCCTCTTCGACGAGATCGAGGAAGTCGTTGTCCCAAACATCCATCTCGACGATGCGCCAGCGGCCGGCAAACGCCTTGGCGAAGGCTGGTACCTTGGGCATCAGCGGCTCTCCGCCAGCAACTTGGGCAGGCGCACCAGATTGTACGCAGCGGCCGCAAACGTGAAGGCCAACTCCACCCGCTCAACACCCCGGAACCGGGTCTTGGCCTGGCCAGCGACAGTTTTGATCCAGCCGAACGCCTCCTCAATGCGCTTGCGGATGCGCTGGCTCGTGGCGTAGCCCGCATGCCGAGTGGTGCGCCCATCAATGGCTGAACGTCGGCCGTTCGCGTTCTGCGCCACATGCGGTGTGACCTTCATGGCCCGCAACTCACGGACGAAGTCCTGTGTGTCATAGGCCTTGTCAGCACCGAGCGTGATTGCCCGCGGCCGATCGGCATAGGGTTCCATCAAAGCCAGGGCGGCCACGCGCTCGGCATAGCCATCAGCGCGCGTCAGACAGGCGCCCACCACCAGGCCGGAACGGTTCTCCATAAGTGCATGTCCGAGGAAGCACAGCTTCGCCTCCTTGCCTGCCCCCTTGCGGTAGAGCCGCACATCCGGATCGGTGGTCGAGGCGTGGGTGTCGTTCGAGCGTTTCTCACCCCGGAAGTTTGCCTCCGCGTTGCGCCCGCCATCAGCCGGCGGATCCCCTGCGCCGTCCTTCGGCTTGAAGCTCTTCATGGAAGCCCAGGCTTCGATCAGGGTGCCATCGACCAAGAAGTGATCCGTGGAGAGAAGCTTCTTCACCCTGGGCTGGGCCAGCACGGCGGCCAGGAACTGGGCCGCGATGTCGCCGTCGAGAAGCCGATCGCGGTTCTTGGAGAAGGTGGAGTGATCCCAGGCGGCATCATCGATGCCGAGCCCAACAAACCAACGAAAGAGCAGATCGTAGTCGAGCCGCTCCATGAGTTGGCGTTCGGAACGGATAGAATAGAAGGCCTGCAGCAGCATGGCTCGCAGCAGCTTCTCTGGTGCAGTGGACGGCCGCCCCATGCGCGGCGCGTACAGAGCCGCCAGTGAAGGCTGAAGCAGGGCCAGCGCCTGATTGGCAATCTCCCGGATCGCCCGCAACGGATGATCCGCGCGCACCCGGGCCTCCAGATCGACATAGGAGAACAGTTCTCCGGTCCGCTCATCCCGTCCGCGCATTCATTTCCTCCGGCTGCCCGTCTCGAATGAATCACAGTCGAGCTTGCGCCGCCACGGACTTTTTCAACAGCCTGCTAGGAAATTGGCAGCTCCGAAACCGAGGAGGATAGCGGACATCATCCCGATCCCAACACCAGTGACGGACTCCAGAAACCGACGGATGTAGGTAAAGAAGGCAAAATGTCCGGTAAAGACCAGCATCACCGCCACCACGCCTATCGCCACGCCCGAGCGCTTAAGGACATCAGCCAAGGTCCTCAGACGTGTGAGACCATTCGGCGCCATTGGCGGCAGTGCGGCGAATTGCGCAGCAAGGTTGATTAAGCCCAGGGCAGCAGTGATTAAGAACACACTGCGCCAGCCCATGATATCACCAAGATAGCTACCAACGGGGGCTGCGAGGATCGTGGCGGCAGACACGCCGCTAAAGATGATCGACAGGGCTTTGGGCACAAGCGCCTCGGGCACGAGTCGCATGGCCACTGCGGCAGACATGGTCCAGAAACCGCCGAGCGCAATGCCCAGAAGAACGCGCCCAAGCAACAAGATGAGAAGGTTGGGCGCAAAGGCCACCAGTAGATTAGATACGACCAGAAGAACCGAGAAGGTGAGGAGCACCACGCGGCGGTCGAACTTACGGGTCGCCGCAGAGATGAGGAGACTAGTTATCATTCCGATCACGGCCGTTGCCGTTACAGCCTGACCTGCCACTCCCTCGGTGATCTCCAGATCCCCAGCCATGGGGGTCAGCAGGCTGGCCGGTAGGAATTCTGCGGTTACCAAGCTGAATACGCCAAGCGTCATGGCAAATACGGCACCCCAAGCAGGTTCTTGCCTCGTCTGAGTTGCGCCGTTCTCATCTAACATTCGCATGATCTGCTTATCCTTTCTAAGAAAGATGCAGAAGCTAAGTCGCCGAGACTCCCGAACGCCGTCATTACCGTCTAAGGGGACGATGAGGACGCGCGAACAGCCCGGTGCTCCAGCAAGAAGCTCCGCATTGCTACTTCGGTGTTGTTCTGAACGTCGTGCCGTTAGCTCAGGCTGCAAAGCCACCCTCAACCGCAACGGCAGCGCCGGTGATGAAGCTCGCCGCCGGAGCGGCCAGATAGGCAGAGGCACTCGTGCTCTCGTCGGGTGAACCGTAACAGCCGAGGGCTACCTTCTCTCTTTGCTGGTCAGCGTGATCGCTGACCGCTGGCTTTATGTTTGTGTCAATCCATCCCGGATGGACCAGGTTAACGGTGATAACTCTTGGCCCGAAGCAGTGCTAGACGTGTGACATGCATTAGTGGATCCTTGCACCACTCGCTAGCTCAGGCAATTACCCCTCCGCCCTCGACTCTCACAGTTGAGCCCGTCGCAAATGGTGTCGTCATTAAAAAGAGAACGGCATTCGCAATATCTGAAGCCTGTCCAATCGTCTTCGCCGGAAGGCTGGCAGCCACACGATCAAACATTGCTTGGCGAGCTTCGTTGCTCATCTTAGACCAAAGTGGAGTGTCAATTAGGCCAGGCGAAACCATGTTCACGCGGACTGGCGAGAGTTCGAGGGCAAGTCCGCGTCCCAAGCCTTCCAACGCTGCGTTGATCGCACCCTGCAGGACGGAAGTTCCTGAGGGTCGTTCAGCAAGGTAGCCGGAGATGAAGGTGAGCGAGCCGCGATCCGCAATCCTTGCTGCACGTGCGATCCGGTATGCTCCCCAGAACTTGCTTTCCATAGCTTGGCGAGCGTCCTCCAGTGATAACGTCCTAACAGGCCCATATGGAGTCTGCGCGGCTGAGACGACGATATGGTCGAAAGGTGGGTGGCTCCCAAAAAAGGCCTCGATTGCCGCCATGTCGGCGGTGTCGAGGCTGTGGCTTGAGACCTTAGGCCCAAGGACTGCGCGGGCAGCATCCAACTTTTCTTGGGAGCGCGAGGCAATCGTCACTTGGGCGCCCGCTTCATCTGCTCTTTGGGCAACGGCAAGCCCGATGCCTGAGCTGCCGCCGACAACGAGCACTCTGCTGTCAGTAAGATCAATCATGAGAAAATCCTCTCGATGGTCAGTTCATAAAGACACTTGGGTCAAGTTCCGGTGGGAACGGCCACTTGCTAATCATCTCTACGTGAGCTTAGGCCTGTCGCAAATCCACACATCAGAGGTCGAGTATCTGCTTAACAGCCACACCCGCCATGGCAGCCTCCTGTGTCAGATCAGGAGCTCGAAACCGGCAGGTACAACTGTACTTCTAAACTAACCGAAGATCTCTTGGACGTGCATCAAGTCGGTATACTCTCTTACAACTGCGATCTTTCCGTCTTTAATTATAAAAAGAATGAAATACTCTTTTTGGTAAGCCCTTCCGGTTTTCGTGGTCGCATATGAGCGAGCTTCGGCGGCGACGCTGTCGCCCTCGCCGATCATATTGATGATCTGCATGTCGAGACCGTCAGTGTAAGCTGAAAACATATTGCGGAGCATACGGGCAACATCCTCCTTGGTCTTAGTGCCCGAGGACGAGAAGAGGTGCGGCTTGCCATTAACCCACCAGGTGGCGTCCTCGGTCATTGCATTGAGAAGACTGTCCGCGTTAGACGATTTGAAGTAACCGCAGAACTCGCGCACGAGGCGCTTGTTGCCTTCGATGCTCGTTTCGTTGTTTGTCGACATTGTTTCAGCTTTCTTGGTTGAGGTTTTGGTCGGCTTTGCGCAACACGGAGTGCCTACATAAGCCCTCGTCTCCACGGTAGTCGTCGGCGCTCCGCAGTTGTTAGTGGTTCACAGGCCGAACTGCTTATTGTCACCGCGCCAGCCGGAAGACCTAAGGAACTGCTCCCAGGAGAGCGTTTCACGGTTCAATCGGCGGCTCCATTCCAGATCGCGCTCCTTGCTGAAGTAGCCGTACTCGACCGCATATTCGACCATGCCGATCAGCTCTTGCACGAGTAAGTCATTGGCGCCGAAGCCAGGGAAGTAACGCAGTAGCTCTTCACGTTTGAAAGCACTTCTGTACTCAGTTCTAATACCGGTCACGCGCTCAAACGTTTCAACCATCTCACGTGGAGAAATGATGTCGCCCACTATCGGGATTGTTTTTCCCTTGAACGTTTCGGGCTGTGAGAAGACCGAAAGGACTGCTGGCCCCGTTGCCGTCACGGGATCAACATATGGCGCGCGGAAGTCTTCTGGAAGATAAATGGTTCTGTCGCAAATCTGAAAGAGGGACGAGAAATTAGCAGATGCGCCGTACCACCCTTATGCAGCCAGCAGGTGAAACTGCTCCGCGAGCGACAGCTGCTGACTGTAGACATATTTCGCCTGCTGT
>JAESGY010000251.1_pt1 | contig 34805 bp, 29 predicted proteins | sample 9269841 | NCBI WGS metagenome assembly JAESGY01 (sample SAMN17022865, study PRJNA683097) | algae metagenome | isolation source: Spirirestis rafaelensis WJT71-NPBG6 and co-occurring heterotrophs from... | place: USA: Pinto Wells, Joshua Tree National Park, Colorado Desert, CA | collected 2006-08-15
CGAAGCTGCACGATTATCATTTTCATCTCAGGAAGTTTGAGTATTTTAACTGATTGACAAAAGGTGCTTTATTTTAAACTTTAACGGATGCACTGATACCAATTGTGCCAGTTGCGTAAGTCCTGTTTACCTATAGGGGTAGTGGGGGTTTTTGAGAGCTAACACCCAATTAATGTTAGTTAAAAATAAAAAGCTCTTTACTATCATCGGTACAAATCAACATCAAACTAACAACAACTCAAAATTAACTACTTTCGATTAAATAGCTAAAACTGAGGTACAGCAGAGATTACAGCCTAATTAATCGATTAATTCAATAATGAATTACTCAACCCTGTAACAGCAATACTTTCAGCCATCGAAAATATCAGCTATTCGCAATAAGAACCACTTTGTAACTACACATGCACACCGTAGTATCCAACCAACCACCAACCATAAAACCGATGAACTTTGAAACACAGACAGCGAACGGATTTACAGCATCAGAATCAATCAGCACCGATATCACCGAAGATATCAAACCGAAAGTACAGCGAAAGCGCACAAATGCTTACTGTAATCTCGAAATCAATCTTGATGCAGGAGCCAACCACGTTAAAGGCGTTGTCAAGTTTGCAGACATCTCACAAAGTATTCACTTTCCATCAAGAGCGCGAATCGTAGACGGTGAAATCAGCCCGGATAATATCGGTAATTTTTCCTATGATGGCACTAACTACGCCTCTGGTAAATCAGCCGATTACTACAAAGGTGAATGGTTGGAAGCTAGAGAGGGTAACAAAATTGACTATCTTGATGTTTGGTTTTTGTCGGCATTAACTCACGCTAAAAAGGTGCTACTAGAGACATCTAAGAAGCGCAAAATCAACACCACAGTTAAATTACGTTGCTACATCCGACTGTTAACACTCTCTAAAGAACGCAAAGGTGAAATCGAAAAAATCTTAAAGTCTATAGAGCGTTTCACTTTCAATAATTGTGAGTATGAAATTTCTATCGCATCGCTGGAAGTTTTTACCGAAGGCTATGGTAGTGCGATCGCTGCATTGAAACTAGATGAGAGCGCCAAACGCATCAACATTTTAGATATGGGTGGAGGCACATTAAGTTTTACCAGTTACAGCAACGATTTTGAGGAACTTGATGAACGAGAACGAACCATTGCTGACTGTGGAGGAATCAACGCCATAGTAGGAGCGCTTCAATTGGGGATGAGTTCAAAAGATAATGCAGGCGTGCAACTTTACCCAGAACTACTAGAAAAATCCTTGCGAGTCTCTCGGACTAAACAGGTACTCTACGATTTCGGTTCAGATATCTCAAACATTTTCCCAGCTTTCACTAGCGCTATGTCGGACTGGTTACGGATTAACCCACAAGTGCAACAGGTACTAAAAAATGTTCGCTTTGCTCTAATCAACGGTGAAAAAATTTATCTGACTGGGGGCGGGTTCAGTAGCGCGGTCATCCGAGAATATGTAACCGATTATTTATTGAGGGCTAACGGCGTAGGGACTAAATCTAAGCGGAAAAAGACTGACGAAATTCTCATTGATAAAGAGCTAATCATCCCATTGGAAAACGGACACACGCTTAATATCACTGGCTTGCAGTCTTTACCATCCCTGATTAAATAATCAAAAACCTGGGGAGGATGCAAAAACTACCCCAGTAGAGTACTATTGATACCCTTGTTTTTTGGCTGCTAGTTAAAATTACCTGCTTTTTTAACTACTTCCTTTAACTCTTCATAGGTAATACTATCGTTTTTCTCTAAATTACTCTGTGCTAGTAACTCAGGCGGGAGTACTGGTATTTGTTTCTAATGAGATGATTGCACTTAAGCCAGGACTTAAAAAAATCTCATTAATGGAGACTTTGCCGTCTTGATCGCCATCTAATTTATCAAAAAGAGATCGAAGCTCTTGCTCGGTTGCCATAAGTTTCTACCTGAATTAATTTTCCAATTTAATATTTCATTTTGTTGACGTAAATCCTATGCCTGACACAGAAACGGTTTCGAGGGATTAACGCGGTCTGTGGGAGATATCGGGTAATTGGCGTTAGACGACATTTTAATAAAAGCCCCCAGGCGTGCTACTGGAGGCAAAGAATGAATACCTTTGTGCTTCCCACTATTGCGATGAATTCTGAGAAATTTCTGAGGTTTTACTAGTGGGATCACGCAATGATGTGGCGATCGCACAAAGTTTTAAAGCCCAGTTTGCGGATTTGGGCTTTGTGGGTCGGATGGTACAGATTTAAACTAAAAACTAAAGACACAATTTTGAAACGAACTATGAGCGCACAAAATGACGGATTACAACGATGGCAAAACACTAATATTGATGTCTTGAAACATCAAAAAGCCATTTGTTTTTTAGTCGCTGGAGTACCACTAGATGAAACAGCGAAAGAGTTAGGGATATCAACTAGGACACTTGAAAGGTGGTTTAAACACCCTGAATTTAATCAAAACTTGGCGTTAGCCATTAAGCATGTTTATGTGTCTTCGTTCGCTAAAGCAGTAGGCTATGTTGATGAAAGTATGAGTGTTTTAATGCAGATTATTAAAGATGAGAATACACCTACCAGGAACCGCATAGATGCTATTAAGTTACTACTTGATTTCACGGCAAAAGGCTATCAAGAGATTTTCAAAAACCAAAGCCATACAGAGGAAAACCAGATTTCATCAAGTATCAAAAAAGAGCTACGTGTGCTGAATGAAGGTTTGCTACTTAACCAAACTGCACAGGGGTATCCTAGGCAGGTGGCAGAAGAAATAATAGATAAAAGCTCTCGTAAGGTCTGGGCTGAGTTGTACCCTGATGAGCCTTACCCTAAAGAAGAGGACAGATTATTGTCAGTGGAGATGCGAGAACGGGTAGCGGCTGAAATTGGACGAAGGCGCTTTGAGGCAGAACAACAGGCTTTAAATCCAGGTGAGAAGCCTGAAACCGAGTCAGAGAGAGAACCATAGACAAAAATCTATCGGTTTACAGTTTGGATAACGTCCAAGTCTATACAGTACTATCGCCCGTCCTGTGGTGGGTTTTCTTGTGCCTGCCGCCATCCATAGAGATTTTGCTATCGGATAACTCGTTATATATTAAGTAGTTATATAACTTGAATAATCACAAGTTAATAACTAGTTAAATATTATATAGAAGTCAACCAACAACGAACGAGATGAGCAACCCACTAAAAGACCAAGTGTTAAAGCTTTATGAAGCGACAAAGGACTTACAGTCATTTGAGGAACTAGAGCCACACTGCGAACGCTTCAATAAATGGATTAAAGAAGAAAGTAAGATGAGCATTGCCACGCTAGGCAGTAAGTTAAGCAGTGCCGGATTCTACAAGTTGTTTAATACCATCCCCCTAGAGCAAGGTAAGAATGCTGAATCCATCCCTAAGCACGACGAACACGGCAACGTTAAAGGCTATCAGCTAAAGCATTATGTTTTAACTCAATGTGGGTTAAAGCCTCAAGATTGGGCAACCCGTAACGAAACTGCCAGGGTAACAAATCGATTAGCAGAAGGGCAGGAAGTTGACCCAGAACCCTATATTGAAGTGACTGGAAAGCTTTTAGAAAGTAGTGACCCACACGAGTTAGCCGTTGGATTAATAGCCGCCACAGGCAGAAGACCTCACGAAATTTTAGCTCGTGCCGTCTTCACTCCTGTAGCCGATGAACCCTACAAAGTAAGCTTTAAGGGACAAGGGAAAAAACGCGGTAAAGCTGTCGAATTCATAATTTCTACTTTGTTTCCAGCTACCCACATCATCAAACAGCTAAACCGACTACGCAGGGAAGCAAGTACTAAAGCCTTACTAAAAGAAGTGGCTAACGAATTCCCTACAGATGTAGCCGCTCAAAATACAGCTATAGAAAACCGTCGGGGTAACTCATTGCGCCGTGTTGTGCAAAATTTCTTTGGTGGACGCCAAACAAAGACACCTATACTTAGCTTCCGTGCTGACTCCGACCAAAACGACTGTAAAGCCCTACGTGCAGCCTGTGCAGCGCTACTAACTGAAAGAGATTGCGAGGGTTCAGTTGGTTCTAAAATGCTATTTTACGGTCGGTTTCTGGGACATGTTGACATCTCTACAATTCCCACAGATAAAGACTTACACAATCTTGTCACATCGCTCGGATATGCCGATTATTACGTTAAAAAATCGGTTCCCTTCCCACCTGCGCCCGACATCGAAAAAACAATACGAGTTGGACTGACTCACGAGATTAGAGACATCATTAACGATTTAAAACCAGAATTTGAAGTTAATACTCAAGCTGAGGTTATTGAAAAGCTTATTGATTCTCATCTCAATCGGTCTGAAGGGGTCAAAAAACTGATGGCTGAAATCGCTCAATTACGCGCTGGAAACGAACAATTACAGGAAAAACTCATCATGTCAGAATCTAACCCTACCGCAGATATTCAAGCCATCATTGCTCCACTAGTAGCCAGGATAGAAGCTTTAGAAGCGGCGCAAATGGTTGCACCCACCACCAAACCTCAAGCACCACAGCCAAAAGAGGATATCAACTGGGAAAGCGTTAGTAACACTGAATTATGGACAAATCCAGACGGCACAAGCAACAGAGCCAAGGGAAGCGCAGAGGAAAAAATTAGACGCTCTTATGAGGCGATAACCAAATACAACGACACAATAGCCACAGGTGAAGGCGACAGGCTAGCTATTACCAACTTGGCACTAAGAGCGTTATCAGGGGTTAATGGCTTAGTGGTTGGCGAATGGATAAAAGTCCACACTGATGAAATCATCGGTCATCACACTAAATATGAAATGCTCAATCCCAAAGACCCAAACAAAGTTGAGACTTACTACAACAAGCGACACGGGAACGAGAAAATCAATAGCATCTTGGAACTTATAAATAAAGAACTACTTGATGGAGTAGCTTTGAAAAAGTCTAACTAAAAGTAAAGTGACTTTTAGTTTTGGTCTTGGCTTTAACTTCACCTGGAAAAGGGCGTTTTTCCTCTGTGCCTGAGAAAGGAAACGCCCTTTTTTGGCATAAAACCTTTAAAAACCACATCAGGTACATTCGGGAGCATCCCACTTTTTATGCTTCCAAAAAAGGTAAATAAAGCATGAGAAGGTAAAGTAATAATCTATGCGATCGTTTTAATGGGAGGCGTCATGACTGAAGAAGAAAACCAACTTTTACTTCAACACGCTCGTGCGATCGCTAAGATACTCTACAAAAACGCTCCGGTTGAGGAACTGACAAGCTTAGGCAAGATAGAAGAAGTAGTACGTAGCCAAATGCAGGAGCATGTAATGCCATGCGTAGGGGTTTTTTTACCCTTAAATGTCACAGGAGAAAACACCGGACACAGACGAGAAATAAAAAGTATCATTGGAAAACTACCAGTTACAAGTTCTCAAGCACAAAAACTGGAAGTTAGACCCCATAGTCAATTAAGTCCATACTTAGAGGCATGTTGTTTAAGAGCGAGCGCTTCAGTATCGTACCAACGTGCACTTCTAAGACGTAAAATATGCAACCGGGATAGAAGTCCCTAAAAGTGTCCAACAGAGGCTAGTACATCGCCAAAATTTTGAATTTACACAAACACAGTTAACTGTTGAGGAGTTGAGTGTTGACGGAGGAAATATCCGTATCCGTACACCAACTGGACAGCAATGTGACTGGAAAGGTTATAAAGCAGTTCGCTTACACAATTTACAAGCGATCGCTGCTTCATTCCAGGAAAATAATCTGGTGATTGATTGGGTCAACAGCCAACCTTTGGCTGCGACCCTCACATGTATCGGAGACGGACATGATGGCATCTGGAATATTAGACCTCTTGCAAAAGTCAGTTAAACAGATTCAGTTTTAGAGAGACGAAGCTCATAGTTGTACAAACCAGCTATAAGATTAAATCTCAAAGCAAATCTTTTTCGACGATTGCGATAACGGTCAGACAAAATTTTAAATATTTTCAGTTTTCGATTGATATGCTCACCTAAAACTCGGACTTTGGCTAACTCTTGATTACTCTTTTTATCTTCACGATTTAGCGCACCACCTCTAGGTTTCTTTTTTGGTATTCGGCTCTTGGCATGAAATTTATGAATTCCTTGATATCCTTTATCTCCCAAGAATTCAATATCTTTTCTTAACCTAACTTTACTGTTTTTGAAGATGCGAAAATCATGCTCTTTTCCCTTACCGTGTGCGGTACAGAGAATTTATCTCGTACTTTGGTCTACAACAACTTGAGATTTGAATGTATGTCTTTTCTTTTTACCACTGTAGAACTGTTTTTGTTTTTTTTAGGACGTTCTATCGGACTTTCCGTAACATCCACTACCACTACCTCTGTTTGATAATTTGGGTAAGAAAGCTTTTTCTTCCCAGGAAGCGAAAATTCTCTAGAACTGATGAGAATATCTTCAATTTTTCTGATAATACGATATGCTGTTGACTCATTGACTCCCCAAGATTGGCCAATATGAAAATATGTGCGGTACTCCCTCCAATACTCCAATGTCATCAATAATTGGTCTTCCAAGCTCAGTTTACCCGGTCGCCCTGTTTTCAGCTTTGTTTTTGAACGCGATCGCACTACCTCTGTCATTTGAGTAAAAGTCTCCAGATGCACACCACACAAGCGTTTGAATTCTTCCGGCTTGAGGTTCTTTACCTTTTCGTAGGTCATAGATGTCAAGAAAGCTCTTACCTACTTGTCCCATGCTCATGAGACTTTTGCAAGAGGTCTATTGTCCGCGAGTTTAAACCCGAACAAGAACGACGCGAAATACTTGACTGGTTCCATAAGCATGGAAAATCTTTATAAAGTTGGTGGTTCGATACAAAGAATAAACAAAGTCAAAGGGCTTCTGTGGCAAGGAAAAGTCGATGATGCGATCGCTTGTTTTGTTGATTGCACGCGATAAACTTGCTGAGAATTTCTGCGTCTACCTTGAAAAACATCGACACCGTATCGTCAATTATCAATATTACCAAGCCGAACAAATTTGTTCTATTGGCAAGGCGTGCTATTGAATCTACCGTTAAGCAAATTGACCGTCGAACTAAAATCTCTGGCGCACAATGGAAAATTGAGAATGTTCCTCAAGTCATCGCTCATCGTTGCGCCTACCTTAATGGATTAATCTCTGCTCACTAAATAAAAAGTGGGATGCTCCCGTTTTGCAGCATCTCCATCACATGGTCTATCTTTGTTTTTCCATCTCTATCTGGGTCATAAATGCGATAGTCAACTACCCAAAATTTTCCAATTTCATGATTTACATATATACAATTTACTAGCCCAATACCTTGAATTACGCCATGTTCATTGCCACTATATTGGCGTTGACTTGGCTCTATTTCAATAGCATATTGTTTATCAATGACTGTGTCATCAAAAACCAAGTAGGCGTGTTCATTTATTTCTATTAAATCTTTCACGTTATCCCAAAGAATCCGAGGTGTTAATTTTTCGTTCTTTAAATAACGGTTGATTTTATCATGACTGATCTGCTCTAAATGCGCTGCCAAATTTGTCAGCGTATAATTAATCTGGCTACTTAACAAGTACTGGCAATAGTTAAGTTTAGTAAATTTCATAAAGCTACAGGATTTATTTTATGCATCCTCAGCTAATTTTCTCATGATTTGATGAATACTTAACACAGCCGATTACTATTACTAATTTCGGCAATGTCCTCTGAATGCACCACTTTATTGTAGTACATAGCTACTATAATAATGCGATCGCACTGTGCCAGTTGCGTAAGTCCTGTTGTCAATAGCGTTTGAAATGCGCTTACCCTGGGGGACAAAACTAGTTAACGGTGGCTGGTTTACAATCTCGAACAATCAAGACTATTTAGCTACGCCCTCTCTTAGTTTTTTTGCTCTAATAATGTTATCGTGAGCTAAACGTTTAGAAGCCTCGTGTGTAGTTAATTCCTCTTGTTTAGCCCTAATAAAAATCTCCATAAGAGTGTTGTAAATATTCTTAAGTTGTCTGCAAGCATTTTCTTCATCATATCCAATCATTTCATTGTAGACATTTATCAATCCTCCAGCGTTAATCACATAGTCTGGGCAATAAAGAATTCCCTTAGATTCAAGAAGCATACTGTCTATTTGCTCATCTTCAAGCTGATTATTTGCTGCACCAGCAATAATCAAAGCTTTAATCTGAGGAATTGTTGCGCTGTTAAGAACTCCTCCTAAAGCACAAGGAGCAAAAACATCAACATCAAGACAGTAAATTTCGTTTGGCTCTACCACCGTTGCCCCATAAAGGTGTTTAATATACTCTGTATTTTCCCTGTTCAAGTCGCTTACAAAAAGTTTTACACCATGTTCATGTAAGTAATGACAGAGATTTTTGCCTACATTCCCCAGTCCCTGTACTGCGACTTTTAGCCCATCAAGCTCTTGTGTACGTAAAGAAAACTCTGTAGCGGCTTTAATTCCTAAAAAAACTCCTCTAGCTGTGACAGGCGCTGGTCCTCCACCTTTTCCTGATACGCCAACAACATAATTAGTTTCACTGCGAATCGTACGAACATCTTCAACAGAAAGATTAACATCTTGACCTGTAATAAAACATCCATTGAGTTTTTGGACAAAACGTCCATATGCTCTGAGCAACTTATCTGTTTTATTTTCAGGATTAGCAATAATGACTCCTTTTCCTCCTCCGATAGGAATGTTAAGACAAGCAGCTTTGTAGGTCATACCACGACTTAGGCGAAGAGCGTCTTGTAAAGCCTTTTCCTCACTGGCAAAAGGCCATAGACGTGTAGCTCCCATCGCTGGACCTAGGCTTGTGTCATGTATCGCAATAATTGCTTTCAGGTCTGACTCTTCATCATGGCAGAAGAGAATTTGCTCATGGCCCATCTTTTTAATGGTTTCAAAAAGTTTCATGCTTTTCTCCTATAAATCAGATTTAGCAAAATATGTCAACAATTTGGAAAGAACAAGAAAATGTAGATTTTTCTCCTTGCTTAGAATGAAAATATTGCTTGTTTGTTTACAGCAGGATTGAGAAGTACTGCTTTCAACTTGCCTAATCACCCGCAGATTATCAAAACTGCCCTGGAAAAATTTCTGGTCGGTTAGCACTGATAAACAAGCAGCACTGCTGCCTTTGTATGCCTGAGCAATCTCGAATGAGCCAAAGTCAGCACGGATAAACTCCTTTACTAGCTGAGGCTTTCTTGGTCAAGAAATAACTCAGAACTCAGGAGCCAGGAGTCAGAATGACTCCTGTGCGACTAGCTGACGAGTAAACAGTCCAAGCCCCCACGCTGATCTTTGGTTTAGTGATCAACACGCAAAGTCACGGGTTTGGAGCCCCCACTAATTGCCTAAAGTTGTTAAGTAATATTCTTAGATTGAGGGGTTTGGCTACAGTTATCGAACTTTGTCTGGTGTTTCATGTAGCGTGAACGCTTCGGATAATAGGGGAAATTGTTCAGGGTTTGCTGGGTTTGAGGTAGCCGCTTGATTAATTGACTTGATCGCTCCCCAGAAGACGCGCAGGAGAATGTTGGGCTGCATCAGCGACTGCGGTGGCACCATCATACCCACCACGTTGAGATAAGCCTGAGTCACCTTAGGATCGTCACAGGCTTGCTTTAGAACCAGATTCATGTAGTGGTGGAGAATTCCCAAACCAATTCGGGGTCTTGCTCCACTCAACTTCACCCCTGACCAACGCAGATCCTCGCTGCTTGACATGAACCAGGGCCCAGCGACGGTTTTGGCTAGTTGCTGCTGGAAGAGCCGCTCAAACCCCTGCCTGTTACAATGTTTGTAGTGGCGCAGACATTCATCCAAGACCAGTGCCTCCAGCGCAATGACGGTTGTCCCCTGACCATAAACGGGGTTGAAGGCACAGACAGAATCACCAGTAACAATAAAGCCAGTTGGCCAACGGTCTAATCGCTCGAAGTGGCGTAACCGGGTTTGGGGAACGCGGAAACCCTGGATCGGGGAGAGGGGTTCGGCAAATCGGATGGCCTCATAGAGGCTAGGGTCTGACAGGTCATGTGCCCATTGCAAGAAGCCCGCTTCATTAGTCGGTGGATAGTTGCCACCAGAGCCGACCAGTGACACATGCCATTTATTATGTTCGTTGCTCATGATGAAGCCAGAGCGAGGATTGTGGGGGGGATGACCAAAGATGACAAGGTGTTGCCAAGCTGCGGGAAAGTTAGTGGGTTTGGCGTAAATGCGGGAAGCGTAACCAGTCCCAGAGTTAACACTCTCTTCAGGAGGAACTGCGTATCCAAGCTCGACGAGCCATTCGGGAGCCTTTGAGTAGCGACCGCTAGCGTCTACAACAAGATCGGCCTGTATCATTTCAGGACTAGCGTCCTTATCTTGATGGTGCAGACGAACCCCGATCACCCTTGCCCGATCTGGTGTGGACAACAGACCCGTAACCTTGCGATTAGTGAGGAAGTATACCCCAGCTTGAGCCACGAGCCGACGACGGAGCTGCCACTCCAACAGTAACCGACTGAACCCTAGAGACTCGCCGTCTTGCTTGACCAAGGGCAGCTTGCCAGTGGGTGTGACGACTGCCGTTGGCATAACCCCATAGGCGCTAGACGCTCCGCCTGCGCGTAGCTCATCCAAGATGCCTGGAAACAGTCTGTTAATAATTTCTTGCCCTTTTTCATGCAGGGCGTGAGCATGATACGACTGGGGTACACCCTTACGGGGTTCAGGCACTTCGGGAAAGGTATCGCGGTCAATGATGCTCACCTGCTCAAAGTAATCAGTCAGGACGCGAGCTGTCAATAAACCGGCCATACTGCCACCAATAACTACGGCATGGCGACCAGTATTTAGTTGGTTGGAAAACGAATGGACATGATTGTGGGTGTTCATATGTATTTCATCCTGTAGAACATTGGGCGTTGCTGAAGCAAAATATGAATCAAGCGATCGCCCTAATTCATATTTCTATTCTGCAACGCCGAACATTGAGTCGCAGCTTTATCGAAGTCTTAGTTACAAAACGAGAAACGCAAACTTCACCATTCGTCGTGTAGTGATGGAAATTAAAAAACATTTATTTTGTGTTTGCGCTTCCGGATTGAAATTGCACAAAAAGCACCAAATGCTAACACGCCCAAAACAGAAGAAGGTTCGGGTACTGGTCTAGCATTATTATTTAACAATGCAATTAATTCGTCAGCACGGTTGTTCTTAACGATTTCATCTGGAACTGGAACATCAAAGTATACTTTGTCTTCTAATTCACCAAAATTAGAACTAAGGATTAGTCCGTAATCAGCGGCTACTGCTATAGCCGCTCCCAGTTTGCTAAAATCTGGCTCTGGCAAATTAGATGGGTCTGTAACTGGTACACCTCCTAGCTGGAACCACTTATCAAGATTTCTAGAGGGTGAGGCAACTATTCTCTCTCCTGCCGGCGTTGTTCCAGTGACTTGATGTGCGTGGATCTGGCCCCTCGGAGAAAAGAACAAATCTCCGGGTTTTGTATCTATGGCGTAGAGGTTTCCTTTTGGAGCATTGGTTCCAGGAATTACACCTTTAGGATAAATCTGATCTCCTAGGTACAGCGTAATCCCTTCATCAACGATGTAGAACCACTCGTCTGAATCAACGTGAATGTGCGGCGGTGTAAGGTTCCCCGGTAGACCTACAGCATCGAGTAGAATGTACTGTCCGTCGGTATCGTCAGTTGTTCTTTGAAAGGTAAGGAGTTCGCCTGCTCCAAACAATACCCGCGACGGGTTTGGATTCGGTGTTACCTCTGGATATTTAAAAGCTTCTCCAGTTGAGGGCGATGTTACCTTTGAGAAACCAATAGGTGGGGAATCAGTATGTGGGATACCAGTAATATGAGCTTCTCCTCTAGAGCTACTCATCAAAATGGAAAATACCACTCCAGTGATAGCTATAGATAAATCTTTTACAGTAGCCATAGACAAATGTACCTTGAAAGAACTCATGATAAATCTTAATATTACTAGCCCTATTACAAGACTTTTATAGGGCGGACACTTCGTATCTGCTTCGCTCTATAGCAATCCTATTTGAGTTGTGAGAATTTTTTTGTGAATAAACCGTTCCTGAGCCAAGAGCGCCAAGAAAAGATAAACAGAGAATCTCACGAATCATTTAGGAGTGCTATAATTCATCAGTAATGAGTTGTTCAGCTACAGCTAACCATTAGCAAAGCGATACTCTAAAATAGCTTTCATGTTCCTTGCTTCAAGCTGGTGACCTGGATAAAAATATGGCCAAAAATCGCCTATCCACTCGCGATCAGTGCGATTACGACTCTCGGATATATAGCTTGGAACATCAGCAACGTTACGCTCGTAATACGGATGTTTGCAGTTAGTCCACAGCATAATAGTCCCTGGTTTACGAAGCGTTGGCATTGCGTCAAGAAAACGGTAATGATATCGCATCCAAAGCTCTTGTCCCTGATCCCAGGCACAGGGAAAGTCCACCACTTTAGAGTCGGGGTATGCTTCAGCGCGGATGTAGATATAGGTATTATCACCTAAGAAATCTAAACCTTTATAAAGACCACCGCCGATGTGTTTTAACTGGCGCACGCTATATGTCCACTCTTCCATACTATAGATGTTGGCAGCGTACTCAAAAGCCATGTCTACCGGACATTGAATGTACTCGCAAACAGTACAATAAGTGCCGAATATCTCCTCTTGTGGATAACTTTGCTTGGTAACATCTTTAAGCTTTTCCATAACCCCTGGAATGTCCACATCTTCACAGACACACACATTTGGTATCTCTTTTGAATTAATTCCATTGGTAACAATGCTGTCCTTAGTCCACAGTTCTAAATTGTTGTGTAATTGCATAGTTCCTCCTGACATTATCCGAATCTAAAAAGCCAAACTATAGTGCAACAGTGAATGCCTAGGGTAGCGTTATCCCCAACGTATGACTATCGAACTGACAAAATCTCCTCCATTCGAGAAAGTTCCCAGTGCCAGCAAATCGCCAGATTGCACTTTGTTCTTCTCTATGGCATCAGCAAGGGTTACAGGTATCGAACCTTGAAAAAGATTTCCGTAACACTCGATAGTGTCATGAACGCGTGGCTCACCGATACCGATCCGCTTACGCCACTCCTCAATAAAAAAGACATTGGGTTGATGAGTAATCAGTAGCGATATATCATCAGAAGATAGACCAGCCTGATAAAGACACTTACTAACCGCTTCGGGAACAAGTCTTAGAGCATTTGAGCGTAAAGTATCTAACATCTCTTGTGAGAAATTGATAGTAATCTGTCCAGAACCGCTTTCCCAATAGTTTAAAAAGCGACCATCCACTAAGTCGGGCTGTCCAACTAAAAGCCCGTAGTGTTCTCCATAAGAACGCTCATAACTTGCTACAAAACTAGATTGACCATCCACTAATAACGTTGCTGATGCTCCGTCGCCAAGCACCGAATACCGCTTTGAATTTTGAAGTTCTGGCAGCCGGGAAATGTAGTTAGTGACAGTGACAACAGCAATTGTTTTGTACAACCCTGACTCAATGAAGGCACGGGCAGTATTTAGCATCGACAGATAGGAACTACAACCTGTGTCAATATTCAAAACTGTTGCTCGGTTTGCCCCAACCCCATATTGAATCGCCGATCCAATACCGGGGCAGAAAAAATCGTTAAATATGCAGGAATACAAGATCAGGTCAAGTTCTTCTGGCTTAGTCTCGGTTCGTTCTACCAGCTTCTTTAGAGCATAAGTCCCCAAATCGGAGGACTGATATTCTGGTGAGGCGAAGCGTCTTTGCTTGACTCCTTTGAAAAAGGGGTTTTTCTCTAATTCATCTTCGGAGCTAGATATTAGTTCAGTATTATCAACAATACGCTCCGGCATAAAACTAACAACGTCTAAAATTTGTGCGCTAGGCATTGTTTTACCTCCTTTGAATATCATTGTTAGTGCTTAATACCACAGGACTTACGTAACTGGCACATTTATCTGAAAAGTCTCACATAGAATTAATATGGCTTTAAGGTTTATAAAACAATGCTTACAAGCATTTACGGGAAATTGAAATATATGTGCCAGTTTACCTTATATTGTGACGCTTGCGTAAGTCCTATACCAATGGAATTGTCGGTGCATCTTCGCTCAGAAAAGGTGTAAACGGTGGCATTTCTTCACGCAAGAGCTTCAGCTCCAAAACTCCCGGAAGATCAGCGTGCTTCATATAGTCCTCAAGTTGATGGCGCAATTCGGCAGCAGTGGCAGCACTTCCCGCCCAAAGTCGATGGGAAGGACCAAAACCCCGAGCAATCATTGCAATATCCACTGGTGCATAACGCACGCATTCCAATCGCGACTCAAAATAGAGTTGTTGACGGATTACGCACATGCCATGCATGTTGTTATTGAACACAATAAATAGGATCGGGAGTTGCAAATCTACTGCTGTATGGATTTCTAATCCGGTCATTAAAAAGGCACCGTCACCTGCAAAAACTACTGTGTGTGTACCTTTTGGTGAGCCTAGTTGAGCACCAATTGCTCCTGCGATCGCATAACCCATCCCTCCCATACCAAGCGCGATTGTAGAACTGGAGCCGAATGGTACTTTTGTCAAGTGAAGTGCGGCGGCAGCGCAATTGCCCGCGTCGTAGAGGATATGTCCATTCTCCGGAAGGAACTTTTGCACAATGGCAATAGCCTCACTTTGTAACAGCAGTTGGCTATCAGCTATTGGCATCGGGTCGTTTGACGAGATTGGTGGGGCAGGAAACTGCTTGAATATCTTCAAATAATAGCCTTGAGGTGGCTTATGCTTGAAAGGCTTTTGCTTGAGCAATTCCAAAAGCCCTTTGAAGACCACTCCTGCATCTGCTTCCACGACCAGATCTGGAGAAATAGTACGGCTGATCTGATCAACATCTACATTCACTACCGCAATTTTCTTGTCAAGGAGTGCAGATTGGATTGGCTGTCGTGTCATGAACTTGAGATCACATCCAACAACAATCAGCAAATCTGCTTGCTCTTTCAAGTAGGCGTGAGCAGAAGGATGGCCCGCAACACCCAGCATTCCCAAATACAGAGGATCATCATTGGGAAAGTTACCACGTCCCCCTAGAGTCGTTATCACTGGCAAGTCAACACAACGAGCAAAGTTGACTACTGCTTGCGGATTGCTGCACCGTCTTACCCCATCTCCCAAAATGAGTACGGGATTATTAGCCCGATAAATCTCCTCAAAAAGAGGACGAATCATCTCTGATGTCACTTGTGGAGGACGGATAAGTGTTTTAAGTTCATCAGCCCAGATTTCTGGGCAAGGTTCGACCTCTTGCTCAAAGATGTTGCGAGGAAACAAAAGAACAGCCGGTCCGGGACGACCAGAAACAGCAGCTTTAATAGCATGAGTCAGGTGATACCAGAAGTCTTCGGATTTGGAAATCTTCGCTACATACTTGGCAACGGCACTCCAAAGCTTTATGCTATCTACTGTACGACCGATTCCGGAGGAATCTTGAAAAGCTCCTTTTCCCTCAAGCGCTGAGGGTGGCTGTCCAACTAAAGCCAGAACAGGCACTGAATCAGCATAGGACTCGGCGATACCAGCAATGAGATTCATCATTCCCCCACCAGATGTTGAGCAGCATACACCCAAACTTCGGTGAACCCTTGCTCGGCAGTCCGCCATGAAAGCTGCTCCGTCTTCGCTCTTAGCCATTACCGATTTTAGCTTTCCTTCACCTACCCGATGAATCGCATCATGCAGGTGTTCAATATTCGCGCCGCTGACACCAAATACGTAGCGCACATCTAGGGAAATGAGAACCTTTACTATTGCATCACTTATCTTCAACTTTTCATGTACATACTTACCCCCGAACCGATCAAACCTGTCGAGTGCTAATGGGCGCCCAGTAGTCGGTAAAACTGGAGTATAGATGTGTTCTGTGCTTGTCACTGTGGAATCTCCTTGTTTTCCTATACTTAGAAAGTCATTCCATATTGACCTTTACTGGGGTAGCAAACTTACACTTCTATGGGACACAACGGCAAGTTTTTCCTTGCGTAATAGTCGCTTAAGAACTTTACCAATCGGATTCTTTGGAATTGAATCGACAAAATTAATAGCATGGGGAATCTTGTAGGCTGCCATCCTTTGATAACAAAATTCAATGATTTGTTCTTCTGTCATTGCGTGACCAGCCTTTAGTACGATATTCGTCTGAACTATCTCACCTTTTACCTGATCTGGAACACCGTAAACAGCACATTCAGCAACAGCTGGATGTTGATAAATCACATTTTCTACTTCGGCAGGATACACCTTAAAGCCAGAGAGATTTATCATATCTTTGAGGCGGTCAACGATGTAGAAGTAGCCCTCTTCGTCCATCCGACCAATGTCCCCCGTATGAAACCAACCATTTTTGAGAACTTGAGCAGTTTCATCAGGGCGATTCCAATAACCAAGCATGACGTTCGGACCCTTGACAACTATCTCGCCAACTTCTCCTGGTTGTACCAACTCACCATCCAGATTGACAATCCTCATTTCCACATTTTCAATTGGACTACCAATTGAACCGAGTTTGTATTTCAAGTCGTGGTTATACGTAGAAAAGGGGGAAGTTTCAGTCAGACCATATCCTTCATGAATGACCATGCCATGCTTTGACTGCCATCTTTGAATCACCTCCATTGGCATAGTTGCCGCAGCTGTAAAGTAATAGCGCACCGAACTTAGGTCATAGTCAGATGTGTTTGTATTCAGCAGTTTAATGAAAATTGTGGGCACCCCGAAGAACATCGTGACGTGATCGCTGGCAATGGTTCTTAGGACTTGCTCCAGATTGAAACGGCGTTGCAGCACGATAGTTGCACAGGAGTGCAGCCCAGCGTTGAGAACAGCGTTTTGACCAAAGCAATGGAATAGCGGTAGGTAAAGCAGTAATCGGTCTTCAGGTTGAGCGTGATAACAATGGTTGGCAGCGTAGACGTTGGAAATCACATTACCATGCGAAAGCGTTGCTCCCTTGGGAAAGCCTGTTGTGCCTGATGTGTAGATGATGGCAGCTGGCTCATCGCGATCCATTTCAACAGCACGCGCATCAGGTGAAACACTTGAGATCAGCTGATCTAGACTGATTCCAATTCTTGCTTGACCCTCTGCAATCAAAATGTGTTTAAGTTCAGGTAATTCTGAATCAGGGACATTTTCTGTGAGAGATTCTGTTGTAATTAATACTTTAGCAGAGCAGTCATCAAGAATGAATTTGACTTCATTCTTCTTTAACATAACATTTAATGAGACTGCTATGGCACCAATTTTTAAAATGCCAAGATAAGAAATCACAAATTCTGGAATATTTGGCAGCAATAATGCCACTCTTTGTCCGCGTTTAATACCCAATCCACGCAAGCCATTGGCAAGACGGTTTGCCATTTCATCAAGTTCTTTGTACGTAAAAGATTTTCCCTCAAAAATCAGAGCCGTTTTGTTAGGAAAAAATCGACCACCGCGTTCTACATTGTGTGCAATGTTCATAACTTTTGCAGACTCACTTCAAGCTTGACAAATATCATTAACAGCTTGCACAATCCGACCGCCAGCAGCGATATCAGCCGCAATCAGCGCAATGTGTTCGTCTAAGGATTGCTCGCAATCGTTCCAAATGTATGGTCGGTTTGTCGTTGGTGGCTGTCCGACTACCTCGCGTAGTGCCACATACAACTTTGCGGTTGCGGGGGACAAACATGCACGCGCATCGTAATGACGATCCATGACATATGTCCGTAGGTCAACAGCTTGCACGCCAAACATTAAGGCGATCGCCATATATTGTTGAAAGATTTCAACTGAGTGCCGCGCTAAATTGGCAGAAGCAAAACCTTGGCTATTAATATTTTGGTTAAACTGTTCCGCGTGGGTAGGGAATTTGTCGGCTATGGAATTTCCATAAAAGATCAATAACGGCATGATGGAGTTTCCAGCTATTTGTAAACCCTTCAACCCCATGTTGACAGTACGCTCTCGGTTTCCAACTAAAGAGGGTGACAATCCGTTGTTAAATTCTGGCGCTACCAGAGAGGCTATTTGTACATCCAGGTGTTTAGCCAACAACCCAATGTAATAGCGTAGCCGATCCATTGCTACACCAACATACTGTCCCAAGAAATTGCCGCCATGATAACTCGCTTGATTTTCTACATCAATCAGTGGGTTGTCTGTGGCAGAGTTAATTTCCACCTCAATTTGTCTTTTAATCTCTTCAATGCCATCGACAATCGGACCCATGTATTGTGGCAGACAACGCAAGGAATAACGGTCTTGAATCAAATTGTCGCGATACTCGTGAGAACCATCTAACTCATCGCGTACTAAGTGTGAGCCTGCGAGCAGGTTAAGCATTTGCGCTGCTGCCCATTTTTGCCCTGTATGAGGTTTAAGCTGATGGATAAATGGGTGGAATGATTGATTGGTACCATTCAAACCTTGGATAGCTAAAGCGTGCGCACCCACCGAAAGTGCTAATAAAATTTTGGTGTTGTACACGCAGTTAGCAGCAATCCCTGTCATGACTGAAGTGCCATTCATCATCGCCAACCCTTCTTTGGGAAGGAGTTGCAATGGTTCTAAACCCAGCTTACTGAGGGCTGTTGGCGCGTCCATTTCTGTGCCCTTGAAGTCAACCTTATAAGAAGATTCAAGACCTGTTAGAGCTCCAGTGATGTAGGATAACGGCACCAAATCCCCACTCGCACCAATCGAGCCAAATTCATAAACATACGGTGTGACACCAGCATTCAAAAATGTCTCCATGCGCTGGATAAGTTCGAGGCGGATGCCAGAGGCTCCATGCAAGTGAGAGTTGATCCGCAACAGCATAGCGGCGCGCACATTAGCTAGCGGTAATCTCTGGCCTGAGCCAGATTTGAGAAACCACATCATGTTGTTTTGCAGCAGAGTCGCATCGTCGCGAGAAATCACGATATTTGCCATTCCACCAAAGCCACTTGTCACGCCATAAATTGGCGCTCCCGTTTCAACGGCGTTGTTGATGTAGTCACACGATGCCTGCACACCCCGCAACACATCATGATTATCGGTTAAGCGTACTTGAGTTCCATAACGAGCCACACTGACGACTTCGTCTATTGTCAGGTTCTGATCGCCCACAGTTACAATTTTGTCTGAATTCCCAAACAAGGGTGATGAACAACTTCTTGTTGTGTTCAAGGCTGGAGATGCTGTATTCATGTTGTGGTTTATTTGTCCTTCGGGACAGCTACTTGCACGCCCGTGATTAACTTGTTCAAACGCCTGCAGTGGAGGAAACTCTTGGAGCAAAGTTTGGCGTTGTAGTAGCGCGATGGTTTTGAGTCCAACGACCAAAGAATGTACCCAAGGGAGCTATTTCTTGCATTAATTGCTCAAATCCTTCCAGCGTTAAAGATTGAGGACCATCTGAAAGTGCCTTTGCCGGGTTGGGGTGAACTTCTATCATCAACGAATCTGCGCCAGCTGCTATAGCCGCCATTGCCATCGTGGGTACAAACTCTGAAAAACCAGTGGCGTGGCTCGGATCAATCATGGTGGGCAAGTGAGTCAGCGTACGCAATACTGGGAGCGCAGATATATCAAGGGTATTGCGGGTGTACTGTTTGTCAAAGGTACGGATTCCTCGCTCGCACAAAATCACATTGGGGTTGCCTGCTGCCAAAATGTACTCAGCTGACATCAGCCAATCTTCAATTGTGGCTGACAGTCCGCGCTTGAGGAGAACCGGCTTAAGAGTTGCCCCTACTTTCTTGAGGAGCGAGAAATTCTGCATATTGCGCGCACCAATTTGCACCACATCTGCGACAGATGCAACTTTATCGATGTCAGTTGTATCCATGACTTCTGTGATGATCCCCAGTCCGGTGACAACGCGAGCCTTAGCTAACAACTCTAAGGCACTCTCACCATGACCTTGGAAAGCGTAAGGTGAAGTGCGGGGTTTGTATGCCCCACCTCGGAGAAACTGCGCTCCTGCTGCTTTTACTGCTAGCGCTGTTTCTACGATCATCTCTTCGTTTTCTACGGAACAAGGTCCAGCGACTACAACTAAAGGATGGTTTTGTCCAAAGGTTACAGCTCCATTGGGTGTTGGTACAACGACCTCACTAGGTTCGCCATAGCGAAATTCTTTTGAAGCCCGTTTAAAAGGCTTTTTCACCCGTAGAGCCTGCTCAATAAAAGGGCTTAGGTTTTGAATTTGTCGTGGGTCAATTTCTGACGTATCACCTATTAAACCAATCACCACTTTGTGCTGACCTGCAGATTTTTCTGGAGTGATTTCCCACCGGCGGAGTTCAGAGCTGACTCGCTCAATTTCTGCTGCTGGAGTGTCGGATTTCATGATGATAATCATTGATTCACAATCCTCTTTAAATATTGCAAGTAATCGTGTTGCGTGACTGACCTAACCTCAGTTATTTCAGTTGCATCTCGTTTCATTCAACCTCTATAAGTAGTAATCAAGTCCATTTTTCTGTTTTACGCAAAATTCCTAAATAATATTTTCTTATTAATGTAGTTTCTAAAAAATCATTAACTTTTACCTCAAATTTTAGAGTATATGCCCAGCTTTTTACATGATGTTCACGTGTTTGAATTCCTGGAAACACCGTTAGTGTGTTTAGCAGAATTTGGATAGGACTTATGCAAGCGTCACAATATAATGTAAACTGGCATACATATTTCAATTTGCCGTAAATGCTTGTAAGCATTGTTTTATAAACCTTAGAGCCATATTAATTCTATGTGACACTTTTCAGATAAATAGACATATCCGCAAATGAGCATCAAAGCCTTGTACAGCAAGGGTCGAAACACAGTTTTCGGATAAGTCTAATAGACCTGTCCGCAAATAAAGCTCTCATTTCCGGATAAGTCTAATGTACTAGTTGCGTAAGTCCTGTTGGACATTGCTCCTGCTGATTGCAATGGACACGAACAGCCCTTAAGTAAGACTATAGTTAATTACATTTTCTCTAAATATTGCAATTAGTCATACTTGTTTTGACTGATAAATGTTATATATCACTCAAAACACTGACTGTACAGTTACTGTCGCTTTTCTTTACATTTTTTACAATTTTCAAAAGTAATAATTTCTCAATAGGACTTACGCAAGCGTCACAATATAAGGTCAACTGGCACATATATTTCAATTTGCCGTAAATGCTTGTAAGCATTGATTTATAAACCTTAGAGCCATATTAATTCTATGTGACAGTTTTCAGATAAATGTGCCAGTTGCGTAAGTCCTGCTCAAGTTGACTCTGCTAATTAATACCATTCACTCATTAGACAACAACCGCTGAATCATCCCCTCGCACCCTGCCCTAAGGGACTTCCAAAGAATAAAATATTCCAAGAACCTATCCCACTAATAATATTTTGTTAATCCAGATGTGGATTGTAGCAAGGTCAATGAATGAGTCAAAGTAAACTTTTTGGCGTTCCCATCTGACGACGAGACGGCGGTATTTACGTTGATACCAAGCGAAACAACGCTCCTGCTGAAATCTCGGCACAGAAATTTTGATAGGTCTCCCTTTATTTTTCTTTGTTTTCCAGACTCGTTTTGGTATTTGAGGACGAATACCGCGTTGATGAAGGGAAACACGCTGTTGTTTTGAGTCGTAACCTTTATCAGCAGCCAGCACTTTCAAGCGTTTGCGTGGTCTGCCTCGTTTCAAAGTTTTCAGTTTGACTTTGTCAAGTAGAGGTAATACTTGTTCTCTCTCGTTACCATTAGCCGGGGTTGTAGAGTTAGCTAGCGGCATTCCATTGCCTTCAGTCAGCGTGTGAATAAGAACACCTTTACCCTTGCCACCATAGGCAATTTCCTCACCTCCTCCCTTTCCAGGGGGAAAAAGAGCCATCAATAGCCCCAAAATCCCAGTTGATAAGACCTTTCTCATCAGCGATCGCTAATATACGTGCTTGTAAATATTCAAATGTTCCATTCTCACGCCATCGCTTTAACCATCGGTGGGACAAGCTTTTTGATGCCCACATATTGCCCCGTGGTAGGTCACACCATCGACACCCAGTAATCAGAATGTACAACATGCTATTTAGTACATGGCGATATGGCGCATGAGGCATTCCTTTACCACGTTTTTCTGACTCAGGAGGAAATATATCTTCAAACAACTTCCATTCCAAGTCGCTCAATCCTTCAAAACGCCCAGCCATAAAGTAATACATCCAACTCAAGCCAAAAATAGATTACCATATTTTGACATTAGTGGGATAGGCTCATGCCTTCTAGGCGATGGTCTTTGACCCGCCTTCTTGCGATCGCGAAGCGCGCCTGTGGTATCGCCTAGAATTAACTTATGGATCGGGGGTAGCCTGTTTGTCGGCGACGCCCCTTCGGGAAATATGAATGGTCGGGCACGGGAATTAAGTGGTTAATATATCCCAAAAATTAAAATAACTAGATGATGACCACCGCAGCATATTTTAATAGTTACGATGCCTAGATAACCAGTTACGATAACTGTATAACTAGTTAATCATGCAAATATAACCAGTTACGATATTTATATAACGACTTCATCATGCATATAACCAGTTATGATGTATTATCACTAGTGTCCGGGGATTTAGGCGAACGCAGTGAGCAGTCAGAGGTCGAGCATCTGTGACAGGTTAAGGAAATTGCACGTCTGTCAAGAGGAAGCAGGAAAAGGGGAGAAATCTAGCTTGGAGACTGGCTTTCGGATACTTTTAACCACACCTAGGTCTTGGTTTTCTTTTGCAGCAAAGTACTTAACAGGGTCATCCGCTTTACCTTTGTCATATGCAACGCTAAAATGATAGAGACCGCGATAAATCATTTCTAAAGAAATTTGGTCAAATGGCAGAGATAATTCGTCGGCGATCGCATCTCCCAAGTCAACTAATACCGCGTAAAATAGCCAAGTAGCCCAAACTTGTAATTTGACACCATTAATAGAACCAGTCCATAAATAAGACAATCCCAACAAGCGTTTAACAGTGTGGAAAGCTTCTTCAATCCGCCAACGGCGTCGATATAAATCAGCCACAACGTATGGTGGTAAAATAGCTGGGTCAAGAACAGAAGTAATGTAAGAATAGGTAGTTTTACCAAGTTTAATTTCTATTAAACGTAAAGTAAGAACTGGTGCGTCACCTCGACCAGTACCAAGTTTAATCAATTGGTCTTTCACAGAATAATCGTAGGTAAGAACCTTTAAGACTTTAATAGATGCTTTAGCTTTTAAACGAGTGATAAAATCAACTTCTTGATTGATAAGTTGTTGTAAAAACTGGAAATGATAAAAACCTCTATCGAGTAAAATCAGAGTTTTAGCAGTCAGTAAATTCAGCAATGCGGCTTCAAAATTAGTTTCCGATGCTGCGGGGTTAGTGTGAAACCAAACTTCAACAGGTAACCGAGTAACTAAATCAATAACTGTACATATCTTACCTGCCAATTGCCCTGTTTTCATGTCTTCCAGGCTTTCTAGCTTCCGAAACAAAGCTTCTAATGTTGAGCCATCAGCTATCCAAATCCGTTCAAACTTCGTCCGTGCAAACTTAACACTATCTGGCAATGGTCGTTGAGTACGTTGTTGCCAATTATGTTGTAATTGAGGTAATAAATCTTTAAATACCCTCTCAAACAGTTCTGCCGGAAAAACTAAAAATCTTTCTGAGAGTGATTGTTGAGTAATGCGAGTGGCACGACACCATAATAAATCTTCTCTTGCCAACAAACGAGTTAATTCTTGCACTCCAGGAACTTGTCGCCACAATAACGTTAATACTGCTGCCACCATTAACGATAAATTGAGAACTCTATCTCGTAATCCTAACTGTTTATAATATTTTTGTTGGTTAGCGAGCGCAGGAGTTAATAAGGCTTCTAATTGATTGGCGATCGCTTGATTATCTAATGTAGGCGTATTGTGTCGTTGTACGTGGTCAGGATTTCTTTTCGTCCGCTTGGGCATGGTAATCAGCCAAACTTTTCATCACTCAGTTTGACATTTTTATGCAACCAAAAAATAACAACAACGTAATCTATTCCTAACTGGTAATTGGAGTACTTTAGTGTCGTTGGGAATCTCATTAATAATGATAATCATATGAGAGATTAGGGGAGAGGCGAGCGACGCTCGCCTCTCCCCCTACTGTTTGATTATCATTCTTCTGTCCCTAGATTTCTACATTTAGACGTATTGACAAAAGCAACTGAACTTTAACCTGTCACAGATGCTCTCTACCCGACCGTTGAGAGTTCTGGTGTTTACAGTCTATAGCAGCAAACCCATGCGATACCGTTCGTAAAGTGGACGCGATACCGAAGGCGCGCTTCGCGATCGCCTGAACAAACGGTGATGATGAATCCAATAACTAACCCTAAATAAGCCCCTTTAGGCTCACAGCAAAGGCATTGTGGGTAACTAGGAGAAGCTTTGTCAAATAAACTATAGCGCCCCATTAACCGGATTTGCTGTTGGTAATATACAGTGTTAACGGCACTTAATCCTGTTCATACTTGCGTAAACAGCATAGCTGGAAGCAAGACAGGGGGCGAGTTTCAAGTCGAGCTTTTCTGCGCTAGTGTTAATAGCAGGACAAGTGTTAGCGGCAATTACTGTTGTTTGCACTTGCGTAAACGGCCTCTGTAGAATCTACGCAGAGCAAGGGTTTCACCGCTTTGGTAAGCGTTAACGCTACACCTCAGTATTAACGGGAAGTGTAAACAGGAATTGCAGATTCAAAATTGGGGGTGCATCTCGCAGGGGTGTCACCAACATTCGAGGCGACCGCCGATTTTTCCACCCTGCCGTTAATAGTTTGGGTGATGTTTACACTACTGCAAACATCAGGAATTGCAAATTCAAAATTGCCTGTCGCCGATTTCCACTTTGCTGTTGATAGTTTGGCTTGCCGCTTACACTTATGTAAACAGGAATTGCGGATTCAAAATTGGGGTGCGCGCAAATTCCCCTCAATTCCCAATCCCCGATGCCCAATTCCCACCCTCGCTTTTTTACTGCTCACTCCGTTCGCCACTGAGGCGGTCGTCGCTCCGCTCGACCTTCGCGAATTCATACGGCAAAACAAGACCGTATAATATCGTACAGTATTGCTTATCCGTGGCTATGTAGTGCTGTAGTTCCTGTAGTGCTAGGCGATCGCATGATTCATACTTTGATTCAGCAACGCCCAAATTTCTACTGGTGGCCTCAAGTTGCAGCTTAATTATGGGTAAGCATCCGGACATAATATGACTACAACTTGAAACTCTATTTCCTACTGATGGTCAACCTGCCATCTGTCCTTGGCGATTAGCATTAGTTTGCGTTATACAATTTATTGAAGGTTTGTCAGACCGACAAGCATCTGAAACGGTTCGCAGTCGCATGACAGTTAAGTTATTTCTGCCGGGATGCACTAGAACGCCTTTTGCGCCAGAGCCGCAATCCTACACCCAAACCTCCCAAAGCCAACAGACTGCCTGTAGCGTTAGGTTCGGGGACAGTTGTTACAGATCTAAAGCTAGTACTGCTCTGAAAATCCGAGAAGCCAAATATTTCAGTAACATCGGGACGAATTAATACTCCAGGTATTTCAGTACCTTCACTTATATCTGATAAAGAATTAATTAAATCCCCATCAGTGTTCTGAACGAACAGGAGCAATGTAGTATTAGGATTGCTTTGCAGCGTAACATCATACCTTAGTAAATTATTGCTTAAACCACCAATGTCGTAAACAAGTTGGCCATATGTAAGCTCCGGGAGGCCGGGAATAGGTGTGTTTTGAATAGAAGCCCGATCAATTCTCGAAGTCACCAGATTTCCAGACTGAGGAGGTATAGGGTTAAATAAAGAGCCGCCATTATCAGTAAAGTTCTCAATTGCTCCAGGATAAGAGCCCATATCATTGTTTGGATTGATATCCGAAATCGAGGTATTTAAAGCAAAACGAACTCCTGCCTGCACCTGGTTTGGTGGATTACCTATCAAGTTTGAAGTTCCGGAAAATCTAACTCTTTGAGCGTGAGCAGACTCCGATGCCAGACATGCTAGCATCGTAAGAAGTGCTGCTGAAGTTCCGGAAAATCTAATTTGAGCGTGAGCAGACTTCGGCACCAGATTTGCTAGCATCGTAAGAGATGCTGCTGCGGCTTTAGCCATCTTTAATTTAATCAGATTCATCGATTGCCTCCTATTTTCGCAGTTTGGTGTTATTTGATCGTTGCCACTAATTACAAGATGTATCTCATGCCTGTTTGACACTCCCCACAGAAGACAGCCGGGGAATTCTCAGGCTGCTCGCGCCTTTAGTAATGAGTGCTCTTACTGATCACATTAGGCGTAACTACGGAACGTTCAACTCCTAATGTTGCATCAGGAAAAGTCTGGGCAAAGGCATAATTCCTATGTGTGACGATGTCCCTACATATCACCAAAGCTGTTGAGGGCGAGCTGGCGATAGCTGTCCTACCTGCCAACGGCCGCTTAACACTTCAGCTTTCGAGAGTTGTTCACTTGATCTTTAAAGATACACCACATAAGTGAAAAAATCGGTAGAAACTTAAGACAAAATATAAACTGGAGTTTTGACTAAGGGAGTAGAGTAGTAACTGTCGGATCACTCATTTTTTGAGCCAAAAAGTAATTCCTTTGTACTATTGTTTCTGCACATTATTGAGAAAATTCGCTATTATGGACTTCCAGAAAATAAAATATACAATTAAGAAGAATGATAATCATTACGAGGGGAGGGAGAGGCTGCCGTTGGCAGCCTCTCCCTCCCCTTTTTGTAGTAAGGCACTTACAAGTAATAAAATATCCAGCCGTGTATTGAAATAATTGGTTGGGTATCGCGGATCTAGGTTTGACAGCTGGATATTTTATTTTTTGGATCTCCCTAAATTCAATGATGATGGGATTTTTGGGTAGAAACAGGTGTCAATACAAAAATATATTTAATTATTAGGGTGATTTATACCAAAATGGGGGGGCGCTTAAATATGGTAAATAATAAAAAATCAGTTTATGAACCCTTTTAAATTTAAATTTTGCAGCTTTAGTGGGAGTGTCTTATTTTGCTTGTTAGCTTCCTATCCAGCAGCGGCAGAAATTATTCCAGATACAACGCTCCCTGTGAATTCTACTGTTACTCCTCAAGGTAATATAAGACTGATTGAGGGAGGCACTCCGGCAGGGAACAATCTGTTCCATAGCTTTCAGGAGTTTTCTTTTTCTGGGGGTACTGCCTTTTTCAACAACGACATGGCAGTTAGGAATATCATCACCCGTGTGACAGGTGGATTGCCCTCTAATATAAATGGCATTATTGGAGCTAATGGAATTGCCAATCTGTTTTTTATCAATCCCAATGGCATAGTTTTTAGACCGAATGCAGCTTTGCAGATAGGGGGTTCGTTTGTGGCAAGTACAGCCAATAGCTTGAAGTTTGCTGATGGCACTGAATTTAGTGCAACGGCTCCTCAAACTTCTCCCTTATTAACGGTGAGTGTTCCTATCGGTTTGCAATTTGGCTCAAGCCCTAGCAGGATTGTTAATCAATCCCAGGCAAGTCCAAATGGAGAACTCACAGATGCTATCCCCCCTAACCCCATCGGGCTAAAAGTTCCCATCGGTAAAACCCTAGCCCTGGTAGGAGGTGATTTGACGTTAGAGGGGGGCAATTTAACGACTACAGGAGGCAGGATTGAGCTAGGTAGCGTTGCTGGAACGGGTCTAGTCAATCTGACAAAGATTGAAAAAGGCTATGCTCTCGACTATCCAGATATTCAAAACTTTGACGATATTCAAATCTCCCAAGGTGCAATTGTTTACGGAAGTGGGGAGGGGGGTGGCGATATCCAACTGCAAGGTAGGAACATCAGTATCACTGAAGGTTCCCAAGTTTTTTCTAACGCTTTAGGGGCTGCAACAGGAGGAAATATAGTAGTAAATGCCAGGAAATTAAGCGTCGAAGAAGGTGGATTGATATCAACCTATGCTCTGGGTGAAGGTCAAGCAGGAAATGTGTTAGTAAGAGCCTCAGATTCTGTAGAATTGGAGGGAACAACATCAGATGGTCAGTTTCCTAGTAGTTTGGGTTCTCAAGTTTTTGAACAAGCCACAGGCAACGGGGGTAATTTAATTATTGAAACTGGGAAACTGGTGATACGAGACGGAGCCACTATCGACGCTTCTACTTTTGGAGCAGGTTCAGCCGGGAATGTGCAAGTAAGAGCCTCCGATAGTATAGAACTAATAGGAAGAACATCAGATGGTCAGTTTGCTAGTGGGATTTCTGCTCAAGTTGCACAGGGAGCCATAGAAAATCCAGGTGATGCAGGAACTCTGACCCTTGAAACTAAACGGCTAACTGTCCAAGGTGGAGCGCAGATTTCTACAGCAGCACGGCAAAACGGAAATGGTGGAAATTTGACTATTAATGCCTCAGATTCGATTCAACTGAGTGGAACTTCACCACTTGCCACAGCCTCAGGTGACGATCTTAACCGCAGTGGAGTTTTTGTCACCGCTGCGCGAGAAGCTAGAGGTAATGTCGGAAAATTGAATCTAACCACTGGACTGCTGACTGTTGAAAATGGAGCCAGAATATCAGCGGATAATTTTGGTATAGGTCAGGAAGCAACTCAAACCTTAAATGTCAGGCAGTTGGTTGTTAGGAACGGAGGCGAGATAAGATCAGGTTCTTTTGCTGAAGGTGCCGGCGCAACTTTGAATGTAAACGCTACCGAGTCAATACAGGTTATCGGTACAGGAACCATTGATTCCACACCAGTCAAAAGTACCTTGTTCAGTCAAGCTCAAAGTGCAGGCAAAGCTGGCAACTTAAACATTACAACCCCAAGGTTAAATGTCGAAGATGGGGCAGAAGTGACTGTGAGCAATCTAGGTTCGGGTTCTGCTGGCAACTTGACCATAACAGCTAATGACGTTCGCTTGAACCGAGGAAGTCTGACTGGAGAAAATTACGCGGGAGACGGAGCAAATATCAACCTACAGAATTTAGATTTATTATTGTTGCAAAATCAAAGCCTGATTTCCGCTCAAGCTTTCAACAACGCCATCGGCGGTAACATTAATATTGATGCTGGAAACGGTTTTATTGTTGCATTTCCTGGGCAAAACAATGATATTATTGCTAATGCTTCTCAAGGTCAAGGTGGCAGAATAGAAATTACATCTCAGGGTAATTTCGGTATTGAAGAACGAAAAGCAACTCCCGAAAATACCACCAATGACATTGATGCTAGCTCTGAATTTGGCTCTAATGGTACTGTGACGAACAACACACCAAATGTCGACCCCAATCGGGGATTATTAAAACTGCCTACAGGTTTAGTAAATACTCCAGCGTTAGTTTCCTCTAGCTGTGGTGCTTTTGGTAAAGGGGGTAGCGAGTTTACTGTTACTGGACGCGGTGGCTTACCCCCCAGCCCTGATGACTTTCTCAGTAGTGATGTGGTGTGGTCAGATACTCGGTTGACGGCGTTACCTGTTTCAACTAGTTCTCGTGTTACGCCATCAGTTCGCAAAACTTCTGAGGGTGTAGCGATTGTACCTGCTACTGGGTGGGTGTTTGATAAGAAAAAAGGAGAAGTTACACTGATTGCTTCTAATGCAACTTCTTCAGGTGTAGGTTCCAATCAGGTTAAGTGTGTTGTGCCGTAAGAGGGTTTCACGCATTCGGGTAGCGTCGCACACAGAAGGCATAAAGAGATTGCCTACATCCTCAAAAATGAGTCTTTGATACACTTGGACGTTTCCAGAATTACATTGATGTATGTAGATAGCGACTAATAAGACATAGTACTGAGAAGGCGGGGGTAGATGGGGGATGGCGAATAAAAAAACCGACTACCAGGGAAAGCTATCGGGCTTAGGTGTTTGGGGATAGTGAATTATTTAGTTGCCTTGCTTGCTGTTTCAAGTTGCATTTTTTCAATTTCCATCATAAAAAACATCATTTTTTCTTCAGGAATATACTTTTGCACTATCTCAACAAAATTGCTAACAGTTTTCTTCAATTCCGATAACAATATTTTGTCTTTATTTTTAGTTTCAAATTCTTGATTTTTGCGTTTGAATTCCAGTGCTTTAAAAACCTGTTCTTCATCACCATGCTTTAAAAAATAATCAAGTATTTCCTCTTGATTTACACTATTAAGTTTTGATAGCGCTGTCTCTTTTGTTGATTTTAATCCGTATTGCAGCATGATTTGAATAGCAGATAACCTTAGGCGTGTGGGCGTATCTGGGTCATCTAAAATATTTTGTAACTCAAAAACAGCCTTTTGGGTATGTAACATTAACTCGGCGTGACTTGCCTCAAAAGCTTTGGTACAAGATTCACGTAAAAGGCTAGCAAAATCAGGGTCATTTTTCCAAAGTTCGATACAGCGCTGTGTTACACCAAGCTTGGCTGAAATCTCTTTAGTACTTCTGCCAGCGGTAAGCATTAAAATAGCGTCACGGTGATTGCTGTTTAAAAATTCCATACTTTGTTTTGATTGCGTTCGATTGTGTTCGATTTATTTCAGATAGACAAATTAACTTTAACCACTTAGCATTATTTAATACTAAATACTTGATTTTTACCAACTAATTACTTGAGATATTGTCTGTCTATGTTTTTTATTATGTTGGTTGCTTAAAGCGTGCTTCGCGTTATGGTCATCAATCATTGTTTTGTGGTCATCAACATATTTTTTAATTGGTGCGTAATTACATCCTGATACGTCCTGAATGGATCGAACGCCTATAAACCAACGTTCACTGTTAGAAGGTGCTGTGTAGTCGTTGTGTTCCATGATTGCCTTGATCGCACGCCTGATTTTTTCCTCAGCCGAGCCTGGGGTATGTTTGCCTTTGAGGTTTTCACTTGGTATTGATTCCCAGTCTTTCTCTACCGTCTTCTGTGGTTCTGGCATCAATATCGTCTTCTTTGGTTCTGCTGTTAATACTGTGCTAACGGTTGGAATAGTATTAACAGCAGTTGGCTTGGTTTGTGTTGCTAGTTGTGTCAATGCATTCTTCACTTTCGTTTCAACAATTTCATCAATCTTGGCTAACAATTCTTCGCTAATCATTTCTTCTGTTTCCTGTGTGTATAATTGGCGTTCTCTGGCTTGGAGAGTTTCTTGAGCTAGCTCCCAAAGCTTGCGAAAGGTTTCTTGCTGAGAGGTAATCTCAAATTTTTCTTGGAAAGCTTTAACCGCTTCTACATCGTTGGCGTAACCTCTAAAGACTGTTGTAATTTCACTCTTAGGCGTATCAAGTAGAGGCACGGAGGCATCTTTTTCCAGGTAATAGTCAAAATATCCAAGCGTTGTTAAGACTGCCCGTAAATCGGCTTTTTCATCCATATGTCCTAGCAATCGACTTGACCAAACCAAGTCATTCTTACCAGCAGGACAATCCCTAGCAACTGCTAAACGAGCATAGGCAGCGCGAAGTGACGAACGGCTAACGCTGTTTTTACCGTGTCGGATGTCCAGAGACTTTAGCTGAGTCTGTAATAATTTATTTTGCTTAGAACCAAAGCGATTATCTAAATATTCGTTTTCTTTAATAGCAACTTGATACTCTAAATCTTCACCTTTGTGTCGCTCTTGTAGTCTGGGAAGTTCTAGCGCTGTTACTTCTGCTTTGATTTCTTTGATGACTGTTGCCACTTCTGGCATCTTCCTTAATCGCTTCACAGACTTGATGATGAAGTCAGCAGGAAATAGCACAGCTATAGGAGTGTAATTAATAGCGGTATTGCGTCGTTTCTTAGCTTGACCTGAGAATTTAAGCCAGTGGCTAACGGGTTGATACTCTGGGAATGTTAAATCGCTTTCTTTAGCTGTTACAAAATCACCTCTCAACAACACTTCGCAAGGTCTTCTACCTGTCGCACCAATTAAGCCAAGAGCTAATTCATCAGCCTCGTCGCTGGTCAAGAGTCTCCCTAAATCTTCTAGGTAGGGTTCGGGTTCTAGAAGCGTACCGTTATCAAGTCTCTCTTCTTTTTGGTTGTTGCTCTTGATATTTAGCTGTTGATATTCCTTTGGTCTGAGTCCTGCGTACTTGAAAAACAAATGCTTTAAAACTAATTCACCATTATCTTTTTTGTAGTAATAAGCATTTTTACCTTCTACTAAAGCGATAGCTTTGATGACTTTGTTATATGCAGGACTTACGCAACTGGCACATTTATCTGAAAACTGTCACATAGAATTAATATGGCTCTAAGGTTTATAAATCAATGCTTACAAGCATTTACGGCAAATTGAAATATATGTGCCAGTTGACCTTATATTGTGACGCTTGGGTAAGTCCTAAACACAACAAAAGTGTTTAAACGAGTAGCTGGAAAAACTAACGATGGGGATAGACTTGGTTACAACCCAACAAGTGTAAAGTTAAACGGAACAGAACGGTATTTTCAATATGCTGTGTACAGACCAAATGGCGAAGTGAGAATTAATAATGCAACGACATTGTGGTGTAGAAGAGGAAAAGTAGAATACGATTTTAGAGGTTATGACGGAGGTAACATGCACGCACCAATATCAAAAAGTCTTCCCGGTTGGCATTTGCTAGCCGAATACAATGAATTAGGTGGTTATATTGTTGCTAACTCTACAGCATCAAAGAATTTTAGGACTTACGCAAGCGTCACAATATAAGGTCAACTGGCACATATATTTCAATTTGCCGTAAATGCTTGTAAGCATTGATTTATAAACCTTAGAGCCATATTAATTCTATGTGACAGTTTTCAGATAAATGTGCCAGTTGCGTAAGTCCTGAATTTGTTGAAAGCAGTGTGCGCTTACTAGAATAAAAACAAACAGTACAACAGCAGTTCTATTTCTGTATTATCGCGGTGTTTATACTCATTTTGCTGTTAATACTTAGCGTAAACGGTAATCAAAGATTCAAAATTTGGGTGCATCCCGCAGGGGTGTCCGTCAAGCGATCGCTTTCAATCCGTCATTGATAGCTAACGCGGTGAGGGTGTCACCAACAACCGAGGCGACCGCCGATTATCATATGGGGTGTTACTTTGTTGTGCAATGTGGACATGGGGTACATCGTTTCATCATTGTTTTCTATGGGTTTTGATAATCAGTTTTGCTACTAACTATAGCTAGTAACTCCACACTTTCGACTTTCAAAACATCCTCTCAGCTTTTTTATACCTAAAAGTAAATTTTAGGGATTTGAGATTCCTGGTTATGGCTGGATAAGAATAGGTACTCCACCTTTTTGAGAACCGACAACTACAATTTTAGAATTATTAGATTGAGCTAGTTTTTCTGTCGCTTCAATGGCTCGTAATTGCAGCACTTGATTAGTAAGTCCAGCAGAGATAATTTTTTGGTAATCTGCTATACCTTGAGCTTCAATACGCTTTCTTTCTGCTTCTTGACGCTCTTTCTCTAAAACAAATTTCATCTGCTGGTTTTGTTGCTCTGCTTTGAGTTTCTCTTGAATTGCAGCTTGTAGAGTATTAGGCATTTTAACGTTTCTTAAAAGAGTTTCTTCAACGATGAAACCCAAAGCAGGCATTTCTTGAGTTAGTTGTTGGTCAATTTTTTGGGCTATTTCTTGGCGTTTGGTAGAGTAAACAGAACTGGCTGGGTAGTTAGCGGTAATAGCGCGGACAGTAGAGCGGAATCTAGAAATTACTAATTCTGTCTCGTTAGTTCCAATTGTTTTATATACCGTAGCAGCCTTCTGTGGATCGAGTTTGTACTGAAGACTTACATCAAGATTTAAGCTTAATCCTTCTTGGGATGTTGCATCTACGTTTTCTTTCACATCCTTCAAACGAGTGGAAAAATTTAGCACTTTAGTAAATGGGTTTAACAGGTGAACGCCTGGACTAAGAGTATTTTCGGAAACATGACCAAACAAGTTGACGACACCAACGTTCCCTGGCGGAACAATTACAAAAAGTTTAGAAATAGAATTTAGTACTGCAATACTGCCGATTAATATAGCAAGAGAGCGGACTGCTAAACGAGACTTTTCACTAGGTATCTTGCTTGTATTGAGATAAATGATAATTGCAATCAGGCTAGTGAGAAGAGTGACTATAAAACTCATAAAAATTTTCCTCTATATTTACACTACATACTTAACTACATGATTCCCAAATGCTTTAACGAAAGTTTCGTAGCAATATAAGATAACTTCAAAAAAATTAACAAATTTCTTTTCATTAAGCGATTATTGACAAGTGTGTTTTTTCATACAAAATGTGTTTACATTTTAATCTGACTTTTGTATGAACTTTTAAAACTGATAAATAAATCAAAAGAAAGATACCTAATAGTGATTATTTAATCCAGCATTGTTTCATCAGCTAAATAAGATTTCTAGTGTTAAAAACTATGGAAAATGAGTTAGATAGCTCCAAAATTTTCTTTCAAAAACAACGCTATAATGGTAAACTTACCCTTAATAATTTAGCCTTTAACGTCTATCTACAAGAATTTGCGGCGCAAGTACGTCACATTTGCAATTTACCAGGACTTACGCAACTGGCACAATTGGTATTAGTGCATCCGTTAAAGTTTAAAATAAAGCACCTTTTGTCAATCAGTTAAAATACTCAAACTTCCTGAGATGAAAATGATAATCGTGCAGCTTCGGGGGAGCAGGTGAGCGTCGCTCACCTCTACTTG
>JAESGY010000093.1_pt1 | contig 34399 bp, 27 predicted proteins | sample 9269841 | NCBI WGS metagenome assembly JAESGY01 (sample SAMN17022865, study PRJNA683097) | algae metagenome | isolation source: Spirirestis rafaelensis WJT71-NPBG6 and co-occurring heterotrophs from... | place: USA: Pinto Wells, Joshua Tree National Park, Colorado Desert, CA | collected 2006-08-15
AAATTTAATACTTTTGGAGCTAATCGTGCCACACTAGGTTCCCTTGTTTTCAGCCTAAACTGCTTTGACTTTACTTTCTTAGTTTCTCACAATAATGCTTGGTTTATTTCCGCCGTGCTGTACTAGTACTTTTGGGCAAGGAGATACAGGCAGTATTACAGTTAAAGCCACAGATACTATCTCTTTAGATGGGGTAGGCAGTAATGGATCTCTCAGCGGTATATTTAACAATGTGTCACCAGGCGCTGTAAATCAGGGAGGCAACATTAGTTTGACAACCGAGTCACTTTCTGCATCTAACGGAGCGCAAATCATTGCTTCCACTTTTGGACAAGGGAATGCAGGTAATATTAATGTTAAAGCTGACACTATCTCTTTAGATGGAATAGGTAACAATGCATCTAGTGGTGTATTCAGTTCTGTGGAACAGGGTGCGTCAGGAAAAGGCGGCAATATCAACATTACAACTGAGTCGCTGGCTTTAAAAAATGGCGCTCGTTTGAATACTAGTACTTTTGGGCAAGGAGATACAGGCAGTATTACAGTTAAAGCCACAGATACCATCTCTTTAGATGGGGTAGGCAGTAATGGATCTCTCAGCGGTATATTTAACAATGTGTCACCAGGCGCTGTAGGTGAGGGAGGCAACATTAGTTTGACAACCGAGTCACTTTCTGCATCTAACGGAGCGCAAATCATTGCTTCCACTTTTGGACAAGGGAATGCAGGTAATATCACTATTGATGCTCGTGACAATATATCCTTGCGTGGGGTAAGTAGCAATGGTTTTTCCCCCAGTGCTGTATTTAGTAGTGTTGAAGACCGTCAAGCTGTGGGAAAAGGAGGCAACATTAGTATTACCACTAGGTCGCTTTCTGTTACCGATGGCGCTGGATTATATGGCAGCACTCTTGGCCAAGGAGATACAGGCAATATCACTATTCGAGCCAAGGATAACATTGTACTAGATGGAGCCCGGGGTGGATTTCTTAGTAGTGTATTCAATGAGGTATTATCTGGGGCTGTAGGTAACGCAGGCAACATTGATATTACCGCTGAGTCATTTTCTGCATCTAACGGAGCGCGAATCTCTGCTACCACTTTTGGACAAGGCAGTGCAGGTAATATCACTATTGACGCTAACACTATTTCCTTGAATGGTGTCAGTAGCAATGGATTCTCTAGTGGTGTTTATAGCAGCGTGGAAAGTGATGCGGTTGGGAATGGAGGTAACATAGCAGTTACAGCTGGTTCTGTTCGTCTTGATAAAAAAGGCTCTATTCAAGCTACTACTGTTTCAGGTAATGGCGGAAATATCAACCTTCATGTGCAGGACTTATTACTATTGCGTCGTGGCAGTCAAATCTCAACCACCGCAGGCACTGCACGGGCAGGTGGTGATGGCGGCAACATTACCATAAACTCCCCCTTCATCGTCGCCGTCCCCCAAGAAAATAGCGATATCACCGCCAATGCTTTTACAGGCTCTGGAGGTAGAGTTGATATTACAGGAAGTGGCATTTATGGCATTGAGTCTCGCCCGCGCCGTACTTCCCTTTCGGACATTACAGCTAGCTCTGAGCGCGGGGTGCAAGGCACTGTAGACATTAACACGCTCAATGTAGACCCCAATCGTGGACTATTGCAACTGCCTACAGGTTTGGTAAATACTCCAGGGTTGGCTTCTTCTAACTGTAATGCTTTTATTGGCAAAAAAGGCAGTGAATTTACCGTCACCGGACGCGGTGGTTTGCCTCCTAGCCCAGACGATTTCCTCAGCGGTGACGTAGTTTGGACAGATAATCGCCTAAGCAATACTACACAACAACAGCACCGCGCAGAGAAGCCCACGACTAAACCCGCAAAACCAAAAACTCTGGAAATTATACCTGCTACTGGTTGGGTGATTAATGATAAAGGGGAAGTAACGCTTATTTCTTCTCTACCTAACGCTAGTAGTTCGGTGTCTCCTCCTACCTGCGTTCAACAGTAAAGACGCGAAATTTGAGCCAGCGCGTTGCGGAGGTTCCCTCCGTTGTAGCGTCTGGCGTCGCGTCTCTACATGTTTATAATTAAGTCGCAGATTCCGATTCGGATTCTGATTTTTCTGGCTTGAGTAACGGAAAAGCGATCGCATCCCGAATACTCGCACAATTAGTTAACAACATCACCAGTCTGTCAATTCCAATACCTAAACCACCCGTCGGCGGCATACCGTATTCCAAGGCTGTGATAAAGTCTTCATCTACACCTTGCGCTTCTAAGTCACCGGCGGCTTTGCGTGCAGCTTGTTGTTCTAGGCGATCGCGTTGTTCAATCGGATCGGTTAATTCTGAGAAGCTATTAGCTGTCTCTCTCCCGACGATAAATAACTCAAATCGCTCTACCAAACCAGTTTTAGAACGATGCGGCTTTGCTAAAGGTGAAATTTCTACTGGGTAATCAATCACAAAGGTAGGTTGAATTAACTTTTCTTCTACCTTTTGCTCAAAGGCTTCATTTAAAAGTTTGCCAATTGATGAGCAATTTTCTATACCTTCAAGCCCAGCGTTTTTACCTGCGGCTTTCGCTTCTTCCAAAGTTTGGAAAGCGTTGAAATCTAAACCTGTATGTTCCTTAACTAAATCGTGCATTGTCACCCGTCGCCAAGGAGGTGTCAAATCAATCGGCGTGTCTTGATAAGTAATTTCCAGTGTACCGAGAACCTCTTGAGCGACGGTGGTAATAATTCCCTCCGTCAGCGCCATCATGTCGTTGTAGTCGGCGTAAGCTTGGTAAACTTCAATTGAGGTAAATTCGGGATTGTGGCGGGTAGAAACTCCCTCATTACGAAAAATCCGCCCTAATTCAAACACCTTTTCAAAACCACCGACAATCAACCGCTTGAGATGAAGTTCTGTAGCAATTCGCAGATACAACTCCATTTCTAGCGTGTTGTGATAAGTGACGAAAGGACGCGCATCAGCACCGCCGGCTTCACTTAGCAACACAGGCGTTTCAATTTCCAGAAAATCCCGCTGTTCTAGGTAGCGACGAATACCCGCAGTAATTTGGGCACGACGGCGAAAAGTTTGCCGCACTTCCGGATTAACAATCAAGTCAAGGTATCGCTGACGGTAGCGCTTGGCGACATCCGTTAACCCATGCTGTTTATCAGGCAAGGGTAACAGAGATTTGGTCAAAATAGTGTATTGTTTGACGTAAACAGATAACTCGCCCTTTTCAGTCCGTTTGACAGTGCCATTAACTCCGATGATGTCGCCGATATCTGTGAGTTTATCGAGTTGTTTGAAAGCATTGTCAACAATATCTGCCATGCCTTCTTCGATGCGTTTTTTCTCTAGATAAAGCTGAATTGTGCCAGTTTCATCTTGCAAGGTAACGAAGGCAAGTTTACCCATGAAGCGACGTAGCTTGATGCGTCCTGCGATCGCTACTTCTAAATCGACTTCTTCACCGTTGGGTAAATCCGCAAATTTTTCTTGCAATTGAGCCGCGTGATGGGTAGATTCCCAACGATAGGCGTAGGGATTCATACCTAGCTGCTTTAGCTGTTCTACTTTTTCTAAGCGCGTGGCACGAATATCTTCTTCCGACATGGTTAACGAACTTTCATAGGGCAAGATTAATTATAGATGCTGCGATCAAGCGAAATAAATCTAAAATACTGTCTTGGTTCGTAGTGAGCCAGCGCGGTCTTGGGGGTCTCCCCCATGAGCGACTGGCGAACCCGGAGGGTGAGCGGTTTACCGCTCAAATCTTCGGTTTTAAGCACGAAGAGTGCTTACTACATTTAGGAGCTTGTAAGATTGAATCATTTTCAAACATCAACAAAACTACGTAAAATACCCAAAATTTTCCCAATATCTTGAATAAAATACTCATCTAAATCAACTTCAATTCTTTGTTCAATTAATCTCATAAATTTCCAGACGCTGCCTGTGGTGACAACCCCATAAATAATTTCAATTTTATTTTCCTTACGTTGATTAAATAATTGAGCGGCAATCATTTCGGCAATACATTGCCCTAAACCCAATTGAATATTATCGTTTTTGGCTTCAACGATTGTAACTACAGGCGCTTGAATAAATAGCTGTTCTGGAGAGAGACTGATTAAAAAATCACAAAACCCACTTAAACCTATTTCTGGAGCAACGTTAAATTCTTTACCAGAAAATAGGCTAATCCGATTTACTAGCTGTTTTTTTACTTCAAAAAGAATGGGAGCGATAATAAATTCAGAACGTGATTTTTCTGTACCAATCGCAACTGCTAATGGAATATATTCTTTGAGAGTTTGCGCTAAAAGTGTGCTATAATCCACTGCCGGTACATCAGAAAATATGCCAATTTTATCGGAAATAGTAAATCCAAAGGTTTCCGAGATGACATCGATAGTAAATTGGCTGTATGGCATTACATAAATTAGTTATTTAATTGTGCAAAAAGCGTGCTGAAAGAGCTTTCCTTTTCAAGTTACTAATTTGCACGATAGCTTTCAACATCTCTTGCTGATCTGGTTGCAAATCAAGTGACTCTAAGGCTTGATTGAAACTATTACCTGCGTGTAGATTTTTAGCAAGTTTGGCACGTTGGGACGAGTCTAACATCGCCTTTATCTCTCTATTTCTACGTTGACGCACAGCTTGAAGTTGTTGCCGTTGTTGAGGAGTCAGGTTAATTTCTTCACCAACAATCGCACTCTGACCCAAATCAATTTTAGCAGGTGCTGCCGAGGCAATTGTCGGCAACAACAAGACAACAGCAAGAATAATAGCTAACACAAACACCCGTTTTATACAGTTAATAACCATACTGAGCAATTTTAAATTCTCCCACCTACAAGGAAATGATAAACTGTCAGGCATTTAATTTTCTCATTTAGGAGTGGGGGAGTGGGGGAGTGGGAGAGTGGAAGAGTGGAAGAGTGGGAGAGAAATAATTGTCCCCTTGCCCCCTTGTCTCCCTGTCTCCCTGTCCCTAGTGCCTAGTCCGTTTTTTTCATTTTGTTAATTTCTCGTTGCAATTCTTCAATTTTCCGGCGTAAATTTTCTGCCTCTTGATTTTGCGGTGTTTGTGCTCCAACATTGACGGCACCTTCAGCGGGCGATCGCATATAATTTCCTTTCTTTATTTGCTGATATTCTTCTGATACTGCCCACTCACGTAGATAGTGCAAGCGCTCCACGGGGAAAGGATGACTGAGCATTTCGCCTTGTCCGCCGTTATACATTAAGAATTTATACACTTGATTAAGCACATCTTCATCAGCCTGATAATTTTCTGACTGACGGATAAACTCTTGTAAACTGCATTCGTGGGCATATTTGCTGCTACCACCGGCTACTTTCATCATCGAAGACATGACCGTATTTAAATCATCGATCACCAAAAGCGCGGCGCGATCGGCGGATAACTCGGCTTTGCGTCGCCATTCAAAAAAGGCATACATCAAGGCTGGTGTAACAAAATTACTAGCGCCAAAAGTCCACCTACCTAAGGCGTTAGCGGCACTCATCGCCCACATCGCCATTTGAATTAAAATAGTATGACCACATTTAATATGCCCCAGTTCATGGGCTAGCACCGCCCGAATCTCGGCTTCATTCAGTAAGTCTAAAATCCCTGTGTTTATGACTATGTAAGGATGCTCTTGCCCTAAAGCATAACTATTTGCTTGGGCATTTTGTGAGACAAACAGTGCAGGTTCTGGATAAATGTCCAAATCCCGCACGGATTCCCGAAACATCTGGTAAATAGTGGAATATTGACGCGGCCCGACTTGGATGGTGTTACCCATTAGATAGACTAACTGAGGGCGTTCGTAGACAAATTCCACAAATTTACGAGCAATTAAATCAAATCCGGGTAAATTTCGTAAAGCTTCCTCGGCTTGGCGATCCAGTGGATGCCTGAAGGCTTCGCTGGAAATTCCTGTGTATGTAGGCATAATGAACGGGTAATTGGGCATTGGGCATTGGGGAGCCAGTGCGTTGCGGTGAGTCCACTCGGCGGTGTCGGTTTCCGTCCCGTCGAAGTGGCGAACCCGAAGGGAGGTTCCCTCCGTTGTTCGCGCAGCGTCTCCGACAGGAGAAGCATCTGGCGTCATTGGGCATGGGGCTTTTCCCCTTTCCCCTTCCCCATTAACAACATGATAGAAGTGGGGCTTTGTAGGTAAAAATTACTTTGTATGGGGATAAAAGCGTGTGATTGAGGCAGAAGTTCATTTGTCACTACATAACTTTTTGCGATCGCAGGCGGGTTTCCCTTCCTGGCCCCATCATTTGACGATGGCAAGGTTGGTAGCACGCGCCTTGCGTACCGGACGTAGCGCCTTAATTCAAGTTGGGGCGGTTTGTGGTTATCAAGGGCGATATCGCACTAGTTTTGTAGCATCCGCATTAATTTGGCATGGTCCTGTAATTATTGTTGCTCCGGAAGCAGTGCAGCAACGCCTTACAAAAGTGGAAATTCCCCGACTACAGCAGTGGCTGCAAGTCAGCAAACCGATTAGAACCGGTGACGCTTTCCCCAAAGATGGGTTCCAAGGGCTGTTTCTCACTTCCCCTGAAGCTTGGTTAAAAGCGCAACTAACTTTTACAGATGATTTTCCCGTAGGTATTCCCACAATTATTGATGGTGTGGATGATCTCGAAGATTGGGTGCGTCATCAACTCAAAAGAGAAATTCAACCCCATGACTGGGATCAACTGATGCTAGCTTGCCCATATCAAGCTGATCTCATTCGCGAGGTAAGGGTACACCTGACACGCGAACTGTTCCAGCATCCGGCTAATCCTTACGAATGTTATCTGATTTCTCAGCCGGAAGCAGAAATTTTGAGCCGTCTTTATTCGGCTTTAGATCCAGCTACCCTTCCAGATGTGTGGAAACACTTCGCTCAGACATTTCAAAATAGTAATGAAGAGCTTTCTTCCGCCACTCCCCCCCTCCTTTGGGCGACTATTGCCCGTCGCCAAGGTTTATTTTCTTTACATTACGCTCCAATTGAACTAGGGAAAATTCTCTCGCCAATATGGAGTCGGCAACCTGTGGTGTTTATTGGTAGCGCTTTGGAACCGGAAACTGAGGCTCCTATTTTTAAAGCGCGTTTGGGGTTGGATGATTTAACTTGCTTGAAGTTCTCTTCTGATAGCCAAACAGAAGCGATTCAATTATATTTGCCGCATAAGTTACCTCTACCGAATACGCCGGAATTTCAATCAGCATTTATTCACAAAGTCCGGACGCTGCTTTGTTTAAGTGCGACTGCGCCAGGATTGATAGTCATATTGGTGGGGGATGTGCCATTGAAGGCTCAAGTTGGGGCAATTTTGGCATCTGAGTTTGGTTCGCGGGTGCAGGTAGAAAAAACTTGTTTGGATGAAAATGGTATTTTGGTCAGTGGTTGGGAATTTTGGCGAGAGCATCAAGGTGTCTTGCCTTCACCGAGGCTTTTAATTATTGCGACTTTGCCTTTGCCATCTTTAGAAAATCCTTTGGTGGCTGGCAGGGTTGATTATTACAAGCGATCGCATCAAGATTGGTTTCGTTTGTATTTATTGCCCACTGCTTTGAATGAATTGCAACGAGCGATCGCTCCGGTGCGAGAAAGTCAAGGTATTGTTGCTTTACTTGATAGTCGTGTGGTTAATCGTAGTTATGGTACTCAAGTTTTGGCTGCCCTTAGTCCTCTAGCACGTATTAACTATCTTGATCCCAGTCTGTTTTCTACTGCTAACGAGGAAAATTCTCTTTAGTCGTCTTGGCTATTTACGTTTTGTCAAGCTCCAGCGATCGCCTTAATACGGAAAAGTTATCATCAACCATAGAAGTCATTCCATACAAAGCAAATCTGTTATTGTGCTACAAGCACAACTTATGCATTCACATTTTTAATTTTGAATTACTGATTATGGGTGAAGCAAAGCGTCGTAAAACTGCTCTCGGAGAAAAATACGGTCAAGAAACTCGCATCTTGCCGTGGATTCCCATTACCAAAACTCAATCGGAAAAATTTGTCCAATGGACTACTCGCGGTGCCTGGATTGGCATTGTCCTTACAGTTCTCGGCTGGATAGCAATCCGTTTTATTGGTCCTGCTTTCGGTTGGTGGCAAGTCGTCTAAATCAAGTTTGGGATAATTTTTATATAAAAGACAGCTTAAGCAACTAAGCTGTCTTTTATGTTTTGTTGTGTAAGTCTTATGAAAATAAAATTTTTTGTATCCAATATTACTGTTGTTCAATTTGATTAAGCAATTTTTTTGTATCCAATAGTACTGTTTATTCCAATCTGAAAAAAGGCTGAAAAACCTGCCTAAATGGCAACATGGCGTTTTTGAGTTTAGTTATTCTCAGTGTTGAGACCACAGGTTTTCAGTTTTAGATTAGACTTGTTTTAAATTTACGGACAGGTCTTACGTTATCAAGGTTTTACCTTGATTACAAGAAAGACAATCGAAAACTATGGATTTAGCCTGACCTGAAAGCGACAATTTCCCAGATTATCTGCCAAGCTTGACGTATACTTCGGCTATGCCAAATCCTTGTCTCACACAGTACAAGCTGATAACTTTATAAAAAGTTAATAACAAGCCATAATGAGCCATCAGAGCTTGTGCCAATTAAAAATCTGGCTGAAATTGCTGATAAAGATACAATATGTATCTTTTGCGTGGTTGACTTGTTCCAAATATGCGTTAGTCTTAAAGCGGATTGCCTTCAGTAAGCATCTACTCTGACAGAAGAGTATAAGGTAAGATTAATATTCTCCATTCTGTCTGATATTTTGGATCTGCAAACTGAATATTTTGATACGTAACGCCAACAAGTTATGCACTACCCTTAGCAAGGTAGGCATTCAGCGATTCAACATCTATCTAGCAATTGTACTGAATAGTTTACAATAGCAGTTGATGAAGAAATCTAAAGAAAATATAAAATTGAATCAAATGATAGTGGTGTTTGGAGGAAAAACGTGTTTCTAAGAGTAGCACAACAACATCGGCAATTCGTTCAAGACTTGGTAATGAACCTGCAAGCCTTGGCAATTGTACTAGAGCGACGTGGATATCCTGCGTCTTGCTATACCTGCGGCGACCAGATGAATAGTGCTTCGTTTATGGTTAGCTTGGGCGACAATCATCTGATTCGCTTTTTGGTGTCTGATTACGGGATCACTTGGACTGAGATGCGCGACGATCGCGAATTAATGAAGTTGGAAGGTGCAGAAGCAATCAGCCAGTTGCAGGAACTTGCCAATATTGTCAAGGAACCTACGCAAACTTCTACAAGTAACAAAACTCTAGCCAAGAAGTGTTAAAAATGCCTGTGTCTAATGGGGTATTTAGAAAAGCGAAACAAGGTAAATTTTAAACTTGGAAATTGCTTAGAGGTAATTAGCAATTGGTGAGGAGTCTGTTGGACGGGTTTATCGGCTTGTTCACAAAGCAGCGTCTCCGACAAAAGAAGGAACCACTCCTGATCGCACTTTTATTGTGGCTTGAAGCAATCGCTTATTACCTACACCCCATTATTACTCCCGGCAATTGGCTTTATTATTAAGCGATCGCCTTTGAGAAAATCACAAATCAAAACTTAATAAAACCATTCTTTTTGTCGCTTCTATCAGAATGCGTTTATTTTAAGTTAAAGTAAAATTCCCAATCTATCCTCAGAAAGAATTTGTAAAAAATTGGCACTTTGTTCTCAGGTAGTTTTTTTTGCTTAGATATCATAAACCATTGCCAATCAAAATGAAGGGTGCCCAATAGTAAGGATGATTGAAGCTACCGCCAACCCCTGCGGGTACGTTGTTACTACCGTTTTGCTGTTTACTGCTAGGGGATTTTCCGGTAATCAAAGCAATTTGGGCTTGTCTTAACGCTTCAGATTTTGTCAGCTTACTCGAAGCTAGGAAGGTATAAAAAGCAGTCATTAAACTTTCCGTACCGCCATCATCCACAGCCCATAATGAAGCGATCGCTGCCCTAGCGCCAGTTTTTTGCATTTGATAGCCAAAGCCTAAAATCTCTTCACCGTTGCCTAATTTGCCCCCCAAGCCGGTTTCGCAGGCACTTAATACTACTAATTCCACACCGGGTAATGACCAAGTAGCGATATCTCGCAAGTTAATGCGATCGCCATTTCCAAATAGAATAAAAGAGTTTTCTGGTCTACCCGTCACAAACGCTGCATGAGTAGCAAAATGGACAACTGTATAGTCATCCAATTGGGGCACAGTAGCAGCAGGGGAGAAAGCAGCGTCTAAAATTTTCTTAGTTCCAGGGACAGTATTTGCCAAGCTTTGCACTTCCTGCGCTGCAAAGGGCAAACCGGAAAAAGCAAACTTTCGATTACCAACTCTAATTTGATAATTACCTTTCGTAAAGGCAGCAGCTAAAACCCGCAATTTAGATTCGGGTTGGGTGTTGAAGTTAGTTAAGCTGGCAGCGGTGATGCGATTGATGCTGTAGCGCTGCACTAGCCATTGTGTACCATCATATAAAGCCGCTAGGGGAACGTAGCGCAACTGTTCATCTGGTGCATAAATTATAGTTTTTGCACCAGCTTGCTTCAAGTCCTTTTCTATCGGTTTAATTAGCCAGTCATATAACTGACTTCCAGGTTTTTTGGCATTTTGACTAGGAGTTTGTAAAGCTTCACGGAAGGCTGAGATTGTTTGGTTGAGGTTTTTGCGTTTGACAGCTACGGTGCGATGAATTGGTGGTGAATCAGGAGTTATCAGTACCAATTCCAAGCTATCTTCTAAAACTAGTGGATAGATGAGGACAGCTTTTTGTGGTAATCGTGCCAAATTATCCCGAATTTCGTTAAGACTCTCCAAATCTAAATTTTGCCGTCTGCTTGTGCGGCTAATTTGTTCGACCTGGGATCTCACTGCCGGACTATTGATAAAATCGTTAAATCGCTCCAGCAGTTGTTGTTGATTTGTTACAAGTTGGGCGATACGTTGTTTTTGTTGAGGCGATCGCTTTTCCGGAGAAATCTGACGTAATTTGGTTAGTTCTTTACCCAGAACAACAGCATTATCCACAGTTTGATCTAACTTTTCTTTCGTTGGTTTTTCCTCTGGGGATATTTCAATGCCTTTAGCAGTGCGTTGATTTCCAGGCACATTCCGCAGATATTCTTGTAGTTCCTCGACTTTGAGTAAATCCATAGCGCGCTGCGCTTGGGAAATGTGTCCCTGCGCTCGCAATAATCTTTCAGCCAAAGTACGATATGTTTGGGCAACAGTTATGCTGTAAGCATCTGGTTCCGCTCCTAGCGCTGCTGGTTGGAGACGTGCGCTCTCGCGGTTGATCAGACAATGTTTGTAGAAAAAAACTGCTAAATCTGGTCTATTTTGAACATCGAAGAGATAACCGATGTTACTGTAGGTTTTGCCAAGTTGAACGCGATCATTTAATTCTCTGTTAATGAATAAAGCTTGCTCGTAAGATTTCAGTGCTTGTGAATACTGACCTTGCTTTTGGTAAACTCTGCCAATATTGTTTAGCGTCACCGCTTCCCACCAGCGTTCTCCAGTGTCTGTGGTAAGTAATAGCGCTTTCTGCAATGTTTGCAATGCTTGTTGAGAGCCATTCGCGCCTAAAAGTTTAATTGCTTCTGCATTTAGCCGCCTTACCTCTGATTGGCTATTTTTCTGAGGTAATGCCTGAGCAATTTCCCCGTAATTATACTTGGGCATCGCATCGGAATTTACTAATTTTTTTGCTGATAATGCCGTCCCATAACTTGGGAAAAGAAGTAAACTAGCAATAACAAAACTGAAATAATAAAAATGAGGACGCATAATAAAACCCTCACCTTATTTGGTGAGTGTTAATTTTAAACCATTAAATTGTACAGAACAACTAATTTTTATACTATTACAATTGTAAAAAATCCCTAATTTCTGCTCAAAAAAGTGAAAATGTCTGAAGAAAAATCAAGTCAACCGCAACTACCGCCAACAAGTGCCATTGACACTCCAACCCTGAGGGCATTTGATAATTGGTTTGAATATCTTATCAGAGCGCAACCCCATCATACTGATTATGCAGGTGTTGTGTGGCACGGTTCTTATATTGCTTGGTTGGAAGAAGCGCGGATAGAATGTTTGCGATCTATAGGTATTGAATTTGCTGATTTAGTTGCTTTAGGATGTGATTTAGCAGTTGTAGATTTGTCGTTGCGTTATCATCGGGCAATTCGCTTAGGTATGACGGCAGTTGTCAAGACGCGCATGAGTGAGGTGACTGGTGTCCGTATTAATTGGGATTATGCGATTGAATCACCAGATAGGCAAGAGTTATACGTTAGTGCCAAGGTGACATTAGTCGCGGTCGACAAAGAAAGAGGTAAAATTATGCGTCAGTTGCCTACAACTGTTCAAGATGCATTAGCACGGCTTTCGGGATCGATGAATAATTGATTGGTTGTTGGTTAGTTGTTTGGGGAATATCGCAAATTTATCGCCGACACCCTACAAGGGTGCGGCTATACGAACAAAGGCTGCGAAGGCAGCCTAATCATCTTAGCCTGCGTTCGCGTAGCGTGTCGAAGACAAGGCAGGCTACCCTTCTCCTGTCGGAGACGCTGCGCGAACGGGAACGCCAAGGGCGAACGTTCGTATAGCCCCAGGCTTACAGCCTGTGGTGGGGGGTATTTTTAACGGTTATTTACCACCTTGTATCTGCGATAGACTTTGAGGCAAGTGAATTATTTGATTCCAAATATCTTGAGGAGTAACGCCATAACTTATTTGTAATAAAACAACGATCGCCGCAATAGTCATTGCAGTGCTGACGGTCGTTTTTACTATTTTCACTAATATTGTAAATACTATCCAGGATACAATCAGAGCAACGAACATATTGTTAATTCCTTAAGAATCACCCTTTAAAAAAGTCTTGCGTTGGAAAAGGTAAAATTTTACAGTTAGTAATAATTACTGCGGAATTGCTCTTTTACCAAAGTTAAAATAGTTACTATAATCAGGCTTTTTATCCTTAGGCATTTTTTGTGTAATTGTCCTGCGCTAAATATACAGGAAAGCAAGACAAAAAACGGTATGTAATATAACTTTTTATTAAGTAATTAATTACATAAACTATGTTGTTAGCCTTCAGTATGAGGCTGAAGGCTTAAGAAAGTAGGCTATTAATCTGGTTATCGTAAAGAAATAATACGTGACTGCTTTTCTAAATTTTCAGTTGCTGTTAAAACTTCTTGTCTAGCCCATTTATCTGCTGCCACAATGTCATCTAAAGAAGGTTTGGCAGAGTTATCAGAAGAAAAGCGATCGCATACCGATTCAATACAACGAGAAATATCTAAAAAGCGAATTTTCTCATCTAAAAATAACGCTACAGCTTGTTCATTTGCTGCATTCAATACGGCAGGCATAGATCCCCCAGCTTTACCCGCAGCGTAAGCTAATTTCATGCAAGGATATTTTTGGTGATCTGGTTCTTTGAAAGTTAAATTTCCGGCTTTCACCAAATCTAGTTGTTGCCAATCAGTGTAGATGCGATCGGGGAAAGATAAAGCATACAGTAAAGGTAAGCGCATATCAGCCCAGCCTAATTGAGCTAAAACTGACGTATCTTGCAGTTCAATCAGCGAGTGAATAATACTCTGGGGATGAATGACAATATCAATATTTTCATAATCCATCCCGAAAAGGAAGTGTGCTTCAATCACTTCCAATCCCTTATTCATCAAAGTAGCAGAATCTATAGTAATTTTCCGACCCATTGACCAATTCGGATGTTTGAGAGCGTCGGCAACAGTTACGTTTGTTAACTTAGACACATCCCAATCGCGAAAAGCGCCACCAGAAGCAGTGAGCAAAATCCGTCGCAAGCCCCCTTTGGGAACACCTTGCAAGCACTGAAATATAGCAGAATGCTCTGAATCGGCTGGTAATAGTTTTACATTATGTTTCTCAACTAACGGTAGAACTACAGGAGCGCCAGCGATTAAAGTTTCTTTGTTTGCCAAAGCAATGTCTTTACCAGCTTCGATGGCAGCGATGGTGGGTAGCAAACCAGCACAACCAACGATACCCGTGACAACAGTTTGGGCTTCGCCATAACGAGCAACTTCGATTACTCCAGCTTCACCAGCGAGTAAAATTGGTTGGGGATCGAGGTCAGCGATCGCTTCTTTGAGTGCAGGTAATTTATCTTCATCACAAATCGCTGCTATACTTGGTCGAAACTGACGAATCTGAGCGGCTAACAATTCTACATTGCGCCCAGATGCCAATCCCACAATCCGAAACTGATCTGGGTACTGGGAGACAATATCTAAAGTCTGAGTACCGATAGAACCAGTCGAACCAAGCAGAGTAATCGCTTTCATAATTGTTTAATATTTAAAGACAACTTTACTATAAATTGCTGAGGACAACGGAAGCGCAGCAATGGGATATTATTCTTATTTGGCGATCCCCTTTAAAAAAAAAATCACAAAATTCTGAAAATTAACACATTTATTGCATATTTGCCAGTAGAAGTAGCAGGATGCATAAAACAATCTCATAGAAAAGCTGAAATAATGCCTCAACAGATAGTTATAAAAAAAGCTGTATGGACAAATGACTTTCTCTATCCAGCAGCGATATGGCTAACAAGCCGAATGTTGATTTGGATTGTGATGTTGGTGATTGTGCCTTTATTGTCAACACCATCAGCAGGGATTGCACCGACATTTGGCTGGGGGGCATTTGATGCCTGGGATAGTGGACATTACCGAGCGATCGCTACTTCTGGTTATGAATATGCTGATGACGGAAAAGGACATAATCTTGCCTTTTTCCCGCTGTTTCCCTTAATAGTTCGGGCACTTATGGCTCTTGGTTTGCCGTTTGAAGTGGTAGGCACAGTAGTGAACAACCTAGCATTTTTGGCAGCGCTTTACTGCTTGTACTTTTGGGTAAAAGAGCAGCACGGCAAAGACTCTGCACGGTGGGCTACTGCTGTCTTGGCTTGGTGTCCGTTGTCGATGTTTGCAGCGGTGATTTATACTGAAGGGTTATATTTATTGCTGTCTACAGCAGCTTTGCGAGCCTTTGACAAACAGCAATATGGCTGGACAGCTTTTTGGGGTGCAATGGCGACAGCAACACGTCCAACGGGGATCGCATTGATACCCGCGTTAGCGATCGCCTCTTTTAAACAACGCAGACCACCGATTGCTTACGTTGCGTCTTTTGCGACTGCGATCGGCTTACTTTCATTCAGCTTGTATTGTGCAATTAAATTTGGCGATCCTTTAGCGTTTATCCATGCACAACGAGGATGGCGACCTTCTTTAGGCTTTGATTGGCACGGTTGGTGGAAAATGCTAATGCAAATTACAGTTGGTACAACCAATTGGAAACATGGCGCAATTAAAGACCCGTTGCATCCGCTGTTGTTTGCGATCGTTGTAGCTTTGGGATATTTATTGTGGCGCTTTCGGCAAAAATTAGGTTCTGCAAAGGTAGATTATGGTTTTGCGGCTTTATTCTTATTGCTGTGGCTATTAGCAGGCGATCCGTTGATTAATACAATCTCTGTCTTGGGTGGTATTTACTTGTTATGGTACTTACGCGCTCATCTGACACCAGTCACAGTGATTTATGGGTTCTGCGGGTTAGGCTTAATTTTTGCTTCTGGGGGAACTTGGTCACTGAGTCGTTTGGTCTACGGCATTGTGTCGTTAAGTGTAGCCCTCGGCATGTTATTATCTCGCCATCCTCGTTGGGGATACTTAACACTGTTCTTCTTCGCCATCTTACTTACCAGTTTTAGTGTTCGATTTGCTCAAGAACTGTGGGTAGGGTAAAGCGAAGTGATGAGAAGATAGAGAGAAATTAGCAATTATTGTTACAGCTAGGTGAAAAAATCAGTTTTTCAGCTTGGTGTCGGTTGGGGGATCGCCATCAGTGCCTTAATTCTATTCGCGTGCAGCAGTTTACGACATAGCGTGTTTCAATCAGGAGTTTTCGATATAGGAATTTACGACCAGGTTGTTTACTTAATTAGCCAAGGACAGCCACCTATCTCCTCTTTTTTGGGCTTTCATCACATGGGCAACCATGCAGCCTGGGCAGTCTATCCACTGGGTTTACTGTACAAGATTTACCCTAGCCCATACTGGCTCTTAGCTGTGCAAGCAGTGGCGTTAGCTTTGGGTGCTTTGCCTACTTACTATCTTTCGCTGCAAGCAGGACTGAAGGAAACTCAAGCAGCCACAATGGCAGCAGTTTATCTGTTGTACCCGTTAATTTTTAATGCCAATATTTTTGAATTCCACCCAGAAGTCATGGCTGTGCCCGTATTCCTGGGGGTAGTTTTGGCAGCGCGGCTAGGTCAAGTAGGGTGGTTTTGTATAGGCATTATCTTTATTTTGGGCTGTAAAGCCGTTTTATCGCTGACAGTTGCGGCGATGGGCTTCTGGCTGCTGGTGTTTGAAAAACGGCGCGTGTGCGGTGTATTCGCCTTAATTGCCGGGTGTGCCTGGTTTTTGATTGCTAGTCAAGTGATTATTCCCTTGTTCAGCAATGATGAGGTAGCAGCGGTAGAACGTTATAGCTATCTAGGCAACTCAGTTTTAGATATTGCCAGAAATCTCATCCTTCAGCCAGGGCTGATATTGGGGAGAATCTTTTCACTAGATACCCTGGAATATCTAGCACTGTTAGTTGCACCTTTGATCTGGGGACTTGTACCAAGGCATCTAACTCCTTTAGTGAGTGCTATTCCCGCATTACTTTTGAATATTCTTTCTGATAAGCAAGCGCAACGCGATTTAATTCACCAGTATTCTTTACCGATACTGCCTTTTTTGATCTTAGCTGTAATTGCCAGTTTGGCTGCGGGTAGAGGATGGCTGCGTTCTAGACGGGTTATTATTTTGTGGGCGTTGCTAGCTTTTATAGTGCTGGGAAAGTATGGTTATTTTTGGTCGCGATATCTAAGATCAATTGATAATTTGCAAGCAACACGAGAAGCGATCGCCCAAATTCAAACTAAAGGTGCTGTTTTAAGTACTCACAGTATTTCCCCGCATTTAACCCACCGACAGCAAATCCAGTTTGTGGATGATTTAAGCAATTTCACCCCTGATTTCGCCCAATTTGAATATATATTGCTCAATGTGCGTCACCCAGACGGTACTCACAATCCTAAGTTTGCTAGCAACTTAGTAAACAAACTGAAAAATACGGAATTTATGCGACTAAGCTACCAGCGTGATGACGTTTATTTATTTGTGAAAAAATCGTCAGCCAACTGAGTATGCACAAACTGAAAAATATTTTTATTCACCTGCTGATTATGTCTTTGTTTGTTGGCTTTGTACTTGCGATCAGGTTCAAGCCAATCACGCAATCTTTGGAATTAGACTACGACGAAGGGCTGAATTTAATTAAAGCTTTTCTTTACGGGCAAGGGTTTTCTCTTTACACCCAAATATGGAATGACCAAGCACCCTTTTTTACCGTTATTTTGTCGCAATGGTTTCATTTATTCGGTCAGTCTATCTTTGCTGCCCGCTTTCTAATCATCCTTTTTTCAGCACTATTAATTTGGTGCTTTTATCAAATTATCAATAGTGAACTCGGAAAAATACCAGCTTTTGTTGCCACACTTATATTATTCACTTCTGGGCTATTTATTCGCCTTAGTATTTCCGTGATGATTGGTATTCCCTCGCTATCACTGGCAATGCTTTCGATTTATTTTTTACATTTTTATAAAAAGCACTATCGTCAGCCTTTTCTGATTTTGTCTGGAGGTTTATTAGCGTTATCTTTACAAACAAAATTATTTACAGTATTTCTGATTCCTTTAATGCTTTGTTATCTGGCATTTCCAAATGTAACGATTTTCCAGAAAAAGCAACTGAAAACTATTCTTCAACCTTTTCTTTGGTGGCTTGGTAGTCTGGTAGCTGTTTTTTTATTAATAGGCTTGTGGTTTCAGCAATTTTCTCATTTAGACCAGATATTTGAATCTCATTTTCATCAACCGATTGAAACAAAATTAGGAAACTTTAATAATTTTGAATATCTTAAACGAATAATCAGTCAAGATTATGAATATGTCTTTCTAGCGTTTATCGGTATCCTCACAATTATTGTCAAAAAACAACGGAATGGTCTTTTTCCTTTAGCTTGGCTAGTAACTGCAACACTAATTTTAATAAAACATAAACCAATCTGGGATCATCATTACCTTTTGCTGACTATTCCTATCTCTTGGTTAGCTGCTTATGCTGTTGCTTCAGTTCGTGATTTCTGCAAAAGTTGGCATTTTGATTCTAACTCATTAAAAATAAAAGATTTCATATTTCTCATACTAAGTGCAACTTTCATTTTATTGATGATTACAACTCCAGCCAATCCGAAAGGTAGACCTTCCACAAATGTAGAAGTTATACAACTGTTATTAAAATACAAAAAATTAACTCATTGGGTATTTACAGACCGTCCAATCTATGCTTTTTATGCTGGGTTGCGCGTTCCTCCAGAAATGGCAGTAATATCATATAAACGATTTAATTCGGGAGATCTAACTTCAAAAGAACTGCTGGCTATCCTACAAAATTATTGTCCGGAACAAATGGTTCTTGGAAGGTGGATTTCTCAAATAAAAAGTGATAGTGACTTTATGGCTTATATTAATGAAAATTATTCAAAAACCTACACAGACGAAAAAAATACGGTCGAACATTATCTCTTAAAGGAAGTTCATAAATGTACACCCAAGCAATGATTTGAGGAGGCGATAGTTTAGAGTGAATAATAAGTAAGACTTTATGGACAAAGACTTTTACCTACAGTATGCATCCGTTGAAGATAAACATTGGTGGTTTGTCGGTCGTCGTCTGATTATCGAGCAAGCGATTCGTAAACTAAGTTTACCGAAAAATGCCCAAATTCTCGAAGTCGGTTGTGGTACAGGTGGCAACTTAAGAATGCTAACCCGTCACGGTCAAGTTTCCGCGATGGAGTTGAATGAAATCGCTTGCAAAATTGCCAATGAGCGGCAAGTAATTCCGGTAAAATTGGGTGGCTTGCCTGATAAAATTCCTTTTAGCAATGAGTATGACATAATTCTCATACTCGATGTTTTAGAACATCTTGATGATGACTTGGCAGCACTTTTAGCATTGCATACAAAATTAAAGCCTGGAGGAGCATTGTTAATTACAGTTCCTGCTTACCAGTTTTTGTGGAGCCAGCATGATGAAATTAACCATCATAAACGTCGTTATGTGTTGAAAAATTTGCAACAGGTTGTGAAAAAGGCTGGCTATACTGTGCATTACAGCAGCTATTTTAACTTTTTTTTGTTTCCTATCGTTGCAGGCGTGCGTTACTTGCGAAAATTGTTAAAACTTGAAAGTAATTCTATTGATAACAGCGATTTGCATTTGCCGCCGAAACATATCAATAAGTTTTTAAGTTTATTATTTGCAAGCGAACGTCACTTAATGAATTTCAGTCTTCCTTTTGGCGTATCTATTTTGCTTGTAGCACATAAAAATAAACAAACTTAATGAAGGTTATGATTTGCCATCAAGGTGGTTTGAATAAACGTAAGGAAGGAAACTATGAATTTATTTTTCAAAATTTACCTTTAAATATTAAGGAAGATGATGCTTATTAAATAAGCAGTGGACTTAACTGCGAAAATACACATAAGAACAGTGAATAAACCAATCTACTCTATAGTTATACCGATTTATAACGAAGAAGAGAACATCACCGAGATGTATCATCGTCTGAGTAATTTAATCGAGCAATTAGACGGTGAGGCTGAGTTAATTTTAATTGACGATGGAAGTCGCGATCGCTCTTTAAACATGATCCGCGAACTTCACCATTGCGATAGTCGCGTGCGTTACCTCAGTTTTGCACGGAATTTTGGTCATCAAATCGCGGTAACTGCGGGTTTAAACTTCGTTCAAGGCAAAAGTGTCATCGTGATGGACGCCGATTTGCAAGACCCCCCAGAGCTAATTTTAGCCATGATAGAAAAATGGCAACAAGGCTATCAAGTAGTTTATGCCCAGCGTCTCTCTCGCAAACAAGAAAGTTGGCTAAAACGCTTGACAGCTTATGCCTTCTATCGGATACTCAGGGTTTTAGCTGATGTAGATATACCACCCGATACAGGTGATTTTTGCTTGATGGATCGGCAAGTGGTAGATATTCTCAATGCAATGCCCGAACGCAACCGCTACATTCGCGGTTTAAGAGCATGGGTAGGTTTTCGCCAGACATCTGTACATTTTGAACGAGATCCTCGCTTTGCGGGCAAAGAAAAGTATACCTTCGGTAAGTCTTGGGCATTAGCAGTGAATGGAATAGTTTCCCTGTCAAAAGTTCCCTTGAGACTAGCCACTTATTTAGGAATGCTCTCGGCGGGTATAGCTCTATTAATGATACTCTTAGTGCTGTACTGGCGCTTATTCGATCCAGCTTCTCCATTAATTGGCTTCACATTAATTACAATTGGTCTATTTTTCTTGGGTTCTGTCCAATTGTTTTGTATTGGCATTTTAGGCGAATATATTGGTCGTATTTATGAAGAAGTCAAAGGTCGTCCTGTTTATACCATCAAGGAAATTGGCGATGTAAATCATGCATCAACAACACCCACGTCTAAGTCATCTCATCATTCCTCAATTTAATTCTAAGCAACATATATAAAAACACTAAATTTATATTTATCATAAGAATAATTTCAAGGAAAGTTTTGTGAGTTTACAAGAATTTAGTTTATTGTTGATGTCTGTTCTTGCCAGTGTGACAGGACAGTTTTTTTTAAAATTAGGCGCACTGAAGTTAGGCAAAGTTAATTTAGCCAATGCTCTTAATTTAGTTTTGGGCATTATTACAACACCGGAACTTTTAACCGGACTAGCTTTCTACGGTATAGGTGCTGTTGCTTACATTCTTTTGTTAACTAGAGTCAGCTTAAGTGTTGCAGGTCCTTCTGCATCGCTGGTTTATGTTTTTTCAGTGTTGCTGGGTTACTTCATCTTTAAAGAATCAATTCCCTCGATCCGCTTACTAGGCTTAAGCTTAATTGTTGGTGGAGTTATATTAGTTGTCTGGCAAAAATAAAAAATAATTCCGTAGCACAGTCTGGCACAAAATTAAATTCAATCCTTCTGGCTTTTGACTCATAAATTTATTATTGAGAAATTAAAAAGGTGAAAAATAAGTAAATGGCAAATTCATTTAATGAAAATCTCACCCAAGTAACAGCAGAGAAAAACAAAAATAGTTATCAAATCAGAAATATTCTCTTTGTAGTAGCAATGTGGCTATCGAGCCGATTTGTCATAGCCGTTACTATGCTGTTGATTGCCCCTTTACTTCCGGCTCCAGCAAATGGTAATGCTGTCACATTTAGCTGGGATGTTTTCACTGCATGGGATAGTGTTTGGTATCAGCAAATTGCAACTAATGGATATCAACCTTCCGATAATGGAGCATTATATTCAACTGCCTTTTTTCCGTTATTTCCTTTAATCATCCGAATATTTATGAATCTTGGCTTGCCTTTTGCAGTGGCAGGCACATTGATAAATAATTTTGCATTTTTAGGTGCTTTGATAATACTGTATTTTTGGGTAAATGATAGTTATGGTAAAAGTGCGGCACGGTGGGCAACTGCTGTTTTAGCATGGTGCCCTTATTCGCTTTACGGAACTGTAGTTTATACCGAAGGACTATTTTTGTTATGCAGCACATCTGCTTTGCGAGCTTTCGATAAAAGGCAATATATTTGGACAGCTTTTTGGGGTGGATTAGCTACAGCAACGCGAGTAACTGGAATAACACTTATACCTGGCTTTTTGTTTGTCTCCTGGAAAGAACGCAGAGGTTTAAAAGCCTACCTTGCTAGTTTAGCTGTAGGTAGCGGTTTTGTTTTTTATAACCTGTATTGTCAAATTAAATTTGGCGACGCTTTAGCATTTCTTCATGCACAAAAAGGATGGCGTTCTTCGGTGGGGTTTGATTGGCGCGGTTGGTGGAAAATGTTGATGCAAATAGTCGTTGGTCCAACTAATGCAAATGGCTCTATTCAAGATCCATTGCATCCTTTATTATTCGCAATTATTATCGGTAGCAGTTATTTTTTATGGCGTTTTCGCGGCAAGATCGGTGCTACTAAGGTGCGCTATGGATTTTATGTATTATGGATTTTCCTCTGGTTATTAACACGCAATTCCTTACCTAACGATCCATTTTCAAGTGAACCATTAATTAAAATATTACTTATCTTTGGTGGTGTTTATTTACTTTGGTTTTCCAGAAAGAAAATTCCTCTAGTTGCTGTTATATATGGTTTTTTCTCATTTGCATTAATCCTTAATACTGGACTTACCGCATCTGTTGAACGCTACGCTTATGGTATTGTGTCCCTGTCGTATGCATTTGGGCTATTGGTTGCTCGTTATCCACGCTGGGGATATGCAATTATGGGATTTTTTGCCATTATTTTAGCCAGCTTTGCTGTACGATTTTCTCAAGAACTTTGGTTAGCTTAGAGCAGATGATATTCGGTGGTATATATTTGTTATGGCTGTTACGTCGGGAACTTAGTTTAATTACTGTTGTCTATGGTTTTTGGGGGATCGGTATATTACTAGCATCGGGAGGTACAATTTCTCTAAATCGTCTGTCTTACGGTATTGTATCGAGACGCGATCGCATGCGGAGTGCTGCTTGCTCGTCATCCTTTTTGGAGACGCGCAGTTATGGGTTTATTTGCCATTCTACTGGCTAGCTTCGCTCTACGATTTGCTCAAGTTCAGTGGGTAGCGTAGAAAGTGTTTTTGGTCTGCTTTGTATCCTCACGTTAGGTGTCATAGTCGCTACAACACAAATTGAGAATCATATGATATTAATAGTTATTTAATTTGTAAACTTAGTATCTAAAAGTACATACTTGTTTATCTATTTTCAGCGTAGGTGGTATTCTTGATTGCAAACTAAATGCTTAAATCAGATTAAAATACATACTATTTTAACTGACTCAAGGAATTATTTTTGATTTTTCAGTATTTATAGTATATTCAATCACATAGAATTGTAATATCACTGAGGTAATAACTGTAATCAACTAATAGTTAAAAATTGCAGGCAAAAGGAAAGTAGAGTTATAGTCTATTTCCAAGATATTTAATAGGTAAAGTATCATAATTTAAAATTACTCCTGATTTTAATCATGATGCTAAGTAAATTACTAAAGATTATCCACGTTGACGAACTAGCACAACGCGATAAAAATAAAGCTACACTACAATTTAAAATTATTGAAATGCGTGTCTAGCAAGCATTTCTAATTTGAAATCATGACTTGCAAGGATAATGTCAACAAAGCGCTACTAGTGCATTCTGCTTCGTATCAAGTCTATTAAGTTAATTTACATTCAAGTAATTAATAGACTAAAAAATATAAATTGAATTAAATGAAAATTTAATATGTTTGAAAAGCGGAGGAATAACGTTTAACAATACAATATTTTTTCTTAATTATGACGAAAAAACTATGGCTTATAACAGATAAGAATGAAAACAAGAAATCAGCACTCTTCTCCAATAAAGAATGTTAGCCTTGGTTTACCACAGGAAAAGCATAAAACATCTGTGGGGTATTAACTTGATTTTTTTTATGACACTTATAATTCATATTAAAGAATAACAAATATGTTTAAGCAAATGATTTGTTTCTCATATAACTCTTATTAACTATTATCGCCTAAAGCCTGATAATCTAACCTTAAATTCAACTTGTGCAATTTATTTGCTCAATTTTTATTAAATTTCTGTTAATCGATTGTTAATTATTCAGGATTACCAGAAACTAACTTCGTATCTAATAATTACAAAAAATGTGCTATAAAGTACCGTCAGAACCGAGACTGATGGTTCGACCCTTGAAGGAGCTATGACGTGGAAAACAGTAAGTCGTTTTTTTGGTCGCAAGGAATCATAATTGCTCTGCTTGCCTTAGCTAGCAGTTTAAGCCTTGGTTTAATGATGCCTATTAACCCAAAAGCCTCCGAGGTAAAAAGTGATATTAGTATAAATTCAAACAATGAGCTTCGCCGAATAGAAACAACTCAGCGGATTGAGCAATTAAAATTGGCGATGCTTGGAACTTGGCAGCAACAAGCCAAAGCCAAGGGTCTTGCTTACAATGTGCCAGAACGTTTTCAAGGGGTAACGATCGCAGAAGCAAAACTCAGCCAAGGTCAGAAAGTAATTGCTCTTACCTTTGATGATGGTCCTTGGCCCACAAGTACAGCTAATGTATTGGATATTCTCAAAAAAAATAACATCAAAGCCACATTTTTTGTTGTTGGGCAGATGCTCAAGAATCATCCAGATTTGGGTGTGCGAATTGTGACTGAAGGTCATGTCATTGCTAACCATACTTGGACTCACAGATATCATTTCATGAATCCACAAGTAGCAGCTTATGAAGTTGAGAGCACATCTGACTTGATTTTTCAAACTACTGGTGTAAAAACAACTTTGTTCCGACCACCTGGGGGAATGATGAACAACGGGGTGGCTGCTTACGCCAGAAATCAAAAATATACAATAGTGATGTGGTCTGCTGACTCTGTAGACTACAGCAATCCAGCTTTACCTAGATTAATAAGTAATGTGACGAGGGCATCAAAACCAGGCGGAATTGTGCTTTTGCATGATGGTGGTGGTAATCGTTCCAGAACTGTACAAGCTTTACCACAAATTATTAGCCACTTTAAAAAGCAGGGTTATAGCTTTGTCACTGTACCAGAACTCTTAGAAATGCAAAATAAAGACCAAAAGCTAATGACAGCCAAAAAGCAATAGTTATTAGTTATTAGTCATTAGTTAAATTACTAAAAACTAAAAACTAATATATAATCCGGTTGATTAACCATTATATAAAACGACCACTAATATCTATTTAATAGAAAAGGGCACGCCTAACGACGTGCCCTTAGTAATAATCGACAACTAATTAGCGAATGACACATATTGTAGAGACGTTGCGCTGTCCCCGTCTCTACGAAGGACATGATATTAGTTGTAAAAACAAACAACTAAACAGAACTCAGTTGTTTTTGTGCAACAAACTGGGGATTTGCTTCTGGAGTTTCAGCTTCAGAAGGGGGAACCAACTGCCAAAACTTGGGTAAGAATTCTTGCCAGTTTTGCAAAATCATCTTCGCTTTTGGTGAATTAGTGCGATCGCCATGTGCTTTGATTAATTCTTGCAGTTGCTTTTCACCAGCTTCGGTAATCACCCGCTGAAGTTTGACAATTTCTCGGTTAACTAATTCTGGGAAGCCACCGTCTTCATCTAGGAAGTATGCCAGCCCACCAGTCATCCCCGCACCTACGTTGCGTCCAACTTTACCCAAGACGACAATTACGCCACCAGTCATGTACTCGCAGCAGTGATCACCTGCACCTTCAATCACAGCCGTACCTTTAGAATTACGTACCGCAAAGCGTTCTCCGGCTAAACCATTGGCAAACAACACTCCACCAGTAGCACCATAAAGGCAGGTATTGCCAACTATCACGTTTTGTGCTGGGTCATAAGTAGCAGTAGCCGGGGGTTTGATGATGATTTCACCACCATGCATTCCCTTACCTACGTAATCGTTCGCCTCTCCTTCTAATGTTAAATTCATGCCTGGGAGATTGAATGCACCAAAACTTTGTCCGACACTACCTTTGAAGTTGAGGTTAATTTGCCCTGCAAAGTTATTGTCGCCGTATTGAGATGCGATCGCTCCCGCTAATCTTGCGCCGACTGTTCTATCTGTATTGACTATTTTCCAAGTCTTGGTAACAGTAGATTGCTTGTCAATTGCAGCTTGAATATCTGCATCGGCTAGCAATTCGTCATCCAAAACCACGCCGTTGCTGTGGACTTCTTCATGCACCAACCAGCTACGGTTTTCTTTACTGTCGGGTAACTTCAGCAAGCAGTCGAGATTTAGCGATCGCGTTTTAGTAAGCTTAACGTCTTCCCGCTGTTTTAATAAATCGGCACGTCCAACAATTTCTGAAAGGGTTCGATAACCAAGCCGCGCTAACAGACTTCGCACTTCTTCCGCAAGAAAGTAGAAGAAGTTGACTACGTGTTCTGGCATACCAGTAAACCGCTGACGCAGTTCTTCTTTTTGCGAAGCGATACCTACAGGGCACTTATTGGTATGGCAAATTCGCGCCATAATACAGCCTTCGGCAATCATGGCGATGGAGCCGAAACCGAATTCTTCGCCACCCATCAATGCACCGATTACCACATCCCAACCTGTCTTAAAGCCGCCATCAACGCGCAGAATTACGCGATCGCGCAAACTATTTTCCATCAACACGCGATGCACTTCACTTAAGCCGAGTTCCCACGGCGAACCCGCGTGTTTAATCGAACTTAAAGGTGATGCGCCCGTGCCGCCATCGTGACCCGAAATCTGGATGATATCGGCGTTTGCCTTCGCCACACCAGCCGCAATTGTACCGATACCAATTTCTGCAACCAGCTTCACTGATACCTGTGCTTTCGGGTTAATTTGGTGCAAATCAAAAATCAACTGCGCCAAATCCTCAATCGAATAGATATCGTGATGTGGTGGTGGTGAAATCAGCGTTACCCCAGGCTTAGAACGCCGTAACATGGCAATGTAAGGACTAACCTTTGTCCCTGGAAGTTGTCCCCCTTCTCCCGGTTTTGCACCTTGAGCGATTTTGATTTCAATTTGTTTAGCGCTCATCAGGTACTCTGGCGTGACACCAAAGCGTCCGGATGCGACTTGCTTAATAGAACTCGAAGCAGTATCGCCATTCCGCAAACCTTTCAGGTGCGGAAGTGTTGGCGAATGTCCAGTTTCATCGACATCATCCAAAACTTTAAAGCGTACCGGGTCTTCGCCCCCTTCTCCAGAATTAGATTTACCACCAATTCGGTTCATGGCGATCGCTAAAGTTTCATGAGCTTCGCGCGATAACGCACCTAAAGACATACCGCCGGTGCAGAAGCGCTTGACAATCTCAGTTACAGATTCTACTTCTTCAATGGGGATGGATTGGCGATCGCTTTGCAAGTCTAGCAAGTCACGCAACGCCGTAATCGGTCTTTCTTGCAAATACTTCTTATATACCTCGTAATGGTCATAAGCAGTTTTGCCCGATGCACCGTTTTCTTTCACTTTAGCCAAGCCTACAGCGTTATGCAGCGCTGTTGCTAGTTCCGGACTGTTCATGTGGTACTCGCCACCACGACGGTACTGCACAAAGCCTAAATTTTCTAACTTCTTAGTTGTCAGTTCCGGGAAAGCCTTACAGTGGAACGAAAGCACCTCAGTAGCGAGTTCGCTGATACTTAAACCACCCACGCGGGAAGTAGTACCATAAAATCCCAACTCTAATAAATCTTGACCGATGCCAATTGCCTCAAAGATTTGCGCTGCTTGATAACTTGCCAGCAGAGAAATTCCCATCTTCGAGAGGATTTTCAACAAACCTGCTTCTACCGCTTTGCGATAGTTACCAAAAGCTTGCTCCAAAGTGAGAGTGGTTATTGTACCACGCTCCATAGACTTTTGCGTCTTTGGTTCTAACCACCAATCGCGTACAGTATCCAAAGCCAGATAAGGACAAACCGCACCAGCACCGTAGCCAATCAGACACGCAAAGTGATGTGTACTCCAGCACTGAGCCGTATTCACGACCAAGGATGCTTTCATTCGCAATCCTTCGCGGATTAAGTGATGGTGTACAGCACCCACTGCCAACAAAGGCGGAATATAAGTGTATTCTGTACCGATGCCGTCACTTACCTTGTCACTCAGAATTAAAATCTTCGCACCAGATCGCACCGATTCCACAGCTTGTGCTTGTAAAGACTTCACTGCTTCTTTCAGCCCATTTGGACCAGCGGCAATTTCAAACAGCGTTGACAACTCAGCCGTAGCAAATCCCGACAGCTTAATTGCTTCCAACTCTGCTGTATTCAGCACAGGCGATTCTAGCTTCAGCCTTTTAGCATATTCAGGCTTGGGATCTAATAAGTTACCACGTTCACCCAATTCTACTTTCAAGGACATCACCAAACTTTCCCGCAGCGGGTCAATTGGCGGGTTTGTCACTTGAGCAAAGCGCTGTTTGAAATAGTCATACAACAAATGGGGTTTTTCTGACAGCACCGCTAGAGGTATATCATCCCCCATGCAGAATGTCGCTTCTTTTCCATCCATTGCCATTGGCTGAATTACCATTTCCACATCTTCTGTGGTGTAGCCAAAAGCAATTTGATGTTGTAGTCTGGACGAGGTTCCCCCGCCCTGAGTGTCTATATTATTGGTTGTTGAATGTCCGTTACCGTTGGCGTTAGCATGTCCGTTGCCATTGCCATTAACAGATGATTCACTGACCAATGACTTCATATCTTGACGATATTTTTGCAACCATTCTCCATATGGCTGCTGTTTAGCGATGCGCTGTTTAATTTCCCAATTTTTCAGCACCTCATGGCTTTCTAAATCCACGGCAATCATTTGCCCAGGTCCAAGTCTGCCTTTCTCGATAATATCGGCTTCTGGTAAGTCTACTACCCCAGCTTCGGAAGCGACAACAATATAATCATCTTTGGTGATGCAGTAACGAGCTGGTCTTAAGCCATTGCGATCGAGTGTTGCCCCGACTTTCCGACCATCGCCAAATACCAAAAGTGCTGGACCATCCCAGGCTTCTTGCAGACCGCTGTAGTATTCGTAAAAATCGACAATTTCCGGGAAATTCCTTAAATTTGGTTGGTTGCGGTAAGCCTCTGGAACCATAATCATCAAGGCTTCCAGTGGGGTACGTCCAGATTGCACCAATAACTCAACAACGTTATCTAAAGTAGCCGAGTCACTGTTATCGATGTGAACAAAAGGCTTAAGTTCTTCTAAGCGATCGCCCCATACTGGATGATTTAGGCTTGCTTCTCGTGCCATCATCCAATTGATGTTACCCAATAGCGTGTTAATTTCACCGTTGTGACCCAAAAGCCGCATTGGTTGCGCTAGGGGCCATTTGGGCAGAGTGTTGGTACTAAAGCGGCGGTGATATACAGCCCATGCACTCTTATAAGCAGGATTTTTTAAATCCAGATAAAAGTCTCCCAATACAGCAGAACGCACCATGCCTTTGTAGACAATTGTCCGACTAGACAAGGAACAGATGTATAAATCTTCCCAAATGTGTTTTACAGCTTTGAAAATCCGACGACGGGCAATATATAATTGCCGTTCCAATTCATCGCCGCTTTTGTCAGAAGCTAATAAAACTTGTTCAATTTGGGGTTGATTTTCTCTTGCTTGTATCCCCAACAAATTAGGCTGCACCGGCACTACTCGCCAGCCCAGTACAGTCAATTTTTCTGACGTTGCTACTTCCTCAATTATTGCCTTACATGAAAGCGCTGTTTCTTGGTCTTGTGGGAGAAATATCATCCCTACAGCAATATTTTTGGTAGAAGTCAGTTCCACACCTTTTGTGGCAAACTCAGCTTGGAACAACTCCCAAGGAATAGCTGTCAATATTCCCGCGCCATCACCGGAATCTTGATCTGCACTACAACCACCCCGGTGTTCTAAGCAAGTCAAAGCAGCTAAAGCTTTGGTAACAATTTCATGGCTAGCTTTATTTAGCCGATGGGCGATAAAGCCCACACCACAAGCATCTCGTTCTTCTACTAACCATCGAGGACCCTGGTAGGTACAGCTTGAAGACGTATCCGAAAATGTCATTTGTTGGTCTTGATTCATGGGTTGATTATTCATATTTTATTGCTGATAACTTGAGTTATGAATTTTGCTACTACTTGTGAGAAAAAATTTCTAAGTTTTAAAAATGGAAAAATACAGAATCACCTAAAATTAGGAAAAAAAAATCTAACTTCAGGTTTTTTTGGTTCACCCGTGTTAAACTAATCGCGTTATTTTTTTTGTTTATTTTATTATGCGGAATCAACAGTCTTTTATTTATATCGTGAAGCTATGTATTTCCTCAATTACTTCTTTTTATTAAATCAAAGCTAGTTTTTCGGTACAGCCTTTCTCGACTTACCTGGAACAAAACTGCTTTTTAAAGCTTCACTGTCTTTAAAGCTGAAATTCTTTATATTTAACAACATTTAGCAGCGTATTACACTATATGCCCATTTGACAATTCCTAAATATCTCTGTTGTTATTGAATTTTTTCACTTCTACCCATTGCCACTTGTGTTACTACCACCCAAACCTCGCTTAAGTTGCAACCATCCGTAAGGATGCAACACTTAATTCAACTTTAATCACCAACACTACAGTTATCGTCTGGCTGGCTTAAAGTGTTAGTCAACACACTTAATTGCAGTGGTTTTGGTAGGTAAACTACTAGTTGAATTTTATAAAATACAACACTCCAAGATCTACATTATCACGTTGTAGTTCAAACTTGATGTCAGGATTTTTTGATATTAGGAAACATTAGTTAACTTCTGTTGTCCGTAATAGTTTTCCAAATTACCTAGTAAGTTATGGTGAAAATGCTCAATTTTTGCCGAGAAGAAGACCGTAAAGCTATTGCTAATAAAGGCAATAGAAAATTTTTTCCAACTTTCGTCTCGCCAATAATTTCAACAATACTGTGCTTATATGCTACCTCTCCTACTCTTGCCCAGCAGTCTCCCGTAGAAGCAAAATTAGCACCAATTTTGACTCAACAGTCACCTCCACCTCCTTTGACAGGGGTGATCTCTTATGGTAATCAAATTTTCCTCAATGGTCGTACCTTACCAGGTACTTGGTTACAAAAACGCTCTAAATCTGGCTCATTTACCACTCATTTAAGTGATGGGGCACTCAGGCAACTAGTTGGGGTAGATTTATTAAACAGCACCAATCCCAGCAGACAGCCAGTACAGTGGTTTTCGCTCGTCACAAAGCCAGTGGTTTTAAGCAGCGTATTGGCGGGAGGATATCGCTATTTAGATATCACTAATTTTGCTAAAACAGCCAAATGGCAGATGCAAGTTAATGGCAACACATTGGTGATTTCCACCCCAGCCGCGAAAGTAACAGATATTAGTCAAAGTCCGCAATCTTCAACTGTCGGCGTTGCCCCTCTTCAACAGGCTCGCATCGTTGTAAATTTAGATCGCCCAACTGCTTGGCAAATTAGACAAGGGTTACCAATTAAAAAAGCGCTGCCACCCGACCCCGATACAGTCACACCCAAAACCTCTGCACTGCCAAATAGAGAGTGGATAATTACCTTAGATGGCATCGCCGACCCGGTTTTGCTGCAACGCTATACTCCCCCTTCACCAGCACCACTACAACAACCAAATTTTCTCAAACAGTTACCACCAGTCATAATACCAGCGCCAATTCCTGAACCGACCCCGGAACCGACCCCAGAACCACTTATTCAACAAGTGGAAGTCGTCAATAATCAAACTATAATCCATCTGAGTGTCCCCTTTGGTCTAGCACCCCGAATTAGCACTGTAGTAAATCCCGATCGCCTGATAATCGATATTCGTCCCGATGCATTGGTAGAGAAAGATATTACTTGGGCACAGGGAGTGCGCTGGCGACAGCAAGTTGTCAATTTAGGCACAGAACGATTTCCCGTTGTTTGGTTAGAAGTTAATCCCCGCACCGTGGGACTAAAGCTCAAACCAATGGTCACGAACGCCAATACTCTTACAGGGACTGCTCCTTTAATTCAAACAGCACAACAAGACATTGCCGTAGCCGCAATTAATGGTGGTTATTTTAACCGTAATAATCGATTACCCTTAGGTGCGATTCGTCGGGATAATCAATGGTTATCTAGTCCAATTCTCAACCGGGGAGCGATCGCCTGGAATGATTCCGGACAATTTTACTTTGGTCGTCTCACTTTGGCAGAAACTTTAGCCACCTCTAATAACCAGCAGCTACCGATTCTATTTGTCAACAGTGGCTACGTTCAGAGTGGTATTGCTCGCTACACCCCTGCTTGGGGAACCTACAGCTTCCTTACCGACAACGAAATCATTCTCGTCGTCCAAAACAACCAAGTTACCAATCAGTTCTTAGGCGGGAAAGCTGGTGAAAGCAGCATCCCTGTAACTATTCCCCAAAATGGCTACCTGCTAGTCTTACGCGGTAACGCCGTCAATAGTGCAGCGCAACTTCCTATTGGCACCACTTTACGCATTTCCAGCGCTACCACTCCCGTTGATTTTAGCCGTTACCCCAACATTGTCGGCGCAGGACCACTATTAGTACAAAACAATCAAATTGTCCTCGATGCCAAAGCCGAAAAATTCAGCGATGCCTTTATTGCCGAAAAGGCTATTCGCAGCGCCATCTGTACAACAGCAACAGGCACAGTAATGATTGCTGCCGTGCATAATCGTGCAGGTGGTGCCGGTCCCACCTTGACAGAACACGCCCAATTGATGCAGCGTATGGGATGTGTGAATGCCCTCAATTTAGACGGCGGTAGTTCCACCAGTCTGTACTTAGGAGGGCAACTACTCGACCGTTCCCCCAACACAGCCGCCCGCGTCCACAACGGAATCGGTATTTTCCTCCAACCCCGATGAGGGAGAGGGGGAGAGTGGGGGATGGGGAGATGGGGAGCACGGGAGACAAGGAAGAAAATTCACCTCGTCCCCCTTGTCCTCCACTCCTCCACTGCCCCACTCCCCCACTCTCTTTCTTAAAGGTTAGTCAAAGCTGTCCTCTTACTTAATGAAGACTTGGTGTAGATACAGAAATTTCAGTAGTTACCGATTACACCATGTAATTTGGTCTGCTATGTTTGGCAAAGGTGAACTGAATTGCTTATTTTCACGGTTGCTACATTGCGCCATATTTTTTCATCAATGGTAAAGAGTACAAACAATTTGTCATGTCTCCTAATGAGGTAACTATGGCTCAATTTTCTGAAACAACACAAATCAACACACTCCCCATACCCCCAGCCGGCACTCCTAGAGGCGTTGCTGCAACTGAGTTGCGTCCTTGGGGTTCTTTCACCGTTTTGGAAGAAGGGCGCGGATACAAAATCAAGCGCATTGAAGTTAAGCCTGGACATCGCCTTAGCTTGCAATTGCACCATCACCGCAGCGAACACTGGATTGTCGTTTCTGGTACAGCTAAGGTAGTTTGTGGCGATCTAGAAGTGGTATTGAGCAATAATCAGTCAACCTACGTACCTCAATGTACAACTCATCGTCTAGAAAATCCTGGTGTCATTCCTTTGGTATTAATTGAAGTCCAAAATGGCGAATACTTAGGCGAAGATGATATTGTGCGCTACCAAGACGACTACGCCCGTAGTAGTAGTGATGAAAAGTCAAAGACTGCTGTCAAAAGTAGATAATTCGTCTTTCTGTTTCTAAACTGATATCTCCCACCTGCACCCAAAAAGGGTGCGGCTACACAAACAAAGCTAGACCAGCGCAGGCGGACTTTCTACGCACAACGCCGCAGGTTTTAGCCTGTCGGCGACTGGTATCAGGTATTTCTAAAAAAACGTCTTTGTGAACTGCTGTGTGAATCGCAAGTCAACTAGCTAGTTTGCAAACCAGTCTTAAATGCTAACCCCATCTGTAATATGAAGATGGGGTTTTCAATTTAAGAACGTAAATTCTATGATTGAACTGAGTCAAGGAGCCAGAAGCGAAATCGGGCGATTAAAATCAAAGCAGCTGCCATCAAATATTTTCGTTCGCTTGGCAGTAAAGCCTGGTGGTTGTTCGGGGTGGTTTTATGATATGTCTTTTGATGAAGCGGTAAAACTTGACGATCGCTTAGTTGATTGTCACGGCATCCAAATACTGATAGACGCTGCCAGCTTAAATTACATCAACGGTTTAATAGTTGATTATTCAGAGGATCTTATGGGCGGTGGTTTTCGCTTTCATAACAAGAGCGCGATCGCTACCTGCGGCTGTGGCAATTCCTTCTCCACCAGTCAGTACATAGTGGTTAGTGGGTAGTCGGTAGTAGCAACTAACAACGCTCCAACCAACAACCAACAAATATTTGACACAAAACCCGCCTAAAACGATATAATAAGGATTTGTTGAAACTTAGACCTTAAAGCAGCTTCACGCGCTGTAACTCATGCCAACCATACAGCAGCTTATCCGAACTGAACGCGAAAAAGCGCGTCAGAAAACCAAGTCCCCAGCTCTAAAGCAATGCCCCCAACGTCGGGGCGTATGTACCAGAGTATACACGACTACACCGAAAAAACCTAACTCAGCTCTACGTAAAGTAGCAAGAGTCCGACTAACTTCGGGATTTGAAGTCACAGCTTACATTCCCGGAATTG
>JAESGY010000252.1_pt1 | contig 34356 bp, 43 predicted proteins | sample 9269841 | NCBI WGS metagenome assembly JAESGY01 (sample SAMN17022865, study PRJNA683097) | algae metagenome | isolation source: Spirirestis rafaelensis WJT71-NPBG6 and co-occurring heterotrophs from... | place: USA: Pinto Wells, Joshua Tree National Park, Colorado Desert, CA | collected 2006-08-15
TGCTGAAATCCAAGATCCTGCCGCTCATTCCGGTGGGTCGTCTCGGCGAGGCGGAGGAGATCGCCCGCACCGTGCTCTTCCTGGCCGCCGACGACGCCGGCTTCGTCACCGGCTCGACCCTGTCGGTGAACGGCGGTCAGTACATGGCTTAATCGGGCGCGGCGATCCTGCTGCGGGGACGCCTGAACCTGGGTCTATAATCTATCTATCCCGATGATGCGGGGCCCGTCGGGCTGCGTTGAACCTGAAGCTCCGCAAAATCACTCTCTGCGTACTCAACCCCACGCAGAGGGCCAGCCCTGTCGTTCGCCTGCTCCAAACGCCTGAGTTGCCCACGCTTGATCTTGCCGGAGATGGTTCGCGGCAGTTCGGGAACGATCTCGATCTGCCGGATGCGCTTGAAGGGCGCTAGCCGTGCATGCGTGAACTGGAAGATCGACAAAACTGTTTCAGGCGAAGGCTCCACTCCAGGCAAGAGCGAGATGTAGGCCTTTGGCACGGACAGACGGATCGCATCCGGTGACGGAATTACGGCTGCCTCCGCCACAGCCTCATGCGCGATTAGCACACTCTCGAGTTCAAACGGGCTGATACGGTAGTCGGACGATTTGAAGACATCGTCTGAACGTCCCACGAAGGTGAGATACCCATCCTCATCAGCAAAGGCGATGTCGCCGGTGTGATAGAGGGCTCCCTCGGCCCCACTCACGGTGCTGTCGGCATTCTGATAGCCCTGCATTAGGCCAGCGGGCCGGACCTCGTCCAAGGCGAGGCAAACCTCGCCCTCCTGCGCCACGTTGCCGTCCACGTCGAGCAATCGCACGGGATAGCCCGGGAGAGGCCGGCCCATGGTTCCCACCTTGATTGCCAAGCCTGGCGAGTTGCCGATCTGGGCCGTCGTCTCGGTCTGGCCATAGCCGTCCCGAATGGTGAGGCCCCAGGCCGCTCGAACCTGCTCGATGAACTCCGGGTTCAACGGTTCCCCAGATCCGCAAAGCTCCCGGAGCACCCCTTTGTAACCGGCAAGATCCTCCTGGATCAGCCGGCGCCAAACCGTGGGTGGGGCGCAGAACGTGGTCACGCCGCAGCGGTTCATAGCATCCAGAAGGCTTTTGGCTTCGAAACGTGGTTGGTTGACAGCCAACACGGTGGCGCCCGCGTTCCAGGGCGCAAATACAGAACTCCAGGCGTGTTTAGCCCAACCAGGCGAGGAGACATTCAGATGAATGTCCCCCGGCTGCAGGCCCAGCCAGTACATGGTGGAGAGAGCCCCTATCGGGTAACTGCGCTGGGTGTGCCGCACGAGCTTCGGCTTTGCCGTGGTACCAGAGGTGAAATATAGCAGCAGCGGAGCATCGGGCTGTGTTGGTCCATCTGGGGCAAAGGCCTTGGATTGATGGGAGGCTTCCTGATAGTCGTGCCAGCCCGGCGGAGCGTCGGGACCCACATGAACGCAGGTGACATTGCTGTCGTACAGGCCCGCAAGCTTGGTGACCTGATCGGAACTCGCGACCACGAGCTTGACACGACCACGCGCTAGACGGTCACTGAGTTCCTCCCGTGTCAGAAGCGTTGTCGCCGGGATGACCACGACTCCGAGCTTCATGGCGGCCAGCATTGTCTCCCACAGCGGGGCTACATTGCCGAGCAGCAGCAGCAGATGATCACCGCGGCGAAGCCCTAGAGCCCGGAGGAAGTTCGCAACTCGGTTTGATCTGCTTGACAGCTCTCTGAAGCTGACTTTTGTCTCGACGCCGGTTGCGGTCTCAACGATCCAGAGTGCTAGCCGGTCGCGACTTTCGGGGTTAGAGGCGAGTTCACCATCAAACCAGTCGAGCGCCCAGTTGAACGGGACTGGGTCAGGCCAGCGGAAGCTAGCGGCAGACGCATCCGCGTGGCGGCCTCAGGTCAATCGCAAGCGCCGTGCATTGGCTTGCACGCGCCTTCGATAATCCTCTACGACCGTGTGGGCCGACCCTCCGGCCGCAACAGTCGTGGCAGCGTCCATGAAGGCGAGCATCTTCTCGGTCACCATCAGTTGCGCCTCATTCGGAGTGCCCTGACCCATAGCAATCTGCGCTAAACGCAGGCCAATGACACTCTGCGCTTCCAAGGTGAGAAGGGTTGAATTGCTAACGAGCCGCATCCAGGATTCCAACATCCGCTCTTCTCCGGTTTAGTGGCCTTGATCGCCAGCCATGGAGCTGATCAGGTGAATGCGCTAAAGCGATCGGGGAACCTGAACGCGACCGCAATACATACGAACGCCCGACCATTGATCGGGCGCTCAGAACAGGCTGATGGCGCCCTTCGTTATTTTGTGCGGGACGTGGGCTTGGCGGAGGCAACCGTCGACTGGGCGGCAGAGCGAAGGGCGTTGAACGGCGCAAAGCTGTCCTGAGCCAGCTTCGTGTAGAGTTCACCGGTTTTGGTTGACTGAGCAACGAAGCCTTCGTAGGCGCTCTTCATGTAGTCGGTTTGGATCTCAATGACCTTGTCGAGCGACTTGACGCCAACGAGCTTCTCGAACGTCGAGGCGGTCTGCTCGAGCGACTTCTTCGCATAGTCCGCGGTCTCAACAACAATTGCCTGAGTGCCGGTGGTGGCAACCTCAAGAGCCTTCACGGTCGCAGTGAAGCTGTCTTTGCCGAGCTTCTGAACAGTCTCAAATGGCTGGTTCATGGTGGTTCTCCGAAACGGGCGCTGTGCCCAGTATAAGATGCAGCCGCTGGAAACCTTTGGCTGCTGTTTTATTGTGCATCGCACAATGAATGTCAAGACGCATTGTGCACTGCACAACGATCGAGATCGGGCTGTATTGCCGCATCTCACAACGAATTCCGCTCGGATGCTTGCCTGTTCATGTTGCACTGCCATATGAATGGTGGCGCTTGCCTGGACTGCTTTTTTTGTTGCGCTCCGCTATCCAAGAAGCCTACGTGCTCAGTTCCAGCGTCCGTGTCTCTGGCGTTCTTTCACACCCATAGAGAGATCTAGCCTTGGACCGCTGCAGGCTCTGTAAGGTCGATGAAGCTGGATCCTCTGCCCTATCTGCGAGGAATGATGATCAACCCAACCATCGGCCAAACTCCGCCTGATAAAGCCAACGAGCTCTTCGCCCAGCTGCTGGCTACATCCAATGATGCCGTTGAACCCCGTGAACAGTTGCTCGCGAGCCTGGCACATGAACTGGATCTTCTGGCCAATCTGCAGGAGCAGCACCTCTTTCCGGTGCTCGAGAACCACCCCGAGACTGCCGACCTCGTCCGCGGAGCACGCGATGACAACCAGCAGACCAGAGCTCTCCTGGATGAACTCGCGGCTACACCGAAGGACAGCGATGCGTTCTTGGCGAAGGTTGACGAGTTGAGAAAGCTGTTCCAGCAGCACATCCGCAACGACAAGAACGAACTGCTGCCAGTGGTGCTGAAAGTCCTGAACGAGGATGAGGTTGAGGCCGTCGTCGAGAAGGTCGAAGAGGAGATCGCCGAGGCCACACGTGCGGCCAGCGACCAGCCGTCGGAGCGGCGCCAGAGGGCTAAACGCACACAACGCACAAGCGGCAACCTGCTGACGGCGGTTGAGGCCATTCCGGAAGCTATCCAGAACGTGGAGCAGGAGATCCAAGCGACAGCTCAGGCCAGCCTGCCTGTCGCGTCTGAAATTGTCGATCGCACTACCGAGGCCTTTGCCCATCAGGGTCAAGCGATATCAAGCCTTCTGAATCAGGCGCCACAGTACGTGCAAGCTATCGCTCGCTCTAACAGGATCCTGGCTCGTGGGGCCGGCACGATCGCGCTGGAATGGTTCGGCCTCAGGCAGGAGCGCGTGCTGAAGAATCTGGACAGCATGAACGATCTTCTGGCCTGCCGATCCATGGCGGACCTCGTGAGCCTTCAAAGCTCTCTCGTGCGTCAGAATGTTGAGCAGATGATTGGCAACAGCCAGCGTCTCGCGCAGATCTCGGCCCAGGTCGCTCAAGAAGCGACTCAGACGATCATTGCTTCCAAGGCAGATCGGCACATCTCCTGACGATCGACATCGAAGCACTCCCGGCATCTCAAGCCGGGAGTGTCGCAGGCCGTACGAAACAGGAGATCAACACGGTCTTGGCCTCCTGTGTCGTTCTTGGTATAGCGCCGGTGCCGAGTATCCGATGTGGTTCCTCGGACCAGGGCCTGTAGCTCAATGGTTAGAGCCGGCCGCTCGTAGCGGTCTGGTGACAAGAGAGGCCCCACCGCATGCCGATGCAGCGCCTGTTCATCATCGCCCCGTCTCTGGCGCGCTTAATCCGGAGGGAAAGAGGAGGCGAGCGCGTGCGGGAGGGCTACTTCCCCGACCAGCCGCAGCACCGCACGTTTACTCAAATCGAGGAGGCACGCAGCAGCCTGATCTTGGAGGCTAGTGGGGACGCGACCGAGGAGCAGGCGGACCTGCCGCTTGCCCATGCGCAGGCTCTGCTGGCTGTCAGCCAGGGGCAGGTGGAGTACGTGCGCACCAGGCTCGCAATCGGTTCACACGAACTCCAGGCGCTTCATGTCGTCAGGCCCGGCCCTCTTGATCTCGTGGCGATAGCTGTTCCATCACAGGACGAGCATACTTTTCATCCACTGCCGTGGTTTGGGCCGGAGGTCAGCACCGAGTCCGCATACCAGCGCCGGCGCCTGGCTCTGGATGGCGCTCCGACTGCGCCGGAGATTGAATTCACAAACGCTGCTCTCAACAGCCTGCTCGATTTGCTGGAGGACCGGTTCACAAGCTGGCCCGCGCCAGGACACGCCGAGGAGCCGGACGAACCGGTACCCGATCGCCTTCAATCCTCGAGCATTCCTGTACCTGTGCAAGAGGAAGAAGCGGATGAGAGCGATGATCTTGGCATTGAGGATGCGGTCATTCGCGAGCTGGCGCGGGCTCTGCAACCGCGGCGAGGCTGACGTCTGCATCTGCCTTGCCCGACAGCCATCGGTCCGCCGCAGCCTGTCCTGCATCACGAAGCTGGAGCAGGAATGGCCAATCCAGATTAAGCGCGCTCGACTGACTCGGCAGCGGGTATTCCGCCTCAGCTGCGATGTGATGCAGACGAAGCTTCTGGAGCTTGCGTGACAGGTTGGATCCTCCTGCCTCAGCAGCGGACAGCGTTCGCATGGCAGCAAGAGCGTCCAGATCCCGCAGGAGCGAACTATTGAACGTGATCTGCTCCATGCGCTTGGCGATCTCTGACGAGGTTGTGGGCATCTCAGCGCCGGTTGTTGGCATAATCTGCACAATCAGAGCTTCGGAGGCTCGCGAGGCAGTGACGAGCGGGATCAGGGGCGGGTTGGCCGAATACCCGCCATCCCAGTAGGACTCACCATCGATCGAAACGGCATGATGGATCACCGGCAGGCAGGCGGACGCCAGAACAGCATCGAGCGTCAAAGCCTTCTCACGAAAGATGTGCAGTTTGCCGTCGCGCACGCGGGTAGCTCCGATGAGCAGCCGCAAGCTGGGTTTTACCCGCAGGGCATCGAAGTCGATTTCACTGGCCAACAGCGATCTGAGGGGGTTCAGGTTGAAAGGGTTGAACTGATACGGCGACAGGACACTGGTTGCCATAGCCAGGGCGGGACCGGGCTGAGTCCTGGGGGCAGTTTCGCTCGCGCGCTTCCAGAAGCGTTCCAGTCTCTGTTGTGCAGCTGTCCGGCCTCCTTCAGACAGACCGGAGGCCAGGAGAACAGCGTTGACTGCCCCAGCACTTGCGCCACTCACAGCGTCGAGCACGAGATCATTTTCGTCCAGCAAACGGTCGAGGACACCCCAGGTGAACGCACCAAAGGATCCTCCACCTTGAAGAGCCAGTGAAAGCCGCCTCTTGCTTTTTCTGGGCCTGATGATGCGGGTACGGATTGGGGGCGATGAATGGACCTGGACTGCTTGGTTCTGGTCCGAGCCGGTCAGGAGATCGTGGAGTGAGAGCTTCATGGCGCATCAACTGTGCAGCGCACCATTGTGTTCAGTTGGGGCTGCTATGCTTAACATGCTGACCGTTTCACCTCAGTCACGAATGATGCTCGGTTAGCGGGTCTTCTGCCGGGAGATTGGGCGAATTCAGTCCAATTGGGAGAGTATGTCCAACGAGTCATGCTTTATGTGCATGGTCTTTCAAACGGCTACCCTCCTGTTGCATCGCAGCATTTTTATTCACTGTGTCATAAATCACGGAAGAATGAGCGCCCAATCAATGTGCTTGGCTTGGGCAAGGACGGGTGAGGGGCTTTGCTGGATGTCAGCCTAGTCACTTGAACAGATTGCGTCGTGGCAGAGATGGAGCCGCTTCAATCTTCTTGTCCAATGGTTTTGTCTCGGACGTAGGCGTCTGATGCTCAAGCGCTGTCAAAATGGCTGCGGGAGCGATGTCCAGCTCCTGGTGAATAGCCCTCAGCAACCCATCGTCGTTTGACACATAGTCGAGCACTCCCAGAAGGAAGAGCGAGGACTGTGCCGACTCGCGAATGGTTTCAGGCTGTAGACCGGTGACGTTCAGGAACTGAATGATCCGGTCGACATCGGCAACGATAAAAGCAAGGACCTTGATGCCTAAGGTGTCAACATCCACCGACGCTGCTGGCCTGCGCTTTGAACCTGTCTCTTCCACTCCGGCCTCCTAACCTGCGACATGAGCAGCAACTGCGATGCTCCGCCGCATCCCTATACGGATGGTCACAGAAGCAACCGAGCTGATCCATTGTTGTAAGCACCTGTTAACCATGTAGGCGGATCCTACTCTTCTGAGAGGCCCCGCATGGCTCGACAACCGCTTGTTCTTCTGGTTCCCAGGGATCGACTGACTGGTATCCTGACCAGCAATGGCCTTCTGGGCTATGGGTACGATGTTCTGGTGGCGTCCAGCATCGAGGACGCTTTTGACCACCTCAGCACGAACCCTCGCATCAGCGTTCTGGTCATCAACGTAGAGATCGAGAATGCCTCCGAGGGCTTGGCACTCGCGAAGGCAGCCCGCAGGGATGATCCAGGAATCAAGGTCGTCTACACTTGCAGCATACCCAACAAGCTCCCAGAGCGGGAGAAGGTCACTGGCGCTCCTTGCCTTCGAACTCCGTACCATCCGCATCAACTCGTTGGCGTCATCGGGCAGATATCGAACAGGTATGTTCCCACTGAATACGAGCTGCACGTCGTCTGACGGCTCTTTGCCAAATGAGTTCTGGAGGGAATCGGCGTTGAGGCCGGTCACATCCGCATAGGAGGCCTTAAATCAACCTCATGCACCTTCAGTAGCCTCCAGGACGTTGCAGGGGGATGCGCCTGCGCACCAGTTGCGGCAGTGTCTATGAAGGCGGGCATCTTCTCCGCCCTGGGGAGCGGCTTAAGTTCCATAATCTTTGCACCAGTCCTTTTTTGTAGCCGCGAAGTTAAAATGTCCCGCCATAGCAAACTAGGGGTTCTCCCGCGCTTTGCGTGCTGTCCCTGCTCTTCATACCGCTTCGAGAACGCGCTGCCGTAGCAGCATGAAGCTCGCTCTGCCGTACATCGACCTGGGTGAGGTTCAGCAGGAATACAAAACCTAACCATCATAGCTGGCTTCAGGGCGTTCCGCGGCAGGTCAACGGCCTTACTCTGAGCAGAGTCTTCATTTCCCGTCTCCTTGCCCATCCCTGGGTTCTGATCCGGCAGCGTCGCCAGAAGCCTGATCAAGCCTGAAAGCTTTCGTGCTTTGATCGTATGTCGATGTCTATCGCTGGCAGCCGTGCGTGCAGATGGAATCGGCCCGAATGCAGCACCTTTTGCAGAAGCGTCAGGATGACGTCATGGTTGAAGAGGAGACGTCGTTTGCAGCCGCTGTTGGCCTTCGATCCAGTCTGATGAAAGAGCCAGACACCAGATCCGACGCTGCATATGTTTCGACACTAGCCGCTGCAGAGGTGAGGCAAACAACTGTTCTCAGTCCAAGTTTGCTGCTTCTCGACGCCAGCATGAAAGCGGACGCGAGTGCCTGTTCCTCAGTCAGGTACACGGCAAGGGTTTGCTCCTGGCAAGATACAGACCAGAAGCCTTCCTTTGTGTGGGTTACCACAAAACGTTGCATGCTTGCGGCTCCACTGTAGGGCGGCCGCTCAGCGTAAGGGTTTGGCTTTGCGGCTGCAGCAGTTCAAATGAGGTAAGGGTACTGAGGATCGGAGTGGTGTCGGTTAGGACACCTGAACGTGTCCGCTGTGAGCTATTCCCGCTTCTTTCTGGAATGGAGGCTGTCTCTCATTGTCGTTCTCGGCTCCCGGTTGCCGAGGGCACATAGCCACCATCGGGAGCAATCCCGTCGAGAACGCTCTTGCCGAGCAGTACGAAAGGACGGTTTTCATGGTTCGGCCTCCCTGAAGGTGAGGCAAAGACTATCCACCTAGACGGTAGGAACGATGTGCGTGCGAACACATGAGAGACGGCCGGGTATGAGTTCGAGGCAGCATCAGATGCTGCCCTCGAGCAAACTGCCGTAAAGCGCATGACTTTGCTGGCGAGATTACAAGGATGGACAGACTCTAAATTTGGATCTTACTCGTGATTAAGCCGGTGGATACCGTAGGGCAATTTAGGAGCCTCAGGTGTTGCCTCACGGGCGGGGGCAAGCCACAGCGTCCCAGAAGAAGCCTCTAACGCGAAGAGCTCGCTTTTGGCATCGGTCAGAGCCAAAAAGCCAAACGCCTCGGCTGAGGAGATCGGGTTCAAGGACCCTCAGCCGAGGCGAGTGCGGTTCTGTGGAGCTGACACCGCAGGGCAAACTACGCCCGTCAACCGTGGCTATTTCATGAAGCGCTCCAGAGGCGCCTCTGTCTGCCCACAGTCGCCGCAGTTTAACCGCACGATGTCGAGTCGATGAGGTTCAACTCGCGCAGGCTTGCCTCACAATGCCTGTGGTGAGTAGAGCTTCTGTTGGGTGGCATGGTCCGCTACACGTCCTGCTGCTGTCGTTGTCCTCTCCAGAAGGTTCAGAATGGCCTACAAACTCTCCCGGCTTGCTCCTGGCAGCTATGACGTGCTGCTCCATGGGGTGATTATCGCCAGTCTGGTCCAAAGCGGTAGAACAGACGAGGCGACCTGGACAGCGGAACTCCTGCTCGATTTGCCTCCTGGAGAGAGGCCTGCTCCGTTCACCGAACTCGAGCATACATTCGGCAGCCTTGAAGAAGCCCAGCGATGGCTCGGAGATGCTGAAATTCGTGGAGCAGGTGGAGAAGACTAGGCATGGCAGAGGTCATTCAGTTCCCGACGCGGACAGAGACACAGACGCTCCGTTTCGATGAGAAGCATGCCTTTGGTGAAATCGGCGGGCTGATGCTTTCTCTTGTACAGGAGCAGGACAAGGCCGATGCGCCCTACACGCTCGTGCTGTTCGGCGGGAACGACGTGTTCTTCCCGCTGGAGTCGTTTGAGCCAACACCGGCAGGCCTGGAGCTCGCCAAAATCACTGGCGCAATCACATTGCGTGCACTTGCAGTCGGTCATGACAACTGGTCGAGATAGTCTCTCGGCCTAGAGGGCCGCGCACAAGGACAAGTCGTCGAGCAGGGGTGAACCACCCCTTAATTCCAGCACCACGCCGCAACTTGCCTTTTCTTGGAAAAGCAGACTTCAGACAGGCCGACACACATTGGCAAACAATCTGGGCCAACAGCCTACCCTGGCCAAGCACAGCCGAGACGATTTGGATGACGCCCGCGAGGTATACTTCCTCGAACACACGCCCGGTCTGAGAGAGCACGATGCAGCACAGCACCGAGCCTTCCTCCAGATTGAGGATGATGCCCTGGCCCGCCATCCCCATCCAACACCGGACGACATCGCCGCTGCGGAAGCCGCGGAGGCTGCCCTCCCATCCAGGAAGAGGGCAGAACTTCAACTAAGACGAAGCTTCGAGTCCTTGGCTGTGCATCTGCCCAAGGACGCCAAGCGCAAGAGCTTCGTCCAGCGCGCTCAGCGCGCGTGGAACAGAGCCAACCCGACACCGCTGACGTCGGAGCTTGAACGAACCCTGACAGTAGCCTTCATGAAAGCTTATGGGCATTGACTGCTCAAAGGAGCGTCAGGAGGCAGCATATAAGCCCGAGACGTCGAGCACGGGTTACGTGAGACGTTTACCCCCAACGCCGCTTCACCACCCTCCACCTGCCACTGACGCCGATGAAGCTTCACTCTTCATTGCCGCTTCATCCAGCCTCTCCGGACGCGCCCGTCTGGTCCGAAAGCCTGTTCTGCCGCCGCACAGGCCCGCATCTCTGACATGCGAGACAGAAGGCTGCCATAGTAGGATAGCCGTTCGTCGAAGAAACGGGAGTGGCGCCCACCTTCCTGCCAATCAGCAGGCTGAAGGTTGAGTTGAGCAAAGCGCGTGCGCGCCTCAGCCAGGTCGATCTGCCAGGTGGGACACTTGGTGTTCAGCATTCTGGCCGCGACGAAGTCGTCCAAGGCAGCCTGCTGTGGGTCGCGTGTCTGGGCGTCAGTTGGGGATGACAGAAGAAAAAGGGCAGAGACGACTGCCGCACAGAGACCAGGCAGTCGGAAGCTTGTGGCCAAGATTGCCGACTGGCTGGGCGGTGCCCTGAGACAGAGCTGGTGGCGTGCCCGCAAACCTGCCTCCTCGGAATGCAGCCCATTTTACCATATCGGACGTTTCCAACCGAGGCGTCCTGAGCTGGAGGCAGCTTCGGTCATCCTTGCTGCAAAGCGCCTACCCAGGGAGAGTGACAATGGCTTCACATGCCCCTCGCGAGCCGTCTCGGGACCGGCACAAGCTGTCTGCTTGTTAACCCGTCGAATTTTGACTTTCGCCTCGCAACGCTGCAATGACGTCCGCCGGTGGTACGCCGCGATGCCACAGGACATAGACGGTGCGATAGCGCGGTGGCGCAAGGCCAGCGGCCTGGCACGCCGCAACAGCCTGATTGTGCGCCCTGCGAATGCTGCCAAACGGCGCCGTGTCGCCTTGCTTCCAAGCCAAAGGACGACAGCTCAGGATGGCCCGCCAGATGATGACCTGTTTCAGGTGCGGAAAGCTTCGGCCTTTCCGCGTGGTCTTGGTCTCGAGGCCCATTCTGGCCCATGCGTCGCGCGTTCGCGAGCCAAAGCAAAGCGACGCTGGAGGGCACGATGGGCGAGATCGTGACCCTCATCATCCGGGTCCGCGCCGCGCTGCTCGGCATCGCCAATCCGGAATCTGTCAGGGTTGCTCCTCTGAGCTACGTGCAGGACGAGAACAGGCGCTTGTTGATCTCTTCGGAGTGCACATCCTTCAAGGAAGTGGAAGGATAGCTCAATTCCTTCCAGGATGAGTTGGACGAGATCCGCGAGAGGGCCCGCCGAGCATTCCGGATTGCCTAGGCTCGGAGCAATCCATGGTGTTTGCTTCAGTTGAACGCCGACATCAATGATGGGCACGCGCGGACGTGGCGAAACCTGTAGACGGAAAGGACTTAAGATCCCTCGGGCTTGCCTGTGCGGGTTCGGGTCCCGCCGTCCGTACCATTCACGCGCCTCGCCATTCGCTGACGCATGCGCGGATGAGGTGACTATTGGACCACAGAAGGCCAAGCAGCAAAAAGGCAGGGCCGCTTCCAGATGATAAAATGATCCCGTTCTGCAAGACCAAGGTCTGGATCTCGTTCAAGTCGAGCAATCTGTGCTTCAACCGCTCTGAGTTTCTGCTCAAGCTGCGCTATCTCACGTCGCGCCGAGGACAGACCTTTCTGCTTTTTCGCTGGCATGTCGCACCCCAACCGTTGTGGTAAGTGCTCATTAACCAATAGCATCCGCGGCTGCTGTGCTCTGACGCACGCAAGTGCATCTCCAATCAGGAGATCCGAGGGTCGATGAACGCCCTCCTGGATAAGTTGGACGAGATCCGCGAACGGGTCCTCCGCGCATTTCAGATTGCCTGACGCCTCTGACATCAGCCAAGGGAAGTAACCACCCGAGCAAGAACCATTATCTCAAGGGATCGTTGATCTATCCCTTTGAGTTTATCAGCTTATCACACAGTAGGGTCCCAAACCCCGTCAATGCCAACCGCCTCGTCTTCGCCCGGCCACGGCGGCATGGTCGTGCCAACCGCGGTCAGGGGCTCGTGCGACACCGAGCGGAACTGGAAGTGGGCTCCTATTGGGATCGAGATGGCAACCCCAGGCCCCACATCGACGATGTCTTCCTGGTCACGCGAGCGGCGCCACATCTGTCCCCGGCCCGAGATGAAGTACCAGACCTCCTCGACGGTGCGGTGTGCCATGGCTTTCGAGACTGCGTGCGACGGCAAGGTGAAATGCGCCAGGCTGCCCCGGCTCGTGCTGCACAGGACCCACACTTCGGAACCATCTGGAGCAATCGCATCTGGAAATGCGCCGAGCCGGCGGGTTGCAAACGACATGGACCATCCTCCTGCTGCCAACCTGGGAAGGATACCATAACGGACAAGCATCGCTCTGATGCCTTCACCGCCCCCCTTCTAGCGACAGGCCCGTAAATATATGTGCATGGAACCCACGGCACGTTTTCGCCTAGCAGAGCTGGGGTGTGGGGACAGCATTATCCGCCAGAATTGCGCGTGACTGTCCAATAGAAAGAACGGTCGCCTCTGTTGGCTGATGGTCTGGCGTAGGTCAACACCCTTCTCATGTTGACTGCTTCGGTGGCGCTGACACCAACGGCGGTTTGGATCAGACGACTTACACCTCTTGGTGTTATGCTACTCCCTTGGGCCTGATGCAGAGGCAAGGTCCGGTGCCTAAGCTTGGCTATAGTCACAGTAGGGAGCCACAGGCATGGAACGCTTCGTGGTCACACGCACCAGGGAAGGTCTGTGGTCAGTGTCGCATGATGGAGAGATGTTCGCGATCTACCCCACGGAAGAGGAGGCGCTTTCGGTCACGTTCGCACAAGCTGCGGAGCGCAGACGAGCCGGGATCGACGTGGTTGTTGTCGTCACTCAGGCGCAGAAGAAACCCGAAGCTTAGTTCAGGTGCCCACGCCTCGCGAAAGACCAGTGCCGTTCCGGCTTCCCCCTTCGGGGTCTCCTCCGCCTCTTCCTGGCCGGTCGTCTCATGGCTCCCAGCAGCACACCACGTGCAGATCAATGTTTACGAGCTTGAACCAAGTAGGCAGGGACGGTCGTCTCTCCAACAGCCTTGCAGGCCTCCAGGCGATGCAGGCCCGCAACCAGAACAAAGCGGCTACCGTCTGGTCGCAAGGGAATGGGGGGTTCCTGCTCTTTAGTCAGCATGCTCTCCGCCAGGGTGTCGACTTTCCGGGGATCAAGGGTTTGCCGCCGCTTCACAGGCACATAGACATCTTGGATCGTGAGGATCTGCCGCTTCAACACCATCCTGACCAACCCCGTGAATGTCCTCTCAGGTGAAAGTTATGCGCTGAAGATGGTCTTGCATAGGAACACGCCCTCGTGAGGAGCGTTCCCTGACAAGCCCAGCTTAGCAATTTGATAGGACGTCTGCATTGGGCTTCCTCGACTGGAGACATCACCATGAGCAAACTCGCAGCATTGATGGGCTTCCTCGTACTGGCCGTCTCATCTGCCTGGGCCCAGACTACTCCGCCCGCCGCACCCGGTGCTCCCCCGGCCGGCGACGCCACAGCGATCGGAGGCGGAATCGCCGATTACTGGTGGATTATCCTGCTGGTCATTATTGTTGTGGCAGCCATCTGGTACTTCTCGCGCCGGCGGAGAAGTCTATAAAACGAACCTGATCCCGCAGGACCGGACACATGGTATCGGGTGTCGATCAGGAGCCTGTTTGATGCTCATGACCGTCTCCGCGACAGAGCCCGGCCCCGCGCCGGGTTCTTTGTTGGCCTGGACCGATATCTCACCTATGTGAGCGCGAGAAGAGAGAAACGCGCAATCACCTGACAACTTCCATCAAGTACATCTCGTCACGGATCCTCCGACCTTTGGACGATCACGAAGCTTGGGAAGATCTGCCGCTGACTCGACAGATGTGGCGCTGGACGAACCAGCTCGATCTGAGTTGCTGAAGGGCGGTCGATTGAGAAAGGCAGGGCAGGCAGCATTCGAATTGTATTTGTCGCTAGAGATTTGGAACCGCGCCGCGAGGCTGTCATGGAGCCACTTTAGGTAAGCCCAGTGGCCGCATGGCCTGACGGACAAGGACGGGCACGGATGGACTGCCCTCCTTGCCGCCTCGCCCAGCCCACACAGCGGCCGATCTATTGCGCCTGCGCCACCCGCGTGATGTCGTGCCTGGCAATGCCGATGTCAGACAACTCACGGTCTGACAGAGCATTCAATTGCCGTGCGGTTTCACGAGCACGTAACCAGCGACGAAGGCCTGCCAGGACAACTGACAAAAACATGACGCAAGCTCAATGATGTGCCGGCCCGAGCGCAAAGGCGCCGCGCACTGGCTGTGAGAAAAAAGGCCACCTTTGAGGGTGGCCGAGTTCAGGGAGGAAACCCGCCACAGGGAGGCCGTGGCGGAGGAGGGGTCATCTACAGCGCACCCGACTTGCGACAAACCTGAAAATGGTCGCCCCTGCCATGTGCAATGAGCATGGAACGCTCTGAGCGCGTTTACCTCTCGTTTACGGCTGCCAGGCAGCTCACTCTGGAATCTTGCTGACAATCCACGCCGCTGCCACGGGACTGAAGCCGATTTCGATCAACTCCTCTTCGAGATCCTCAATCGCATCAGGATCAAGGGTGATGGAGTTGTCCTCTGCATCTGCTTCGACGACCGGCTTCGGTTTGCTGCCCCTCTGCTCTGGTTCCCCCAGTTCATCGGCAATAGGTGCTACTGTGACGCGCACAACCGGGCCGTCATCCCCGTCCTCGTCATTCTCACTCTCGTAGACTTTGAGTGTGACCCAGCGCTCCTCAACCTCATCCTCATAGACTGCTTTCCACTCACCCATGTGCCCCTCCTGGATCATGCCTCAGCGCCATCGTGTTCCGGCATTGTAGCGCAACATTCCGGGTGCCTGGGAGTTGTCCTGTAGCGGAGGCGTTCCACAGCCCCAGTGCTCTCCTTGCACCAGGCCTCCGTAGACTTCAGCCCCGTTCAGACCAATCCCGACGGGGCTTTTTCATGAGCTTGACTGATCGTGCGGCCTGCAAGCTGCTCATGAAGACCACCTCAGCCATTTCCCTGCAGCTGGAGAAGGGTAGGGGCGCTTGGGCTGCCACGGCGAACCTTGGGGCCCTCCTCCTTGGTGGTCATGATGGGAGCTGCAAAACCTTGAAGCAGAGGCAGCGCGATGATGCCAGCGACAACGGCAAGCACGGCAATGATGAACGCGGCGCGGCCGTACGCTGCCCCTTTGCCGTGAACGGGGCGTACACGTCTCGGCGGGCTGAACAGAGCGTGGTTATCGTTCACCGCAATCAGCGGTCTGAGGTTCCGGTGCGCCAGCGGCATGAGACCGCACGAAAATGCCTCCCTGGTACAAGCGGAAACTACGATCCTCATTCGGCGCCCCCTCCGAGGTCTTTCGCTGAGTGTACGTTGATCACCAAATCCAGGCTCTCGCCCGAAGGGGTAGCCCCGCAGCTCCAAGGGAGTATGAAGGTCCTAAAAGCTTGATTTTAAGTCACTTGGAACGCACGCTGAGCTCTCTCGCGGATCTCGTCCAACTCGTCCTGAAGGGAATTGATCTGCCCTTCGATCTCTTCGAAAGACGTGCACTCTGGCGTGATAAATAGGCGTCCATCCTCGCCGCGGGTGTAGCGGAGGAGGGCGATCTTCACACCTGCCAGGCTGTCTGGTGCTCCGGGCTGGATCTCGAGCTCCAAGGCTCCGAAGCGATGCATAGTAGATCTCCCTGCTAGGGCTGAGAGTGAGGCCACAGCATGCCAAGCCTCGTCAGCGGTCAGCAGATTGGGTTTGTCGGCTCTGAAGCATCAACGCGATCTCCGGCCTGTTCTCCCCAAGCCACTGTGTGGCATCAGGCTGGCTAACGACACACTCGACCGCGGCCCAGGTGGGGTCCTCGAGCGATTCATCCCGCAGCCGCGTTACGGCATACTCGATCAGTTGGTGCAGCCCCTCGTAGCCGGGCCGCGTCTCAAGCGCATCGGCAATCCAGACGCTGGACCAGCCCTGTCCGGCAAGATGCAAGATGCTCTGCGGGTCGGCCTCGCGGAACCATGGTGTCGCGTCGAACTCGAGAGCGAGTGCATTGTCGGCGGTATGGCACGAGGCTCGGATCATCGCGCACCTCCTGGATCAGCGTCCCTGAGAGGTATTCTACCACACGCTGACATCAGGACTGTACTGACACAGCGGTTTCCTGCACGTCATTGAGCGGGTGGAGGTCACGAACCATGTGGTGGAGGCGGGCGGTGTCCAGGTGAGTATAGATCTGGGTGGTCTCAATGCCGGCATGTCCGAGCAACTCCTGCAGCACCCGTAGGTCGGTGCCGCCGGAATGCATGTGGGTGGCGAACGCATGCCGTAGCACGTGAGGCGAAACCCGCTCCGGACTAGCCAGCCCTGCGGCCACGGCAGCTTCCTTGATCTCGAGCAGGGCGGCCTGGCGTGTCAGAGCCTTGGCTCCGTTGCGGACCGAGTGGAACAGCCAGGGGGAGGGGACTCCGCCGGAATAGGCCGCGGCCAGTTGCTGCCACTGCGCAATGGCTCCAATCGCCCGTTCGTGCAGGGGCACGAGGCGCTGCTTGTCGCCCTTGCCGCGCACCAGCAGCATGCGAGTGCCGGAAGGCGCCGCATCGGAGGGCAGCGACAGCGCCTCGCTGATGCGCATGCCGGAGGCATAGAGCGTCTCGAACAGAGCCGCCCGTCGGGCATAGCCGGCTTGGCGGTACAGCCCCACTGAGGGATCGGCCGCAAGCCTGTGAGCCGTCTCCAGGAGCGCCTCCGTCTCGGCAATCGACAGGACGAAGGGCAGCTTGCGGGGTCGACGCATGGTCGACAGATTGGCTGTGGGATCGCGGGAGCCGAGTTCCTCGGCGATCAGGAACTTGTGCAGGCCACGCGCGACCGTAATCCGTCGGGCAATGGTTGATCCGGCATAGCCGCGCCCATCAAGAGCGGCGATGTAGTCGCGGATCTGCTCCAGGCCGACCTCGCCCAGGCCGAGGCTGTTCTCATCGAGCCAAGCAAGATAGCAGTTGAGGTCATCAGTGTAGGTGTCGATGGTACCGGCCGAGGCCCCAAGCTCGGTCGCCAGAGCATCGAGCCAGAGCTGGGCCAGCCGCTGATTGGTCATGAAATCCTCCCGGTCGGGAGCAGCATGGCACGGCATCCGTTACTGGCTTCTTGTCAAAATGCTTGCTGCTATAAACCGAGACGGTTGTCCGCCTAGTGCCAGTTCCTGTTATCCGAGCTCGAAGGTCGAGATCCCATAGGTTCGGGTAAGCGGCAGGTCTGGCCTCACTCCACGGTACATCCGGGCTGTCTCAAACACCGGCGAAAGACTGTAGCGGGCGGCCAGATGAACGGCAGCCTGGTTCGGCTCCGGCAGATCCAGGAAGACCGGCGCCCCCTTGGCCTTTGCTGCAAGGGCTTGGAATAGCAGGTCCGCTTCACGCTCGCCGTCGGCAAAGAGTGGTCCGATCTTGTAGCCGTCTCGGCATTCCCGAATGACGCCATAGCCCCTGATTGTCCCGTCCTCCACGAGGGCAACGGCAGCCCGGGCCTCTGGCCTGAGCCAGCAGCGCAGAAAGGCCTCGCGCGGCGCGGTAAAGAACGGGTGGTCAAAGGCCAGTACGGCCGCGATGAGATCGGGACTCACTAGCCTCAAGCGCTTGTCCCGAGGAGGCTCGACCTGCGGGCTGCCGCCAAAGCGTACGTTGCGGTGCGCCAGCACGAAGCCAGACCGGGCATAGTTCTCCTGCTGAGCGACAACACCATCGAGGCCGACTGTGCGGTCCTCCAAGTAGTCCATGCCGGCCTGCCAGAGGCGATAGCCGAACCCATGTCCGCGCTGATCCGGCCGGACAATGTAGAACCCGAGGAACCCGAATGTGCTGGAGTAGCGCACGACCGAGATGGAGCCGATGGGCTCGGCACCAAGACAGCCCATCAGGAACCCTGCTGGATCGGTAGCCTGGAAGCACTCAGCATCCTTGAGACCGGGGTTCCAGCCTTCGGCTGCCGCCCAGTCGATTGCCTGATCGAGATCCGTGCGATCCATAACACGGATGGCCAAGGTGTCGGTGCTCGCGTGCGCCATTTTCCGCCCCGTCAGGCTTTGCTCCTCATTAAAGAACCTGCCGCCTTGGCTAGGCAAGCGTATGGCTACTCATAAGATAAACTCATAGATGCAAGGCCACTAGGCTTGACTGATGCAACATCTCCTTACGTCGAGATGAGGTCGCCACCAGGGCAGACGGCGAAAGCTCTCGAAGATGGTGTCGTAGAATCCGGCAACATCGATGTCTCGAACCACGTAGACGTTCGTTTTCCGACCGCAAAACACCCGAGCTTGATCGCTCTTCGGCGCGTTTCGCCCATCAGCGCTACGGTTCTCAGTAAGTCACGAACGGACCGAATCGGCGTCTTGGAGCGTCCTCAGCCCGAGATGCAGCGCAGCTCTGATTGTAGCAGCAAGCACCTCTTTCGGACGGCCAGAGAAGTGGTGCTCCTCCACGTGTGGCTCGTGCCCCCGGAGGGCGGCGCCGATATACACGAGCCCGGCCGGCTTGCCTTCGTGCGGACCTGGTCCGCCGACGCCCGTAACCGCCAGCGCAAGAGAGGCGTCTGGTGCCTGATCCAAGGCACCAGACGCCATGTGGCGCGCCACTTCAGGATGGTAGGGCGTCTTCTCTTCGATGAGCTCAGCCGAGACACCAAGCGCATCACTCTTGAGCGAGCTGCAATAGGTGACGAAGCTGCCCTCTAGGACGCCAGAGCTGCCGGGTGCTCCGGCCACGCAGGCGGCGAGAAGCCCAGCGGTGCAGGACTCCGCCGTCACGAGGCGTCGCTCCGCCTCCTTCAAGGCATCGGCAAGCTGATTGGCAAGGTCCTGCAGCTCGCCCGAGAACCGCGATAGGGCTTCGTCAGCCCGCAGCACCGCCGGTCGGAACAGTCGGGCGTCTAACGCGTCGAGCGCCTCGTAGCGTTCCGCCACGGGATGATCGAGGCGGATCGGGTTGCTGCGCTTGTACCATGTGCTGCGCAGCCGGCGCAGCACGGTGTCGAGGGCCGTCCGAGCATGTATGTCCGCGCCGATCTCGAGTGCCTCTGCTAGTCCTCCCGCCGTGAGGCCTGGATTGAGGGCAAGTCCCTCCAGGAGCGCAAAGACCATTACATCCCATTCAAGGTAGCTTACCCCGATTTGTGCCTCGTCCCCACCACCAATCCCAAGCCCGTCTGTGGGGTTGGCCCGCCACGTCCGCTCTGGAACCCCAAAGGCGCGGGCCATCCAGGGCACCTCCCACGACTTGATGAGCGATTGGACAGGAGCGAGGTCGCCCACGTCACCATGCAGCGTCCAGAACCCAGCACCAAGTTCGGAGAAGTTGTCGGTACTCGCCACCAGGCCGCTGAAGCGATGGGCTTGATCGTAGAGGGTGATCATGCGCAGACGGGCTCGGACGTTACCGCGCCTTGTGCGCAGCCGCTCGTCGTCTTCGGAAGCGATGCGGCTATCGAGCTCTCCCAATTCACCCACAATCTGCCGGTACGGCCCTGAGAGATCGAGATGCATGTGCTCGAGGCCGAGCGCATGACAAGCCTCCACCCCGCGCTCTGTCTCCTCCGGGTTCTGCTCGATCGGCAGCGTAAAGCCGATCACCCTCCAACCAGCCCGCTTCAGGAGGGCTGCGGTGAGCGCACTGTCCACGCCGCCCGACATGCCCAACACTGCGGTTGAAGCACCCGCCTGCTGGCGATAACCAATCAGCTCATCAACGAGCGCATCACCAATCCGTTGCAGCTCCGTCTCTGGCAGGAACAACCCGCTGTCGATCTGATTACGAAGTCTGCGCTCTAACCAGGCGGACAGTGGTCCGCGTTGCGCTTGGCGGGAGAGGTCGAGGATATCGTCGTAGAGCGCCATGCTGGTTCATTTCCTGCTTTCCTAGGCTCTATGGAGCACTCACAGACCTCGGCAAGGCCGCTAAGTTCTCAAAAGTGCCGAAGAGATAGTCAGCTACGCACGGGCCGCAGCCTCCACTACCTGACGGGTACCCGATCATGGAACGATGTAGAATTGGAGAGTTTTTGCCGTATCTGGGTGCAGCAGATCATTCATTGCTGAGATCCTAGACCTGATGACGGGTAGCAGCATGGGGATTCACCTGAGCTCACCATGCGCCTCAGAATGTTCGTTATGATACGTTATTACTATACTTGAGCCTGCTTGATGTCCCCTGCATGGACAACACCTGCCATGAGCCGCCGCATAGGGTTCCACAAGGCACGAAACGTCTGCACATGGCATCGCAACGAGTGCGTTGACTTCTGAACAAGTTTTCTAGACTGCCCCGGGGCCTTCCCTCACACTGTAGGCAAATGATTCAAAGTGACGTGCACCCGTTACAAAAACACGAAAGAGTAGGGAGCAACGTTACTAATCGAGCTCAACCTACCCAGCGAGCGGCGCTACAATCGTGCAGACCACACCGGAAGACTCGCACTCGGTCTCCACGTTCCCATTCAGCTCCTGAGACAGGCTGCATTCAATCAGTTTCGTTACAAAGCCTCGACGGCTTGGCACCCGAACAGGTGGTCCTCCCGCTTCCTCCCAACGCATCTCCAGTCGGGGCTCGTCCCCACGTCCCTTCAGTTCCCAGGCAATCGTCACCCGGCCTGTCTCGTTCGAAAGTGCGCCATACTTGACCGCGTTCGTGACAAGCTCCTGAAGCGCCATAGCAAGTGCGAGTGCTATGTGAGGAGAGAGCCGGACATCTACGCCCCGGATCTCAAAGGGACCATCACTGTGCCCTTGATAGGGCTCGCCCGCCCGAAGAACGATTTCACGGAGGTAGGCACCTTCCCAGTTCTCGCGCGTCAGAACACAGTGCGCCCGCGACAGGCCAATCAGGCGGTTCTCAATTGCCTCCCTGGCAGCCTCATTATTCGGAGCGTTGCGCAATGTCAGCGAGGCGATTGATTGCACGGTGGCGAGAGTGTTCTTCACCCGATGGTTCAACTCGTTGATCAGAAGCCATTGGTGCTCCACGGCCTGCTTCTCAGCACTGATGTCGTAGGAGATACCGACGATACCAATGAGCGAACCGCTCTCATCGTGGACAGGCGCATCGGTGACATGTCCGGGGAAGGTGGAGCCATCACGACGGCGCCCGGTAAAATCAGCTGACCAGGTGCCACCCCGTGCAAGAGCAGCCATGACGTCCCCTGCTTTGGCCGGGTCGCTCCCTGAAGTGAGCTCCAGGATAGACCGTCCTACGGCCTCCTGAGCAGTCCAGCCATAGAGTGTCTCGGCAAAGCGGTTCCAGTAACTCACCCGGCCAGTAAGGTCGGTCGCGATGACAGCCTCACGAACAGAGTCAAGGAGTTGAGCCTGAAACTGGATCTGCTCCTCACCCCTTTTCCGGCTCAATGGGCTCTGATCGAGCCGCTCGTGCCCGAGCGCCGCACCCGCGGACGACCCCGGCGCTGGCCGGTTCGTGAGATCCTCAATGGTATCTTCTACGTGCTTCGCGGCGGCATTGCCTGGCGGCTGTTGCCCTCGGATCTGCCGCCCAAGAGCACGGTCTTTGGCTGGTTCAGCTTCTGGCGGGACACTGGCCTGTTTGAGACCATCAACCATCTGCCGGTCATGGCCGACCGCGAGCGGGTCGACCGGGAGGCCTCGCCCACCGCCGCCGTGCTCGACAGCCAGAGTGTGAAGACCACCGAAAGCGGCGGTCCGTGAGGCTACGATGCGGGCAAGAAGGTCAAGGGCCGCAAGCGTCAGGTGCTGGTCGACACCGACGGCCGCGGTCTGATCCTGGAGCCACAGCCAGCGGACGTTCAGGCGGCTATGCCGATGAGGCTCCTACCCAGGCGACCTCGATCCGCATCGAGATCGTCAACAAGCCTCCTGATCAGGTCGGCTTTGCGGTGCATCCACGCCGCTGGGTTGTTGAAAGATTCTTCGCGTGGATTAGCCGCAACCGCCGGCTTTGGAAGGATCCGGAGGCGACACTCACGTCAGCCCGGGCCTTCCTTGATGCCGCTTCCGTCATGCTCCTCGTCCGCCGCTTAGGAAGGTGCTCATGATTTACGGGACGGACTCTGAGGATGCGGATGGGTCTTATGCCGCGCGGCTCAAGTCGCACCCGGACCAACACAGTCACCTCGACTTCGAGGATTTCCGTGCTGCCCTGGCGAAGCTCCCCAGAGACCAGCGCGAGGCATTGCTGCTGGTTGGTGCGCAGGGGCTGTCCTATGAGGAAGCCGCTGAGGTGTGCAATGTGGCGGTTGGCACCGTCAAAAGCCGCGCGAACCGGGCACGGTCCAGGGTAGCAACGCTCCTCGACGTCACGGGTGAGGCTGAGATCGGGCTAGATAGCGTAACGAAGGCGGCACTGGCGGCTGAGTAGACTGGATCCTCCAACAGACGTATGATCAAGCTTGCCTGTTCAGGTTAGATTCAAGCCTGATGGCCGAAGACTGATCAGATGCCTCAACCCGCCAAAACCAGTCCGCTTGTCTTCGTCTTAGAGGACGAGGCCCTGATCGCGCTCAACGTACAGGACGAATTGCAGGACGCAGGCTATGAAGTCGCTGGACCCTTCTCGGCCTGCTCTGCCGCGCTGGAGTGGCTCCGGACGACCACGCCTGACGTGGCTATCCTCGATACCGCGCTTAAGGATGGTTCATGCCATGGGGTTGCGCTGGAGCTTACCCACCGTAAGGTGCCGTTCCTAATCTACTCAGGGTTCCAGGAGGATCGGCAGCTTCTGTCCGAGTTCCACCACATCCCCTGGATTGAGAAACCAGTTCCGGCTGCGGTCCTGGTTCAAGCCTGCCAGCAGCTTCTGGTCGGCTGTCTCTAAATTGCTTGGGGAAATCAGCCGCTTCGCTCGAACACTTGCATATTCAGCACGTTTTCATGTGTGTCTCAGCGGCAAGTGCTCGCAGTGAACAACAAATCGCAGCCTGCCTGGACGGAGAGTGACCGGCTCGCAGCCCTGCGCAGCTATCAGGTGCTCGACACGCCGCAAGAGCCTGCGTTCGACGATCTGGTGCAGCTTGCCGCCCGTGCCTGTCAGGCTCCAATTGCCCTCATCAGCCTGATTGACGAGCGCAGGCAGTGGTTCAAAGCTGAGGTGGGGCTTGGGATGCGTGAGACACCGCTCGACCGCTCGATCTGCCTTTCAGCCATGCTTCAGCCGGGGCTGACCATCGTTCCTGACCTGACCGAGGACACCTGCTTTGCCTGCAATCCGCTGGTGACAGGCGAGCCGCATCTGCGCTTCTACGCCGGGGCTGTGCTGAGAACAGGTGATGGGGTGCCCTTGGGAGCCTTGTGTGTGCTCGACCACGTGCCCCGTGACCTCACACAGGAGCAGGCTTCCACCCTCACATTGCTGTCGCGACAGGTGATGTCGCAACTGGAGTTGCGCCGCGTCCTCGCCGAGCGGGATGAGCGGCTGGAGGCGGCTCGTCAAATTGAGCAGCGTCAAACTTTGCTCGTTCGCGAGCTTCACCACCGGGTCAAGAACACTCTTGCGACGGTTCAGGCGCTGGTGGGAGCTATTGGGCGGTCCAGCGGCAGCTTTGACGAGTTCTACCGCTCCTTCTCAAAGCGCATCGGCTCTCTGGCAAAGACCCACAACCTGCTGACGGAGGATTACTGGCAGACGGCACCCTTGCGGGAGATTGCCCTCACAGAACTAAAGCCGTTCGCTGAGAGCAGGCAGCCCCGCTTCATGCTGATTGGACCGCACGTCGAGCTAGCGGCTGATCTGGCGGTGCCGGTCGGTATGGCGCTGCACGAACTCACCACCAATGCGGTCCGGTATGGGGCTCTTTCGGTTCCGACTGGATATGTGCGGGTTCAGTGGAGCGTGGGTAAGACTGAAGGTGTCAGGAAACTTCATCTGGAATGGAGCGAGTTCGGTGGCCCACCCGTAAGCGAACCGCTGCGTCAAGGATTTGGCTCCACACTTCTCCAGCGGATTTTGCCCATGCAGTGCCAAGCTGAGGTGGAGGTCCGGTATGATCCGGAGGGCTTGCGGTTTCGCATGACTGCGCCGTTGGTCGAGCAGCGGCTGGTCCCGGCTTACTGACGGCTGCCTCGGATAAAGAAGGTGCGGCCAAGTTTGGCTTTGGGCATTCCTTCGCTCCCTTAACGACGATTTCTTGCAATATCGGGGCTTGGGTGAGAACCGCGCCTTGAACAGGAGGGCTCTATGGCCATGAAGTATGTGATGCTCAGACTGGATGGTGGCGAGTTGCTACCGCTCGTCTTCCCCGAGTTCATGCAGCACTCGCACATGGCTCAGTCTGTGCCAGCCACGGTGGTAAGTGCCGGTCATGTCTATCTGGAAGACGGGAGGATTGTTGCCCGTGGTGCGTGAAGCTCGCTGGAAGTCTCCGCACGCGACGAGGATAGCCGGATAATCCAGGAGTACTTTGACGGGGAGGATGTCATTCAGCAGGAGCTATAGTCCTCGCGTCTATCAGCAGGAGCATGATGCAACGGGTACAACTTGCTCAACCTAACGCACTGCTGAGCGCCAGCCGGAACAGCCGTGGTCCTGTCAGGGCATCCTGTTGATCGAGAACGGCTGGATGGGGCACCTCATCTATGGGAACAGACCATCAGCTCCTGCGCCGCAGCCTGCATCACATGATCGGGTTCGATCTCGTGACGGTTCTTCATCTGCAACAACGCTGCAAGCTGGGCGCGAGCGCGGTGAACCCGACTCTTGATCGTGCCGACAGCAACTCCCTGGACCCGCGCTACCTCCTCATACGTCAGACCCTCCGCACCCACCAGCAGAAGAGCCTCGCGGGATTCGTGAGGCAGGTGTGCCAGAGCCGCGCGAAGCTCGGCCATCGTCAAAGCCGCATCCTGGTCTGGAAGCACCTTGAGGCGGGCTGCGTGAACGCCAATGGGGTCCTCGACCTCATGCCTGCGCTTGCGGTACTCGGTGTAGAAGGCATGGCGCAGGATCGTGAACAGCCATGCGCCAAGATTACTGCCGCGCTCAAAGCGGTCGATGTTGGCCCAGGCGCGGAGGAAGGTATCCTGCACCAGATCATCGACCCTGACAGGATCGTTGGTCAGAGAGAAGGCAAACGCCCGCAGGTTCGGCAGCAGATGAAGCATCTGGTCCCGCAGGGCAGTGCCCGCGGGACCAGCGCGGGTTCGTTGCGTGGCTGGACGGGCGCGGCGGGTTCGGCGCACGAGCGCAGTCTGGCGCTCGTAGGACAGCGGATGCAGATGCCGCAAGCGCCTCAGCCGGTGCCATGCAGGCTGATTGCAGACCCTGCCTTGCAGCGGTGGTTGGCGGTGACTGCGAGCGCTGTGTGCCATGGCTGTACTCCACCTTGGCGACAGCTTCAGCATACACCTATGGCTGACAGTCAGCCAGCCCATTTGCCATAGATATGGAGACGGCTATGGCTTGACCGCCTGCTGACACAGGAGCAGCATCCGGGCTCCAAGCCTCAGCCCCAGGAGGCTGACGTGGCTGCGCAAGATGACGATGTTGCCCTCATCCGCCGCTGGTTTCGAACCCTCCAGGTCTGCATTCAGACGGTGGATTTTGTCGGCTCCCGCCCGCTCTTTGCCGACGACATGATCACCTTCGGCACCTTCACAGCCTTCGCTGTTGGACGCGAGGCAACAGAAAGAGAGCAGTGGCGTCACGTCTGGGGCCATATCGACCAATTCCGATGGCGGCTTGATGACTTGCGTACCATCGTGTCGGGCGACCGGCTTACGGCAGTTGGCATGGCGGTGTTCGAGTCCACCGGCTATACCGAAGATGGCAAGGCGTTTGACCGACCTGGACGGGCAACAATTGTGCTCGGGCGGCAGGCTGTTGGCGAGGAGTGGGTAGCCCAGCACACGCACGTGTCGCTGTTCCCAGGTACTCCCTCCCGCTCCTATGGCACCAGGATGGATCACCCGCCTGCGCTGTAGCGCCAACACCTTAATGATGCAGGCCCCGTGGCATGGAACTCGGCGAGGGTGGGGCCGGTTGGTTCTGTAACCCTTTCTGCGCAGGAGGTTTGTCATGACCCGAGCAGCAGAAACAATAGCGCAAGCATCCGGCACAACCCCACCGACCCATCCGCTGATCGAGAGCAATCGGGTTGAGGGAACTCCGGTCTACAGCCCGCACGGCAAGCACGTTGGCACGATCCACCACCTGATCATCGAGAAAGTGAGCGGGCGAGTGGTGTACGCCATCATGAGCTTTGGTGGCTTTCTCGGGATCGGCAGCCACGAGCACACCATCCCGTGGGAGAAGCTCAAGTACGACACCCAGCTTGGCGGTTTCCGCACCGACATCACGCCCGAGGAGCTAACCAGTGCTCCCGCGGTCTCGGGCGACGAACGGGATTGGTGGGATCGCAGGCGCGAGCAGGATATTCACGACCACTGGAAGGTGCCGCCCTACTGGGGCTGGTGAGCCGACAGAATGCAATTTGAAGAGCTTCAAGCTACGGGAGCATGGGGCTCAACATCAGCCACCAGCCAGAAAGCGCACCGGGCGTGGTTCAGAACGACGCAAAGTTCACGGTCGAGAAAGGAGATGTGTGGACCTGCGCCAAGGGCATCACCACGAAAGGCACGCAGAACAAGAGCAATGCAATCGCGACCATGAGGATCATCGATCTACTAACCACATGAGTAAGCGAATGTAATAGACCCCGCCTTTTCATTAACAACTGTAGGAGAGCGCAATGCCTATCTTCATTTCTCAGGGTCGGTATTCGCAAGACGCCATGCGCGGCATGGTGAGCACGCCGGAAGACAGGACCAAGCCGGTATCCAAGCTCGTTGAAGCTGCGGGCGGTAAGCTTATCGGGTACTATGTGACCTTCGGCGAGTACGACTGGCTCATTGTGGTCGAAGCACCGGATGCCCAAACGATTTCAGCGGCTGTGATCACGGCGGCGGCAGGCGGTGGCGTGACGGACATGAAGACCACTTTGGCGATGACCGGGGCTGAGGCCATGCAAGCCTTCCGCGCCGCAGGTGATCTCGCCAAGAACTTCAGGTCAGCCGGGCAGGCAGCGTGATGATCGGAGCTTAGGTCTGAAAGAGCGAGGTTCGGACCGACACTTGCGCCGCAGGCAGGGTCTCATTGTTAAGCCCCGGTCCTCTGAGAGGGCCGGGAACGTAATGGCTCTGCCGCTTGCCTGTCCAGATCGTCAGGCAAGCACCCAGTAGTAGGTCACCCGATAGTGGTCGTGCAGGTCCTGCTCGCTCTGCCGATCCGGCCAGTCCTGACCGCGAGCATGGGAGAGACTCGGCGCACTGCGAAGCTGCTCTGCGGTGATCTGGATACGATACCCTGCCAGGTCGGAGTCGTAATCCAGCATGCGCCAGGGGACGGCGTACTCGTCCGCGCCGACGCCGAAAAAGCCGCCGAACGACATCACGGCGTAGGCCACACGTCCACTGATCTTGTCGATCATCACCCGCTCGACCGTGCCGATGCGCTTGCCGCTGCGGTCATAAACGGAGGTCCCTTCCACCCGGTCGCTCTCAATCAGAGGCTTGCCTGAGCGCTGACCAGGGAAGTCCCTGCGGCTTCTGGTGCGAGATGGCGCACGCTCCTGGTTTTTGCTCAGACCACCAATGAGCCAAGCCATACCAAGGCCAACGGCTCCGACCGCCAGAAGCGACCTGACGGGAGCCTCGGAGATTTGCTGCCCGATGGTCTCGGTGGCTCGTTGATAGTAGCGCTGGGCCTGCGGGTATCGTTCGCCTGCCTGACGGACATAGCGCTGTCCTTGATCGTAAGCCCCACGAGCGCTATCGGACGCACTGTTCGCGACGTCAGAGACTGTTGTTGCCGCCTGATCGGCTAAGCTTTCGGTGGAGCCAACAGTCCCTTGCGGGTTGGGTCCGTTACCACTCGCTTGTTTTGCAGCATCGGCTTGATTATTCCCGGCCTGACCGGTTCCGGTTCCCTGTTTCTCGTCCATGATCACTCTCCTGTTGAGATGACGACCTGACTTCTTCGGGGTGATGGCTTTCCAACTCCTACGACAGCCTATCGTTCTACGTACCCTGTCAGGCTGAAGGCTCAGCCTTTCCCGCCCTGGATCACCATCAGCTTCCTCATTCCTGGTGGAAGGTCCGGGGGAGGGCGGCTGATAGCCTCAAGATCAGTAAACCGAGCTTTGCACTTAGGATCATACTGTCCAGGAGGTCGTTCCCACGGCAGGGTCCTGTGTGGACAGTCAAAAGCGATCCCGTCGAGCAGATCCCATAGCTGTATGTCAGCCCCATACTTCTCAGCAATCCGAGCCAGCCGGTACTGTCCCTTCCGGTGGGGACAGAGGACACAATCGATCCGGATGATTACCCATGGAAAGTCGCACAGCCGTTCGACCATCGCTGCCCCATATGGCTATGCGAACGAAATGAGAACGGTGACCTGGAGTTCCAAACGGTTCGGCGGAAGCTCATTCAGTCCAGAGGAGCGGATAGGGTTAAGATGGCCTATGGGCTGCCAGCACCCGACATGAGGGGCGATTTCAGTCCGACTTTAGGCCGAAGGTCATTTTCGGCATTTTCCCGAGTTCCCGATCAGAGCCGGTACCAAGCTGGTACCAACCGGCTCGCGCCGAACGGCCGAAACTTCCTCTGTCTGAACACCGCCCCAAAAGGATTGAGCACTCAATTCGTGTTCGGGTGTTTCCCAATTCTCTCGGCGAGCTTGGTTGGTCGCAAAGGATCAGTTCCGGAATCCACGGTCAGTCTTCGCATCCAAGCTGTTGCACCCGTTTCCTGTTCCTGACGTCAGTTCTCGGCACTCAATCCTTCCGAATGAGGCTGCGACCGACTCGCGGCGCCTCCTGATCCTACGAGGCGAAGGTTCAAGTCCGCCCCATCAGGTGGATTGTGCCCTCTGTCCTTGGTGTTCGGCATCTCTGCCTCGGAGCCTGAACGTGCTAGATATAGCCGATGCAGACCTCCGTCGCGCCTGAGAGCATTCGGACCTTCATCCCGCCGCATCCGGATCCTGCTCCGGAGAACCTCTCGCCGCGCCAACTCGCCTCGCTGATGCGCACCAACAACCTCCAGGTCTGGTCGCAGCGGGCCTATGAGGAGGAGGTGGTCGTCCGCCGCTTCTTCGGCCGCTCCTCGGTTCTGTTCAATGCTCCCGAAGCAATCCGCCATGTGCTGGTGGATCACCCGGAGGCCTATGGCCGAACCCGCGCTACCCTCCGGATCCTCAAGCCGCTGCTCGGCGAAGGGCTGTTCACCAGCGAGGGACCTGCCTGGCGCCATCAGCGGCGGACCCTGGCACCGGCCTTCACGCCCCGGTCAGTCGAGCTTCTCGTTCCGCATATCCAGTCAGCCACGACTGAGATGATCGGCACTCTCGCCGCCACCGAGAAGGAGCGGGTGGATCTCTTTCCCATAATCCAGCGCCTCGCCCTCGAGATCGCTGGGCGCACCATGTTCTCCCTGGAGATGGGCCAGCACGGCTCCGCGCTCCGGGAGCAGATTATGCGCTATGGCCAAAGGCTCGGCCGACCGCACCTGCTCGATTTTGTTGTTCCTATCAGCATTCCGACACCCCATGACTGGGCGCGGGCCTGGTTCCGGCGGAGCTGGATCCGGTTGATCGACCAGATCATGGCTGAGCGGCTGACGGCTAAAACCCATGCGAGTGGTCCGCGCGATCTGCTCGACCTGCTCATGGCGGCTCGCGACCCGGAGAGCGGGGAGGGGTTCTCGCCCAAGCAACTGCGGGATCAGATCGCCACCATGATCCTGGCTGGGCACGAGACCACGGCGGTGGCGCTGTGCTGGTCGGTGTATCTGCTGGCCCACCTGCCGGAGGTGCAGGAGCAGATCGCCCAGGAGGCCGCGACAGTGCCGCCGGACAGCGAGGCGGAGCCTCCGCTCCTCAAGCTGACCTACACACGGGCGGTGCTGGATGAGGTCATGCGCCTTTATCCACCAGCCTATGTGATTGTCCGGGCCGCCCGCCAGCCGGACAATGTCGCCGGTGTTACTATGAAGCCCGGCGATCTCGCCATCATCTCGCCTTGGGTGCTGCACCGGCACCGGAAATACTGGCACGAGCCGGATGCGTTCGCCCCAGACCGCTTTCTGCCCGGCGCCCCGGCAATCGACCGCTTCGCCTATCTACCTTTTGGTGTCGGGCCCCGCGTGTGCATCGGCGCTCACTTCGCCCTCACGGAGGCCACCCTGGTGCTGGCCGAACTCATGCGCTCGTTCCGGATCGAGTTGGTCACAGATCGACCAGTCTTGCCCGTCGCCGTTGTGACCACCCAGCCCGATCACGCGCCGCTATTCCGGCTCCATCGCCGATAAGTCTCTGCCGTCGGAAAGACAGGCTTTCCGGCACTGGAAAGCTCTCTACCTCAAACGGTAGGTACCAGCCGAGAGGAGTAGATCATGGCAAGAACCACCAAGTCGGTCAGTCGAGCACGCACAACGGATCGGGGAGCTTCCAAGAAAGGCACTGGCAAGCCAGCAGCCACTCGGGGAAGGAGCACGGAAAGAGGTGCTGTGAAACGGGGAGCGGCTAAGAAAGGCGTGACTAAGCGGCGAGGATCTCGTGCCTCCCTCGTGGTCAAAGGCTGGATGGTCAACTTTGTCTCCGGCGAGTCTCTCCAACTCGAAGCGGATTCCGTGAGCGTCGACAGCAGCGGAACGGTGACGTTCTCCCTGTTCGGGACTGACGTGCTCTACGTCTCCGCGGCGAACTACAATTTCATCATGGAAACGAGCGAGCCTCTCGAGAGCAGTGAAGAGGCTGACGAGTAAGCTAAGGCCGAGATGGTCTGCTTCATTTGAGAAGGAGCACGGCCATCGTCCGGATTCGCTCGCGATAGCTTTCCTGCGTTAGCAGGATCCTCCTGCGGCTGGTTGCAAAGAGGCCCCGCCAAGGCGGAGGCGGAGGCAGAGGTACTCAACGCAAGGCCTTAGTACTCGTTTGAATCGGAGTTGGAATGACCGGCAGGAAGATCCGGGAGGGATGATCCGCATCATGCAAGATCGTCTGGTCCGCGACCTTGAAGGTTGTCTCCCGGCCAAACTCAGTGCCTGTGTTTGGAGGTTCTGTCGCAAATCCGGAACAGGGACGAGAAAGCAGCATATGAACCGTGCCGCCCTCATGCGGCGAGAAGGTGAAACTGATCAGCGAGCGGCAACTGCTGCCAGCAGGCATACTTCGCCTGCTATTTGCGCATCATCTGGATCAACTCGACTCCACCCAGGATGACGCGAGCAGTGTTAAGCGTCTGGAAGCCGAGCATGGGCCGAACCCGCTGTTTGATCCGGCGATGATCCTGCTCAATGCGGTTATTCAGATAAGCACTTTGTTGGATGCGAATGGATTGCAGACCACGTTTTGAGCGTTCCTGTAACCGGCTCTCGGCATCACATGATAGGATCGCCTCGCGGTTGGTCTGGCTGCGGTCCATAACGATCCTTTCAGGCCGGCCATGCCGCTTGAGGGCCCTACGCAACAAGCGTTTGGCGGCAGTGAGGTTTCGCCGCTCACTGAACCAGAACTCAACTGTGTCGCCGTTGCTGTCGATGGAACGGTACAGATAGCACCATTGGCCGCGGACTTTGATATACGTTTCGTCGACATGCCACCTGCCAGTGTCCGGGCATTTGCGCCGATTGAATTGCTCCAGCAGGAGCGGCGCAATGTGGACGGTCCAGCGATGGATCGTGGCGTGGTCGACGGAGATGCCGCGCTCGGCCATCATCTCTTCCAGGTTCCGCAGGTTCAGATTGTAAGCCAGGTACCAGCGGACGCACAGCAAGATCACCGAACAATCAAAACCCCTCACTCCAGTCCAGCTCCTGCCCAGTCCCGGGCGCGATCCCGAGTTCGGCACCGCAGACATGAACGAGGTGCTGATCTGGACCAATGTTCCGTTCGGACGTGTGGTTGCACCGCTGCACCCATTCCGGCGCACGCTCGCTGCGCACCTGCCACCGCACTCTGAGTTCATTCTGGTGCAGAAAGCTGTGATCCTCAGCAGTGCGGGAGCAGCATTGGCTTTCGTGAAGTAGAGCTATTCTTTAGACCTCGTCTCGGTTGCCTCCGCACCATTGCTCGTGCCCGGGCCCATGAATGAGAGCGTCGCACAATCAGTGGAGCAGCCGGTGGGGTTTGAGCCATGACGTCCCAGCACGACCTAGTGTCTCGGGCTCTTTCCGATCCCGGCCTTTCCCATTGTTAACCTGTAGCTTGGACCGACAATCGTGGCGGGTTGCCTTTCCCGACCTGCCCCCAAGACCTATTTGACCCCTGGCGCTCCATGTTGAGAGGCCGACACCGATGACCTCCACCCGTGTCTTTCTGCTGGCCTCTGGCCTCGCTCGACTGATCGAGCGGGAGAGGGCAGGCAGCCTCGTCCGGCAGGGCTACTTTCCCGAGCACCCTGATCGAAGCACTCACGTGCAGCTCACAGGCGAGGCGGGCCACCTGGTATTGGCCTCTCATTCCGCAAAGGGGCTGCTCGAGGAGGCGGCCGAGATTTCCCTGCGGCAGGCCGAGGCCCTGCTCGCCCTGTGTGCCGGACGGGTCGAGTATCTGAGCATTGCCATCGGCATCGGCTCTCATGGCGCCTCCATCCAGCGCTTCGTTAGCCCTGGACCGCTCGATCTGATCAGCATGGCGTTCAGAGACGGTAAGACGGCCCGCAAGTTCCAGCCGCCGGCCTGGTTCGGTCCCGAGATCAGCGCTGACCCGAGCTATCGCCTCCGCTCCATCGCCCTGGCTGGCCAGCCCGCCGAGACTCAGGTCGAGGTCACGAATGCGGCTCTCATCAGCCTGCTCGACACCCTGGATCACCGCGATCACGAGGCCGAGCCACGCCCGACCGGGCGGGTTCAGACCGCGACACCCCCTGAGGCTCCCTTCGATGCCGAGGCTGAACAGGAGCTCGACGGGCTCAAGATCGAGGACAGTGTGATCCGGGAGCTCGCCCGCGCGTTGCAGCCGCAGGGGCGCTGATGCAGTTCAGGACGCATTGGTCGCTGATCGGCTCCCTTGGAGACCGATGTGATAGCAAGTACAGCCAGCCCGCCGTGGATGGTCATGGCGGCTGGGGGTGGGGCCTGTAGCTCAATGGTTAGAGCCGGCCGCTCATAACGGTCTGGTTGGGGGTTCAAGTCCCTCCAGGCCCACCAAAGATGAAGCCCATGAGTGAACTGATCGACAGTCCAGTCCGAATGAGAATACCCCATGAGCTACAGCCTGATCCAGCTGGCGCCCGGCGCCTATGATCTCTACCTTGCCGACACCATCGTCGCCAGCGTGGTCAAGAGCGGCTTGCGCCAGCCCTACACCTGGACCGCCGAGTTGCTCGAGGATCTGCCGCGCGGCAAGCGGCCCTCGCCCTTTCGTGACATCGAGCACAGCTTCCCATCGCTGGAAGAGCTGTGCGCCTGGCTCGGTCAACCGCCGGTGAAGACCAACCGGCATGCCGCCTCTCAAGGGGCGTGAGAGAACAGCGCTCCGGCCGCGGTGCTGTCTCAAGCCGCAACCGGAGCGCTGATGTGCCAAGGGAATGCGGCACTCCCTGGATGTAGGTCGTCCTAACCCTGTGGCAATGCTGCTTTCGGTGGTCAACGGATCAGCTGCATTGGACCGCCGTGTGGCTTGCCGGCTACAGACATCGGCGCCGGAATCGGCCACATCACGCGGGCCGAGCGGCACGGTTGATCGCCCCTTGCGCGCATTTTCCAGAACCAGCTGCCTTTCTTGACGGTGCTCATCATGTCGCAGACACAGGTCGCAACGCCTGACCATTCCCCTGCCGCTCCCACATTCACGCAGGCGGCCGTTCGGTTTGCCGTCTCGTTTGCCGCCCTGATCGGCGTGAGCCTTCTGCTGGCCGGGCTCTGAGGGCGCATCTTCTGGCGCCTGTGCTGATTGCGATACAGCCAAAGCGCTGGACATCAGGCATTCTGGTGACGTCCTTGAAGGAACGGCTGGGGGGCCGATTCTCCTTGGAAGGGAAGCGCCTCTGCCAGGCACGAGGCGCTTCCCTTCCAGGACGGGCAACACTTCATGACAGAGTCGGCGTCGGGTGAGTGATCGCCGCAGATGAGGATCGTGTCCCTTGGCGTGGTGTAACTGACGGCGTGTTACCGCGATCCCCGGCCAGAGCCGGGATGATCAGATTGCCACGGCAGGCAAGCTGACCAGCAGATCATCGCTCATCGGCGCCATCGTTT
>JAESGY010000253.1_pt1 | contig 34338 bp, 29 predicted proteins | sample 9269841 | NCBI WGS metagenome assembly JAESGY01 (sample SAMN17022865, study PRJNA683097) | algae metagenome | isolation source: Spirirestis rafaelensis WJT71-NPBG6 and co-occurring heterotrophs from... | place: USA: Pinto Wells, Joshua Tree National Park, Colorado Desert, CA | collected 2006-08-15
AGCAACCTTGTAGCCTGCCTGTTTCAGGGCTGTTGAAATCGCGGCACCGATGCCGCGAGTGCCGCCGGTGACCAATGCGACGCGCGCCATGCTGTTTCCTTCCCAAGAGCGTTCTGCGGATCTCTCACGGACCCATTGCTGTGAGGCGGCCCGATTCAGGCCGGCTCACAACATAGCTTAGGATATGTGGCAGAACGTGGAAGGGTGAAGCTCCGTAATTTCCCTAACGGAGCTTCTTGTCGTCTTAGCGCTCAAGGCACATGGCGACGCCCATGCCGCCGCCGATGCACAGGGTGGCGAGGCCCTTCTTGGCGTTACGGCGGCCCATCTCGTGCAGCAGGGTCACGAGCACGCGGGCGCCCGATGCACCGATGGGATGGCCGATGGCGATGGCGCCGCCGTTCACGTTCACGATGGACGGATCCCAGCCCATGTCCTTGTTGACCGCGAGCGCCTGCGCGGCAAAGGCCTCGTTGGCCTCGACGAGCTCGAGGTCCTGCACCTTCCAGCCGGCCTTTTCCAGGGCCTTGCGGGAGGAGGGGATCGGACCCGTGCCCATGATGGCCGGGTCGACGCCAGCGGTCGCCCAGGAGGCGATGCGGGCAAGCGGGGTCAGGCCGCGCTTTTGGGCTTCGGCTTCCGTCATCAGCACCACGGCGGCTGCGCCGTCATTGATGCCCGAGGCATTGCCGGCCGTCACCGTGCCGTCCTTCGAGAAGGCAGGCCGGAGCTTGGCGAGCGCCTCGATGGTCGTTCCGGCGCGGATGTACTCGTCCTGATCCACGACGATGTCGCCCTTGCGGGAGGAGACGGTGACCGGGGCGATCTCGTCCTTGAAGCGGCCTTCCTTCTGTGCGGCCTCGGCCTTGTTCTGGGAACTGAGGGCGAACTGGTCCTGATCCTCGCGGGTCAGCTGCCAGCGCTGGGCCACGTTCTCGGCGGTGTTGCCCATGGGGTAGCCGTGGAAGGCGTCGGTCAGACCATCCTTCATCATGGTGTCCACGAGCTTGAAGTCGCCCATCTTGGCGCCGGAGCGCATATAGGCCGCATGAGGGGCAAGCGACATGGATTCCTGACCGCCGGCCACGATGATGCTCGCGTCGCCGTTGGCGATCTGCTGCATGCCGATGGCGACCGTGCGAAGGCCCGAGCCGCAGAGCTGGTTCAGCGCCCAGGCGGTCTTCTCCTGCGGCACGCCGGCGGCCATGGCGGCCTGACGGGCCGGGTTCTGGCCCTGGGCTGCCGTGAGGATCTGGCCGAGGATCACCTCGTCCACTTCCGAGCCGTCGACCTTGGCGCGCTCGAGGGCCGCCTTGATGGCAATGGCGCCGAGATCATGGGCCGGGGTGTTGGCGAAGGCCCCGTTGAACGAGCCGACGGGGGTGCGCGCCGCTCCGACGATGACGATGCTCTCTTGGGCCATGCCTCTCTCCTGTGCTGTTCCGTGTGGTGCTGGACTGTATGTAGTGCTTGCTCGATGAAAGCCCCAGAGGGTGGGATGTCAAGGATAGGATCATTCGGTCCACTCTCAAGAAGCCTTAGACTTTTGGCGCTTTGCACCTCTGTTATAAGGCCTATAATCAAAGAAGGCTGGCATCCTGCAGGACGGCGGCCCGGTGAACTTCCCAGGAGCGTATCGGGACAACATGGCGACGGACAAACAACCGACGGTCATCAAGAAATATGCCAACCGCCGCCTCTATCATACGGGCACCTCGACCTACGTGACGCTGGAAGACCTGGCCGGCATGGTGCGCAAGGGCGAAGATTTCGTGGTCTATGACGCGAAGTCCGGCGAGGAGATCACCCGCTCGGTCCTGGCCCAGATCATCTTCGAGCAGGAGAACAAGGAAGGGCCGAACCTCCTGCCCGTCACGGTGCTGCGCCAGCTGATCCGCTTTTACGGCGACAGCATGCAGGCCCTGGTGCCGAGCTATCTCGAATTCTCCATGAACAACTTGTCCCAGGAGCAGCAGAAGCTCCGGGAGCAGATGGCGCAGGCCTTCGGTCCCTCGGCCTTCCAGGCCATGGAGGAGCAGGTGCGCAAGAACATGGGCTTCTTCACCGAGGCCATGCGCATGTTCTCGCCTTTCCCGAACGGGACCCCGGGTGTGCCGGAGGCAAAGCCCGCTCCCAAGGGGGAGGGGCCCGATGACCTCAACACCTTGAAGCAGCAGATGGCCGACATGCAGGCCAAGCTCGACAAGCTGGCAAGCAAGTAGCCAGAGGTTTTAGCCGCGCGCCTTCTTCAGCATCCGCTGCAGCGAGGATGGCTGCGAAACAGCTTCGGGCTCACCGAACAGGCCGCCCTGCAGGTAATCCACGCCCCACGCCGCAAGCAGCCGGGCCGTCGCCTCGTCGTCGACCCATTCGGCCGCAATGGCGATGCCCATATGCTGAGCCCGGTCGACAAGGGTGCGCACATGAAGCCGATCGTCGGTAGAGCGCTTGAGCGGCTGGATGAACACCCCGTCGATCTTGAGCAGATCGATCGGCAGCACCCGCAGATGCGCCGGCGGCACATGGCCGGCCCCATAGCCCGTGAGCGCGATGCCGACGCCGAGTGCCTTCATGGCATGGAGCCGGCCGAGATTGCGCCGGCACTCGGCGAGGGCGATCTCGGGAATCTCGAGCACAAGCCGCGCCTCGATGCCGGGACGGGCGCCGAGATGCGCCGCGAGCATCGGCAGCCACTCGGCATCCTGGAGGGTCCTGGATGAAACCGGCAGCGCCAGGCGCTGATCCGGATTTCGGGCCAGGTGATCGGCGGCCAATTCCAGCATGCGCCCGTCGACGAGCAGGGGAACGTTCGCCTCCTGCAATGCAGGCGCAGGGCCGAGGGCAGTGATGCGGCCATCGGCGCCGGCCACGGAGGCGAAGGCGTGAGCCAGCATAGGCGCACGGGTCTGCGCATCCACCATGGGCTGGCAGGCCAGGGTCAGGCTGCGGTCGTTGAGGGCGGCAACCCAGTCGAACGGCGCCTGCTCGGCGACCCGTGTGGGCTTGGCGGAGCGGGGCTTGTAGAAAGCCGAGGCCTCGCCCCGGTCCGTGGCCGCCGCCAGGGCCTGCTCGGCGAAGCGCAGCAGCTTGGTGGCCTTGAAGGTGTGGTCCGGCGCGCAGGCCGCGCCCAGGCGCAGCGAGGATCCCGCTGGATGATCCTGCAGGAGCCCGGACAGGCGGCGCATGGCGCCTGCGGCGTCTGCGGCCGGACAGGAGGTGAGAGCCACCACGAACCGGTTCGGCCCGAGCGCCGCGAAAAGATCGTGGCGGCGCATCATCGGACGAAGCCGGCGCGCGACGTCCGCCATCTCGTTCGCTTCGTCCCCGTTGAACGCGCCGACGATGAGGGTGCAGGTCTGGGAGACGCGGACGGCCTCGTTGATGGCATCCTGAATGCCGCAGAGAAGCGCCGAGCGCTCCTTCAGCACAGCCGGCAGGAGGTCTCGAGCGCCGGAGGCGGGATCGACGCGCAGCTGGCCCCGCGCAAAAGCAGGACGGCCCTGCACATCCGGCTGCCAGCGGCCGGCATCCTCGATCATCACGACCCGGTCGGCCTCGAGCCGCAGGGCATAGCGTGTCTCGTAGGCGTGATTGGAGGTTTCAGGGGCCGCGATGGCATCCTGGCGGGAGAGGCCGCAGCCCGGCTCGATCAGCTGGGCAAAGGCATGGCCGGTCTTCGGCAGGTCCCTTGGCGGGAGCCCAAGGGCTTCGGCGGCGCCGGGTCCCCAGGTCAGAGCATCTGTGATCATGTCGCAGGCATAGAGAATGCCGGCGCCGGACGGGCGGCAGGCCACAGCTTGGCTCCTGCGCGACGGCCGGGAAGCCCCTTTGAACAACCCTATTGGGCCCTGCCGCTTCGCTGCCATCACTCTCACCCTCGGAAATACGCAACAGATCCAGGATGGCGATGCATGGGTCGCAGGTCGGGCCGGTCCTGGAGAACAAGGGTGCAGGATCGGCCGTCAGGCTTAATGAAGGGTAAAATGCGTTGGGAAATCAGCAGACTGGGGATTGCGGGCATAAAAAAACCGGCGCTCGAAGCGCCGGTTTTTGATACTCGCATGCCGCGTGAAGATTACGCGTCAGCCTTCACCTTCAGGACCTGACGGCCACGGTACATGCCGGTCTTCAGGTCAACGTGGTGAGGACGGCGCAGCTCGCCGGAATCCTTGTCCTCGATGTAGGTCGGGGCCTTCAAGGCATCGGCGGAGCGACGCATGCCGCGCCGCGAGGGCGACGTTTTTCTCTTAGGAACGGCCATTTCTCGTCTCCGGTAAAAAAGCGGAGCGCCCGCTCAACCGGGGAACGCTCACATCTCAAACTTGATGAGGTTGCGCCTCATACAAGGTCTCGGGCCAAATATCTAGCCCCCTGGTGCATTCGGCATGTTTTTCATTGCCGCAGGGGATCAGAACCTCAGGCAGTCGCTGAAGGGCGCGGCCCGCACCATGCGCACCTGCAGCTGACCGGCGAGGGCCCGATGCCCCGGCCTCGCGTTAGCCGGGTTCCGGACCAGGGGATTGGGCAGAGCCCGGGCCAGCAGGGCAGCTTCGCGGGCGTTCAGGTTTCGGGCCGACTTGCCGAAATACTTTTGGGCGGCGGCTTCGGCTCCGAACACCCCCTCGCCCCATTCGGCGATGTTGAGGTAGACCTCCATCATCCGGCGCTTGGGCCAGATCAGGTCGAGGTAGAGCGCGACCGGGATCTCCAGCCCCTTGCGGATGTAGGAGCGGCTCGGCCACAGGAAGAGGTTCTTGGCCACCTGCATAGGAATGGTCGAGGCGCCGCGGGCCGGCCCTTCGCCGTCGGCCGCCTCCACCACGTCACGGAGGGCGCCCCAATCCACGCCGTTGTGCTCGCAGAAGCGGCTGTCCTCGGCGGTCAGGACCGCCAGCGGAAGGGTCGGCGCGATCTCGTCGAGGCTGACGAAGGTCCGCTCCACGGGCTGCAAGGTGAGCCAGCGGCCGAGCATGAGGGTCGAGGCCGGCGGCACGGCCCAGTACAAAAGGCCTAGCCAAAAGACCGCGCCTGCCCATAAGAGAACGAGACCGACGCCGATCGAGACGATGCGGCGGAGGAGGCGCCCAGCCGTCATCGGCTTCCTGGGCCGTCCCGACCGCAGCGTCCCTATCGGCGTCGATTGTTCACCCACGTTCCCCTCGGGCGGAGCGGCGGCCCCACCCGAATCCAGGCTCATCATGATGCCATCCACCCCTACTTTCACGACGCGGCTCTCCGAGGCCGCGAGAACCGTCGAAGCCAGTCTCGAAGCCTTGCTATCAGACAAAGCCGCTCCCGGCGAGATTGCCCGGCCGCCCAGGCTCATGGCTGCCATGCGTCATGCTGCCCTCGGGGGCGGCAAGCGCCTGCGCCCCTTCCTGACCATCGAGGCGGCGCGTCTCCTCGGAGTGGAGGGGCAGGGCCCCCTGCGGGCCGGCTGCGCGGTCGAACTCCTGCACTGCTACTCCCTGGTGCATGACGACCTGCCGTCCATGGACGACGACGACCTGCGCCGGGGCCGCCCCACGGTGCACAAGGCCTATGACGAGGCCACGGCGATTCTCGTGGGCGATGCCCTCCAGACCCTGGCCTTCGAGGTTCTTGCCGATCCGGCCACCGCCTCCGATCCGGCGATCCGCTCCGATCTCGTGCTCGGCCTCGCCCGCGCCTCGGGTCTCGGCGGCATGGTGGGCGGCCAGCTCCTCGACCTCTCGGCCGAGGGGCGCTACGGGCCGGCGGAACTCGCGGAAGACGACGTGCGCCTGCTCCAGATGATGAAGACCGGCGCCATCCTCACCTTCTCGGTGGAGGCGGGAGCGATCCTCGGCAAGGCCGATGGTTCGGCGCGCCAGAACCTCGTGGATTATGGCCGTGCACTGGGCGCCGCCTTCCAGGTCGCCGACGACATCCTCGACCGGGAAGCCTCGGCGGAAGCGCTCGGCAAGCGCACCGGCAAGGATCAGGAGAAGGGCAAGGCCACGCTGATCGACCTGCTCGGGATGGACGGCGCCCGGCGCGAGTGCCGCCAGCTCGTGGAGAAGGCGCACGCCTGCCTCGACGGATTCGGTGCGCAAGCAGGCACGCTGCGCGAGGCGGTGCGGTTCGTGGTCGAGCGGCAGGTCTGAGAGGTTCAAGCGGGCATCCCCGGAGGAGACGCCCGCCGGATGGCTTATTGGGCCGCGCGAAGGCCGGAGCGCTCGCTCAGCTTCGTCGCGTGATCGATCACGTGGTAGATATAGTTCTGCTCCACGACGCCTGCGAAGAGGTGAGCCCAGGGTCCGCCGGCAAAGATCGCCACGTCCTCGCCGCCATGGGTCTCGCTGTCCAGCGGCACCAAGGATTGCTGCTTGTAGTCCGGTGCCGTGGTGTTGGTCGGGACGGGACGGGGCTCACCTTCTTTCACGGCACCGGGTCCGTTGGCGTAGCCCAGGGTGGTGAACGGTTTGCCGTCCTTGCCGAGTTTCGGCTTGCCGTCCGGCTCGACGATCGTCTCCAAGATCGGATTGCCGCGCTTCGGATAGCCCGCAATGGTGAACACGTGGCTGTGGTCGGCGGTCACGACGACCAGGGTCTCGGTCAGGTTCACCTTCTCGAGAGCCGCTTTGATGGCGTTGTCGAAGGCCACCATGTCCTCGAGCGAGCGATAGGCGTTGCTGTCGTGATGCGCATGATCGATGCGGCCACCCTCGACCATCAGGAAGAACCCGTTGGGATTCTGGCTCAGGATGTCGATGCCCTTCACGGTCATCTCGGCCAGTGACGGCTCGCCGCCATTGTCCTTCGAACGGTCAGCCTCGTAGCGCATGTGCGACCGCTCGAAGAGACCGATCACGTGCGGGGTCTTGGCATCGAGCTTGTCGAACTGCTCCCTGTTCCACAGGAACACGCCGCTGTTGGAGTAGCGGTTCTGCCATTCCTGCACCAGGTTGCGTCCATCCTTGCGCGAGCCCTTGCGATCCCTGTCTTCAGGGTCGTTGACCGTGTCGGGAAGAAAACGATCACGGCCGCCGCCGAGAATGACCTCGAAGCCGTCTCCGTATGACCACGTGACGAGCTGCTGGGCGATGTCCTTGCAACCGGCTGCAATTGCTTCCGGCGGCATGTTCGCATCGGCCTCCCAGTCCCGGTGAGGAGTATGCGCATACATGGCAGCCGGCGTGGCATGGGTGATGCGGGCGGTCGAGATGACGCCGGTCGCCTGTCCGGCCCGCTCGGCCATGGCGGCGAGGCTCAATACCTCTTTGCCTTTGGATCCCGCACAGTCGCCGACCTCGACTTCGCTGTTCACGCCGATCACGTCGTTGCGCGTCTTGACGCCGGTCACCATCGCGACTGCGGTTGGTGCGGAGTCGGCCACCTGCGCATCGTGGGTGTACGTCTTCGACAGGGCTGCATAGGGCAGCTTCTCCATGGTCAGCGAGTTCGACTCGCCGTCCACCCCCCGCTTCTGGCCTTCGTAGATCCTGCCGGCGGTCACCGTTGAGATGCCCATGCCGTCGCCGACGAACAGGATCACGTTCTTCGCGCGACCGGTGTTAGCCGTCACGCGCAGACGCTCCTGAAGGGCTGTCTGGGCAGCGCGGAAATAGGCGTCGTTGGTTTGGGGCAAGGTGTTCTGGGCGTATGCGGAGCTGCTTGCAGCAGCCACCAGGGCTGCTGCGCTGACGAGATATCTCATCGTATCCTCCCGTTCTGCCGCCGGCGTTCCGTGATGGGGCCGAGGCAGAGAGGAGTAAGTAGCTCAAGGGTCCTCTCCGCCCAGTCTTTGGGGATGCCCTATGCAAGCGTCAGCCCGTCGGCACCCAGAACCGGAGCTTCACATGCCCTAGCCGGTTGTTGTGCGGGACCGTGCCGTCAGGCACGCCGCCATTGGCGAGGATCACCTTTTGCGATGCCTCGTTGTCGTCGTCGCAGGTGATCAGGACCCGCGAAAACCCTTCCTCACGGCACACGGGCAGGATCATGCGCAGGGCCTGGGTGGCATAGCCGCGCCGCTGCTTCCAGGGCACGATGGTGTAGCCGATATGGCCATAGGCGCTGGGCGGCAGCTCTTCCGTGCCGCGCTGGAAGCGAAAGCCGATGCGGCCACAGAATTCGCCGTCGCTGATCCAGAAATCGTGCGCGGGCAGGCGCGGAACCTCCCGGCCGTCCGCCAAGCGGATCATCGGGCTGTTGTAGAGGTCGTGAAGGAAGCGCTCGGGGTTGTGACGAAGCTGCCGGAGCTGCTCGCGGCTCACATCCTGGTCGGTGTTGGGCGACCAGCCGCGGGCGAGGGCATCTTCGTAAGCGGGCAGCCAGGCAAGGCTCGGGCGGAGGAGAGTGATGTCGGTCATGGCGGCCCGAAGGTGACATCCGGCCGCCACGAGGGCAACAGGCTTACACCGTCACCTGCGTGCCGACTTCCACAACGCGCCCGGTCGGGATCTGGAAGAAGTCCGTGGCGTCGCTTGCCGATTTCGCGAGGCTGATGAACAGCTTGTCCTGCCAGAGCGGCATGCCCGACTGGCTTGCCGGGCGGATCGAGCGCCGCGACAGGAAGAACGACGTCGCCATGATGTCGAACTTGAAGCCCTGCTTGCGCAGGATCGCCAGCCCGCGCGGGATGTTGGGCGTCTCCATGTAGCCGTAGCTCAGGCGGATCCGCCAGAACGAATCGCCCACATGCTCGATGGAGACGCGGTCCTCGTCCTCGACGCGGGGGATATCCGCGCTGTTGACCGTGAGGATCACGTTCTTCTCGTGCAGCACCTTGTTGTGCTTGAGGTTGTGCAGCAATGCGGCGGGCGCGGTGTCCGGATCGCTCGTCAGGAACACGGCGGTGCCCTTCACCCGGTGCGGCGGGCTCTTCTCCAGCATCTGCACCAGCTCGACGAAGGGCACGTCGATCTTGCGGGTCTTCTCAAACAGGATCCGGGTTCCCTTCACCCAGGTGAACATGACCACGAAGAACGTGCCGGCGATCAGCAGGGGCACGTAGCCGCCGTCCAGAAGCTTCACGAGATTCGAGGACAGGAAGGTGAGGTCGATGAGCAGAAGGGGGATCATCACCAGCCCGGTCTTCACCGGACCCCAGCCCCAGCTCCGGCTCATCACGATGCAGGCGAGCAGGGTGGTCACGACCATGGTGCCGAACACCGCGATACCGTAGGCGCTGGCGAGGCTGCTCGACGATCCGAACAGGATCACGAGAGTCACGACGGCGGCGAGCAGCAGCCAGTTCACGCGCGGCAGATAGATCTGCCCCTGATGCGTCTCCGACGTGAACCGCACCTCGAGGCGCGGCAGGATGCCGAGCTGAACCGCCTGCCGGGTCAGGGAGAAGGCGCCGGTGATCACGGCCTGACTCGCCACGATGGTCGCGAGCGTCGCGAGGATGACCAGCGGCAGGAGCAGCCACGGAGGCGCCAGCAGGAAGAACGGGTTCGCGATCGTCTCGGGGTTCGACAGGACGAGGGCGCCCTGGCCGAGATAGTTCAGGGCGAGAGCCGGAAAGACCACCGTCCCCCAGGCCATGCGGATCGGCTTGCGGCCGAAATGGCCCAGATCTGCATAGAGCGCTTCCGCTCCGGTCACCGCAAGACAGACGCTTCCGAGAATGGCGAAGGCGGTTCCCGGGTGGGTGATCAGGAAGGACACGCCGTAATACGGGTTGAAGGCGAGCAGAACCTCCCAATCATCCGCGATGTGGAGAAGGCCGAGACCGGCCATGGTCACGAACCACAGAAGCGTGAGGGGTCCAAAGAAGGCCGCCACCTTCCCGGTGCCGCGGCTCTGGACGGCAAACAGGCCGATGAGGATCACCAGCGCACCCGGCAGGACATAGCTCTCGAAGGAGGGGGCGACGAGCTTCAGGCCTTCCAGAGCGGAGAGCACGGAAATGGCCGGGGTGATTGCGGCGTCGCCGTAGAACAGGGCCGCTCCGGCCATGCCCATCATGAGCACGGGCAGGCTTCGGCGCCCGAGGGCGAGCTGCGTCAGAGCCACAAGCGTCAGGGAGCCGCCTTCGCCCTTGTTGTCGGCCCGCAGCAGCAGAATGACGTATTTGGCGGTGACCGTGAGGATCAGGGCCCAGAGCAGCAGCGACAGGATGCTGATCACCAGTTCACGGGTCAGGTCCACTGGCACGCCATGATGCCCTCCGGTGGCGGCTGCCACCGTCTCACGCATGGCATAGAGAGGGCTGGTGCCGATATCCCCATAGACGACGCCGATGGCGCCAAGGGTCAGGGTCCAGAAGCTCGCCTTGTGGTGGCTTTCCGGAAGGGTCGCCTCAGGAACTGCGGAATCCGCATGCCCGGGGGCGACAGCGTGCTGTTCTGCCATGGGTGTTTTTCTTTGCGGATGTGCCCGCGGACGGCCCTTGTTCAAGTCACTTTGCAATCGACGAAGGGCGCCCCTTCTGAAAGAGCGCAGCGGCCGTCATTGCCGGCGCGGCAGGCTTCTAGCACATCGCGCCTGAGCTTAAAACGGAATTTCTCTCAAGGTTCCACGGTCCAGCTTAGCGCCTCATTCGGCGGCATCGCGACCAGGCTGACCATAGTTCCTGTCGATGTAGTCGATGACGATCTTCTGGAAGTCCTGGGCGAGGGTCGGCCCGCGCAGGGTCATGGCCTTCTTTCCGTCGATGAAGACCGGGGCTGCCGGCTGCTCGCCGGTGCCGGGAAGCGAGATGCCGATATTGGCATGCTTCGATTCGCCCGGCCCGTTCACGATGCAGCCCATCACGGCCACGTTCAGGTTCTCGACGCCCGGATGGGTGCGGCGCCATTCGGGCATGGAGGTGGAGATCCAGGTCTGGATGTCGCGCGCCAGCTCCTGGAAGACCGACGAGGTGGTGCGTCCGCAGCCCGGGCAGGCGGCCACCAGGGGCACAAAGGTGCGGAACCCCATGGTCTGGAGCAGCTCCTGGGCCGTCTTCACCTCCAGCGTCCGGTCGCCGCCGGGCTCCGGGGTCAGGGAGAAGCGGATCGTGTCACCGATGCCCTGCTGGAGCAGGATGCCGATGGCGGCCGACGAGGCCACGATCCCCTTAGAGCCCATGCCGGCCTCGGTGAGGCCGAGATGGATGGCGTAGTCGGACCGGCGGGCGAGATCCTGATAGACGGCGATCAGATCCTGCACGGCCGAAACCTTGGCCGACAGGATGATCCGGTCGCGGCCCAAGCCGATCTCCTCTGCGCGGGCGGCCGAGAGCAGGGCCGACTGGATCATCGCCTCGCGGGTCACCCAGCGCATGTCGCGCGGGTAGGCCGAGGCCGCGTTTTCGTTCATGAGGTGCGTGAGCAGCTCCTGATCGAGGGAGCCCCAGTTGGCGCCGATGCGCACGGCCTTACCGTGCCGGATCGCCTGCTCGACGATGGCCGCGAACTGCCGGTCCTTCTTTTCCTTGAAGCCCACATTGCCGGGATTGATCCGGTACTTGGCGAGCGCCTCGGCGCAGGCCGGGTGATCGGCCAGCAGCTGGTGGCCGATATAGTGGAAGTCGCCCACCAGGGGCACGTCCACGCCGAGCCGGTCGAGCCGCTCACGGATCTTCGGCACGGCGGCCGCGGCCTCGTCGCGGTCCACCGTGATGCGCACGATCTCCGAGCCCGCCCGGGCGAGGGCCGCCACCTGGGCGACGGTGGCATCCACATCCGCCGTATCCGTGTTGGTCATCGACTGGACCACGATCGGAGCGCCGCCGCCGACCATGACGGAGCCCACGCGCACGCCCACCGTGCGGTGGCGCGGGGCGGGACCTGCGGGGCTCTCGGATGCGGGATCGGTCTCAGGAGACGAGATGAAGGACATGCTGCAACCCACGACGACAGCTCCGGGCTGCCGCCGTTTAGCTGATGCCAAACGCCTTCTTCGTCAAGCGCGGCTTAGAGCATCGGCCCCAAAAGTGGATTTGCACTTTTGGGACTAAGCCGATGCTCCTGACTGAGGATGCGCTGATGGAGCGAGAAATCACGGGTCAGTGAACATCCTGGCAATGGGGGCACCGGCCGGTGATCTCCAGGGCGCGGGCCAGGGGCTGGTAGCCCTGCGCCGTCAGCACCCTGTGGACGGTCTCCGCCACGTTGGGGCAGGCGATCTCGGTTGCTTCGCCGCAGGCCTCGCAGATCAGGAAAGCCGCAGTCCCATGGCTGCCCGTGCTGGCGATGTAGGCGTTCCGGCTCGCGAGGCGGAGGGCCAGACCCTGCTCGATCAGAAAGTCGAGGGCGCGATAGACCGTGATGGGGGCCATCCGCCGACCCTGAGACACGAGAGCATCCGCCAGATCGTATGCCCCGAGCGGCTTGGCTGCATTGAGGAGCACCTCAAGCACGCGCCGGCGGATCGGCGTCAACCGGACGCCCTTGGCCCGGCACAGGGCTTCGGTTTCCGCCAGGGTCGTCGCCATGCGGGAGGCCGGGGAGGCCTGGAAGCGGTTGCTTTCGCCCGGAAGGTGCTGTTGCAGGGATGGAGCGTGGACCATCGGGATCCCTCTTCGAATAAGCCTTGAAGGTTGAAAGCGATACGGCGCCACACCTGCAAATCAGGCGCATCCACCTCGTTCATGTATGTTATAATACTACCTATTTCGAGAGGTAAACAGCAAAGACGAGGGTTTGAAGGTTTAAATACGAGAATGGCCCAGGCGTCGGATTACGCCTGCCGGAAACGCCAGACGCTCGACTTCTTGATGTCGGAATCTTCAAGCGTGCGGGTGACCGGCACTTCGTAGACGGCCAGGCTCTCAAGCCGGTCCTTCGGCAGGTAGCTGCGCCCCGGATCGCCGATCAGCACCGTCGCTCCTCGGTTGTACAACGCAAGCAGCCAGTCGATCACCCGAGCGGCGAGATCATGCTCGTAGCAGATATCGCCGGCGAGCACCGTGTCCCATCCCCCATCCTGCCCGACGATGTCGGCGGCAAGCGGGGTAACGGCAACGCTATTGGCTTGTGCATTGACGCTCATGGCCGCGATGGCGAAAGGGTCGATGTCGCAGGCAGTTACCTCGGCGGCGCCTGCCTTCATGGCCGCAATGGCCACGAGCCCCGATCCGGAAGCGAAGTCGAGCACGCGCTGTCCGCGCACCGTCTCGGGATGGTCCAGGATGTAGCGCGCCAGTGCCTGCCCGCCGGCCCAGGCGAAGGCCCAGAAAGGCGGGGGTAAGTCGATATCGCCGAGTTCCTCCTCGGTCCTCTGCCACAGCTCCGTGGCCTCGTCGGCGACGTGCAGAGCGATCTCCGGCGCATGTGGCACAGGGCGGAGCCGGGTCTCGGCGAGGATGAAGGCGACCGGGTCGGTGATCATGAGGCCAGCATGGAGCGGTACAGCTCCTTGACGCTGTCCATCACGTCCCGTTCCGTGAAGCCGTCGAGAACCCGGGCGCGGGCGGCCTCGCCCATGCGGGCGACCCGATCCGGCTCCTGGGACAGGGTCGCCAGGGCCTCGGACAGGGAAGCGGCATCGCCCGGCGGCACGAGCAGCCCCTCGACGTCATGCCGCACGAGGGTCCGGCAGCCGGGTACATCCGTGGTCACGATGGCGCGGCCGCAGGCCGCCGCCTCCAGCAGCGTGCGCGGCAGGCCCTCGCCGCCCCGGGAGGGCAGGCAGGCCACATGGTGCTCCCGCCAGACGCCCGCGATGTCCCGCGTCGCCCCATGCCAGGCGATGCCGGGCTCCGCGCTCCAGGCCTTCAGGGTCTCCTCCGGAATCGCCTTCGGGTTCGATGGGTCGGGAGCGCCGTAGAGGGAGAGCTCGACGGGCACGCCCTTCGCCCGCGCCATGCGCACCGCCTCGACGGCCACGTCGATGCCCTTGGACCAGAGCATGCGGGCGACCACCGCGACCTTGAGCGGCGGCTGGGGCGGCAGAGGCTCGGGCTTGAGGGCTTCGGGATCGACGCCTGCTCCGCCGAGGATCGTGACGCGGGCGCCCATTGGGTGGAGGCCAAGGAGCTTCGGATCGTCGGTGTTCTCGAAGACGTACCGGGTCCGGCCTGTCTGGAGGCCGCGCATCAGCACGCGGATCGCCCGCTGCGACAGGCGGCCGACCGTGTCGGTCCGGGCACCGATGAACCCAAGGCCCGTGAGCGCATAGACCCGTCGCCCGACACCGGCAAGGGTGGCGGCAAAACCGCCGAGCAGGATGCCCTTGAGGGCGATGCAGTGGACGAGATCCGCCTTCTCGGCCTTGAGAATGGCCGCCAGCTGGCCGGAGGCATCGCCCATGGTGATGGGGTTCAGGCTGCGCCGTTCGATGTCGAGCGGCACGACCTTGGCGCCCAGGGCCTCGATCACCTCCCGGTGCGCCCGCACCCGCGTGACCACCGTCACCGCAAGCCCCATCTCGCGGGCGGCCCTGACCATGGGCAGGAAATGGGAGGCGAAGAACCAGTCCTCGGTCACGACGAAGACGAGCTTGCGGCCAAGGGTCTCGGGGACTTCGGTCTCGGAGGAGGAATTAACGGGCAAAGGACGATCCGGGTGAAGCAAGGCGCCCTTGTAACCTCCTCATGCGGGGAAAGGGAACTCCCCCCGGCGGCACCCGTTGCCGTCAGCTTGTGCAACGGGAGGAACCCTCATGGCGGATTGGCTGCCGACCGTGCTGGCGACAATCGCCGGCATTCTCTCCACGTCGAGCTTCGTGCCTCAGGTGCTGAAGGCTTGGCGCGAGCGGGACACGGCCGCCATTTCGAAGCACATGTATCTTGTCACCGTGACGGCTTTCGTCCTGTGGTCCGCCTATGGGTTCCTGATCGGCTCTTGGCCGCTCATCGTCTTCAACCTGTTGAGCCTTGGCTTGAGCGGCACCATCCTGTTCCTGAAAATCCGCAACGATCGCAGCGAGGCCCGCGCCCCGGCCGCTGCGTCGACCTCGCGCAGGGAACCCGAAGCGGCGCGCCTCGGTTGACGTTCTGCACTTCAGACGAGGCGCCCCATGCTGTTGGAACCCAACGCCACCTCCGAGAACATCGTCGACCCGCGGGATGCCGCCGAAACGGCGGGCCTTCTTTATGTCTCGGACGAGGAGCCCGGCATCCGGCGAAAGAAATCCGGCAAGGGATTCACCTATCAGAAACCCGACGGCTCGAAGGTCGCAGACAAGGCAACGCTCGACCGCATCAAGTCGCTCGCCATCCCGCCCGCCTACACGGATGTGTGGATCTGCGCGAAGGCCAACGGTCACATCCAGGCGACGGGACGCGATGCCAAGGGCCGCAAGCAGTATCGCTACCACCCGGCGTTCCGCGAGGTCCGCGAGAGCACGAAATACGAGCACATGCTCGAATTCGCCCAAGGCCTGCCGGCGATCCGCAAGACCATCGACGAGCACATGAGCCTGCGCGGGCTCCCGCGTGAGAAGGTGCTGGCCACCGTGGTGCATCTGCTCGAAAACACCCTCATCCGCGTCGGCAATGCGGATTACGTGAAGCAGAACAAGAGCTATGGCCTCACGACCCTGCGCGACCCGCATGTGAAGGTCGAAGGCGGCGAGCTGCGCTTTCAGTTCAAGGGCAAGAGCGGCAAGACCTGGAAGCTGCAGGTGAAGGACCGGCGCATTGCCCGGATCGTGAAGGCCTGCCAGGACCTGCCGGGGCAGGACCTGTTCCAGTATCTCGACGAGAACAGCGCGCAGCAATCGGTCACCTCCGCCGACGTGAACGCCTATCTCAAGGAGATCACCGGTCGCGACATCACGGCCAAGGATTTCCGCACCTGGGCCGGAACGGTGCTTGCCGCGCTCGCCCTCAAGGAGTTCGAGGAGTTCGACAGCGAGGCCAAGGCCAAGAAGAACATCCGTGCGGCGATCGAGAAGGTCTCGGGGCGGCTCGGCAATACCCCGAGCATCTGCCGCAAATGCTACGTGCACCCGGAGGTCTTCTCCTCCTACATGGACGGCGAGCTTCTTCTCGAGGTCAAGGAGGAGATCGAGACGGAGCTGCGCGAGGACCTGCCGTCCCTCAAGCCCGAAGAGGCCGCCGTTCTCACCCTGCTGCAGGAACGCCTCTCCCGCGAGGTGAAGAAGCAGGAAGAGGAAAAGCCTGCGAAGAAGCGACGTGCATCGTCGCGCAAGGCGCAGGCTAAGAGCCAGCCTGAAATCCGGCCTTAAAATTCATCGTCATCCCGGGGCTGCGCAGCAGAACCCGGGATCGCTAGCCGGATGTGGCGCTGGTTCACCTCTCCCGATGGGAGAGGTCGCGCCTTCAGGCGCGGGTGAGGGGTTAGCGTCCTTTCCGGAGAGACCTTTAACCCCTCACCCCAACCCTCTCCCTCAGGGAGAGGGAGATTAGCGCTTCATCCTGCACACGATCCCGGATCGGCTTTGCCGTCCGGGATGACAGCGGAAAAAGCTCTAGTCACTTACAGCGGCTTGACCCATTGCCGCTCCCATGGTCCATCGCATCGGCGCCAACCGGGACCATGTGAGATGAGCCGTTCGCTGAAATCCATTGCTGCCATTGCAGTGTTGCTGGCCGCCACCTTTGCCGGTGTTTCAGATGCTGCAGCTCAGACCATACCGCCAAAGTCCTGGCCCGAGGTGAAATGCGAGCGCTATGGAAAGGCCTGGACGGAGGCGCTCGTGCGGCGGGGCAGGCGGGGCCTGAGCCCGGAATTCGTCGAGCGTCACGAAGCCTTCCTCGCATCCGGCTGCACCACACGGGCCGACGTCTGCCCCCGGTCCACAGAGGAACTCGACATGGCCAACATCATGGTGGTCGCGGCCATGAATGCCGGCACGGCGAGCACCTTCCCGCCGTTTGCCTGCCGCAAGTGACCGGCGGCTTGGGCTTTCAGCCTCTCGAACATTTTCCGCTCCCCTGGCGTTAGGCCTTCGCTCCCTTCGTTCAGCGAGGCCTCCATGCGCATTCATCATCTCAATTGCGGCTGCATGTGTCCGGTGGGCGGACGGTTCTGGGATGGGGTGAGCCGTGGGCTGACCGGAAACCTGGTCTGCCATTGCCAATTGATCGAGACCGACCGCAATGGACTCGTGCTCGTCGACACAGGGATCGGCGCCCGTGACGTCGAGGATCCCTACGAGCGCCTGAGCCCGCTCTTCGTTCACGTCAACCGCATCCAGCTGGAGCACCGCTATACGGCGCTCGAACAGGTGAAGAGCCTCGGCTTCTCCCCGCGCGACGTGCGCCATATCGTGCTGACGCATCTCGACTTCGATCATGCGGGCGGCCTGGAGGATTTCCCGGATGCAACGGTCCATGTGCTGCGTGCAGAGTTGGAGGAGGCCGAGGTGCGGCAGGGCTTCATTCATCGCCGCCGCTACCGCCCCGAGCAATGGGACGGCGTTCGCGACTGGCGCTTCTACGATCCGACCGGCGAACGATGGTTCGGCTTCGGCTCCGTGCGCGACCTCGACGGCCTGCCGCCCGAGATCCTGATGATCCCCCTGCCGGGCCATACGATGGGGCACGCGGGCATCGCCATCGACACGCCCCAGGGATGGCTGCTCAACGCGGGCGATGCCTATTTCCACCGGCACGAGATGGACGAGGACCCGTCCTGCACGCCGGGGCTCGCCGCCTATCAGAAGCTGATGGAAGAAAACCGGCCGCTGCGCCTGCACAACCAGGAACGCCTGCGGGACCTGGCAAACGATCCCCGCAGCCATGTCAGAATCTTCTGCAGCCATGACCCCGTGGAACTGGAGGCGTTGCAGCGTCTGAGCACCGGATGGCGTCCGCTGCGCTCAGGCCAAGCGTCGGGCATGCAGGCGCACTAGGCCTCCTCACCCCTGGTCCCGGCCTGCCGCCGCCCTAAAAGCAGGCAGGTACGATGATAAGGGGAAGGCGGATATGGAATTCGATGCCCTGCTGCTCTCGCGCATCCAGTTCGCGTTCACGATTGCCTTCCATATCATCTTTCCGGCTTTCACCATCGGCCTCGCCAGCTGGCTCGCGGCGCTGGAGTTCAACTGGCTGCGAACGGGCAACCCGCTCTACCGCAATCTCTTCCGCTTCTGGGTGAAGGTGTTCGCGGTCTCCTTCGGCCTCGGCGTCGTGTCCGGCATCGTCATGAGCTACCAGTTCGGCACGAACTGGTCGCGGTTCTCCGAGTTCACCGGCAACGTGCTCGGGCCCGTCATCGCCTACGAGGTCATCACGGCGTTCTTCCTGGAGGCGGCCTTTCTCGGCATCATGCTCTTCGGCTGGGAGCGCGTCGGCGACCGCCTGCACTTCTTCGCCACCTGCATGGTGGCCTTGGGAACGCTCATCTCCGCCTTCTGGATTCTCTCGGCCAATTCCTGGATGCAGACGCCGGATGGCTTTGCCATCGAGAACGGCAAGGCGGTTCCGGTCGACTGGTTCAAGGTCGTGTTCAATCCATCCTTCCCCTTGCGCTATGCGCATATGGTGATGGGCTGCTACCTGACGACGGCCTTCGCGGTTGCCGGCATGTCCGCCTGGATGCTGCTGCGCCATCCGCACGACGCGCCGGAGGCGAAGCTCGCCGCCTCGCGGCGCTCGATGTCCATGGCGCTGTGGTTCGCCACGATCTTCGTGCCGGTCCAAATCATCATCGGCGATCTTCACGGCCTCGGCGTGCTGAAATATCAGCCGACGAAGCTGGCCGCCATCGAGGGCAACTGGGACCGCATGTCAAACATGCCGCTGCGCCTCTTCGCCATTCCCGATGAGGTGGCAGAGACGAACCATTACGAGATCGGCATTCCGAAGATCGGCAGCTGGATCCTGACCCACGCCTATGACGGTGAGGTGCCGGGGCTCAAGGAAGTGCCGCCCGAGGACCGCCCGCCGATCTGGCCTGTTTTCTTCTCGTTCCGCATCATGGTCGCCATCGGCTTTGCGATGCTGGGTATCGGGCTGTGGAGCCTTTATCTGCGCTGGAAGGGCACGCTGTTCACCAACAGAACTTTCCTGACGGCCGCCATGATCATGACGCCGTCGGGATTCGGCGCCGTGCTCTTCGGCTGGTTCACCGCCGAGATCGGCCGTCAGCCCTGGGTGGTTTACGGGCACATGCGCACCGCGGATGCGGTCTCACCAATATCGGCTGGAGCCGTCACCGCATCGCTCCTCACCTTCATTGTCGTCTACGCCTTCGTGTTCGGCTTCGGCTCCTATTATCTCGCCAAGCTCCTGCGGCGCGGTCCCGATCCGATCGAGGACATCCGCGGCGACGATCTCGGCAAGAAGCCGAAGCGTCCGTTCTCCGTGCCGGACGAGGGCATCGAAGGGCGGCCCGGCGACAAAGCCCTGCCTGCACGATAGGAGACGGCACCATGTTCGGCTTCGGAACGGAATATGAGGGACTGGCCTTCTGGCTGCCGCTGATCTGGTCGGGTCTCATCGCGGTGGCGGTGGCCATGTACGTGATCGTCGACGGCTTCGATCTCGGCGTCGGCATCCTCTTCAAGGCCGCGCACACCGAGAACTGGCGCGACCGCATGATGTTTTCGGTCGCTCCCATCTGGGACGGCAACGAGACCTGGCTCATCCTCGGCGGCGGCGGGCTCTTCGCGGTGTTCCATGTGGCCTATGCGGTGCTGATGCCGGCGCTCTACGTGCCGATCATCCTCATGCTGATCGCGCTCATCTTCCGTGGAGTGGCGTTCGAGTTCCGCTTCAAGGCGGACCGCTCGAAATTCCTCTGGGACAACGCCTTCTTCTTCGGCTCCCTGCTCGCGACCTTCTTTCAGGGCATGGTGCTGGGCGCCTTCGTGCAGGGCTTTGCCAATGACGGGCGCCAGTTCACCGGCGGCACCTTCGATTTCCTCACGCCATTCAGCGTGCTCACCGGCATCAGCCTGATCTTCGGCTACGCGCTTCTGGGCGCCACCTGGTGCGTGATGAAGACCACGGGCGAGTTGGAGATCTGGGCGCGGCGCATGGCGGTGCGCTTCTTGGCTCTCACCATCGTGGCCATGGCGGCGGTGTCGCTCTGGGTGCCGTTTCTCGGCCGCGAGATCGAGACGCGCTGGTTCACCTGGCCCAACATCGCCTTCCTGGCGCCGATTCCCCTGGTGACCGCCTATGTGGCCTACCGGCTCTTCCGCGATCTGGAGGAGGGGCGTCATTACCGCCCGTTCTTCCTGACGATTGGCCTGTTCCTGCTCGGCTATCTGGGCTTGGGGATCAGCCTCTTTCCCTACAACGTGCCGCCGAACCTCACGATCTGGGATACGGCCAATACAGTCAGTTCGCAGCTCTTCGCCCTGGTGGGCTTTGCCATCGTGCTGCCGATCACCTTCGCCTACACGGCTTATGCCTATTGGGTCTTCCGCGGCAAGGTGGCGGAGGAGATCTCGGGCGGCGGCTACGGGTATCACTGATGCGGGGCGATGCGCATGGGTCTGGAGAGCGGCGCGGGAAGCGCCTGCTCTGGTTCGTCCTTCTCTACGTGGCGAGCCTCGCGATTTTCGCGGGGCTCGTCTACGGCCTGCGGGGCCTGGTGGCCGATGTTTACCGATAGGTGCCGATGAAGCCCTTGTCGGTGAGCACGACCCAGCGGGCGCCGCGGCGCTCGATGGCCTCGACCTTGCCGACGCCGGGAAGGATGCCGCCCGGCATGACTTCGTACAGGCGGCGGTTGCGGCTCTCGACGAGCGCGGCGCCGTTGTAGACCTCGCGCAGCACCCAGCCGTCCACCGGCTCGCTCTTTGCCGGCTTCGGCGCAGGCGCCTCCTCTCGGGCTGCGGCCTCGGTGACCGGTGGAGCCGCAGGGGCGGCCGGTGCAGGAGGGGCAGCTGGAGCAGCGGGCTTGGTGTTCAGGGACGCCAGGGTGGTTGTGATCTGGCCTTCCATCTTGTCGAGCCGGCCCTCGATCGAGGAGAGCTTCTTGGCGGGCTCCTGGAGGCTGATCGCAAGCCGCTCGACCCTGTCGCTGAGCTTCGCCTGTTCCGATTTCGCGGCGGTGGACGCGGTGTGCTCGATCTCCTTGAAGGCCGCGGCCGTGTTCTTGAGGGACTCGAGGTCGCTGCTCAGGCGGGCAAGAATCTCCTGGCTGCGGGCGGTCTCGGCTTCCAGCTTCTCGATCGCACCGCGGTTGGCGAGCGTTCCCAGGTATGAGGCCGACCAGCCGGCGCCGACCAGCAGGAGGGCGATAGCCGCCTGGGCGGCGAACCGGGAAGGAGCGGACCAGCGACCTGCGGCATCTGCGGCCTTCGGCTCGGAGGGCGCGGGGGCAGGCTTGGCGCTTTCCCGGGCGCTCTTGACGGCTTCGGCCAGGGCGGTGCTTGCCGGCGAGCCAGTCTCTGCCTTGGCGGGGCTGCGATCCTTCAGACGTTTGTTGATGTCCATAATGCGACCTCATTTGCAGGTCACAGACGATTAACCACGAATGTTTACCAAAGCGTTATGGTTAAGGTTCCTGGCTGCATCGCAACCCCCTCTAAACAAAGAGGGAAAGTAACTTTGCGCACATTGATGAAGATCTATTAAGAACTTTTTATTGACATAGTTACATATAATAGGGTTACAACAGGTGGCGCAACGGAAAGCGACACCTTAGGGGCATTTCAATACCCATAAGAGTACTGCCAACACAGGTCGCCAGACCTAACTATGAAGAGATACTCTTGTGGGGCCAAAACCCCGATATGGCAGCCATCGCCAAATGGCCACCGCTGCGCTAGGCAATAACCTTGCGGAGCGGCACTGCAATCAAGCTGGCGCCGGTCACGCGTGCGCTGATGGAAAGAAGACATGAAGCAGGCATCGAGAAATCGGGAAGAAAGCACAGAGGTCCAGGACGCTCTGAAGTCGTGCCTTCCTTCGTTCACAGGGGTTGCCGTCTTTTCGGCGGTGGTCAACCTCCTGGCCCTGACAGGCTCCATTTACATGCTCCAGGTCTATGACCGGGTGCTGTCGAGCCAGAGCATCCCGACCCTGATCGGTCTCTCCCTGATTACGCTCGCGGCCTTTGCGCTCTCGGGCGGCCTCGACATGATCCGCAGCCGGATGCTGGCGCGCATCGGCGCCCGCTTCGACGAGCTCCTCTCGCACCGGGTCTTCGACCTCGTGGCCACGATGCCGTTGAAGGGCGCCAAGCAGTCGGAGAGCATGCAGCCGATCCGTGATCTCGACACGATCCGCGGCTTCCTCTCCAGCCTCGGCCCCACGGCCCTGTTCGACATGCCCTTCATGCCGATCTTCCTCATCGGCTGCTTCATGATCCATCCGGGCATCGGGGTTCTGTCGGTGGTGGGCGGCGTCATCATCATCGGCCTGACCATCTACACGGATGCCAAGAGCAAGGGCCCGTCCTATGAGGTGACGAAGAGCGGCGCCGAGCGGCATGCGATCGCCGAGACCAGCCGCCGCAATGCGGAGGCCATCCGCGCCAACGGCATGCTGGGCTTCCTGGCCAAGCGCTACGACGAGGTGCATGTGCGCCACGTCAACGATGGCCTGATGGCGAGCGAATCGTCCGCCGGCATCAGTGCCTTCGCCAAGGTTTTCCGCATGGTCCTGCAGTCGGCCGTTCTGGGCCTGGGCGCCTATTACGTGATCCAGGGCGAGATGTCGGGCGGCCTCATGATCGCCGGCTCGATCCTGATGTCCCGCGCTCTGGCGCCCATCGAAATCGCCGTGGCGCACTGGAAGGGCTTCACCGCCTCCCGTCAGGCCTATCGCCGCCTCGCGCACATCATGTCGATTGTGCCGGCCCAGGGCCAGCGCATGCCGCTGCCGGCTCCGAAGGCAACCCTGTCGGTGGAAGAGGTCTACGTGGGTGCCCCGGGTGCGTCCCTGCCGATCGTGCAGGCTGCCACCCTCCAGCTCCAGGCCGGCCAGGGCCTCGGCCTCATCGGCCCCAGCGCCTCCGGCAAGTCGACCCTCGCCCGCGCCCTCGTCGGCGTGTGGCCGACCCTGCGCGGCGAGATCCGCCTGGACGGCGCAGCCCTCGACCAGTGGGAGGCCGATCCTCTCGGCCGCCACATCGGCTACCTGCCGCAGGACGTGGAGCTGTTCGAAGGCACCATTGCCGAGAACATCGCCCGCTTCCAGCCCGATGCCAAGCCGGACAGCGTCATCGCGGCGGCACAGACGGCGGGCGCCCATGAGCTCATCCTCAACCTGCCCGATGGCTACGACACCCGCATCGGCGAAGGCGGCGCCTCGCTTTCGGGCGGCCAGCGCCAGCGGGTGGCCCTCGCCCGCGCCCTCTACGGCAACCCGTTCCTGGTGGTGCTCGACGAGCCGAATGCCAGCCTCGACGGCGCCGGCGACGAGGCCCTGAACCAGGCCATCCTGGCGGTGAGGAAGCGCGGCGGCATCGTGGTCGTCATCACGCACCGCCCGGCGGCTCTCGGTCAGGTCGATCAGGTCGCCATCATGGAAGAAGGCCGGATCAAGGCCGTGGGCCCGCGCGACGAGGTCCTGCAATCCGTCATGAAACGCAATGCGGCGCCGGCACCGGTGCGCCCGCAGCAGGCGCCGGCCGCCCAGGCTGCTAACCTGCGAGAGGTTGGTTAAATGTTGGTCATTCAAGCTCCCGAGAAAAAACCTTCCACCCACCAGCGGATCCTGCGCCAGTCCACCATCGGCGGCATCGCCATGATCGCCCTGTTCGGCGGCACGATCGGCCTGTGGGCGGCGACCTCGACCCTGTCCGGCGCCGTCGTGGCCGGCGGTCAGTTCGTGGTCGATACCAGCGTCAAGAAGGTCCAGCACTCCACCGGCGGCATCGTCGGCGAGCTGAAGGTCAAAGAAGGCGACCGCGTCTCCCAGGGCGATCTTCTGGTCCGCCTCGACGAGACGGTGACCCGCGCCAACCTGCAGGTGGTTGCCAAGCAGCTCGACGAGTATCTCGGCCGCCAGGCCCGCCTGGAGGCGGAGCGCGACGGCGCGTCCGAAATCACGATGCCGGTCGAGTTTGCCAACCGGCTCAACGACCCGGCCGTTCAGAAGATCATGTCGTCCGAGCAGACGCTCTTCACGGCACGCCGCGCCTCCCGCGAGGCGCAGAAGGACCAGCTCAAGAAGCGGATCACCCAGTCCCGGGACGAAATCGTGGGATTGAAGGCGCAGCAGAACGCCAAGACCCGCGAGGCCGAGCTGATCGTCGACGAGCTGAAGGGCGTCCGGGACCTTTACCAGAAGAATCTGGTTCCGATCACCCGTCTCAATGCCCTCGAACGTGACGCTGCCAGCATCGAAGGCCAGCGCGGCCAGCTCATCGCTGCCGTGGCCCAGGCTGAGAGCCGCATCGCCGAAACCGAGTTCCAGATCATCCAGATCGACGAGCAGATGCTCGCCGAGGCTGTTCAGGAGCTGCGCGAGATCCAGGGCAAGGTCGCGGAATACACCGAGCGCCGCGTGGCCGCCGAGGACCAGCTCAAGCGAATCGACATCCGGGCCCCGAGCGACGGTTACGTCCACCAGCTCAACGTCCATACCATCGGGGGCGTGATCTCGCCTGCCGAACCGGTGATGAACATCGTTCCGGTGAACGACAGGCTCGAGCTCGAGGCTCGGGTTCTGCCGAACGAGATCGACCAGGTGAAGGTCGGCCAGAAAGCGAATGTGCGCGTTCATGCTTCCAACGCCCGCAACACGCCGGAGCTGCACGGCAAGGTCAGCCGGATCTCGGCGGACGTGTCCAAGGACCAGCAGAACGGCATGACCTTCTATACGATCCGGGTCGACCTGCCTCAGGAAGAGATCAAGAAGCTCGAGAAGGTGCAGCTCATCGCCGGCATGCAGGCGGAAGTCTTCGTCGAGGTGAACGAGCGCACCCCGCTGCAGTACTTCTTCAAGCCCATGCAGGAGCAGATCACCCGCGCGTTCCGCGAGCATTGATCTCTACCAATCCGAGACGGTTATGAGCCGCGGCCGGTGCAGTCAGCACCGGCCGCGGTTTTCGTTTGAAGACCCTCCGGACAGCCCCTTGGGACCCGGCCAAACCTGGAAAGTTCCGTTCAAGGGCCCATAACAGGGGCAACGTCCGCGTTCCCTGCGGTCGCCCATCGAAGCAATCTCCTGACGGCTTGCCGCGGAGCCTCGCCAAGCCGCTTCGATGAAGGTATTGGTTTTCTTGAGGAAAAAGCGTCTTGAGGATCATCCTGCGCTTTGGCGGCATAGCGATGCTGGTGGCGGCCATCGTCATCCTGGCCGTGCTGCCCTTTGCGACATCCTTTGTCGAGCAATGGTCGCGCCGCGACGTCGAGCTGCGATCCCGCCTCGTGTTCAATTCCGTCCGTGACCAGGTCAGCGGCCTGCTTGCCCGCAGCGATGCTCAGCAGATCGGCAATCTGTTCGAGCGCATCGCCTCCGACGAGCGTGTCCTGGCCATCGGCTATTGCGACGGGCAGGAGCTGCGTTTCCCAACACTCAACATGCCCAAGTCCTTTTCCTGTGCGGAGGCCTCCCGCTCCGATGCGGAGAGCTTCTCCACCGTCAGGAACCAGGATCACAATGTTCTGGTCAGCTCCTTTCCCCTGAATGCAGGCGGGCGCTCGGGCCACCTCGTGGTCCTGCACGATCTCAGCTATGCCGACCAGCGCGGCGGGGAGGCGAGGAACTATCTCTTCCTGGCGCTCGCCGGCGTCGCCTTCGGTGCGGCCGCGCTTGCGGCCATGATTGCCGCTCTCATCATGCGGCGCTGGCTCACCTCCATCCGGCAGGCGCTGGAGAGCGCCCGCGCGGGCAATGCGCAGCCGGCCGTGGAGGAGAACATCATCCCCCTCGGCAAGGAGATCCGCGACGTGCTCCAGGAACTGGAGTCCTCCCGTCGGACCATCGATGCCGCGCATACGGACTGGAGCCCGGATACCTTGCGGGCTGCACTCGCCAACGAGCTGTCCGGCTCCGAGGTCATCGTGGTGTCGAACCGCGAGCCCTACATCCACAACCGCACCGAGGCAGGCGAGATCTCCCTTCAGATTCCCGCAAGCGGCCTCGTGTCGGCCCTGGAGCCTGTGGTGCGCGCCTGCGGCGGCACCTGGGTGGCTCATGGCAGCGGCACGGCAGACCGGGAGACGGTGGACGCCAACGACCGGGTGCCCGTCCCGCCGAATCACCCGTCCTACACCCTGCGCCGGGTCTGGCTGTCGGAGGAGGAGCAGGACGGCTACTATTACGGTGCCGCCAATGAGGGCCTCTGGCCGCTCTGCCACATCGCTTTCGTGCGGCCGATCTTCCGCGAAGCCGACTGGCAGCTCTACCGCTCGGTGAACGAGAAATTCGCCGAGGCCATCGTGGCCGAGGCCAAGCGCGAGGATCCGATCATCCTGGTGCAGGACTACCACTTTGCCCTATTGCCGCGCATGATCCGGGACCGGCTGCCCAATGCCACCATCGTGACCTTCTGGCACATCCCCTGGCCCAACGCCGAGACCTTCGGCATCTGCCCGTGGCGCGAGGAAATCATTGACGGTCTGCTCGGCTCGTCGATCCTCGGCTTCCACACCCAGGCGCATTGCAACAACTTCCTGGACGCGGTCGATTCCTTCGTGGAAAGCCGCATCGACCGGGAGAAGGACTCGGTGTTCTTCGGCGGCGAAGAGACCCTGATCCGCCCGTACCCGATCTCCATCGAATGGCCCCCGACCGCCATGGAAGGCCAGAAGCCGGTGGAGGAATGCCGCCGCATCGTGCGCGAGCGCCTTGGCCTGACCCCGGACATGCGCATCGGTGTGGGCATCGAGCGGTTCGACTACACCAAGGGCATCATCGACCGCATGCAGGCCATCGACGCGTTGCTGACCGAGAATCCCGAATGGCATGGCAACTTCGCCTTCGTTCAGGTCGCGGCGCCGACCCGCAGCAAGCTGTCGAACTACCGCCTGCTGCAGGAGGAGGCGGAGGCGCTCGCCCGCGACATCAATGAGCGCCATGGCGGCAATGGGTATGAGCCGATCAAGCTCCTGGTCCGCCACCACGAGCCCGACCAGGTGTTCGAGCTCTTCCGCGCGGCGGATCTGTGCATCGTGTCGAGCCTGCACGACGGCATGAATCTGGTGGCCAAGGAGTTCGTGGCCGCCCGTGACGACGAGCAGGGCGTGCTCATTCTCTCGGCTTTCGCCGGCGCCTCGCGCGAACTGTCGGAGGCGCTGATCGTCAACCCCTACAACGCCCATGCTATGGGGCAGGCCATCAACCGCGCGCTCACCATGCCACAGACCGAGCAGCGCGAGCGCATGCGGCTGATGCGCGATCAGGTCAAAGAGCGCAATGTTTATCGTTGGGCCGGGCAGATGCTGCTCGCGGCCTCACGTCTGCGCAAGCAGCAGCGGATCAGACGGCTGATCGCCAGGGGCCGCAGGCAGGCGGCCGCCAATGCGTGACGCTTCTGCAGGATACAAGACATGACCAAGACAAACGAGGATTACGCCCTCTTTCTCGATTTCGACGGGACCCTCGTCGACATCGTCGATCGCCCCGATGCCGTTGCGGTGGATCCGGCCCTGCCGGAAGTCCTCACGAGGCTGCAGGACCAGCTCGGCGGTGCTCTCGCCATCATCAGCGGACGGCCCGTCGCGTTTCTCGATGGGCGCTTCGTGCCCCATGAATTCGACATGGCAGGATTGCACGGGCTCGAGCATCGCATCGCCGGGCGGCTCTCCATGTGCGATCCGGACGAGCATCCCGCCCTGCGGGACATGGTGGCGCGCCTGAAGACGATCGTGGCCGATAAGGAGGGCGTCCTGATCGAGGACAAGGGCTGCTCGGTCGCCATCCATTGGCGGCTGGCCCCGCACGAGAAGGACTTCGCGCTGGCCACCGCGCACGCCGCTGTCGAAGCGCTGGGTGCGGATTATCGTGTTCAACACGGGAAAGCTGTGGCAGAAATCCTGCCCTCGGCGGCAGGGAAGGGCAAGGTGATCGAGCGGTTTCTTCACGAGGCCCCTTACAAGGGGCGGCGCCCGATCTTCATCGGCGACGACCTGACCGACGAGCACGGCTTCAAGACCGTGAACGCCCATGGCGGCCTGTCCGTGCGCATCGGTGGCGGCGACACCATCGCCAAGGTGCGCCTCGGAGCCCCCGCTGACCTGCGGCGCTGCCTGTCCGCATGGGCGTCCGATGGTTCCTGTCCCTTCAATGAGGATGATTGTTGACATGAGTTCGCTGGATCTTGCCGTCATCGGCAATTGCATGATCTCGGCCCTGATCGATCGCCGTGCGCAGATCGTCTGGAGCTGCTTTCCGCGCTTCGATGGCGACCCCGTCTTTTCGGCCCTGCTCGATTGCCCCGAAGGACAGAGTGATGCGGACCAGAAGGGCGTGTTTGCCATCGACATGGCCGGCATGGTTGCTTGCGAGCAGAGCTATCTCCAGAACACGGCGGTTCTTGTGTCGCGCATGACGGACTCTTACGGCAACGTCGTCGAGGTCACGGATTTCGCTCCGCGCTTCAAGCATTTCGACCGCACCTTCCGTCCTCCCATGCTGATCCGCCGGGTTACCCCCGTCAAAGGGCGCCCGCGCATCCGCGTCCGGTTGCGTCCGCATTTCGAATGGGGCGAGCATCCGCCCGGCCTGACCCGCGGCAGCAATCACCTGCGCTTCGTCGGCCCTGATTCATCCCTTCGCCTGACCACCGATGCGTCGATCTCCTACGTCCAGGACGAGCGCTTCTTCGTGGTGGACCGGCCCATGTCGTTCTTCTTCGGCGAGGACGAGCCGCTGCGCTCGGAAGCCGACACCACGGCCCGCGCCTTCCTCGACAGCACGGTCGATTTCTGGCGCGACTGGGTGCGCTCGCTCTCCATCCCGTTCGACTGGCAGGAGGCGGTGATCCGCGCCGCCATCACGCTCAAGCTGTGCAACTTCGAGGAGACGGGCGCCATCGTGGCGGCGCTCACCACCTCAGTGCCGGAAGCGCCGCACACGCAGCGCAACTGGGATTACCGCTATTGCTGGCTGCGCGACGCCTATTTCGTGATCCAAGCCCTCAACCGGCTCGGCACCACGAAGACGATGGAGGAATACCTCACCTACATCACCAACATCGTCGACGACATGGATGCCATCCCCGACCAGAAGGACATGCCGCCGCTCTTCAGCATCACCCGCTCGCCCGATCTCGAGGAGCGGGAAGCGACAGCGCTTGCAGGGTATCGCGGCATGGGCCCGGTGCGCGTCGGCAACGCGGCCTACACGCAGATCCAGAACGATGCCTATGGCAGCGTCGTGCTCGCTTCCGTTCACGCCTTCCTCGACAAGCGCCTGATCCGCACCGGCAATAACGCCCTTTTCGCGCATCTGGAAAAGCTCGGCCAGAGGGCCATCGAAGTGTTCGACAAGCCCGATGCCGGCCCGTGGGAGCTGCGCACCAAGGCGGCCGTGCATACCTTTCCGAGCGTGATGTGCTGGGCGGCCTGTGACCGGCTGATCAAGATCGCCGAGGCCATGGGACGCGAGGACCGGGCAGCCTTCTGGCGCGAGAATGCCGATCGCATGCACCGGGTCATCGATGAGCGTGCCTATAACCGGGACAAGGGCACTTTCGTGTCGTCATTCGACGGTGAGGATCTCGATGCCACGCTCCTGCTCCTGGCGGAACTCGATTTCGTGAAGGCGGACGATCCGCGCTTCGTCGCCACCGTGGAGGCCGTTGGGACGAAGTTGCGACGGGGTGACCTTCTTCTGCGTTATGATGTGGAAGACGATTTCGGGCTCATGCACACGGCTTTCATGATCTGCGGCTTCTGGTACGTGGATGCCCTGAGCGCCATCGGACGCAAGGAGGAGGCGAAGGAACTGTTCGAGCACATCCTGAGTTTGCGCAATTCCTTCGGGCTCTTCTCCGAGGATGCGGATTTCACCACCGGGGAGCTGTGGGGCAACTTCCCTCAGACCTACTCCATGGTCGGCCTCATCAACTCGGCCGTGCGCCTGAGCCGGAGCTGGGAGGAGGCGTTCTGATGACGATCGTCGGGCGCCAAAGGCAAAAAGGACGATAGGCTTCGATGTTCGCATTTCCCGTTCTGCTCGGCGATATCGGCGGCACCAATGCCCGCTTCGCCGTTCTGCCTGCCCCCGGCGAGCCCGTTCAGCTCCTGCCCCGCGCCCTGACCGCGCAGACCCCTGATCCGGTCGGCGCTATCAGGATCGCGCTGGAAGCCTATGACGGGCCGGCTCCCCGCTCCGCCATCATCGCTGTGGCGACGCGGGTGGACGCACCCGCGATCCGGCTGACCAATGCCCATTGGCTGATCGATGCCGAGGCGATCGGCCGGACGCTTGGTCTTGAGCGTGTCACCCTCGTCAATGACTACACGCCGGTGGCCGCCTCGGTGACGGTGCTCGACGAGGCGAAGGGCGATCTCGCGCCCATCGGGGCGTTCCCGCCGGCCAAGTCCGGAGCCCGCGTGGTGCTGGGGCCGGGAACGGGGCTCGGCGCCGGCGCTCTGGTGCCGGTGGAGGACCGCTTCGCCCTTCTGGCCACGGAGGCGGGCCACATGGAGTTCGGCCCGACGGACGATGAGGAAACCGCCCTCTGGCCACATCTGGAGCGGGTTGGCGGGCGCGTCTCCGGAGAGGTCGTGCTGTCGGGTCCGGGGCTCTTCCGCATTGCCAGGGCGCTCGCCGCCCATCGCTGCGTGGACTGCCCCTTCACCATGCCCAACGATGTTCTGGCCGCAGCTCGCGAGGGCGACAGCTTGGCCAAGGATACGCTGGACCTGTTCGCGCGCTTCCTCGGGCGCTTCGCCGGCGACCTCGCGCTCACCTTCGAATCCTCAGGCGGCGTCTTCATTGCCGGCGGCATCGCGCCCCGGATGGTCGATATCCTTCAGGCCGGCAGCTTCCGCGTGGCCTTCGACCGCAAGGCGCCCCATGACGCCTGGGCACGGAAGGTGCCGGTCTACGCCATCGTCAACCCGGAACCGGCCCTGCAGGGGCTGGCCGCCATCGTGACGAATCCCGAGCGTTTCGTCTTCCCATCGCAGGGGTGGCAGGCTACCTGAAGAGCCTGCCGCAAACGCGTCGGCCGAGCCCATGAACCCGACCGCGCTCCAACCTGCTGATGGATGATGAGAACAGAACAGATCGCCCTTGCGCCGCTGGCTCCCGGAGCCGACCTCTCCCTGACCGTCCAGCGCTTCGGCCCGGAAGGCGCCCGTCCGCGCATCTATGTTCAGGCCTCGCTCCATGCGGACGAGATCCCCGGCATGATCGCAGCCCACCACCTGCGCGAGCGCCTGGTCGCCCTCGAAAAGGAGGGCCGGATCCTGGGCGAGATCGTGCTCGTGCCCTCGGCCAATCCCATCGGCCTGGCGCAAAGGGTGCTGGGCGACCATATCGGCCGGTTCAATCTGTCCGACGGCATCAACTTCAACCGCGGCTATCCCGACTTCGTGCCGAAGGTGGCTGATCGCATCGACGGCAAGCTGACCGACGACGGGGACGCGAATGTGCGGCTGATCCGCGAGGCGCTGCGCGCCGAGCTGGAGGCCTGGGAGTCTGCCAACCCGGCCGAGGCGATGAAGAAGGCCCTGCTGGGCCTTGCTCACGATGCCGACATCGTGCTCGACATGCACTGCGATGCGGAGGCCGTGGTGCATCTCTACACGCATACCCGCTCGGAGGAGGCGTTCGCGCCGCTCTCCGCCCTGATCGGCGCTCACGCTCATCTGCTGGCGGATGTGTCCGGCGACGAGCCCTTCGACGAGGCCTGCAGCCGCCCCTGGGCGGAGCTCGCCGACCGCTTCCCGGATCACCCGATCCCCTTTGGCTGCCATTCGACCACCCTGGAGTTCCGGGGCGAGCGGGACGTGACCCACGAGACCGGGCAGGCCGATGCGGCCGCGCTCGTCAGCTATCTGATCCTGCGCGGTGCCATCGCGGGTGAAGCTCCGCAGGTGCCGGAGCCCCTGTGCCAAGCGACACCGCTGGCCGCCTCCGAGCCGGTTCAGGCGCCGGCATCCGGCATCCTGGTCTTCAAGGCCGAGATTGGGGCTCGCGTAAAGGCCGGCGACGTGATCGCAGATGTTATCGATCCGCTGACGGGCGCCAATGTTGAGGCCAAGGCGCCCTGCGACGGCGTGATGTTCGCCCGGATCGCCCAGCGCTTCGCCACCAAGGGCATGCGCCTCGCCAAGGTGGCTGGCACCGAGGCACGCCGCACGGGTAAGCTCCTGAGTGCATAAGAGCCACGCTGCCTTTTCCCTCCCCCTTGTGGGGAGGGCAGGGGTGGGGGTGGTGCGACTGGGCGAGTATTCAGTTTATCAGGCGCTGTATCAGCGTTCAGATTCTCGGAATGCCGCTCGGCGCTTTAACTTTGCGACCCCCACCCGGTCGCTGCGCGACCACCCCTCCCCGCAAGGGGAAGGGAAGCACCCAGCGACCCTCTGTGAGAACAAAAAGAAAGGCCGCCCCGGAGGGCGGCCTTTCCATTGTCGGTTCCACGGCCCTTAAGGAGCCGTTCCTTGACGTGCGTTACGCACCAATCTCGGCAGAGGCCAAGATCCAGGTCACGGCAACCGGGGACCGTAGGGTATGACAATGAGACACTGGATCACCTCCTTTCGTTGTTGACGGGAAAGCCCCATATAGGGTGAGAAGAGCCCAGCGAAAGGGCAGGGCGCTGCGGCGTTCTGTCCCCCACCTTCGATCCCAGAGATTTTTTGAAAACCATGACCGATCTTCCGGCCCCGGTGGGCCGCCGCCGAACCTTTGCGATCATCTCCCACCCCGACGCGGGCAAGACCACGCTCACCGAAAAGCTTCTGCTGTTCGGAGGCGCGATCCAGCTCGCCGGCGAGGTAAAGGCGAAGAAGAACCGCGTCTCCACCCGGTCCGACTGGATGGGCATCGAGAAGGAGCGCGGCATCTCGGTGGTGACCTCGGTCATGACCTTCGAGTATGGCGACTGCGTCTTCAACCTGCTCGACACGCCGGGCCACGAGGACTTCTCCGAGGACACCTACCGCACGCTCACCGCCGTCGATTCGGCCATCATGGTGATCGATGCGGCGAAGGGCATCGAGGCGCGCACCCGCAAGCTGTTCGAGGTGTGCCGCATGCGCGACATCCCGATCGTCACCTTCATCAACAAGATGGACCGCGAGGCGCGCAGCCCCTTCGACCTGCTCGACGAGATCGAGAAGACGCTCGCCCTCGACACGGCGCCCGTCACCTGGCCCATCAGCCAGGGCAGGAGCTTCGCCGGCACCTTTGATCTTCGCCGCAATATGGTCCGCCGCATCGACACGGACGAGGAGCCGACGGAGGTTTCCGGCCCTGATGACGATAAGGTTGTCAGCCTGCTCCCGCCGGAAGAGGCGGATGCCTGGCAGGAGGAGGTGATGCTCGCGCAGGAGGCCTGCAAGCCGTTCGATCTCACGGCCTTCCGCGAAGGTCATCTCACGCCGGTGTTCTTCGGCTCGGCTTTGCGCAATTTCGGCGTGCGTGACCTCATCGATGCGCTGGCCGCCTATGCGCCGCCGCCGCGCGGCCAGGAGGCCGATAAACGCCTCGTCGAGGCAAGCGAGCCGAAGATGTCGGGCTTCGTGTTCAAGATCCAGGCCAACATGGATCCGAACCACCGCGACCGCATCGCGTTCATGCGCATCTGCTCGGGCAAGCTCCAGCGCGGCATGAAGGCGAAGCTCGTGCGCACGGGCAAGCCCATGAGCCTGAACTCGCCGCAATTCTTCTTCGCGCAGGACCGCGCCATCGCGGACGAGGCCTGGGCCGGCGACGTGGTGGGCATTCCGAACCACGGCACGCTGCGCATCGGCGATACGCTGACAGAGGGCGAGGACATCGTGTTCCGCGGCGTGCCGAGCTTCGCGCCGGAGATCCTGCGCCGCATCAAGCTGCAGGACGCCATGAAGGCCAAGAAGCTGCGCGAAGCCTTGCAGCAGATGGCGGAGGAAGGCGTGGTGCAGCTCTTCGTGCCGCAGGATGGTTCCGGCGCCATCGTGGGCGTGGTCGGCGCGCTGCAGCTCGACGTGTTGAAGGAACGCCTGGCTGCCGAATACGGCCTGCCGATCGACTACGAGCCGACGCGCTTCTCCATCTGCCGCTGGATCACGGCGGATGATCCGCGGGAGCTCGACAAGTTCATCGAGAGCCACCTGTCGGCCATGGCACGCGACCTCGACGATGCGCCCGTGTTCATGGCGCCGAACCAGTTCAACCTTCAATACGAGGTGGACCGCTACAAGGCGATCCGGTTCTCGGACGTGAAGGATTATCAGAAGAAGGCGGCGTAACGCTCAAGCATCCCGTCATCCCAGGGCTTGTTCCGGGGATCCGCGTCTTGATGGTTCCAACTCACACACCTCATCCTGAGAGGCTGGCTCATAAAAGTAGTGTGGTGAAGGTTCTGCAAATCGCCTGAGCGGGGCGGTCATGGCAGGATGGTGATGTTCGACGTCACGCACTCCGAGAGGAGCCCCACCATGACCAGCACCAAGGATAAACCTGCCGCT
>JAESGY010000254.1_pt1 | contig 34187 bp, 24 predicted proteins | sample 9269841 | NCBI WGS metagenome assembly JAESGY01 (sample SAMN17022865, study PRJNA683097) | algae metagenome | isolation source: Spirirestis rafaelensis WJT71-NPBG6 and co-occurring heterotrophs from... | place: USA: Pinto Wells, Joshua Tree National Park, Colorado Desert, CA | collected 2006-08-15
TAAACTCTGGAGCGCCAGTTTTGAAACGTTCCGGCACAACCGGGATCAGGTGAAAATCCCGCGGGCTCTGCTCAACCGCCTCACAGACGCCGCATGCTTCCCCGCCTGAAATGGCCAAACTCCAGCTAAAAGCCCTAATCGCAAACAATTGCCGCTGCCTACAAAGCGCGAGCTAGATAGCCGATATGAAATTATTGAGTCGCCCGAGCTTGGCCCATCATTGATGTTGACAATGAAGCAACCTAGACTCAGCATAGACATTGGTTGGCAGTTATGTACTCATCCAATTCTGATCTCTCGACACTTCGGAGGTCGATCATGGCTAGCTCGACACAGCAATTCGCAATGTGGTCTGCGATAGCGCTTTTCGCTGCTACAGGTCTGATAATGCCTGCCACTGCACAAACGACCGATCCAGAACCCGTGCTAGATCCTGCCGTATCACCACAGGACCTGCCGCCTCCAGACCCAGTAACTGGGACGGAGTATATCGCGTGGGTGCACTTGAACGAAAACAAATTCCAACATACGCCCCAAACAGGAGATGAAAAGATCAGAGTGAGATTCGATCTTTCATCGATGGGGTTAACTGACGCCGCCCGTGAGACATTGCGCAGGCGCGGAATAGACGATCCCAATTTGGTTGCGGCATTAGATGAGGTGCAGATTGGGCAGAACCGCTACGCCTGGTCAGGGAATATCGAAGGCTTTACCTTTTCGGAAGCATCGGTAAGCCAAGGCGACTCGCCAACAGCTATTTTAACTGTGAACAATCAGGTTACGATCATCAGGAAAACTGATTACGTAGCAAGCAATGGTCGAGCTATCTATTTAGTTGCATCAGAACAGGTGCAGGATGCAGTCGACGAGATTGTGATTGATAAAGACGGTGATGGTGATGGTCCTAAGGCTCGCTCCTCAAGCGACCCAGAATATTTGAAGGAGCTGCAGAATTGCGCAGCTGACCCAGAGACGAAAGAGATTGTAGTCGGCGTCTTTTATACTACTGCAGCTAAAGAAGCTGTTGGGGAAAGTAGATTACGATCAGAGATAGAAGCTAGATTCGCGCAGTTTCCGACACTCATCTCCAGAAGTAATCATCCGGATCAGCCATTAAATGTAAGGTTTATTATGGCTGGCTCCGGTGCGGAGGAGCTTCAGATCTCGGAAGCAGACAGTGTCTACAATATATTCACCAAATGGTGGCAGCTGGATCACGTCAAGCAGCGGAGAACCGACCTAAAAGCGGACATCATCAGTCTCGTTCTGTCACGCCGAGACGAACCAAATTGCGGGTGGGGGTACATTCCCGGTGATCTTTACAAGACCTGGAACAAGGCGGCTAACGTGGTGCCGCTGTGGTGTGTAACTAACAATAAGTCTTTGCTACACGAAATTGGACATAACGCGGGACTCGGGCACTTCTCCATAAACAACTGCCCAGGGCAGGGCATCTATGATTATTCCTGCGGTTGGAAGGCTGACGGCTTCTCGACTCTCATGACTTATTCAACTCGGAGCCAGCCCCGTGTCCTGAATCTATCAAATCCAAAAGTAGTTTTAAACGGGCACCCGACAGGAAGCGCTAGCCATAATAATGCTTTGACAGCGCAGCAGACGCGGTGCACTGCCAGCAACTGGAAATAGCCACCAAAGAACGTAATTAGTCTTCGCACACTTTCAATATCAACAAGAGTGCGTCCCCTGAGGCATGAGTTTCGTTCCAAGCGGCGGACGCGGAGCTTAATGGAAGCGGCCTAAGGGGCATCCGCGGGTTGACGTGAGCGTCGCGTCAGGGTCTTTCCAGAGCCGACGATTGCGGCTGATCAAAGGAAAGAACCGTTCCGCGATCCAGCGGCAAGGATGCACCGCAACGCCAACCTAGTCGGGCGGCTTTTTGATGAACTCGATAGTGGTCAGCGTCGCCTGAGTTGGAACCTCTCCGGCATAGGCGGTGTCGGCAAAAGCTATGGCTATGAATGGGAACGCGCGCCGCGATAGGCGCAGAACCATATAAGCATCATCCCTGTCCTGGACATCAGCCACCTGAGACTCCAGGATCAGCCGCGCCCATCAAGATAGACCATCGCCTGACGCTTGCGGCCTTTGACCTTCTTGCCGGCATAGTAGCCTCGCTGCCCACCATGCTCGGTGGTTTTCACGCCTTGGCTGTCGAGCACAGCCGCAGTGGGCGACGCCTTCCGCCCGATCCACTCGTGATCCGGTATAATCGGCAGATGGTTGATGGTCCCGAACAAGCCGGTGTCCTGTCACAGGCTGACCCAGCGAAAGATCATGCTCGTACTTAAATTTCAGGCGTTGATTCTTGGACGACCTTCTCACCGAGTTTGCCGTCGGCTCCGACTAATTGTCGGAGTTGGGGCAGTTCGAATTTGAACATCACTCTCCCGTTGGATTTCGGTTCTGGGCTTCTTAAACTTTCGTTGTTCCTCCTCAACGCGTCGGTCTCTGCGAATATCCCTTTCTAATTGGTCGACTTGAGCCCCAATATTTTGCGCGAAGCTCAGGTTGGGCAGAAGGATGAGAAGAGCAGCTAAAATGAATTTTCTCATTGTATTCCTCCATCAGTCTGTCGAGAAGCTAACCGTTACAAAAGGGCCGACCTCAAATACATCATATGATGACAATCTGATGTCAGAACGGTTCAACTCGTACTTAGCTCGAGCGCCAACTGTGACATTCTCGGAGAGTGTTTTTGTCCATGTTGAGTTCATAACTAGGTTGCTATCTTCACGGCCGAACTCATCAAAAGGCCGAAACGCGTAGGCCACACCAAGGTTCAGGGTTCCGGTTAAGAATGGGCCACTAATGCCGATAGATGGGGCCAGTTCAAGCCTCTCAAGTCGGTCTACATCGGAGAATCGCCTTCCGACACTAAAGCCAGGTGTAAGTGTCCAATCACCATCACTTGTAGAGAGGATTACAATCGGGCGTGTGACGCCTGCTACCAGGTCGAAGATTCCGGCTCTCCGATCGTCAAATACTGTATCATATACAAATGTATGCGTTCCAGCTAAACTTATGCGGTATTCCGCGATATCCTTTGTAATTGTAAATCCATAGAACGCAAAGTCTGTGTCCAAGCCTGGTAGATCTGAAAATCTATCGTTGCGGGTTCCTGCTAGGATCGAGTAGCCGAACAAGTTTTCTATATTTCCTTTGAGAGTTGCAGACAAACGAGCTCTCAATAGGAAGTCATCTTGGGGGTTTCGCGTAAATCCCGCGTTCGTGGAGTACAATGGATCTAATGTTCCTGAAACAGTGAACGTTGGCGGGTCTGCTGCAGCCGTAGTTGCAAGTATCAAGAGTAGGGCTAAAGGTGCGATCCGGATTATTAATCGGAACATGTCAATCACCGTCGATAAACAAAGTAAGTGTGCCATCAAGGCGAAATCTTGCAAACAAATTTCACTAAAATAAACAACTTTGGATAAACGGAATATACGGATTAAGAATATTTACTTCTCATGTGAACTGTTCAGGCGCAGCGGTCGGGGACCTGGTACAGGACCAAATTTTCTCGCAATGACCTGCGCATATGCCTTTGCTGCGCGGGCGGTTTGAGCATGCCGGTAGTGTTGATCGGGCGTGCTCAAGTTCCGATGGCCCAGAAGATCACGAGCTCCGAGAATGGCCTCAGGGCATTCCATGCTCCAGAACGTCGCTGCGGCATCCCGGAACAGATGGAAGTGCACCCGATGCCCAAAGGCTGCGATGGTGCGGCGACAGACTGCATCATAAATCACGCCGCCCTTCATCGGACATCCTTTTGCCGAGGCCCATAACCCTGTGTGGGTGTCGCTGTGCTGGAACATGGATCGGTAGCGGCTCAAATAACGGTCCAGCCGTTCACCAACGCGTGGGGGCACAGGGTACTCCAAAGGTCCTCCACCTTTTGTGTCGGAACCATTCAGAAAAATGGTCCATGCCGACCCTGTTCTCAGGATGCTATGGCCAATCGTCAAACCAGCAAAATTGCTCCGTCGAACTGGATCGGCTGCAAGCAATGCGATCATCAGTCCATCGCGATAGGTGAGGGCATCCTGCAACCTGATCCGGGTGTTTTCTGTAACCGTGACATCTGCTCCGTCCATAAGGTCAAAGCCGAGTTGATAAAGCTCGTCCCTCATCCGGAGGCTCGCGACTTTCGATTGAGGAGGGGAGCTCGCTGCGATCCGCTTTGCGATCGCATGCAGCCAGCGCCAATTGCTCGAGGGCGTCAGATGCAGGAGCACGTGGCGCATCTTTTGCAGCACTGAGGCACCTCCTCTGGCTGAATTCGTCTCTGCGAGAGCTTTACAGAACTCCTGGATCATCTCCTGCGTGACCCGCTCAGCTGCCGGCAGGGTGAGGAGATGGGGGGCAACGGACGCTAGGTAGCCCAGCCACCGGCCATAGGCGTAAATCATCCCATTGACCGTACGGAGAGCGAGATGGTTGGCGGAGCCAGGCTCGTCGAACAAGTCAGCTTGTTCAGTAACCTCATGGCACTTTCTCCTGTCGTCCTCAAGCCAGTCATCCAGCGGCAGTGAGACCCGCTGACGGGTGTCGGGACGGCGTACCTTGTGCTCGGGCCAGGACCAGAATTGCTGGCTCATTTAGCGCCTCCCCGGCGTTTGGCTGATCCTGAGATTGGGGCCCGTCGGCGGAGCTTCAAAGGGGTGGCTGCGGCCTCCTGGAGACGCAGGACCCGGCGCTCGAGCAGCATTCCATGGTGACGTGCAGCTCGCCCGGTGTTGAGTTCCGCGTAAAAGCGCACCGCAGTCTTGAGGCTCTTGTGCCCAAGCAGCTGCGAGAGCAGCGGATAGGCTCCAGGCTCCTCATCGAGAATGATCTTAGCCTCGAGGTGCCGGAACTGGTGTTCGGTCATCTTGAAGCCCATGTGTCGCCGAATGGCTCGTTCGATCAGCCATGACACGGTTTTCTCCTGCTTCGGCAGTCCTCTCCCATTGTCGAAGATCCGTTTGCTTCCCAGCCTATTGAGGAACGTTGTTTCAAAGGTGCGGATCATCTGAGTGACGGAGACGGGCAGGGCGACCCGGTACGGCTGCCGGTTCTTGGTCGGGCGTGCCGGGATCTCAATAATGGCTTCACCATCCTGGTGGGTCGGCAGGATAAGATCGGTGCCAATCTCCAGTGCAGCCAGGTTTGCGACACGCAGGGGTACATAGAGCAGGATCGCAATCGCCAATGCCGCCTGAGCGTCCGCAAGGGATCTTAACGTGATCTGCTTCCCATCCAAGTTCTGCCACAGCAGACTGGGCAGGTTGAACAGACAGAGTAGCGTATCAGGGTCCTCGAAATGGCGCAGGAGTGCTTCATTCTTCTCTGTCATCTCAGGTCGGACAGCCGGCAGTTTAGCGCAGACTTTCTTGATCTCTTCCATGACGCTGTGGTCGACTCTTGCCCACTCACGAGCGATGCTCTTGAGAGCCTTGCTGATCCCGTCATTGTAGGCATTCGCAAGCCGTCCAACTTGCTCGAACCGGTGGAGCAGGATGCTGCGCACAGCGTCAGGGCTGACGAGGACTGAGAGTGAGTGAATGGAGTCGGCGGGTGTTCCCGCTCGAACGAGCGCTGTCACGGCGGTTTGGATCTGCTGCCGTCTTAGGTTGGTGGTCGTCCGCGCAAGCGGGCGCGTGCGAGCGCTGGGATCGAAGAGGTCCTGCCCGGTGGCCCAGGTGAGGTAAGCATCGAGGTCCTCGACAAAGCTGGCGGGGAGGGAGGCCAGGTCTACTCTCGTAGGAACTCGTCTGCGGCTTGCGAGCACGAATTCCCGCAGCCCGAGATCGGGTGTGCAGACGCTATTCGGTTCCATAGAGTGGCCGTGTCACGGACGATCATATCCGTCTTGTGCGCGAATGTGCTGGTCCGTAGCGCTTCTGCGAAGGCGAGGAGGACTGTGGTATCGACCTGTTGCGGCGGAATGTTGTTGCCACTGCAGAAGCGTGTAAAGCGGGAAAGCCCGTCTCGGAAGCGGCGGTCGGGAAGGCTCGGGACCAGCTCCAGCCACTCCGGAGTGCGGGAGATCTTTGCCGTTCTGAGCACTTGGCTGAAGCCAGCAGTATCAAGCGCCGCCAGCGCATTCGGGCGTAGGTTCGCCTGCGTTTTCAAGCTCAACTGGGCAAGAGCCGGCCTCGCGTTCTCCAGGTGCTCGGGGATAACCTTTGCGTCCGCAGTCAGGTTCGAGAGTGGCTTGTGGAGCAACTCGCCCAGCCGGCGCAGGGCGGACAGGTAATCACGCTTCCGAGTGGGGTTTAAGGACATGGCGGCGATCTGCCGTGCAACATCCGCAAGCGTCGGAGCCGATGGCTGAAGGAAAGGGTTGATTAGCGTATTTGCCTTGAGGGGAGCGTTCATGAGAAGCCTCATCAGGAGAGTTCGGGAGCCTCTAGTCAGGTCTCGGGAGGACAAGGGTGGACAGGGAGTGACATTCGGGAAAACTAGCATGGAAAAGCTGGCTCGGATTTTCGAACTAAGCGCCGGGCACACGCTTTCAAGCGCTTTCCGAGTGACGGCAGTTTGCCGCACGGACTCGAGGACTATATGCGCCGGTACTCCCCTCTTGGAACGCCGACCCGCTCGGCGCTCGACCGCGCGTTCGACGACTTGTACCGCCACTTCTTCGTGGCCTTCAGTTGGCCGGAGCATGTGCTCCTCTTTGTCGGTCTCGACGGTGCCGCTCCAGGCGGAGGAATCGCGAATGTTGCCACTGGCGCTCAGCGCAACGGCATCAATCCTTGGGTGCGTCGCAAGCCGTACGTGGAGATCTGATTATGCCGACCATTCGTCTTGGCGTGCGGCCGCAGCCGTTCATGCTTCCCTCCCACAGCCTTACAGCCGATCTCCTGTCGTTCCTCCGGTGTGGGCTTCAATACCGCTACACCTGCCTTGGCGGGCTACCCTCGAGCGAGCCTGTCCAACTCTGGTTTGGGCAATTCATCCATTGTGTGCTCGAGGAGGCATTCCGGCGCTATGCCGCCGGCCGAGGAGCCCGGAATCTCCGCCGCCCGGTCTACAATGACGCCCAAATTGATGACATGATCCGCCTGGTCGAGGCCCGACTGGAGGCGCAGGGCCTGCGTGCTTGGGAGGAGCAGGGGCGCAAGTTGGGCCACGACCGGGCGCGGGTTGCTATTAAGCAGCTTGGGCCCAGCCTGTTCCCGCTGATCCACAGAGCCGGGGTCCGGCTAACAGGCGCGCGGCGTCTCCAGCCTGCTCCTGCTGGTTCGCCTGAGCGGTACGAGGTGGCGGGTGTGGTTGACGTAATCACCCATGTGGCACTCCGCGATCCCGCCGTCAGAGACAATGGACTCGTTCGCGCTATTCTGCCCGCACTCGGGACAAAAACGCCGAAGCAGTTCGAAGTCATTATCGACTGTAAGGGGACCCGCCGGCCAGCGCCGACGCAGGGTGGGGTGCAGGGCCTAGCCGAAACCTATCACTGGCAGATTCAGACCTACGCTCACTTGCGTGGGCAGCAGGAAGACAGCCTCCCGGTGGCTGCTGGTATCACCCTGTATCTGAACGAGTTGTTCAAGAGCGCCGGAGATATCCAGAAGCTGCGGCGTGAGATCCGGACGGCTATCGCCGATGTCGTGCCAGTTCCTGGGTCAGTAGCAGAGCGTCTTCTGTCGTCGCGCGCCGATGCTACCGGCGAGGCACTCCCCCTCGAGTTTCGCCTGGCTCGGGCCATTCGGGTATTCCCCGTCTCCTCCAGTTCTATTGCGTTAGCGCTTCAGCATTTCGACGGTGTGGTCACCTGGATCGAGGCCTGTCGTGCTAAAGAGCGGCGAAACGGCAGCGTTATTGCAGCTTGGGAGCGCAACGCTGAGGGCGAGGGCACCTGCGCCGCCTGCGATGCGCGGACCTTCTGTCCCACCCATAAGAAGGAAAATCGCCCAATTCTTTCGGGAATTGGCTAATTGAGACCTATGCGCGGGTTGCGAGGTCCCATTTATGAACCGCGATGGGCGGCCAATTCTCGCCTGGCGGGTGCCAGTAATCTGCGCGATGAACTGGCGTGTCTCCAGGCATGTCTTGCCCCCTGATTAAGTCGCTTCGGGCATCAGGATCACCGTGGCTCACTTCATGCTATGGGCGATTGCTGTTAGCCTGACCTAGAGGGCAGCCTTCGCCAATCCTGTCCAGCGCATCCGCCGTAAACCATTACTGCATTTCTAGGTGCCGAAGACCTTCTCGACCCGGCAGCGCTGGTGCTGGACGCGATGGTTCCACGCCCGTGACTTGCGCCAGGCATTTCCACTGGGGCAGTCCCAGACACCAGTCCCGACCACGCCCAGGCGTCCGCCCTTGGCCTGCACGGCCATCGCAAAACTCCGGCCGCTATAGCATCAACGGGATTCCCGGGAAGAGCTTCGCCGCCTGCATGTCCGTCGTGAACATTCCCCGAGGTTACCGTCAACTCTTTCTCAAGCGCTGTATCAGCATCCGCCGCATGGGCCTTGAAGCCGCGAATGCCTTCCGCCCCTTGTGCCATTGCCCAGGCTGCCATCTCATCCCATTGGGTGGCGGAGGCAATCACCGTTGCATCGATCAGCGTGCCCTACTTGATAATGACGGCTCGGGCTTTGAGCTGACGCGTCACCTCGTTGAACAGCAGTTTGTCAAGGCTGTGCCGCACCAGTTCGAGCCGGAACGATCGATCAGCTCCGACATCTGGTCAAGGGAGCAGTGATCGGATGTAGGCACAGGTCTGACTAATGCGGCAGCCTTACAACGCAAGCTGGTTCATTCACATCGGGAGATTATTCGCTGCCATTGCATGTGCATGGTACCTCATCTGGTGAACTTACAAGGTCAAGGATGGCGACACTCTCCAATTCCACGCCGCAGCCGGTGGGGTCGGCCTCATCGCGTTCTGGTGAGCGGTCGCTCCGGCGGTCGTCACCCATAACGGCTAGGCAGGAAGACGGCCTCTGCTCCTGGCGGGAACTTGCTCACAGTCGAGGCTTCGGGATCCGCCTTAGATTCCGAGGACCCGGAGGTTCAGAAACGGTAGGAGAGATAGGACGCAACAGCACACTCCGTCGCCTCCCCCGCCTGCAAGGTCGCAAAGGCCTGCAGCAGTTTCTCAAGGAAAGTGGCATTCGCGCGAATCTGCGCCTCCATCTCCTCGAGCGACCCGTAGGGACGAAGGCTGTCCACATACAGGTCGCCTACCCCGGGGATATCGTGGAGGACGAGGCGACTCCCGGCCGGCAGTGGGACGTCGTCCGGCACATGCGTCTCGATCCAATGTCGCCCGCGCTGAAGCAGCGCCGATGCTGATTGCGCTGCTCTCGAAAGGCCGTGTCGGCAGACTTGCTCGTAATAACCGGGGAAAAAGCGTTGCGGGGCCGATAATGCCCAGGAGCCCACAGTTTCCCAGATCAAGCGCATCGCCAACTTGCGCCCACGCGCTTGCGGAGACGACATGGGGGGAGGCAGCACCGTTGCTGCCATGTTCTGGGAGAGAAGAAGCATATTGCAGCGTTCGAGAGCCGCCTCGTCTAGTGTGCCCCGGCGGTCAAGATCTAGGAGCACTGAAAGCATCAGGCATGACTGTCCAATTAGGTCGATCCCCGGTGAGAACATTGGGTCCGGAAACGGGCCAGAATCGCCGATGAGGACGACGCGGTCGTCATGGAACACCCGGTCCGGATGCTGGCTATAATGTAGGATGCGCCGAAAATCGAGAATCGTCGCGCCTGCCAAGCGCGCAGACAGTTCGGGTTCGTTCTCAGCCAGCCAGGCCAACGCACCATCCAGTGTTACCAAGTCTCGGAAAGGCAGAGCAGCGTGCGAGCCAACGATGCCCAAGCTAGTTACGTCCCCAGCCAATGGAATGATCCAAACCCAACGGCCCGGCCCCATCAAGTGTGTGGTGGAGGCGCCGGCTGGCCAAGCGACCCGCCTGCGCCATTCGCTATCCTCCCGACTGCCCATTTCATCCAAGCTAATCCGACCATCAACCCGAAACCACACTGAACCGCCGCCGGTCGGGCTTGGAGCCTGTCCAGCGCTGCGCAAGGCCAGGCGACTGCGGCCCGTTGCATCAATTAGCCAGCGCGCAGTCACAGTCCGAGATATGCCCTCCCGGTTCATTACGCGAAGCACGTGCGGCCCGTCCCCGCTGCCGCGCGCCTTCAGCATGACCTGCTCTCCGAGAGATAGAGGCTGATCATAGGTGCTGCGCAGGATCTCGCGCAGGTCCCCGTCAAACCGACGGCGGTTGATCTGGTAACTCGGGACAGGCTCGAAATCATCTGGGCCGATCTCGAAGCGATGTGCTAGGCGCTCCACCCCTGGCAAGACAAAGCGCAACCCCATCTTGCGGATCTGGCGTTCGAGAACCTCGGCGAGACCCAGATCGCGTTGAAAGAAGAGCGTGGAATACTCGGTCAGAGACTCACCGACCTTGAAGTCCTCTCGAAGAGTCTCCTCAGTCCGGGTTTCGAAGATAGCGAGTGTCAGGTCGGGATGGCGGCGACGTAGCAGGATGGCTGCGGACAGCCCCGCAACACCCGCGCCGCAGATCGCTACGTCGACGTGCTGCGCCTGAGGCTCCGCTCCCCCGGTCACCTAGGCCGATCCGCGCTCGTTGGCTGCTAACGCGTCTCGCACTGATTTCGGCGTGATGTCGGTCCAAATCTCCTCGATTAAGTCGAGGCAAGCCTCCTTCGACATCGGCGCGCCGTGGGTGATCCACCCTAGCGGCAGATCCTTTACTGCTGGCCAGATCGAATACTGCTCCTCGTGGTTGTAGACGACGTAGAACAATTCCTCGTCAGACTCGATCATTGCCAATCTCCAAGCCGAGGAAGACAGTTGTACATCTGATCATACAAAGCATGGCGGCATAAGTTGGATTACCTCGCAAGGTCCAGCAATCTGCGGGAAACTTCGTATAGACTATACGCGCCGAGCACTAGCACTTTACTAGAGTCCTTTGGGGGAAGTCCTGGTTATATTGTAAATTTTGATTGCTATGTTCCTAATTCGGGAGATTGTTCCGAGCCATGCATGCCCTTTCCAGCGAGGTAGACAGGTGGAATGATTGGCGTTGGCAGATGCGCAACCGCATCGACACTATCGAGAAGTTGCGCAACTGGATCGTTCCCACGCAAGCCGAACTTGTGGGCATCGTGAAGTGTGGCACGAAGATGCGTTGGAGCATCACCCCCTACTACGCCAGCCTACTTCGCCGCGACGACCCGCATTGCCCTATTCGGAAAATGGCCATACCATGCGATGGCGAATTTCTTTTGGACGAAAATGCAAGCGAAGATCCGGTCGGCGATCGCAGTTTTGCCAAGAGTCGGCGCATCATTCACAAGTATCCCGACCGCGTGATCTTTCTCGTTTCTGATAGTTGCCCAGTGTACTGTCGCTACTGTACACGGAAATTTCATACGATTGTCCGCGACAGCACGTACTTCGGAGAGAGTGACACGCTTGATCTGGAAAGTGATCTCGATTACATCCGATGCCATCCCGAGATTAATGATGTACTCTTGACAGGCGGTGACCCGCTCTCGCTGTCGACACGCCGGCTCGACCACATTCTGGGCAGTTTGCGAAGCATCGCCCATGTCACGCTGATTCGAATCGGGAGTCGCTACCCCGTCCTCTTGCCGATGCGAATAGACGAAGAACTGTGCGAGACCCTCCGGCGGCACAAGCAAGTATACCTGTCTACTCATTTCAATCACCCGAACGAACTGACGTCCGACGCAATTGCCGCCTGCCAGAGGCTGCTGAATGCGGGCGTGCCGGTGCTAAATCAGTCGGTTCTCCTGCGCGGCATCAACGACGACGTGGAAACACTGAGGACGCTGTTCCGTGGCCTCGTGGCGAACGGGATTACGCCCTACTACCTGTATCACTGCGACAACGTCAGTGGCATCACTCATTTTATGACGACCCTAAACAAGGGCCGGGCGATTATGGCGGAACTGCAGGGATACATGACGGGCTTCGCCGTGCCACGCTACGTCCTGACCACCCGGCTAGGAAAGATCCCGGTCGACAGCGACCATATCCGCCTCCTCGAGGACGGCGTGGAGGTGCGAAATTACCTCGGGCAGACTGCGCGCATCCGCTCCCCGGCCCTAGTCGGCAGTGCGGCATAGGCGGCCGCTATGGCTCTAGACTGCGTTATCATTGGACACAACCAGGCTCGGTTCGAGGACGACTTGCAACAGGCGCAGGCACTGCAACGGCATTCCGGCGCCTTCCGGAACCTTCTGCTTAACTCGACGCCTTACCAGGGAGGCCGGTATAGCTACAGCGGGTTGTTTCAGGTGTTAGGCGAGCGCGCGCGCGACGTCGACGTCTTCCACGCCCCGAGTTGGGCAACCCATTACCTCGTGCACCGACTGACAGCAGACGGATTCTCGGCGGATATGGTGAACTACTATTCCGGCGATTCCGAACGTTTCTCGATCCTGATGGGGCGAGCACCGCTGGTCGTGGCAGTCACCAGCACCTTCGCGACCGATCCAAAAAGCCTGCAGGTCGTGGTCGCCTCGGTGCGGGATCGCGCGCCAGGGGCGCTGGTGGTGGTGGGTGGCCCCTTCGTCCTGTCGCTTGTTAGGCGTGGTGAGCGCGTAGTGCAGGATGCGGTCTTCTCGATGATCGACGCCGACCTCTACGTTATTGAGGCCCAAGGCGAGGAGACTCTGTCGCGGATCGTCGCGCGACGCCGGAAAGGCCAGGATCTGATAGGCCTGCCGAACACGGTGTGCCGCGAGGCCGGACAAGGCTGGCGTCGTGCCCCTGCCGTGGCGGAGAGGAACCCGGTTTCCGGCGTGGATTGGTCGATCTTCCCACGTGATAGCCTGGGGCGGACGGCCTTCATGCGGACCGCGCGCAGCTGCGTCTACGATTGCGCTTTCTGCAACTTCCCTCAACTTGCAGGAGGATTGGATTTAGCCCCGCTTGAGGATGTGGACCGCGAGTTCCGCCTGCTGTGCGAGCATGGTGTGGAGCAGGTCATCTTTATCGATGATACCTTCAACATTCCCCTGCCGCGCTTCAAAGCCATCTGCCAGCTCATCATCGATAGAGGATATCCCCTGAGTTGGTATTCGATGTTCCGCTGCGGCAATTCGGACAAAGACGCCTTTGATCTAATGCAGAAGAGCGGCTGCCGAGGCGTTTTCCTTGGGATCGAATCCGGATCGCAGACCGTGCTAGACGCGATGCGCAAGGTAGCACGAATTGAGCGTTACATGCACGGCATCGGGGAGTTAAGGCGCCGCGGTATTCTCACCTTAGCGTCCTACATCATCGGCTTCCCGCCGGAAACTGCAGCGACTGTCGAGCAGACAGCGTCCTTCATCGATGCTGCCCAGACCGATTACTATCGGGTGCAGTTGTTTTATTATGACAGCTCCACGCCGATCGCGCGCAACGCTGATAAGTTCGGCTTACAGGGGGGGGGCTACTCCTGGCGCCACGACGGCATGGGATGGGAGGAGGCCTGCACGCATATGGAAGGGATCTATCGCCAGACAACCAGCTCAGTCGTCGCGCCGGCTAACGGGTTCGACTTAGAGACAATCGCGTACATGATCGGCAACGGCTGGAGTGTTGAAGGGCTACACGAGACAGCCTCCGCCGCGGCTACGCTGCTCCAAATTAGTTTAGCATCGGCCGAAGCACCGCGCATGGAGGCGGCGGAACGTGCTCTTCGGGACATTTATGCGCGCAACCGCCCCTTAAGGACCGGGGTCGCCGAACATGCCCAGTGAGAGCGGCTCGGCCCGTCCGGGCATTCTAGGACGCATCATGCAGCATGCCCAAGCGGCACCCGACTGCAGCGGACTGATCTCGCTCGACCGCCATGGCCACGTGAACGAAGCGCTCAGCCGCGGTGACCTGGACCACCGCCTGCGTGTGATGGCATCCGGGCTCCGGGAGCGCGTTGCGCCGGGCGCGCGCGTGCTCGTCGTGGCCTCGAACCCGGCGATCTTCCTCTGCTCGGTGCTGGCGACGCTCCGCGCTGGCGCCGTTGCCGTGCCATGCTCGTGCGCAAACACCCCCTACGGACGAGAGCGCCGGGCGCGCGTCGTGTACGATTGCGAGCCTGCCCTGATCCTCGCGGACGACTCCGCGGCGGCCCAGTCGATTGAGGATCATCCAGCCATCCCGATCATAAGTGTCGGAGAGTTGCAAGACGCGCCGCAGCGGCAGGAGGTGGAGAATGAAATCCTGCCGCGCGAGAGCGGCCCTGCGTACCTGCAGTACACGTCCGGCTCTACGGGTTCGCCGCGTGGCGCGATCATCACGCATGAGAACCTCGCTGCCAACATCGACCAGATCGCAGAGGCCTTCCATCTTCGCCAATCGGATCGCTTCGGCATCTGGTTGCCGCTCTACCATGACATGGGCTTGGTCTCGACCTTCGCTGGCCTAAGCGTTGGGGCGCCAATCCACCTGAGCCAGCCGTCGATAATCGCCGACCCCGTGTCTTGGCTGCGCACGATTTCCCGCCATGAGATCACCGTTTCGGGCGGGCCCGAATTTGCCTTCCGGGCTGCCGCCCGCCCCAGGCTTCGGGAGCGTGCAGAGGGCATCGACCTGTCCTCCTGGCGGCTGGCCTTCACTGGGGCGGAACCGATCCGTCGCGCAACCCTGGAGACATTCGCTGAGACCTGGGCTGAAAGCGGCTTTAGCAAGGAAGCCTTCGCGCCGACATACGGTCTAGCCGAAGCTACGCTGGTGGTTGCCACAGCCGGACCCAGTGGTTTCGAGGCCGATCCGCTGACCGGCACGGTCTGCTGCGGTAGGCCTGTCTCTGGTTCCAAGATCCGGATCGTAGATCCCGCAACGGGCGAGGTCGTTGCGGGCGGCACCGTCGGCGAGATCTGTATCGCCGGGCCGCAGGTCGCTGCCGGCTATCATCAGAGACGCGCGGCAGACGAGGATCTGGGGGCGCATGGGAGATTCTCCCGCAGCCTTCCGGGCGCGAGTAATTCCGAATGCTTTTTCAGAACTGGTGACCTGGGTTGGCTAAACAGCGATGGCGCGCTGTTCGTCAAGGGACGACTGGATGGACTGCTGATCGTTAATGGCGAGAACCTCGCGCCGGAGGACGTGGAGCGTGCGCTGACCGATCTGCCCGCGTGCGCAGAGGGAATCACGGACGTTGCTGCCGCCGCCTACCGTGGTGGCTATGCCATGCTGCTCGAGCTTCGCAAGGGTCAGGAGACGCGGCCAGACTGGGCGGCGGAGGTGCTCGAGCGGATTGAAGCCGCTGGCTTTCCTCCGCCGGAGGCGGTGTTCTGCTGTCCTCGCGGAACGCTGCGCCGAACTATGAGTGGCAAGCTCGTCCGTGCCGCTATTGCCGAGGACCTCGCCTCTAATCGGCTGGATGTTGAATGGATCGGTGGCAGAGCCGAATCCCACATTGCGTGTTCGGAGGATTGGACTCGGCTGGACGCGCTCCTGCATGCCGATATGGTGCTGGACACTCGCCCAGTCGGGGACGAACAGCGACTGTCCGCCCTCGGGCTGAACTCGATCGAGCGCATGGCGCTGGCCAGCCGCATGCGGGCGCATCTCGGGATCGACCTCTCGCCGGCTGATCTATCGACTATGACGGTGGGCACGCTACGCTCCGCCCTGCGGGCCGCCAAAGGTGCCAGACGGCTGCCGCGGGCCGAATTGCCAGGACCGCGGCCGCTCGGTCCGTTGCAGCTACGCATCCTGGCTGAGGCGCGAAGCGGCAGCGACAGATCGGCGAATACCATTGCGCTGATCTTCACCCTGCCCGAGCCGCAGGATTGGGCAGAGACCATGCGCCAGATTCTTGCCGTGCTCGATGGCGCGTGCCTGAAGTTGCAGAGCACAGGGGCACGATCCGAGCTTCTTCCAGTCTCCGCCGAGGAGATCACGGCTGTGACCAGGCGGATGGATCAAAGCACTGGTCCCGGTCCCGCTTTCCTCGAGGCCGCCCAGGCGCCGCTATCGCTCGAGAGCGGGCTGGCCGTCGAGCTCCTCATAGGGGAAAACCGGTCTGGGTTAGCTTGCGCGTTTGCCTTGCGGTTCCACCACATAGCCTTTGATCTGCGATCGGCCGAACTGGTTGTCGCGCGGCTCTGCCGCGCTGCGCCGCGCCGGGTTACCGAGCTCCGCTCTGTGTCGCAGATGCCAGCCTCGGCCGAGAGCTCCATCGCGGTTGAAAAGAGCGGGGCGCCGCAACCGCATTCCTATACAGCTCCCCATATTCCGGGGCGGCTGCCGGACGGCGGCGTTGATCCGTGTGCCGCTCGCACTGTGCGACGCCTTGACGGGTGGGCGACTGCGCGGCTCGATCGGACTGCCGCCGCGCTAGGGCTTTCACGGTTCGACTTTCTCGCCGCCGCCTTCTTCCTCGCGCTGCGCGCTGCCAGTATGGAGGATGCCTTCTCGGTCGTCACGGTGCTGCAATCGCCGAAGAGCCCGACCTCCGTTGACGAAATAGGCTTCCACCTCGATGCGATACGGCTGGATGCTCGGGTACGGCCGGATTCGTGCCTCGCCGAGGTCGCCGCGCAACTGCGCCACGCGCGGCTTGCAGGCCGATGCCTTGATCCTGATGCGGCGCACGAAGTGTTCTTCGTGCAGGAGGAACTCTTAGATCTGGACAGCGGACTGTTGTCGCTTTTCATGTCCGAGCGGGGGAGTTCTGCGGCTTTCGGTGACATGATTCTGCATGTTCCACCGCTGCGACATTCAACGGTGCCGCTCGTGGCGCGTGTCGCCAGAGCCGGGGACGAGCAGATGGTGGCCTTTGACTATCTGAGAGCGGCTTGGGCCGACGGGCTCGTTGAAGGCCTTCTAGCCAGCTATGTCGCACTAATTGACGCGATCTGTACGAACCCTGCCGCGCCGTTGCGCTGCCTGCGGACGCCGACATCGGAACGACTGTCGAGGCAGCCCCGGGAAACGCCGACGAGCCTACCTGAGCGAATCTACTATCGTGCGCTGGAAACCCCGAACAGGCCTGCCATCATCGAGCCGGACCGTAGCACGAGCTACGCCGAACTGTTGGCCTCGGCCGAGCAGGTCCGGGAGGCCCTCGGACCTGCAGTCCGAGGGCGCGTGCTGGTTCTACAAAGCAATTCGGTCCGCGACCTCGCCGTTGTTTCAATGGCAGCATGGATGCGCGAGGCCAGTATCCTTGCGCTCGACCCGGCTCAGCCTGACGCGGAGACAGCCACTGTCCTCGCCGCCGCGAAGCCTGCATGTGTCGTACATCGCGGCGTGACTCTGCTCGACGGCGCCCTACTCAATGTCGCGCAACGTCTCGATCTGTGCGCTCTGCGGCCCATACAGCCGCCATTCGTCTCAACGCCTCCCTATCCGCGTCCCGTTACGGCCATGCCTGCCTACGTCATGCTGACCTCGGGCACAACCGGAGTGCCTAGTCTCGTGCTCGGGGCGCATGGCGCTCTCGCGGAACATTGCGCAGAGGTGGCCGCCATCTTCGACTGGAGGCCACAGGACCGCGTCCTGCGAGTTTCCCCCGTGAGCTTCGACGCCATCCTGGAGGAGGTGCACGCGGCATTGTGGGCGGGAATTCCAGTGATTGACGCAGGGCGACTTCTTGATCGCGGCTTCGCGGACTTCGATGCTGCGCTTAGTCTTTACCGGCCATCGGTCATCAACATTCCCACGCCCTTCTGGGACCGTTGGATACGGAACATGGCGCGGGAGGGCCGCCACCTGCACAAGGACCTTCGGCTCGTAGTCATCGGCAACACCGCTTTTTTCCCCGACGCGTTCCATGCCTGGAAAGCTGTTGGAGGCGGTGGCGAACGGGGGCCGCGCCTTCTGGACGCTTACGGCCCTACTGAGGCGACGGCAACGGCCGCCTTCCGCGCGCTGCGTGGCGACTGCGCCGGTTGGCCCAGGATTGGCCCCAACCCGCGGAGCCTCTCAGTCCTGGACGCCGCTGGGCGTCCGGCACCGCACGGCGTCTTCGGCGAGGTCTGTATATCTGGCGACGCGCTGGCGCTGGGCTACCTTAATGATGCTCGCGCCACCGCGCAGACCTTCTTGCCCGATCCGGACTCTCCTGTGGCGGGCTCTCGACGGCTAATGACAGGGGATCTCGGGCAGATTGACGGTTCGGGACGGCTGCAGCTAAAGGGGCGAATGCGGGGGTTCCTCAAGATCCGAGGCCAGAGGGTCGAGCCGCAAGCGGTCGAGACTGCCTTGAGGTTAGGTGACGGGGTTTCCGACGCGATCGCGCTCGCGCTACCGATTGCGGAGGAGGATGCTCTCGTCGCAGTCGCGGAATGCACCAACCCGGCAGCGGTGGATCCGGCGGCACTGCGCCGGTCCGTGGCGGCGCGCCTGCCTCGGTCGCATCACCCGGACGTTGTCCTGGCGCGTAATGCTTTTCCACGCGGCGCGAGCGGAAAGGTCGACTGGCGATCGGTTCGTGACTGGGCGCTCGGCCAGATCCGAGGGAAAGGTTCGGTTGTCGAAGCCGCCCTCTCGCCGTTTGAAGCCCGGGTCGCACGTGAGTGGCGCGAGGTGCTCAAGCATTCCGCGGCTCTGGCTCCGGACAGCGACTTCTTCGATCTCGGCGGGCATTCCCTATCGGCTATGTCACTTGTCGCGCGCTATGAGTCCCTGTTCGGGGTCGAAGTGGAAATGCGGCTGCTTTTTGACATGCCGAGGCTCGCCGATCAGGCGGCCTATCTTGAGGCGGCGCTGAAGGCCCGGCTGGCGGAGATGAACGAGAGCGATCTGCGTAGGCTTGCGGGGGATAAAATCGACCATGACTGATCCTAACCGGCAGGATCTGGAGAACCGCGCGCTGCAGCGCATATTGGCTAGCGTCGGTTCGTCGGCGCCGCAACCGCTACCGAAGTGCGCGACTGTCCTACGGCCGACCCGCCTGCAGGAGCGGCTGCTCGCTGCGGAGGCTCTGTCGGGACGCGCCAATCATTATTGCCTGGCCCGGGCATTCATCATTGAGAGGGCCGTCAACAAGGCGCGCCTTGAGCAGACCTTTGCGGCGCTGGTCCTCGAGCAGCCCATGTTGCGTGCGCATTTCGTTACCGAGGCCGAAACCGGTGCTCGGCGGCTGTGCTTACTAGACTCCAGCGCAATCTCGCTAAGGTGGGTTACACCGGAGCGGTTCGAGGACGCGTTGCTCGCTGCGTTCGACACGGAAGCGGGTCCGCTGGTGCGTGCTCGGATCGCGCCACACGACGACAGCCAATGGCTTCTGGGCTTCAGCGCGCATCACGTCATCCTTGATGGGGCGGGCTTCACACGCCTGATGGAGCGCTTTGAGGCGCTCTACGAGTCCCCGGTCCCCCGCGAGCCGCGGGACTTCTGGAGTTCATACCATCGCTTCATCGAGATCGAGGCGCGACAGGAAGAGGCAGCGAAGGTTCTCGCGGAAAAGGCTGGCGCCTTCGACTGGCTTCGTCCCGTGCCGTCTCCGCTGTCGACCATGCGGGGTAGCCTTGCCGAAACGCCGGCCGGTGGCAGCATCGCGGCGGAATTCTCGTTTTCCCTGCCGGACAATACGTCCGAGGAGCTGCGCCGCCGCGCCCGCGCTGCGGGCGTTACGGACTTCGCCCTTCTTGCCAGCGCTTTCGCCATGGCGCTCAGTCAGTTCTTCGGCAGGCGAAGCTTCTGCCTAGGGTTCAACCGGCAGACGGTGGTGCCCGAAGACCTAGAAGACCTACTCGTACCACGCGTCCAGCTTTCTTGCTTCCGGGTCGGCATGGCAGCGCAAACAGAGCTCGTGGCCCTGGCGATGACGCTGCAGGGGCAGTTGCTGGAGACGCTGCGCCACGGAGATCTGCCATTCGGAGACTTGCTGCGCGTGCTCGGCTGCGACCGAAGCCTAAAGTCGCGGGCGCTCTTCCAGGTTGGGATCTCGCAGCAGCGGCAGGAAGGAAGACCTCTGCGCCTCGGAGACGGTAAAGCGCGCGGGTATCCGCTATCGCCTGCGGGTGCTGAGTTCTCAATCGAGCTCGAAGTCGGAGGCTTACAAGACGAGTGCCCCTCGTTCCGGCTGAGATATGATAAGGCTCTGCTCAATCCGAATGCAATGGACGCCCTCGCTGAGAGCTTCCGCACTATCTGCCGTGCCGCCGGCGGCGGCGCGTCGGTTGTCGCGGCTCGACTCACCGGCGCCATCGATGCGCGCCTGCTTGAGGGCCCCCCTCCGCTCGAACCGGAAGCCGAGCGCGCGCTGTTCGACGGGCGCTTTCGCCGTTGCTGTGCCGAGGCGCCGGACCGTCTCGCCATACGCGATGAGTTCGAGTCTCTCAGCTACGCTGAACTCGACGACCGGGCGGATGCGATTGCCCACTACCTCTCGGCGCGGTGCATTCAGCGCGAGACGCCGATTTGCACCTATCTGCCGCGAAGCGCTGACCTTTGCGCCGCAATCATCGGCATCATGCGGGCCGGGCTCGCCTATTGCCCGCTCGATGTCGATTGGCCCGAGGCGCGCGTTGCTAGCGTAGTGCGAGCCGCGCGCGCGCCTCTCATCCTCACGCGTCACGATCTCGCCGACTCCGCCCGCTGCATCGGGCCGGAACAATGTGTAATCACGCTTCAGGAAGCGTCTCGCTGCTGCGAGTCCGTTGGGCCGACGTCCGCGCCAACGGACAGGTCTCTAGCGTACCTAATCTTCACCTCTGGCTCAACTGGACAACCTAAAGGCGTTGCAATCGAGCAGGCGGGGCTCGTCAACCACCTTGAGGCGAAGAACGCGACGCTGGAGATTCTAGCGACCGACTGCATAGCCAATACTGCCAGTCCTGGCTTCGATATCTCCATCTGGCAGTTTCTCTCGCCACTTCTGGCAGGGGCGTCGATCGACGTCTTCTCGAAGTCCGACGTCGGCGACCCGGAGCGGCTCTTGGCGCGGATCGCCCGCGGCAGGGCCTCAATCCTGCAGCTCACACCGACGCAGATCGCTGTCATGCTCGAGATGTTAGAGGCGCAAGGTGATGCAGAGCGCGATGTAATGGCTAACGCGCGGTTGCGGGTGTTGGTACCGACAGGGGAAAGGCTGCCCGGCGGGCTCGTTTCCCGCTGGTTTGACTGCTTTCCCGACATCCCGATGGTGAACGCCTATGGACCCGCGGAGTGCTCCGATGACGTCGCGCAGTGCCGCTTGACTCGGGCTACGTGGACGGCCAGCAGCGCTCCGCCCGTGGGGCAGACGCTCATGGGTCTGCGCCTATACGTCCTGGATGATTTCTTGCGACTGCTAGGGCCAGGACGGTTAGGCGACATTTGGGTGGGTGGCGTCGGCGTAGGGCGTGGCTACTGGCGCGCACCCCGATCAACAGCCGAGAGCTTTCGGCCTGACCCTTTTGCGTCGGAGGGTGGCGCGCGCATGTACCGCACCGGCGACTTGGGCTTCTACGATGCTAGCGGTGAAATCACGCTCCTGGGGCGCAAAGACAACCAGCTCAAGATGGCCGGTGTCCGGATCGAGCTGGAGGAAATCGAGGAGACGCTGCGCGGAGCACCCGGTGTTTCCGAGGCCGCCGTGCACATGGATACGTCCGGGCTGGTCGCCCAGCTGCACGGCTTCGTCGTGATGCATTCCGGTCAGCCTTTCATGCGTGACGTTATCATCGGGCACTGCGCTGGCCTCCTGCCTGAGTCGGTCGTGCCGCACGTGCTCGACCAGCTCGCAAGCCTACCGATCTCGTCCTCTGGCAAGCTCGATCGTGGTGCCTTGGCCACTCTAGCGTCACAGCGGCCTCCTGCCTCGGGAACCCTCCGACTGCCCGACGCGACTTCGGCGCGCCTCGCGGAGCTTTGGCAACACGTGCTGAAGGCTCCTATCACCAATCCGGATCTGGATTTCTTCGCGGCCGGTGGATCGTCGGTGACTTTGGGTCTTCTGCTCGGCCTGATCCGTCGCGACTTCGCTGTTCCGCTCACGCTTGAGCGCCTCTATGCGCATAGGACCCTGAGCGGCATGGCGGCGCTTGTAGCAGAGAGCGCTCCCACTTCGTCGTCGAGCCCTCCCGCGGTGCAGGCTACGATGGAATGTTTCTTCCCGCTCACCGTCAACCAGCTGCGAATTTGGAAGGACGTGCAGATCCGGCCCGACGGCGATGTCACCTATCTGCTGATTGAGGCGATCGTTCTGACCGGCCCACCCGACACAGCGCGGCTCGATGCCGCGCTAGTCGCGCTCGTGACGCGCCACGACGGCCTGCGCCTGACCTTTCACGACGACGAGGACGGTCCGGTCCAGCGCCTGGGGCCGCCGCCGGCTCATGTTCTTGAGACGGTCCTGGTCTCCGACGAGATCGACTTCTCTCTTGCGCTCACCGGCGTCTGCGAGGGCATGGGCATGCGTGCCTTCGATCTCAGTCATGATTCGATGCTCCGGGCGGTTCTGGTCTCTGACGGGAAGGACGGGCACGCACTCGTACTCACGACTCATCATATCGCCTGCGACGGGCTGTCATTGGACATCCTGATTGAGGAGTTGGATGCGCTCTATGCGGGAAGAGAAGAAGATCTCCCGCCGCCCGTCAGCTTCTGCGATTACGCCCGCAGCGGTGCCGTCGCGCTCCCCGCAGAGGCAGGCAGGTTCTGGATAGAGAGGATCGGCGCCGCGGAGGGGCGAATCGGGCTGCCTTATCTCACGTTGGCGCCTGCGTCCGAGGCATCCGCCATCGTTCGGCGCATCTCACTAGACTTACAGGCGACGGAGGCGCTGGTCCGAACCGCTGCAGAGAACGCGGTATCACTCTTCGTCGTGATCGCGGCGGTGCTGTCGCGGCGTCTGGGGCGCCTCTGCAGTCAGGAGGCGGTCGTCCTCGGTGTCGACCACGCTGGGCGTCGCTTCAACGGCGAACTGAGCCGAGTGGTGGGCTTCCTGCTTGAACGGGCTCCACTGCGGGTCGTTCTTGAGAAGGATAGCGACGACGCAGTGCTCTTCCGCCGGATCGACGCGGCCTTAGCCGAGATTCTAAGCGGCGCGCCGCCCCTCGACACTGGTCTGCTAGCGAGCGTGCGTGGCGGCGCGCCGTCGTTTTTTGACGTGACGCTGACGATGAACGAGCCCAGGCGCTGCGTCCTGAGCCTGGGCGACCTGACCGGACGTCTGCACGAGGTGGCGCGGGATGGGGCCCCAGACACGCTGTCGATCGATGTCTGGCCTGAGCAAGATAAGGCCCGACGACTCTCCGGCCTGACGCTGGAATTGCGGGCTGATGCAACAAGGTTGTCCCCGGGCACTGTTGATTACCTGGCTTTTGATCTCAAATCGGCGCTCACGGTGCCCGCAGAAAACTCAGCCTGTTCCGAACCGCCGAAAGATAAGCCCCCGCTGGCACAGGATAGCATCTCCGTGTTTCGGGCGCCCGGAGATCTCTCGGCTACCTTCTGCGAGGACGCGAAACAGCGGATCGATTGGCGCACTGCCCTGCGATTGGCGGATGCGATTACTGCTGCGATCCTGCGGCACGCGCCGCCGACAACCCCAATGCGGCCAGTCGCGATCCTGACAGGCTATCAGGCACAAACTGCCTGCGCGATCATGGGGGCCTGGAATGCCGGGGCACCTTGGGCGTTGCTAGATTCGGACGATCCGGAAGGTCGGTCCGCCGCTCGAGTGCGTACGCTCGCTCCCGGTTTGATTCTCTGCGACCCGCGGGTTGCACCGTTACGCGCGGCGGAACTCGCAACACTCTCACCCGGCACCGCGATCATCGACATTGCGACTCTGGGAGAAGCGGAACCCGCGCCGCGCTGTAATCTGCCCAACCAAGCGGCGGCCTACCTGGTCTTCACGTCCGGCAGCACCGGCGCGCCCAGGGCGGTTGTCCTGACACGCGAGTCCTTTCTGCGCCACCAGCGCAACATGGCACGCGGCCTAGGCCTCGGACCCGGCGACCGGCTGGCGCAGACCGCTCCCGCAGGCTTCGATATCGCCATTTGGCAGTTCGTAGGCGCGCAAGCCGAGGGCGGAGCGTCGGTCGTGCTGCCCGAGGCATGCCGCCGCGATCCGCTGCGCCTTCTGGACGCGATCGAGCGAAATGGCATAACGGTAATCGAGCTTGTGCCGTTCATGGTTGAGGCACTGGTGGATTTGCGGGAGAGGCAGGAAATATCCGCTCCACCGGCGAGCCTGCGCGCCGTCGTATCAACGGGAGAGGCGATATCAGCGCGGCTCGTAGCCCAATGGAGATCAGTATTTCCGCAGATCGCGCTCTACAACGCCTATGGTCCAGCCGAGTGCGGAGACGACGTCAGCCTAACGCTGCTAGATCGTGACGATCCGAGCCGCTTCCTTCCCGATCCCGACCTTGGCCGCCCTTTCGACGGGGTGCACTTCGATGTCATCGGTCCCGACTTAGCGCCAGTCGGCGTGTTCACCACTGGACAACTAGCGATCGGCGGCCCGACCCTCGGTTGGGGCTATCTCGGCAACCCGCGCGAGACGGCGCTACGCTTTGTGCCCGCCCCTCAGACCAGAGACCCGGGCGAACGGATGTTCCTGAGCGGGGACAGGGTCCGTCACGTCGCACCCGGTCTGCTCGGCCATGCTGGGCGCGTGGACCACCTCCTAAAGATCGGCGGGCGGCTAGTGGATCCCAACGAGATCGCCAGTATCTTGTCCGAGGCGGACGGGGTGTGGCAGGCCGCCGTGCGGTGCTTCCCCAGCGCGGGTGGCGCGGAGATCCTGGCTTATCTAGTGCCAGCCCCCGGGCGCGGCCACGGCGAGGAGACCCGCCTGATCTCAGCGGCGCAGGCCCAGGTGGCTGCGCTGCTTCCGAGTTGGATGCGGCCGCTGCGCTACAGGGTCCTGAAGGCCCTCCCGCGCACGCCAAATGGCAAGCTCGACGTTGACTCACTCACGTACTTCGAGCCGGGATCGCTCGAGACGGGCCGAGCCCGCAACGCCGTCGAGGCAGAAATCTGTCGGGTATGCGCAGAGATCCTCGAGCGCCCGGCAGTCGCCCCAACGCAGGACCTTTTCGACCTAGGCGCCGCCTCGCTCGCCGCTATCCGGATCGTGGCGCAGGCCAATGCGTTGTTCGAGGGAGATCTCCGCGTCGCAGACATCTTCAATTGCCGGACGGCACGGCGACTTGCCGAACGGATCCGGAGACGTCCCGGCAGGGCTGCGCGTCCAATGTTCGCCCTAGAGCCGCTCGCTCCCGGACAGATCGTGCCGCTTTCGCCCGCGCAGCGGCGTCTATGGTTCGTGAATGCCCTGAACAGGGGAGAGGACACCTATTTGGAATTAGGCGGCCTGTGGTTTGCGCCAGGCCCGCCGGTCGCGGCGATCCGGCAGGCGATGATGCGGTTGGTGCAACGCCACGACGCTCTCCGCATGCGTATTCTGCAACGGGAAGGCGTTCCGTTCGCCGTCGTGGGCCAGGGACGTGATCCGGAGATCACCGAAGAGGGCTGCGACGCGGCCGACATGGACCACATGCTCAAGGAGCGTCTCGCCCAGATGGGCGAAGCGCCCTTCGAGCTGTCGACCGGTCCCGTCGCTCGCCTGCACATTCTAAGAAACCGCGACGGCCGTCTCGGACTGGCACTGGCTATCCACCACATCGCCTGCGACGGCTGGTCGATGGAGGTTCTCTTGCGCGAGTTCGTGTCTCTGGTCCAGGAGCCCGATGCCGCCCTCGCGCCGGTGCCGACCTACAGCGAGTTCGCGCTCTGGAAGAGCCGACAGGACAGCAATCCCGCTCTCGAGAGAGAACGGGCCTATTGGCGCGCCTGTGTTGAGGACGTCGCTCTGAGCATCCTGCCCTGCGCGGAGGGTGTGGTCGACGCGCCAACCTCTACGCAGCGAAGCGGCGTCATCCGCATAGCTCTCACGCAAGCCAAGACGGCAGCGCTTCGGCGGATGGCGCGGCGGCACGGTGCAAGCCTACACATGGCCGTGGTCGCCGCTTATTTCGCCGCACTTCACCGGGTCACCGGGCAAAGCGATTTTGTCATTGGTATGGTGACCTCAGGCCGCTCGGATGCCGCGCTCGACAAGGTGGTTGGCTGCTTCGTCGATATCCTGCCCATACGAGTGACCCTCGATGCAGCGGCGGGGTTCGATGTCCTCCTTCGCGCGGTGCGCGAACGGGTTTTGGAGGCCTTCGACCACGATGGTCTATCCTATGACGAGATTGTGTGCCTGCTCGGGCATCGCCGGTTGCGCACGCCGCTACTCGAGGCAGCGCTCGTTCTGCAGAACCTGCCTTTTGACGCCGCGGATCTGCGCGGGCTTTCCAACGGCTTTGAGATCCACCATGTGAACCCACCGTCCCCGCCCGCGCATTTTCCGCTCGTCCTCGAACTTGAGGAGGCCGAGGGAATGCTCGAAGGGCATCTGCGTTACCAACCGAGCTGTGTGTCGCCGGGGCTGGCCGAATCCGTCGCTACACTCTTCAGCCGTGCGACCGAGGCAATGGCGGAAGATCCGACGCGGTCGGTTTCGGCTCTGCGCGTTGCGCTTCAACCTCAGCCTAAGCCAGACCACGAGTCCGGTGCCGGGGCAATCGCCCGGATCGTCGAGACAGCGTTGTTTTCTCCCGACGCGCCGGCATTGGTTGATGGGCTCGAACGCTGGAGCTATGGGGAACTGCTAGACAGATCGCTCGCCGTGGCCCATGGCCTCGAATCCGTGGGAAATCGTCCCGGACGACCAGTCGTGCTCCGCGCGGAAGCCTCGGCTCAGTCCATTGCGACTGTGCTCGGCTGCGCTCTGGCGCAGGCGCCATTCCTACCGCTTGATCCCGATCTTCCGCCACAGGTGGTCGCCGAGGTGTGCCGGCGCGCCCGCAGCAATATTGTGCTGGCCCACGGTCCCGAATGGCTTTCGGCTGCTGAGTCCTGCGGCGCACACTATCTCCTTCTCGACCACTTGGCCGATGCTGCGCCCCCATTCGATAGGCTTGAGCGCGCGCGAAGTCGAGCCGCCGCGCTAGAACCAGATCAGCCGGCCTACCTGATCTACACCTCCGGAAGCACTGGTCCGGCGAAGCTGGTTCAGGTCCCACATCGTGGCTTGACGCTGTGTGTCGAGACACACGAGGAGGTCTATCAGGAAAAGCCGGAGCGGATGGCGCTATTCCCGAAGCTCTGCTTCGACAGCGCTATTATTCCAGTCTTTTGGCCGCTCGCAACCGGCGGGACCGTCTATGTCATTCCGGATAGGCAAAGAAGCGATCCCAATCGACTGGCGGACTTCTGCGAGACCCACGTGATCACGCATTGGCTGAGCCTCTCGGAGGTCTTCCACGTTTTATTGGAGAGCAGCGGGGCAGGGCAACTAGGGGCGCTGCAGTGCGCCATCGTCGCTGGCGATGCGATACTGCCAGGCCTGGCCACGCTCGTACGCGAGAGGCTGCCCCGCTGCGCGCTGTGGAATGAATACGGTCCGAGCGAGACTTCGGTCTGGGCGACGGTCTCGCGCTGCCATCCCAAAGAGCCGGTGGGCAGCATCGGCCGGCCAATTCCCGGCTGCCGGATCAACGTCGCGGGGACAGATGGCGAAGCCTGTGATTGTTATGAGATTGGCGAACTTGTGATCGCGGGGGATGGAGTCGCCGATGGCTACGTCGGCGATCCGCGCGAAACAGCATTACGTTTTCGGCCCGATCCCCAGGCTCCGCGCGGCGGAGCGCGCGTCTTTGCGACGGGGGACATCGGCCAAGTGCTCGATGACGGCGAGATCCGGTTCCTGGGGCGGCGCGACAACCTCGTCAAAATTGCCGGGACGCGGGTACAACTCGAGGAACTAGACAGGATCCTCTCGGACATTCCTGGCGCGCGGCGGGGCGCCGCAGCAGTCTTGCGCGGCGAGAACGGCACTGCGGATCGGCTGGCTGTCGGCTATGAGGGTGAGGCGGATTCCGCCGCAGTCCGTCGCACGCTCGCGGATCGGCTGCCGCCGCACGCGATGCCGACCGTAATAGCGAAGCTCGACGGTCTGCCGCGCCTGGCGAGCGGCAAGATCGACCGAGGGGCTCTCGCACAGCGGCTGTATGAAACGTGCCGACAGGACGCCGTCACGCCTGTATCCTTCAATGAAACTGAGGTGCGACTTGCGCAGATCTGGACGGCGGTCCTGGGTGTCGCGCCCGAGCGGCCCGAAACACATTTCTTTGAGCTCGGCGGAGCCTCGATCCAGATGATGCAGCTTCTAGCCAAGATTAGGACTGCGTTCGACGTCGTGCTCCCGCTCAACGTGGTCCTCGGCTCGGCGACGGTGGCCGAGATGGCGGCCCTGATCGAAGCCGCGCGCGCCGCCTCGCCGCCCTTTGGGACTCTTAACGCTGCGACAATATCTCCAGTCATTCTAATGGGACATGCATCGACGGCCGATCCGAAGTGGGCTCATATTCTGGTTTTCTACGACGAGCGTGACGCGGAGTTCGTTGCCGATCTGACCGGCCGTTTGCCAGATGCGGCAGGGGTCTTCTCGGTGTCGGTCGGTGATGTGAGCGCCTGCTTCGATCCGCTGGCCGAAGCCGATGACATAGCGAGGGCACTTATGTTGGAGCACTCCATCGCTGCGGGGCAGATTATGGCTGTAGTCGGGCTCGGGCTAGGCCTGTTCGCGGCGCTCGCATTGCGCGATCGCGCCGGCATAGCCCGGTGCTACCTTTTCCTTCCCGCAAACACGAGCGTCGAAAACTGGGCCGAGATTGAGCAGTTAGCTTGTGTGGAGGAGGTGGAGGTGCTGCCCTATGGCGACGCCGCGACATTGGCCGACCGCTTAGTTAATATCGGACCGAGCGCGTATGACCAATGACACCTTACTGAATCGCCGCCGGCTACTGGCGCTGATGGGCACTGGGCAGGCCCACGAGCGGCCGGTGGCGACATACCAGCAACTGTCGATCTGGCGCACTGCCCTGGCCGACCCAGCCGATCCCGAGAACGTAGTCTGCTACCGTATCGCACTTCCCTGCTCGATCCCGACGACGTATGTCGCAGCCGCACTCGACCATCTAGCTAAGCGACATCCGGAGTTGAACGCGCGCATTGGCTTGGATGAGACCGGAGTCGTCAAGACCTACGCGCCGCCTTCTTTCCCGTTGCTGGAGACACGCTCCGGCTTAGGTGACCTTCGCGAAGTCGAGCAACGCTTCCTGCGACGGCCCATCGACGTCGCCGGAGGGCCGCTGGCCGAGGCAATGCTGCTGCAGCTGGAGGGTGGCCGACGGCTGCTATTGGTGCGTTTCCATCATCTGGTCATCGACGCACGCTCAGCCGAAATCCTTGTGGCAGATTTCGTGGCGGCGTTGAGTGACGCCCAAACCGGACACCTGTCTGATCCGGTCCCGGATCGTTCCTACGAGTCCTACGCCCGGGCTCAACGGGCCGCGGTCGCTACCTTGGAGGGAAAGGCGCAGTTCGCAGCGAGGCTGCGCCGTCTAGCAAAGACTATCGACGCGCATCCATACATCAAGGCAGGCGGCGCGCGCTTCTCATTCCAGCAGCGCCACGTCACCGCGATGGAATGTGAGGCGCTGGCCGACTATGCGGCGCGACAGCGCACGACACCCGCGATGCTGCTGGCAGGAAGCTTCGCCCATTCGGTGGCCGACCTCCTTGCCTGCCGGAGCTTCGCTGTGTCGATTTTTACCGCGCACAGGAACCGCGTGGACCTAATGGAAACCGTGGGCCTGTTCGCTGAGCCGGTCCTGTGCCCGATTACATTGGATGGGGCGGACACCGCGACGACAGCGCGCCGGATCGCGGAGGAACTGGCGCAAGAGGCGGTACCACTGGAACTCCTGCTCGCTCGGCTCCGCCGGGACTTTGGGATCGCGCGGCCGCGGTGCGCGCTGGCCTACTTCAACCACGTCGAACGTATCAGGCCGACTGTGCCGGCCGATCTCCAGATCGAGACGGTTGAGCCAGAAGGCGCGGCGCAAGCGCCCGCCTCCGGCTACTCGCTTGCGCTAACTGTCAACGCCCTCGCCAATGGATGGGAGCTGAACCTCGTTTACCGTTCCGATCTGATCGAGATGACGGCCGCGGCGCGTGTCCTCGGCAACCTCTCGCAGCGGGCTGCCCAGTTCGCGCCGCGATGATCTGGATTGATCGCAGAGCTTGGTATGCCGCGGCCCGGTCGGCACTGACTGCACTACAACGCGGCGGTCCGCGCGCCATGAGCATCGCTCTCACCGACAGCCGTAGAACGTTGCGCTTCGCCCATGCCCTGATCGCCCATCGGTCAGCGACGCTGCCCGACATCCCCGGAGTTGCCTGTGCGATTGCCTCTGACGGTGCAATCCAGATCGAGGCACCGGACATGGCAGGCTTCCATCGCGGGCTGGGGGCTGTCTCGGCAGCATTGCGTATGTTCCAGTTGGAGTTCCTGCGGCGCATGGCACTAGGGCGGCTGTCCGAGGCTTACGGCTTTGCCTTTCTGGAACTCGATTGTTGGTTCGCCGCCGCGGATCTTGCACCCGTAGCTGAGGCAATGATCCGTGGCGGCGAAGATAAGGGCGCCTTGGAGGCTTTCTGCGAAGGGGTCAACTGCGCGCAGGAGCAGGGGCTCGCCGACTGCGCCGAACATCGGCTGTTCGGTCTGCGCCCACCACGCTGGACACCGCGAGATGTGGCCTTGTGCTATCTCGCCGTCGCGGCGCAATTCGAGCGCTTCGAACTGGGGACGACGCGCCGCGCTGCTGCGTCCAACCTCTGGTACCGACCGCGGCCGCAGGCGCATCTATGCTGCGACATTCATTTGCCCCTCGCGTTCCCAACACCCATCCTGCCGGTGCGCGCGCGCGTGAACGGAAGCGAATTGGCAGCGGGTATACTAGCGGGAACGCCTCTACCGCTGGCAGGCTGCACGATGCGCTGTGTCTGGGGCGTTGCGAGCCTGCCTTTACGTACCTGCCGCGTGTTCGCTCCCGGCCCGCCCGCAGCAGGCGCTACGCACGGCAGGCGCGACGTGGCGATCCCGGTCCTCCACACGGGCAACGTTGCACTGGAGATCGAGACTAGGAGCTTACTTAGCGGGCTGTCCGCGCGGCGCTACCGCGCTTTCGAAGGCTGGACGCCACTGACTGTCAGCACGCTTGGCACGGTCGACCACAGCGTCTGGCGTCTCCTGCAGCTCTACGATGCACCCTGCGCCGCCCAAGCTGCCCAGCGGCTTAAGCGGATGACGATCCCGCCTCTCATAGTGATGATCGGCGACGCAGAGGGCCGTGCGGCGCTCTGCGCCCGCGGCATGGCGCTGTCTGGCGGCACCCGGCCAAAACCGGTCTTTGTCGATCGAGTCACGCTGCTTGAGACCCCGTCCGACCCTCTGGTCTACGCCAACAATGCTCCGGAGGACCCGCTTTGGCGCTGGGAGGGTGTCCAGAACGATTACGACGACGGCTGGCGCCAGCGCCGGATCGCTCAGCTCCTACGGACAGCACCGACCGGCATCGAGAGCTCTTTCGAGACCATTGCGCGCGACTGCCACACCGGGCCGCTCATATGGTACCGCGACCTGCTCATTGAGGCGACGGCGCGACATGGCTACTGCGCGACATGGCTATTGCGCCAGCTGCTCCACCGCTGGTCGGGAGAGGCCGTGGCTGCTTCTCGGGCCGTCGCTCCACTCCTGTTCGTGCGCGACAGGCTCTGTGCAGCGTACGGGGGAGAGGAGCAGGTGCGCGCCGCGTATGAAAGTTCAACGCCGCAGGATCGCACTCTAGTGCTCGCTGCTGCGCGCGAGGCCTTGCGCGCAGTGCCTGCACGGCTGCTCTTGCGGAGCTGGGGTCGGGTCAATGCTCTGCGCCTGCGCCATCCTCTGGCATCGGTGCTGCCGCGGCTGGAGCTGTTGCTGGGGCCGCTGCCGTTGGCGCAGGCAGGGTGCCTTGAGACGGTGCTGGTCGCTGCGCCTGACTACGGTACCGCCCTGCGCTTCGCGGCCGCTGCGGGTAACCCGCGCGGCGCGCGGCTGCACTGGCCTGGGCCGCTCAGTGGGCGCCCCTGACGGCCCGCCCAGCAGCAGCGCCTACGGCGATCAAGTCTGCGCGGCTCAGCACCATCTCGGCCTCGCCGTCATCATAGAACCCGGTCATTTCAAGCCCGAACCGCTCATATAGGCGGATGGCTGTGCCATTCTCAGGATGGACGAAGGTCTGCAGGGACGTCCTGCCCCAGTCTAACACTTTCCTCATCACCAGTTGCATGGCCTCAGAGCCGTATCCCCGGCCCTGGAGATCGCCATGGATCATCAGCCGCCAGAGATAGGCCACATTGCGCGGATCGCGGTCAGTTAAGTCGCGGTGATCGCTTCCGAAATCCACCATCGACAGCAGGCCAACTGGGTGCTTGCTGTCGGCGAGGCCGCGAAGGTAGACGCGACGCTTATAGTGCGCTTGCGCGATTGTCTCTGAATTCGGCGCTATCCAGCCCCGCTGCGGCTCGCGCACGCGCAGATCCATGAAGCTTCTGAGATTCTCCTCGGACAGCCTGACCGGTTGCAACATCGCCAACCCCTACTCTCATCTCTTTGGCCACCATCCCTCGGCGGAGACAACTCGAGAACCTACGGGTGCGGAACTCTACTGTAGCGGAAACGGAGCGCACCGTGCTATGTTTCCGCTACTGACGGCAGGAGGCCACATGGGCGCAGTGACGCATCTTATCGGTGCTGACATGGCATCGAAGCTGAACGAGGAACAGCTCACCCTACTGGAGATGGCGATTGAGCTTGAGATCGCCAAGAACCCGGTTATCCGTGAACAGTTGGCTCCTGTTCTCAAGCAACTCGGGAACGTCTTCCAAACCGGGCAGCTGGACGTCCCTAAGCTGCCTGACCCTGAGCCGCCGAACTGAGACTGATCATCTGGGATGGTTCGCTGGGGCGTTATTCCTCGGTGGCTTGTGCCGTAAGGTCAGCACTCGCCGTGAAGCCAAGTATTCATTGTAACACAGCGGTGGCAATGAGACCATGATCCACGACGAAGCGGCCTTGCAGCCGAGTTGTCCGAGCGCTGCCGCAAACAAATGCCTGAAATGAGGAGTGTTCGGCCGTAATCTCGACCGTCACGTCGGCGAAATCGAGCCACGAACCGTACACTGGCCACCACGCTTTGAAGACTGACTCCTTGATGCTAAACAGTAAGCGACCCCGCTCTGCCGAGCCATCGGCGCTCTCGAGCCAGTCCTTCTCGCGGCCAAAGGCGACCTGATCCGTCAGTTCCGGCGGTAGAGGCTCGAGAGGCTCGGCGTCGATGCCCAGGAAGTCGGCATGCTGGGACAGGCATGCCACCGCTGCAATGTAGCCTCTGCAATGGGTGATGCTTCCAATCAGACCCTTTGGCCAATCTGGCGCGCGCCCCGGCAGCACACCGATCAGGTCACAGGGTCTGCCAAGTTGCTTACATGCCTCCCTTGCGCAGTAACGCCCAGTCGCGAATTCGTAGCGGCGCGAGGCTACCGCCTCCCCGAGTAATCCAGCGTCGAGTTCCGGTGCTCCATGTGTCAGGGGCGGGCCGAAATGCTCAACCACCGCCACCCGTAGGTCAAGGATGCGGGGCAGCAACCTGCGTGCAAGGTCTTTGGTCATAATTCCTCCCCGAGCACGTCCGAGCCCAGCATGCTCCCAATGGATGCTCCAGCAAATCACGACGGGCCGCTATCAATCACGCCGCGCCGTCGCGTGCTCGCACCATGAGTCGAGGCCTTCCTGATACTGTAGCAATGGAACGCTACCAGTTTCTTGCTTCTGGCCAAGGTTAACGCTGATCGCAGGGACACAAAATAGCTAGCCGCTCAAGCCACATTCTTAATATGTGAGGTACCACTGCGGTAGAGCAGGCGTACAAAGGGGGCGCTGGCCATAAACTAGGTATACCGCCCGCAATATTTGAGACACCGGATTAATGCCTCAGCGACGAGCGCCGTGGATGGAAGCTGGTTGTGCCGGACGTATTTCGGCGCCTGAAGTCGTGGCGAGCGATCAACCAACTAGAATTGTAGGTTTCCTAAAAAGCAGCGGTGCCTGCCGCACCTCTTCGATGGTCTCGAAGCGGCAGATCCACAGCAGATTTTCCTTCAGCGGATCGTGTCCCTTGGCGTGGTGTAACTGACGGCGTGTTACCGCGATCCCCGGCCAGAGCCGGGATGATCAGATTGCCACGGCAGGCAAGCTGACCAGCAGATCATCGCTCATCGGCGCCATCGTT